>FSWQ01000768.1_pt1 | contig 12352 bp, 8 predicted proteins | sample 1637691 | NCBI WGS metagenome assembly FSWQ01 (sample SAMEA3914814, study PRJEB12502) | metagenome | biome: forest; material: soil | place: USA | collected 2011-09-16 | depth 0.1 m | reverse complement strand
TGGGCAACACTGGTCTTCGCACTGAGCGGCGGAGCCTGCGCGGCGCGCGTTGCGGCGCCACCCGTCGCTGCGGCCCCCACGCCAGAGCACACCGCGCCCGTCGTGGCCAATGCGTCCGTTGCTGTCGCAGTAAACGCTCTGCCCGTCGCCGTGCGCCTGTTTGCCGAAGAACAAGTCAGCGGGGCCATGGCCTTGTTCGACACCAAGGACGGCAAGCTGTCGTGCAGCGACTCCGCGAAATGTAGCGCCGGCTTCGTACCCGCCTCTACGTTCAAGATCGCGAACACCATCATTGGCCTGGAAACGGGCGTACTGAGTGACGCAGAAAGCCCGTTGCCGTGGGACGGCAAGGAGTACCAAAACCCGGACTGGAATCACGACCACACCTTGCGCACGGCGCTTCAGGTCTCGTGTTTGCCTTGTTTTCAGGGCATTGCGCGCAAAGTGGGTGAAGCGCAGATGCAGGAGTGGGTGAAGCGGCTGGATTACGGCAATCACGACACTTCGGGCGCGCTTGATTTCTTCTGGTTGGGCGGCGGCCTGCGCATTTCGCCGTTTCAGCAGATCGACTTCTTGCGTCGGCTGGACGGAGGCAAATTGCCGATCCAAGAGCACACGCTGGATGTCGTGCGCGACGTGATCACGCTGGATGTCGGCCCTGACTACGTGCTGCGCGGCAAAACGGGGCTCGCCGGTCCGCCAGAACAACCGAGCGAGATCGGCTGGTTCGTCGGCTTCGTGGAGCTTGGCGAGCGGCGCGTGTTCTTCGCCACAGTGCTGGACGGTCACGCAGCCGATGTGGACGTGAAGCCCGTGCGGCGCCGAGTCACGGAGCGCGTCTTGCGCGAGCTCGGCGTGCTACCGGCCTGAACGTTTTCTCGAAAGAGCACTATTTCATGCGTGCAGTGAGGCGCTTCAGGCCGCCAGCGTAGCTGAACTTGGCGTCCGCAAAGCTCGGCGGGCCAAACGCATTGCGCGCATCACGGGAGGCACAATAGTCCTCCGTGGGCAGGCCGATGAAGTTCGTATCCAACTTGCCGTTGTTGTTTTGGTCGTGAAACGCGGAAATGCCGTACACGCCTTTGGGCACGCCCTTGAACACGCACAGCGCAGTCCCCGCGCGAATCGCGGCGACGCTGCCTTGCACGGGCGCCTTCAGCCAGCCCTTTTCCGTGAACAAGCCGCAACGCACCACGCCCCGCGCCCCGCGCATGATTGCTTGGAACTCCAGGCCGGGCGCGTCATCCGCCTGCGCAACGCCTGCGAACCCCGCGAAGACAGCGAGAGAAAACGCGAGTCGTTGGCGTGAGCTCATGTGCCGCTCGCCAGCATAGCGCGCGCGGCACGGCCCAGCACTGGGCTACAGTGAAGCTGAGCTTTCAGCCGAAAAATGCCGAATCGGGCAGCCGTGGGAGCCCGTGCGCTCGGCGTACTGCTGGTGATAATCCTCGGCGCGGTAGTAGGCCTTGAGGGGCGTGATCTGCGTCACGATCTTGTCGGATTGCTTCTTTTGAGCGCGGGCCATGGCGGCTTGCGCGACCTGCGCCTGCTCGGGCGATTGCGTGAAGATCGCGCTGCGGTACTGGTCGCCCTCATCCGGGCCTTGGCGATCGAGCGTGGTCGGGTCGTGGATCTGGAAGAAGATGTCCAGCAAACGACTGTAGGTCACGCGCTTGGGATCGAACTCGATGAGCACGGTCTCGGCGTAGCCGGTGTCGTGCTGACATACCTTTTCGTAGGTCGGGTCCGCGGTGTGCCCGCCGGTGTAGCCAACGGCAGTAGCGGTCACGCCCTCTACGTGACGGAACGCATCCTCCACACCCCAGAAGCAACCGGCGGCGAAGGCGGCGAGCTCGTGACCCGGTTGCGCTGCGAGCGGCGTGCCCGCTCCCACGTGACCGGGGTCAGTGCCGACGTGCACCGGAGTGGCGGCAGCAGCAGAGGCGTTGGACGGCGCCGCGGGCGCGCGGCCCGCGGCTTGATCGCTGGCCGAGCTTTCGTGGCAGCCGGCGGCGGCGAGGAGCAGCATCGCGCTAGTCAGTAGGTGTCGCATGGATCAAGTACGGCACCGGCCAAGAAGGGTTTCAAACTGCCGGTCAAACCGCTGACGGGCGTCAGCGGCATGACACCGGTCACGCCTGGATCCGCGTCCGAAACCCAGCAATTTCAAGCGCTTCGCGGGACCAGCGCGGCGTGTAAACGCATGCACGCCTGGCGCGAACCTTGCTGAAGCGGGGCGTGGCCTACTCTCCCCCCGAAGCAACTGAAGTCCCCCTGTGTCCGGTGTGCGGCGTGAGCTCGAACGGGCTCGAAGTCGGCACGCGCGGGCGCTTCAACATGAGCGTGCGCAACATTGCCTGCGACCATTGCGCGCTCGTGTACCAATCTCCCCGTCCCACGCGCCAAGCGATGGCGGACTACTACGCGACCGGCTATCGGGAGCACTACGGTGACGTCGGCTATCCCATCGCTGGCGGCGGGCACGCCAAACCCGGTGACGCGAACTTCGAGTCCGCCATGGATGCCTGGCACCGCGCCCAGGCGGAAAATGCGCGCGCCCTCGGCGAGACCAAGCAAGGCGACCGGGTGCTGGAAATCGGCTGTCGGCATGGCCGCACCCTGACCTTGATGCGCGACAAGCTGGGCATCGAACCGTACGGCATCGAACCTGGCATCGACGAAGCGGAAAAGGCCCGAGCTGGCGGCGTCTCCTGCTTCGTAGGTACGATCGAAGACTACGATCCGGGTGAGCTGCGCTTCGACCAAATCCAAAGCTTTCACGTGCTCGAGCACCTGCACGATCCGTTGGCCGCGCTGCTACGCATGCGACGCTGGCTCAAGCCGGGCGGGCGCATGGTGATCGAGGTGCCCAATGTCTACCAGCCGTACGGGCTGCTCCAGGAAAACTTCTTTCAGAACGCGCACCTGACCAATTTCAGCGAATCCACCTTGCGCGTGCTGCTGATGCGCGCGGGTTATTCCGTGCTTCGTACCCTGGACCGCAGCGCGTTGTTCGCGGTGGCCACTGCGGATGAAAGCGTCAGCGATGAACCGTTGCCGTTTTTGCCGCAGCTCTTGCCGAACGCCAATGAGTCCGCCATTTGGGTGGCCGATCGCCTAAAAACGTACGAAATCTTGGAGCGCCTGCGCGTGCTGCTGCTCGCCACGGGTCCCACGATGGAACTCTTGAACGAGCTGGCGGGCACGCTCAAGCGGCCCGCGTTCGTACCGCACACCGTGAACACGGTGACGGAGATGGCGGAGTACTTCGTGATGCAGGAAGCGCCGCGCGCGGCGATCTTCGTCGCGGTCGCAGCGTCACTCGGCCCCTACCCGGCCGAGATCTGCGCTGGGTTTCAAAACCTCGCCGTGCAGCTTCAAGCCGTCGCCGCCTGATACCGGCGTCGCTTTAGCGATCACGCGCTCCGGGGCACCCGCATCCGTGCGGTGCCCCGTGATCAAACGCGAGCCGCGCTGATACGTGAAGTACGACCACGCCCAGTCGAACAGCACGACGACCCGGTTGCGAAAATCAATCAGGTAGAAGATGTGCACGGTCAGCCACGCGAGCCAGGCAAGAAACCCGCTCAGGTGCAGCTTGCCCACTGACGCCACCGCGCGGCGCCGGCCAATCGTGGCCATCGAGCCTTTGTCCAAGTAAACGAAGGCAGTGCGCTCGCGCTTGTCGATGCTGCGCTCGATCATGCGCGCGACGAAGCGACCCTGCTGCATCGCGACCGGGCTCACCCCCGGCAGCGGCTGTTCGCTGCCCGCGGGTGTGAAGTTGGCGGCGTCGCCGATCACGAATACCTCTGGATGCCCAGGTACAGAGCAATCCGCCTCCACTTTGACACGGCCCGAGCGGTCGACGGGCAACCCCAGGCGTTCGCACAGCGGCGAGGCGCGCACACCGGCCGCCCACAGCACCGTCGACGCCTCGATGCGCTTGTCGCCCATGGCAACGCCTCGCTCGTCAATGGCGGTAACGCGCGCGCTGCTCAGCACCTCCACGCCCATCTCGTGCAGGCTTTGGGTGGCACGCTCCGACAGCTCTGGAGCGAATGCGGCCAGCACACGCGGCCCGCCCTCGATCAACACCACCCGCGTGGCATCTGACTTGATGGCTCGGAAATCACGCGCCAAAACGAACGTGGCCAGCTCCGCAATCGCGCCCGCCAGCTCCACGCCCGTCGGGCCGCCGCCGATCACGACGAACGTCAGGTGCCGACGCTGCGCCTCCGGATCCGACTCCCGCTCTGCGGCTTCGAACGCCAGCAACACGCGGCGGCGGATCTCCACCGCGTCGTCCAAATCCTTCAGGCCCGGGGCGACATGCGCCCAGTCATCATGCCCAAAGTAAGCGTTCACCGCGCCCGGCGCGATCACGAGGTAATCGTAGTCCAGCGCGGTGCACTCGCGCGTGGTCACCTTACGAGCCACCAGGTCAACGCCAGTGACCTCCGCCAACAATACACGCGCGTTGTCAATATGGCGCAGCACGCCGCGAATCGGTGAAGCGATCTCGTTCGGCGCGAGCCCAGCCATTGCTACCTGATACAGCAACGGCTGAAACAAGTAATGGTTCGAGCGGTCGAGCAGCGTGACGTGCACTGGCGCTTTGGCGAGCGCTTTGGTGGCGGCAATGCCGCCGAAGCCACCGCCGATCACGACCACACGCTTGCGCAGTTTCATCGCTGCCTCCCGGGCTCGCCGTTACTCACGGCGCTCGTGTCCACGTCTGCAACCTAGTGCTGAAACGTGCGCTTGCAAGCGCTGGCACCGCGGCGACGCCGTAAACTGAATGCGCTCAAAGCAGCCACGATCCAGAGCGCTGAGCCCGCCTGCTGGCCTGATCCGGCCGCCGAGCAGCCACAGCCAGAATCCGCATCGGAAGCTGGATTTGCCAGGTTTCCACCGGCACTCGAAGGGCTCGCGCCTGCGTCACTGTCCGCGGCGCTGGTCTCGCCTGCGCTATTCGTGGCGGTGGCCCCCGCGCTGCCGCCTTCGTGCGAGGCAGATGTTTCGTTGCCGCCCGCGCCGCCGTCAGCGCTGGCTGACATGCCACCTGCAGCGCGTTCGCCCGCTTCACCGCCCGTGCCGCCTTCATTGTGCAAGGTCGGCGCTTGGCAGATGCCCAACTGACAGTTTCCAAGCGAGCAAACGCTGCCGTCTTTGGCGGGTTGCACGGCGGAGCATTGCCCGCTTTGCGGGCTGCACTGACCCGCGATCTGACACTCACCCGCTGCGGCACATTGCGTGAGCGCGCCAGCTACGCAAGTGCCTGCTTGGCAATGGTCTGCGCTGGAGCACGCATCGCCATCGTCGCACGAGGTGTCCGGGGCGAGCGGCTGGCACGAGGCATCACAGCAACTCGCGCTGCTTGGGATAGCCGGGTCGCAGGCCTCACCCGCATCCAACACGCCGTTGCCGCACAACACCAGGTGCGCGGCCGAAAGCGTGAAGGTGCCGAAGCCGCTCACCCGCTTCACGAACAGATAAGCGCTCTCGTCGACGGCAGACGTGTAGTGGATTGCTTCTGTAGCGCCCGAGTTGGGATTTGCGCTGGCAGCGCGAAGCACCGGGTTGCCGTATTTGTCAGGCGTTGCTGAGTACAGGTACAGGTCGAAATCCGCGGCTGGCGGCTGGTTTAGCGTCAGCGTCAGCACGTCCGTCTTGTGCAGTACAACGCGCCGACCCCAGGCGCGCCGCTCCCACTCACTGCGCGATGGAAAGCCGCTGTTCACCGTACCCGTGAAGCTAGCTGGCAGCGGCACGCTGATGGCCTCGATCGCGGCATCTGGATTGAGGATGCCGTAGCCCTCACGCACGTCCATCAAGTCATCCGCGCGGCCCAGCGTTGGGTTACCGCCCAAATTTTGTTCGCGATTCTTGTTCGTTTCCGTTGCTGAGGCGAGCAGCAGCGCTTTGACGGCGAAGGGCGAGGCGCTGGACGTGAAATCCCAACTGACCCCGGACCGCTGCAACGCATCAATCAGCAACCCAGCGGCCCCGGCAACGAACGGAGCCGCCATGGAGGTGCCCTGCAAACCGCGATAGTCATTGGGCTGAACGTCCGCAAAGGTCGCGTCCTCGGCATCAGCGGAGTTCGAATCCGCAGCCAAGATCAACGAACGGTAGCTGGAACCTCCAGGTGCCAACAGGTCCGGCTTTTTGTCTTCACTGTCTGGGTCATCCACGACGACAGAGCCGGAGCTGCTGTACGACGTGAGCTCGTTGAGGTCGTTGGTCGCACCGACCGCGATCACTTTGCCCGCGCGCGCCGGATCGCCAACCACGCCGTTCATGCCGGTATTTCCCGCAGAAACGACGACGACCAGCCCCTTGTCGACGGCGCTGTTCACCATCGCACGCAGGTTCTCATCCGTGCCGCCCGCCGCGCCTAGGCTGAGGTTCAAGACCTTGATGTTCTTTTCCACCCGCTTGCTCACCAAGTATTCGAGCGCCGCGCCCGTGGATGTGGAGTTCCCGAAGCCTTGATCCGTGAACACCTTCGCGCCAAACCATTTGCATTGGGGCGCTACACCGCTCAGCGCGTTGAAGCCGTCCCCCACCGCCGGGTAGTTGGCCACGCTGTTGGCGACTGCAAACGTGGAAACCGACGCGGGACTGCTTTGCGTCAGCGCGTCACTGTAACGCAGCAGCGCGCTGGCCGTGCCGACACTCAACAGGGTTTGCGGCGCCGCGCCCGTGCTGAGCGCGAACTGCGTCCAGGTGCCATTCGGATCGGTGGCTTGCGCAGCGCGCAGCGACGCGCTTTGACCGCCGACCCAGGTCGCGGTCGCAGAGACCGTCAATGGACTATTGGCATTGAAGTACGCAGGAGTGTGAATCGGTGCGGGTGAAAAGTTGCCTGCGGCAAACCCGTTGAGGTTACCCGCGTTGGTGTAGTGCAGCGTTCCCGGGCCCACACCAAACGCCGCGCCAGTGCCCACGGCGATCGACGTGACGTGCGTGCCGTGAGCCTGCACGTCACGCACGGTTTGCACCATGTCCGTGCTGAAGTCCTGAAAACCGGCTGAATTGTCGGCTAAATCCGTGTGGGTGCCATCCACCCCGGTGTCAATGACGCCGATGGTGATGTTGGCGTTGCCCATGAAGCCGGCGGGCGCGCTGCTGAAGGTCGCCGCCCATACCGGACGCACGCGCCCAGTGCGCGTGGCCTCGTCAAGCAGCGGCAAAACGACCCGCGGCGCCGCAATGAAGTGCAGCGCCGAGCCGAGCTCCACGCGCAGGGCGTTCAGGTTGGCGCGCGGCAGCGAACCGCTCCAGCCATAGCTGACCGCGCGGAACACATGACTCACTTGCCCGCCCTGACGCTCGAACGCAGCCAGCTCAGCACTCGTCACGGGCTGCAGTAGGATCACCTGCACCTCTACCCGTGCACTGACGGAATGCGTGAATTCGTCGTCGATGCGATCGCCGTTGCGATCGCGCGCCGACAGGTTCGGCAACTCAGGCCGCAGCTCCGGCTGGGTCGCAATCGAGCTTGCGCTAGCGCTGGGCACGGCGGCACTTGCGGAGCCTCCGGCGCTCGGCAACGCTGGCGCACTTCCCGCGTCCGGAACGCCTCGATCTTCAGCTTGCGAGGCCACGCCCGAGCAGCCGGCCGCGAGGGCCAACGTGAAAGGAAGGGCTAGCCAGTGCGGCGAGGCTAAAAAAGGCTTCAAAGTAAACACTGAATGGTACGATTGTAAGACGGCTTTTGGCTAGAGATATGAAGCGCTCCCTGTTGGATCTACCGCCGCCGCTCAGGTGGGCATTTTTCTGCAGTTACCTGTGCGTGCAGGGAACGCTGCTGCTTCGCGCCCAAACCAGCTCGGATTTCGTGTTCGGGTTCCAGATGTTCAACGCCTCTTCGGAGCTGAAGATCGCCTTGTTTCGGAAGACGCGTCACAAGCGGCTGGTGCGCGTGATTGACGGCACGTGGAGCGTCAAAGGGAACGACGGCCAGGTCCATACCTACCGCTGGAATGACCGTGTGCATGACGGTGTGCTGGGCACGCTCGACAGCTACGTGCACGCCTCCTACGGGCTCAACGCGCAACTGTTTCGGCTACAATTCGCGCTGGATGACGTTGCCGCGCACCTTGCGGAGGATCGCGAGACGCAGGCCCTGGTCGCGCTAGTGGACACGCGCAAGAACGGCCGCGACGGCTCGCAAGTACGCCTCACGGGGCCGCGCCCATGAACAACGCCGCACCCGTAGCGACCGCTAGCGCCTGGGCCCGCTTTTTCAGCGAAGAGCGCGACGCTTATGTGCTCGGGCTACTGCGGCTCGCGCTCAGCGTGCTGCTGTTCATGAACAGCGGTCGATTGATCCTGGAGCTGAGCCGCGGCGGCTACTTCGGAGATTTTTTCCACATCTCCATGGCGCCAGACGCTTGGCTGCCCTCGGCCTTCGGCTACGCGTTGATCCTGGGTGTTCAAGCGCTGGCTGCGCTGCTCGCGTTCCTCGGGCTTTGGCCGCGAGAGGCGTTGTTCAGCGCAGCAACGTTGGGTCTGTTCGTGCTCTCGCTGGACCGCCTGCAGTATCACAACAACCGCTACGCGCTGCTGCTGCTCGGGCTCCTGCTCGCCTTCATGCCCTGCGATCGCTCGTTCCTGATCGCGCGCCGTAAGCCGCACACGCTGCCTGAGCCCCTGCGCATCGCGCCAACGTTCGCGCGGCGGCTGTTTCAAATCCAAGTGTCGCTCGTGTACCTCGGCTCCGCCTGCGGCAAGCTATTGGACGCAGATTGGCGCGGCGGTCAGGTGCTGCTCGTGCGCTTTGCGACCACGGCGGACTTCTGGGCCGCGCGCGGCGTTACGCTACCGCCGTGGCTCACGCTCACGCTGAGCTCGGCGCTATTCGCGAGCTTGGCCGCAAAAGCGGCGATCTCCACCGAGTTGTTCATCGCGCTGGGCGCCTGGTTTCCACGCACACGGCGGCTCGCGCTGTGGGTCGGTTGCTGGTTCCATTTTTCGATCGAAGTGTCGGCGCGCGTGGAGCTGTTCAGCTGGTTGATGGTCGCGTCCTACCTCGCGTTCGTCACCCCAGAGGTCCGGCAAAGACGCTTCGAGTTCGCCGAGAGCAGCTCGCTCGGCCGCCGCCTGGCGCAGGCGCTGCGCTGGCTGGACTGGTGCGCGCGCTTCGAGATCGTCGCGCGGCCGCCATCAGCGCCGGTCGTGACCAGCTTTCAGGTCACGAACCGCGCCGGCCACACCGAGGTTGGCTGGCGCGGCGCGGCGTTGCTCGCCGAGGCCGTGCCAGCGCTGTTTCCGCTGTGGGCGCCACTCGCGCTAGCCGCGCGCTTGGCTCCCAGCGCAAGGCGCCGCAGCTAGCTACGTTTCACGCCGGAATCGCGCATTTGCTGCTCCACCGCGCGGAAGCGGTGCGCCAAGGCGCGCACCAGTGCGCCTGTCCAGCCGTCGAAGCCGAGCCCCGTGGTCATCGTCTGCTGATCGAGCACCAACACCGTTACTTGGTCGACCGCCTCCACACTTGCTGCGCGCGGTTCGTCCAGAAGCAGCGCCATTTCACCGAATACGTCACCGGCGTTCATCGTCCCGAGCGTCTCGCTGCCGCCGTTGACCGCGCGATACGCGCGACACTGCCCGCTCACGATCATGTACGCCTCACCGCCAACTTCACCCTCGCGGATGATGACGGTGCCCGGCCCGAACGTTTTGCGCGGCAGATGCAAACCGCCGCGCAAGAACCCGCGCACGGCTTCTTGCAGCTCGACCACTGATTGGTAGCGCTCGGACGGCTCGGCCTTGGTGGCTTTCTCCACGATGCTGCGAATGCGCTTGCTGACACCGATGCCCAACGTCGCTTGATCGATGGGTACGATCTTCCCGGCGACGGCTTGAGCCAGCACGTAGTCCACGTTCATGGACGGGCCGTAGGGCATCCTGCCACTGATGATCTCATACAAGATGGCGCCGAGGCCAAACACGTCACTTCGCTCGTCCATCTCTTCCGGGTTGCCACGCGCCTGCTCGGGCGCCATGAACGTCGGCGTGCCGACCGCACCCTTGGCTTCCATCTGCGCGCGTGCGCCGGAGGCGGGCCGCGTTTTGGTCAGCCGCGCAAGCCCCCAATCCATCAGGTAAACCTGGCCGAAGCCGGCAACCATGATGTTTTCCGGCTTCAAATCGCGATGAATCACGCCGCGATGGTGCGCGTACGCTACGGCGTCACACACCTTCAGAAAGATCTCGAGCCCTTCTTGCAAGCGCTCGGTCGAACCCAGCTCGTGCTCGGGATCACGCAACCAGGCGTCGAAGTTGATGCCCTGCACCAGCTTCATGGTGAAGTACGGCACGCCTTCATCGGACACCGCGAGCTCATGCACCGGCACGATGTTCGGGTGCTCGAGCTGCCCGGTCATCTGCGCTTCAGCGATGAAGCCGTCTTTGTACATCGGCACCTGCGCCAGCTCGCGGTCTAGGCGCTTCAGCGCGACGTGACGCAGCAAGTTGCGATCGGTCGCGGGATGAATGCGCCCCATGCCGCCACGCCCGAGCTCAGGGAAGATGCGCAAGTGCGCGGGCGTCGGAATGCCCTCCGCAGCCACCTCTGCGGCGGTGACCTTGTTCTCGCCCCGCACCGGAATCGTCTCAATCACGTGCACCGGCTGTGCCGGAGCCTCGTGGATGTCTTGGTAACTCTTCACGCTGCGCTCCTCGACCCTAGACTTTTGCTAGAGTTGCTGACGGTAACACCCCCCCTCAGAGCTGGCGAGGGTGCCTTGCATGACCGGAAATCCGAGCGGTATCCAGGGCTTTCGGGACAACACGCAGTTCGACACCTGCGCGAAACAGTGCCACAGGGATGCTCCCGCCCATGTCTCTCAGCCTCGATTTTCACAGCCTGCGCGCGCGCTATGACGCCGGCACGCTGACCCCGAGCGCGCTGGTCGAACAGCTCGCAGACACCTGGCAAGCTAGCCGAGACAAGCACATCTGGATTCACCTCGTGGATGTGGAGGAGCTGCGCGCGAACGCCGCAGAGCTCGAACGCCGCAAGCTGGCTGGCGAGCACCTGCCGCTGTTCGGCATTCCCTTCGCCGTGAAGGACAACATCGACGTCGCTGGCTTGCCCACCACCGCGGCCTGCCCGGGCTACTCCCACGTGCCGAGCGGCAGCGCCTTCGTGGTCGCGCGCTTGGTCAAAGCGGGCGCGCTCGTGATCGGTAAAACGAACCTCGATCAATTTGCGACCGGCTTGGTCGGCGTGCGCTCACCGTATGGCGTACCCGAAAATCCCTTCGATAGTGAGCGCATTCCTGGAGGCTCCAGCTCCGGCTCAGCCGTCGCGGTGAGCGCGGGCTTGGTCAGCTTTGCGCTCGGTACGGACACCGCTGGCTCCGGGCGCATTCCCGCGTCGTTCAACAACCTCGTGGGCTTGAAGCCGACCCGCGGCGTGCTCAGCACCGGCGGCGTCGTGCCCGCATGTCGCAGCCTGGATTGCGTGTCCGTGTTCGCGCTGACCGTAGAAGACGCCGCAGAGGTGGCCGAGCTCGCCGCAGCGCCGGACGCGCAGGACGCCTATTCACGCCCGGACGCGGATCGCGTGCGCTTCACTCCGGGTGCTCGTCCTGCCGGGTTTCGCTTCGGCATCCCGGGCCCGGCGTTCCTCACCGAGCTCGATTTCGGGGGCACGCGCGCAGACTTCGAGCGCGCGGTCGAGCGGCTGAAGCGCCTGGGCGGCGAGCCCGTAGCGCTGGATTTCGAGCCCTTCTTCAAAGCCGGGCAGCTGCTGTATGAAGGCGCCTTCGTGGCCGAGCGCGCGGCCTCGGTGAAGGACATCCTGAGTCAGCACCCGGGCGGGGTTCTGCCGATCATCACTCAGATCCTCTCCAAGGCTGAAGGCTTCAGCGCTACGGATGCATTCACGGGCGGACAAACACTCGCCGAGTACGCGCGCCAAGCTCGGCTGGCCTGGCCCAGCATGGACTTGTTCGTCGTGCCCACCACGCCCTTCTTCCCTACGCTGAGTGAAGTCGCGGCGGACCCGATCGGCTTGAACTCGCGGCTCGGCGCCTTGATGAACTTCGCCAACTTACTCGATCTGTGCGGGCTCGCCGTGCCCTCCGATCTGCGCTCGGATGGCCTGCCCTTTGGCATCACGTTATTTGCACCGCGCGACGCGGACGCGCGACTCGCCGCGCTTGGCGCCGCGTTTCACCGCGACGTGGGCGGCAAGCTGGGGGCAACGAACGCGCCTCTGCCACCCGCCCCCAAAGCCCCTGCACTGCGCGCGGGGAACATGCGCATGGTCGTGGTCGGTGCGCACCTCACTGGCCAACCGCTCAACAAGCAGCTCACCGAGCTATCCGGCACGCTC
>FSWQ01004670.1_pt1 | contig 12371 bp, 11 predicted proteins | sample 1637691 | NCBI WGS metagenome assembly FSWQ01 (sample SAMEA3914814, study PRJEB12502) | metagenome | biome: forest; material: soil | place: USA | collected 2011-09-16 | depth 0.1 m | reverse complement strand
TCGCCACTCGCGTCGAACCAGCCGACGGGTCCCGCGTACCAGCCACGCGGATCGGGTTCGTGCTTGGCGATGAAATCAATCGCCGCCGACGTGGGTACGCCCGCCACCGCCGGCGTGGGGTGTAGCCGCTGGACGAGCTCGAGCACGTGGCTCATGTCGCGCAATTTTCCCTGAATCAGCGTGCGCAGGTGGAGCACCGTGCGCAAGCGATGCACCTCGCGCTTGGGTGCCTGCGATAGCTCGCAGGTGAGCGGCCCGAGCAAGCGCAAGATCTCGCTGACCACGAACTCGTGTTCGCGGATGTCTTTGTCGCTCTCCAAGAGTCGCGTCGCGGCCGTGTGATCGTCGGCGCTGATCGAGCCCGCGACGGCCTCGGTGCGCAGCTCGTAGCCGCGTTTTCGCACCAATTGTTCGGGCGTGGCCCCCAAGAACGTGGCCCCCGCGACGCGGAACCCGAAGCGAGTGGACTCGGGCGCGTCTTCCCGTAAACGCGCGAGCACGAGCTCGGGTCGGATCTCGCGGTCCAAGTTCAAAGCCACGCGCCGCGCGGCGACGATCTTTTGCACGTGGCCCGCTTTGATCTCAGCTTGAATGCCGGACACGAGCTCGGCCCAGGCTTCTGGCGATCGCTCTTGGCGGCTCAGCTCACGCGCCGCTTCGCGCGCCGGTGCAGGGGTAAACAGCGCGTGCAGCGCGCGGTTCAGGCGCGGCTCGAGGTGTGCGCGGAACGTCGCTCGGTCCCAGCCCGCGCTCGGCACGATCAAGCGCAGCCAAGCGCCGTTCGGCTCTTTCAAGTAACTGAGTTCGGGCAGCACGAAACGCGCGTCACCGAAGCCGTGCCACAGGCCGTGCTCGGCTTGACCCGGTTGAAACGCAAACCCGCCCACGAAGCGCGGCGCATGGCTCGCCTCACATCGGCTGGTATCGAGTTTGGACCAGACCACGCTGGCCTGCGCGCGAATGCTCTCGAAGCGATCGACGCCGCGTGCGCTGAGCGTGAACGCAGCGCCCAAGCCCGCCGCCTCTTCGTCGCCGGGAGGGGCAAAGAGTTGGGCGTCACCTTCGCCTTCGGCCGCGAACAGGCGCTCGGCGGGGACGCGAGGAAGCGGCCAGCTCAGCGCCACGAACGGCTGCGCGCTCTCGACCCGCGACAGATCCTTGGCGATACGCTCCAGCAGTTCCTGGCTGGATTCGCCGAGCTCCGAAATTCGGCTCGGCGGCGCGTCGAACGTGACGTGTTCGGTCATCTCCGCCTACCGGGGCTCCGCCACGTACAAGTGGCACACGCCAAACGTCAGTGCGTGCACGCCGAGCACGTTCAAGTTCGAGCTTTGCATCAACGCCGCGAACTCGGCGGCGGGTGGGAACGCAGCGATGGAACGCTGCAGGTACTGATATTCCTTCACGCCGGAGAGCAGCGCGCCGACATACGGCACGACCGTGTGAATGTGAAAGCGCGCCATGGCCCCCAGTAACCCGCCCCGCGGCTCGGACAACTCGAGGATGGCGATGCGACCGCCCGGACGGGTGACACGCGACATCTCGCGCAGTGCCTGGGCACGGTCGGGGACGTTGCGGATGCCGAAGGCGATGCACACCGAATGAAAGGTGTCGTCGCCGAAGGGCAGCGCCTGAGCATCGCCCTGCAGCAACTCGACGCGCGAGGCGAGCTCGCCTCGGTCGACCTTCACGCGCCCCACCTCCAGCATCTTCGACGAAGGATCGACGCCGACCACGGTCACGCTGGGTTCGGTGCGGGCGACCTGGATCGCCAGATCCGCCGTACCGGTCGCCAAATCCAACACGCGGTGGGCCGGGCCGAGCTCGAGCGCGCGCACGGTCTTGCGGCGCCAACTCTGATCGATCCCGAGCGAGATCACGCGGTTTACCAGATCGTAGCGCGCAGCGATGCCGTCGAACATCGCGCCGGAGCCCTCGCGAGTCAGGGCGCTGGCCGCGCCGTCTCGTGCCAAGGCCGTCGACTTGTCGGTCATTGATCTCCGTAAACCTTCAAGAAAGGGGGGGGGTCGACGACGTTGCCCGCCACGAGTGCCGTGAGCAGGGTTTCGCCGAGCCGTGCCAGTCGTTGCAGCTCGTGCACGCGCTCGCGCTTGAAGTCGGGAGGACTACCGGCAGCCGGTCCGGGCAGCGCGGCGTCCGCGTTGCTCAGCGCTTCACCGAACTGCCGTACGAGCTCGAGTTCGCGCTCGCGCAACACGCGCTGCACCAATTTCCCGATGCTGGTCTCGGCCTCGTAGAAGTCTCGCCGTTCACCCGGTCGCCAACTCTTCTTGACCGCTCCCCACTTGAGCAGTTCGTTCAGCGTCATGCTGACCGCGCCCGCGCTCATCTTGAGTTGCTCGCCGAGCTCGGCCGCGCCGAGTGGCGCGGGCGCCAGGTAGAGCAGCGTCCACATGCGTCCCATCGGGCGCTTGAACCCCCAAAACTCCATCAGCCGTCCGATGGTGTCGGCGACTTCGAGTTCGGCTTGGGTCACTGGCGCTGAGCTGGACCCGGACATCAGCTTGTTCTTTGAGCTTTCAAAACTTCGTGAAACTTTAGGCTCTGCGTCCGGTCGGGTCAAGCCGTGACGCGCCGAAAGCGCGAAGTTTTCGCCGGATCCTAGTCGTCCGAGTCTTCCCCCGAGCCGGGCCGCGAATAACCAGTCGCGGAGCGGGCGGGCTGCGATGGACTGCTGGCCGGAACTTGAATCGCGCGCAGGGCAACCGAGCCGATGGCCGTAGGCCCGGACTTGCTGCTCGCGCCGGTCGCGCCAGCTGCCCCGGCAGGCGCCGAAACCGCCTCCGCCGCCGTGGGTGACGACGGCGGCCGGCGTAGCGTGACGGGCGGCGTTGAATCGGGCGGAGGCGTAGTTCCACTGGCGAGCTCTTGCCAGGCGAGGTCGCGCTCTCGTTCGCAGCGCGTCGCGTACTCACGCGCCTGATCGCGCTGCGCGGTCAGCTCGGCCAACTCTGCCGAGCCGTTGCGGTGCGTCGCGCCCTCGCGAATCATGCGCTCGAGCTCGCCTACCTGTCGATCGTGGTCGTTCATGATCTCGGTCAAGAACAGATCCTGTTGCTCGATCAAGAACGCGCGCTCGCGGGACGACTCGTGGCGGATCACGTCGAGCAATTGCTCGAGCTGGCTCATGCGAAAGCGCATGGCCTGTTCTTCATCGTGACTGCGGGCGAGGTGAGCGCGCAGCGCGTCGAGCTCGTGAATCAACTCGGTGTTTGCCTCGCGCGCCACGGCCGCGCTCGCCGCGAGGTGCTTCAAGCCGCGGATCAGCAGAGCCAGGCTCGCTTCAGTGCGCGTCACACCAGCCAAGGCCAACTCCAAGCGCTCGAGACCGGTGTCGAGCGACAGTTCGTGATCGGAGCCGATGCGCGCGGCGCGCTCTTCGCGCAACCGCGCAGGCGGGATGCCGCTCTCCAAGTGGGTGGTCGAGCTGACTCGCAGCGGACTCGAGTCCGGCGCAGCCTCCAAGGTGTCGCTGAGTGGGGGAGCGTCCGATCTCGATTGTGGGCTGTCGAGGGCCATTGTGGGTGCTTGTCGGCGAATGTCAGCGCGGCGGCAAGCTTCTTTTGCGGTCACCCCCGCGGCGCCCGGCGCGCCGCATTTCGAGAGTATTTCACTGGTTTAGCGCGCGGCGGGAAACCAGCGCGTTCCCAATTTGAGCCGCGGCGGCGCCCAAAGCGCTGCGTGGGGTCCGGCTCCGCGCTAGAACGCGCTCAATGACTCGTTCGCCCACACGCCGCGGCGCCGTCGGCGCGCCGCTCCTGATCCTGGGACTCGGGCTGTCTGTCTTGAGCTTGGGCTTGAGCTCGAGCGTCGCCCAGGGCCAGGTCCCCGACGCAGGCAGCAACGCGGCCATCAACCCGGAAGACGACTACGGAGCGGACATCCAGGGCACCGTGCCCGGCGCCAGCGCGATTGAGGGGCGCTTGATGGCGCCCTGCTGTTGGACGCAAACCATCGACATTCACGATTCGCCCATCGCGCTCAGCATGCGTCACGAAATTCGTCGCCGCTTGCGCAATGGAGAGTCGCCCGAAGTCATTCAACAATCGATGGTCGATCGCTACGGTCCGAAGATCCTCGCCGTGCAAGAGGGCAGCCAGCTCAAGAACGTGTTCATCGGCTTGTCAGTGGTGATGGGCGGCGCGGGTGTCGCGGCGGCGATGATGATCGGGCGCTGGCGCAAGCAAAGCTCTTCCACTCCCAAGCCGAAGCCCACGGACGGCAAAGCGCCCGAACGCGACGAGTGGGATGACAAGCTCGACGCCGAGCTGAAGAACCTCGACGACGAATGAGCTGAGGGCTTACCCGACCGTCAAACGCGGCGCGCGGGCTTGCGCGCGGCCGCTGCTTTCGAGCCAGCGCTCGGTTTGGCTTTTGATTTCGGCGCCGGCTTTTGCGGGACGGCCTGGCCGTCGGGCGTGCGGAACATCAGCGCGGCCGCTTCGGCGGCCTTCTTCGCGCGCTCGGTCTCGCCGCGCATTTCCATCAAGAAGCGGCTCGGGATCTGCGCGCGAGGCTTGCCCCACTTCATGCGCTCTTTGCAGAACGTCAGAGTGAGCGTGTCCTGAGCGCGAGTCACGCCCACGTAACACAAGCGCCGCTCTTCATCGATGCTCTTGCCGTCGACCACCGAGCGCACGTGCGGTAGCAAGCCCTCTTCCATGCCGACCATGAAGACGTGCGGGAATTCTAGACCCTTGGCGCTGTGCAGCGTCATCAGCGTGACGGCGTGGCGCTCGCGCTTGTCGTCGGAATCTTTCTGATCCTCGCGGCCGGCGAGCGCCGCCTCTTCCAAGAAGCCGGCCAGGGTCGCGCCCTCCGTGCGCTGCTCGTACAAGGCCAGCGAGTTCAGGAACTCTTGAATCGAGGCCAAGCGCGCTTCGATGTCGCCCGGGGTCTTGTACACGCGATCGAGCTCGGCGCGGTAGTTGACCTGGGTCAGCACGCCTTGAGCGAAGTCGAACAACGAGGTCTCCCCGAGGGCCCCGACCTGAGCGCGGAACTTCTCGATCAATTCCCGGAAGGCATCGACGCGATCGCCGGCGATGTGGGGGATGTCGCCGTTGGCCGAAGCTTGCGGCAGGATTTGCCACAGCGGTTTGCCTTCGACGACCGCCACTTGCATCAGCGTTTCGATGGTGCCCGCGCCGATGCCGCGCGCAGGTGTGTTGATCACGCGCAGCAGTGAGACTTCGTCGTTCGGGTTCGCGATCACGCGCAAGTAGGCCAAGACGTCGCGCACTTCTTTGCGGTCGTAGAACGACATGCCGCCGACGAGCACGTACGGGATGCGCGCCCGACGCAGCTCCAGCTCGAACGCGCGCGGCTGCTCGTTCGTGCGGAACAAGATCGCGACGTCACTGGGCTTCCATTTGAGCGACTCGTCCACACCCTCCATGCGTTGCCGGATTTCGGCGATCACCGACTCGGCCTCGAGGGTTTCGTTCTCCATGCGCAACATGCGCGGCGGCAGGCCGCCCTCCCGGAACGGACGCAAAATCTTCTGATGGCGGGAGCTATTGTGCGCGACGAGCGTGTTGGCGGCCTCCAAGATCGGCGCCTTGGAGCGGTAGTTGTCCTCCAAGCGAACGACCTTGGCGTCGGGCCAGTCTTTCTGGAAGTTGAGGATGTGTGACACGTCCGCGCCGCGCCACCCGTAGATCGACTGGTCGTCGTCACCGACCACGCACAGGTTGCGGTGGCGATCGGCGAGCGCTTTCACGATGCGGTACTGCGGACCGTTCGTGTCCTGATACTCGTCGATCAGCAAGTGGTCGAAGCGCGTCGCCTCGCTGAAGCGGGCTTCGGGGTGCTTGTCGAATAGCTCTTCGGTGCTGAGCAGCAGATCGTCGAAGTCCATCGAGCCACAGGCGCGCAGCTGAGTTTGATACTTGGCGTAAGCGGAAGCCGCGATTTGCTCGCGGTCGCCTTGTGCGATCGATTCGGCCTGCGCGGGACGAATGCCTTGGCTCTTCCAGCCGCTGATCAGGTGCAGCAGATCGCCCGGCCGCAGCTTGTCGGAACTGACCCGAATGTCGCGTAGGGCGCCGCGTGCCAAGGTCTCCTGATCGCTACGGTCGTAAATCGCAAATTCCTTTGGGTAACCGAGGCGGTCGGCGTGCCGGCGTAAGATGCGGACGCACAGGGCGTGGAAGGTGGAAATCTCCGGCGGCTGCACGCCCCGAGGGCGTTTGCCGAGCAGGTGCTGCGCACGCTCACGCATTTCTTTGGCGGCCTTGTTGGTGAAGGTCACCGCCAGAATGCGCTCTTGCACGATGCCGCGGCGGATCAACTCCGCGATGCGGTACGTGATCACGCGTGTCTTGCCCGTGCCTGCCCCGGCCAAGACCAAAAGCGGACCGGACAGCGTATGCACCGCGCTGTGTTGGGCAGGGTTGAGATCGGGCCGGCTCACGCTCTTCACTCATACGAGCGGACGCGCCGCCGGATCAAGCTTGACGACCGAGAAAAATCGGTCTTTGGGAAGGGGGTGGAGCTTTACACGGAAACGTTCGGCGCAGGGCCCGGCATTATTTTTTCTCACGGCTTTGGCGGCAGCGCGCGCAACTTTCGCTTGCAAGCGCGCCTCCTCGAAGCGCACTTTCGGGTGACGCTGTTCGATTTGCGCGGCCACGCGCGCAGCCCCGCGCCCGAAGGCGCCGAGGCGTACCGCCTGTCGGCGCTGCTTTCCGACTTGGACGAACTCGTGCGCGCTCAGCCGACGCCGTTGATCTTGGCGGGGCTCAGCTTGGGCGCCAAGCTTTCGCTCGACTACGCGCTCGAACACCCGGAGCGGGTGCGCGCGCTCGTGCTCGCGTCGTACCCGACGTCGGGTGAGGTCGAAAAACGCCGCACCTGGGCGCTCGGCTTCGCGCAGGCCATCGAGGAGCGGGGCTTGGATGAAGCGGGCGCCGAGTTCGTCTGGGGTGAGCGCTCACGCTTCGATCCCAAGGGCGCCAAGTTGATTCGCCAAGGGCTGCTCGAGCATTCGCCGCAAGCGCTCGCTCACCTGCAACGTGAAGTGCTGGCCGCCTCACTCTCACCGAGCAGCTTGGCGTTGCGCCTGCGCGCGCTCGACATTCCGACCTGCCTGATTGCTGGCACGGACGATCCGGAGAGCCTCGGCCCTTCGCGCGAGCTCGCCACGCTTTTGCCGCGCGCCGAGCTGCATGAGCTGGAGGGCGCGGGGCACGTGGTCAACTTGACCAAGCCCACGCTGTTCAATCAGATCCTGACCAGTTTCCTCTCGTCACTCCCGTGATCACTCGTATCGATTGCCCGAGCATCAGCTCGTGAGCGAGCTCGTGACGAGCTCCGCGAACTTGGCCGCGTAAATCACGCTGAAGATGCTCAGGACCACGCCCACCACCAAACCGACGATGGTGATGATCTTGCCCCAGCGCAGCTTATTTTCTGCGTCTTCTCGGTTACCCTGATCCGAGGCTTGCATCGCGGCGTAGCAAAAGTACGCGCCGATCACGCCGATCAGACAGGTGCACAGCACGGAGCTTGCGGCGGCGATGATCAGCCACAGCTGCGCGCGCTTCTTGAACTCGGGATCGCGCGGGCCGGGCGGACCGTAGCCGGGGCCCGCGACGGGCGGAGGATAGGGCGCGCCGTAGGGGGGAACAGGGGGGCCATAGCCGCCGGGCGGCGCACCGGGCGGCGAGGGCGGACCGTATCCGCCTGGTCCCGGTGGTGCTCCTCCGGGCGGGCCATAACCTCCGGGCGGGCCGTAACCTCCGGGCGGGTAGCCGCCGCCCTGGGCCTCGCGGGGTGCCGCTGCGCTCGTCATCGTGCTTGTTCCCATTTCCCGATCGCTTGCGTCGACCCGTGAGAGTAGGACAAAACCCCCCGTGCCGCTTTATCGTATTTGCACGCCGGTGCCGCTCGTCGTTTTGGCGCTGGCCGTGGCCGCGATTGGCTGCGGCAAACGGGACAGTCCGGCCAAGCGCGAGGTGCGTGAAGTCTTCGCGCGCGGAGATCGCGTGGTGGCCGAGCAAGCCGGCGCGGAGTTCTTCGAGGGCAGGGTGCTGGCGGCAGACGGCGACCACCTGCGCGTGCAGGCCGTGGGGGGTAACGATTCACTGAACGTGCTGGCCAGCGACGTGTACCGCTTGCCGCAGGCCGAACGCGAAATCTCACCCAACCAGTTGGCCATTTGCGGAGGCGACGCGGATTGGGTGCCGTGTCGCGTCACGGCCGTATCCAGCACGACTTTACGTGCCAGCAACTCGCTGGGCGTGGCCTTCGATGTCGCCCGCGATCACGTGCTCGTCCCGTCGCCGCTGACCGAGCTCAACTTGCGGCGTCATTTCGCGCGCAGCGAGGCGCAGCTCGCGTTCACGCATAGCGCGGAGCGGGCCGGTGAGCCGCGCCCCGAACCCGGCTGGCGCGTGGGCTTGCACGAGCGCGTCCTGGTCAAGCGTGGGCCGGACTGGTTTACCGGTTACGTGCGAGAGTTGTCCGACGAAGGCGCCGAAGTGACACTGAGCTCGAGCGCGCAGAGCCTGGCCGTGCCGTTCGGTGCGCTCGCCGCCGAGCCGCCCTCGAGCTTCGTGAACGAGCTGCGCCATGGTGACTTCGTGTTGCTGCGACCCGACACGCCTTCCGATCCCTGGCCGCGCTGGCAGGTGCGCGCGGTCAACGGCGTCGAAATCAAGCTGAACGACGCAGCTGGAAGCACACGCTCGGCGTCGGTGCGTGAAGTCGTGCCGCTGCGCCCCTAGTTTAGAGCCCGCGAATGGGGAAGTCATGATACGCGGGCCCTCGACTCAGGGCGCAGGCGTAAATGAGTGCGTCGCGCTCAACGCCTCACCGTGCCCTGCACTCACGCGCAGCTCGGCGCGGGCGTGAATGGTGCCGCGGGCGTGCGCGTCCACCGCGCACGCCCGCGCGCTCGTGGCATTCGTGCCGCGACCGAGCGCCAGCTCTTCGCCGTTGCTCTCGTCGATCAGGCGGACTTCGGCGCCCGTGCTGCCCGCGCCCAGCGCGAGGGTGAGGTCGACGCAGCGCCCGAGCGGGACCAAGAACTGTTCTCGGTCGAAATGCTCGGGGCTCAGATCGTGATGGGTGATCTTGCCGGCTTGGGCCGCGCTGCGAATCAAGCCGTGCTCCAGCATGTGTCCGAGCAAACGACTGGCGGCGAGCGGTGAACCCGTGAGCGGAGGCGTGCTTTCCGGCTCCGACCTGAGCTCGACGCTGTACGGACCTGGCCGCGCCAGGCTCTCGGTGTCGAGCCGCACCGGGCCGCCGGCGGAGCAGGCGAAGAGCACCGGTGCGGCGCTCTCCTCGCTCTCTGCGATCAGCGTGTCGTCGGCGGCCCAGAGGCGCGCGGAGAGGTCGCGCACCGGCGCCGCGACCAGAACATCGAGTCGCGAACAACCCTTCGGCAGAGCAAAGGCTGCGCTGTCCAAGCGACCGGGTTGCAGGTTGCCCGTCTTCAAGACCTTGGCCTTGGGGTAGCCGAGGCCTGCCAAGCGCGTGGCGGTCTTTTCGCGAGCTTCGTCGAGGTTGCCGTTTTCATAACGCTCGATGTGCAGGGCATCGTCGAAGCTGTCTCGGGTTCCCGGCTCGCTCTGCGAGAGCACGAGAACGGCGATGCCTCGGCCGCCTTGCGGACGAAGCTCGAAGCTCACCGAACTCGAGAGCGGCGAACAGATCAATAACGAGCGATCGTGACCGAGCGCCGCGGCGCGGCCCAAAATATGCCCGTTGTCGTCGAGCGCGCTCAGTTCGATCCGGGACAGCTCTTCGCCGGGTAACACGAGCGCGTGCAAGCAACGGTTCTCCTCGACGGTGGCGCTGATTCGAGTCGGGATGCGCGCGTCGAGCGGCACCGCCACGCGCCGCACGTCGCTCCACTTGCCGCCCAGGCGTTGACGATGCAGGGCGATGCGCTCGGCGAGCCCGGGCCAAGCCGCGAGCCGCGCGTCGCCCTCTTCGTTGCGGTGCCGGGCGTGGTACTGATTGGCCGCGCGTTCCGCGTCGGCCGGCGGCAGGCGTTCGACGCCGATCGCGACCAGGCCGTGCCCGGCGGCGATGCGCGCCGAGACGTAGACTCGGCGCGGGTGCGGCGGGCAGACCAGCAGCGCCGGGGTCTTGTCTGCGCCTTCGTCCATGCCGAGCACTGCGCCGTCTTCGCCGTAGGCGAAGAGATCGAGATCTTCGATGCTATCGGTGGCGCGCGCGATGAACACCGCGCATGAGCTCTCCGGCAAATCGACCAAGGTGGCAACGCGATCGCCAGCCACGCCCGCTTCGACCGTGACGACTTCGCTCTCGCGTTCCGGGCGAAACCAGGCGCGCGTATCGGGTTTACCCGCCGCTTTGCCGAACAGCGGCGCCGGGACTTGCGGCAGGGGCCGCCTCATTGGCGACGCGTTCGCGCAGCTCCAGGCGCAGCCTCCGACCAACACCGCGAGCCCGCGGCGCGCCCAGTTGCCGAAGCTCACGGCGCGCGATCTCCGATGGGCGCGCGACCGCTCTGCCAGACCGCGAGCAGCCAAGCGAGGTTCGCGCCGTCACCTCTGACCTCGAGCGTGGCGTGACGCGCCCCGTGGGCACAGAAGGCGAGTGCGCTGCCCTCGTTGCCCTCCGCTGCCCGCGGCAGCTCACCGGGGGCGCGAGCGCGCGCCGAGAGCGACAAACTGCGGACCTCACCACGGAGCGGCACGAGCAACGCGCTGTAGCAAACGCCGGGCTCGACTTCGAGCGGCAACGAGGCCGTCCCTTGCACGCCGAGTGAGCGATAAAACGGCGGATTTTCCAAACGCAGGCGCGCGCTTCGTGCAAGCGCGGCCATGCGCGCCCGCGCTTCTGTGCCCCAGTCGCTGGGCAGCCCGCGTGGCAGATCCCAGCGCACGTGCACCAAGCTGAGCGCCGCGCCCGCCGGACTGCCGACGAAGCGGAGCTCGGCGCGCGTGGGGGACCCGAGGCAGAGGCCGAGGAAGCCGTCCGCGTCTTCGGCGCGATCGACGCCCAAACGCGCGCCACTTTCGGAGTCGACCAGCTCGAGGTCCAGATCGGTCACTTGTGACAGCGCGGGGCTCGACTCGGCGAGCAGGCTGAGTTCGTGACAGCCGGCATCGAGTAGCAGCGGGCCAGCGCCGGTTCCGTCCGCCCCCGCCAGCCACTGCTCGACACGCGCGCTCTGCGCGCCGTCCCGCTGCGCGCGCTCGGTCAGTCGTTTGAGCCGCTGCGCGAGCGGCGGCAAAGCAGGGCGTGGTCCGGGATCGCCGAGGGGCAATTCGAACCCGGGATCACGCTGAGGGAGCAACTCGGCAAGGGACGCCTCACGGGCCTCCGCAGTGCGGGTGCTCACCAGCGCCTCCAGCACGCCGCGCGGCGAACGCATCTCGAGCTGCACACCGGCGAGGTAGGGCTTGGCGCTGCCACAGCGCGTGATCTCGCTCGCGCCCGCGACGCTCGCTTCCGCAAACGCGGTGCTCGGTGCACCTGGGTCGAGCTCCGAGAAGCGAATCGCAAAATGAAGCCCCACGACGCCCAGGATCGCCAGCGTGGCGCATCCGGGAGTCTTTGGATTCAAGAGCTCGGGTGGAATGGGCAGCGGTGAGCGCTCTCCGCGCTCCAGAAGCCGCGGTTTGAGGTGCACGACCGAACCGAGCGCGGCGCGCGCCGCGCTCAAGATGCGCACGTCGTCGGCCAGATCGGCGTGCGCGGCGTTGGGCCAAGCCAAAAGGCCCAGCACCAAACCCAGCACGCAACGCCACGCCATTGCCGGTGGAGCTTACTCCAGCTTCGAAAACGGCGCTTCAACGAAGGCTTTGCTGCCATCGTCCCAAATAAACAGGCGGTGCGCGCTGACCACGCCCTTGTCCACGGCCGTCACCAGGTAGGGGAGCTCGTAGCTCGGCCCGCCGCTGTTGCCCATGGTCATGCTGGCCGCGTCTTCGGCGCTGAAGTACGCGCCGCAATCCAAGTGCGAGTGAAAGAACACCTTTACGGGGCGTTCGCCTTGCACGCCTTCACCAATCGCGCGCTCGAATTTGAGCGAGTTGATCTTGAAGTACTCACGGCCCGTGCGCGGGTGCCCTTCGGGATCCACCTGGTGATATTTGTTCGCCAAGTTTTCGAGCTCGACCGCGCGATCAGCCAGTAACGGATCGGAGCTCGGGCCGGTGAGGTAGCCGCAGGCTTCTTCATCGCGCGCATAGGCGGCAACGCCGGCCTGCTCGACGACTGCGAGCACGCTGGCCGGGATTTTTACGCCGCCTTGGATCCAAGCAGGGGTGGTCATCGTTTGGTTTCCTTCGCTTCCATCACTCGTTTACCAGAGGTAGCGCTTTTCCCATTTCATGGGCGCAAAATAGCGATCACCGCGATCACAG
>FSWQ01001132.1_pt1 | contig 12375 bp, 8 predicted proteins | sample 1637691 | NCBI WGS metagenome assembly FSWQ01 (sample SAMEA3914814, study PRJEB12502) | metagenome | biome: forest; material: soil | place: USA | collected 2011-09-16 | depth 0.1 m | reverse complement strand
TGCGCAGCAGTGCTAGGGTCGATGCCGAATGAATGACGGGGCGCCGCCACGACCCGATCCGAAAGCCGTCCGCACCACGCTGGTCGACTCCGGTTGGTCCGCTGTTCCGCCGGCTCCTTCGGAAGCGCCGCCCGCGCCGGACCTGCCCCCGCCACGAGCCTTGCCCAGCTACGAGGCCACAGATAGCGTTCGCGAGGTCACTCTGGTCGATCGCGAGGTCAATTCGCGGGCCAAGGCGATGCGCGAGAAGGACACCCTGCCGCCCCCGCGGCGTTCGGGCTTTCCGCCGAGTCGGCCCTCGGCGCCGCCGCCCAATCGGGCCTCGTCGCTGCCCGCCGCGCCGCCGCCCGCCGCGATCACGCGCGCGCAAGAGCCTCCGGTCGTGATCCACCCGAGCGAGGCCGTGAGTCCGCCCGCGACGGCAATGCCGCCGGTGGCTCCGCGCACGATCCCGCCGCCGTCGCGCCCCGCACCTCCTCCACCGTCGCGCCCCGCGCCTCCTCCACCGTCGCGCCCCGCGTCTGCCTCGCGTCCCGCGCCCCCGCCGGCGCGTCCCGAGTTCGCGTCTTCGCGTCCTCCGCCGCCTCCGCCGCCGGCGGAGCTGGCTCCTTCGCGCTCGGTGCCGCCCGCGGCGCAGTCCGCATCCGCGTTGGCGGCGTCCGCGGCCGACACGAACCCGGGACATCACGTGGCCGCCGCGCGCAGCGCAGCGACACTGGTTCGTCCGCGCCCGTCGCTCGGTCCGCAGGCATTGCCCTCGTTCGCCGCCGCATTGAAGCAGCGCGTGCGCTTCGCGGGTGGTGAAGTGCCGCTGTGGAGCTTGGTCACGCCGTTGGTGCTGCTGGTCGCGCTGGGCGCCGCCTTTGCTGCCGCCGCCGTCACCTCGGCCGCCGATCCGGGCGCCGCGCAGGCCGCACTGAAGCCGGCGCCGGAGCCGTCGGCGTCTGCCGCGCCCGTGTTGCCCGCGCCGCTGCCGCCGCCCCCACCGCCGACGCTCAGCGCCAGTGCCGATGAAAAGCCGAAGCCGCTCAGTTTGCTCGAGCGCGTGGCCAACGGCGACGACGCTGCCGTCAAAGAGCTGAGCGGAAAGCCCCTACCGGAGCTGAAGGTCGAAGAAGCGATCGCGCTCTCGCTCGGCCAGAGCGCACAAGACGTGCGCGCCGCCCGTGCCCTGCGCGATCGCGTCGATCACGATCCGGGCTTGATCAAAGACCCCGAAGTGCTCGCGCAGCTCCGTCGCAACACGGACGATCCCGAAACCGCGCGCGACGCCCTGGCCGCAATGGCCAACGTCCCTGGCCCGATCAGCGCCGATCTGATCTACGAGGTGTGGACCGCCACCGCGCAGCGCACCACCGCGACCGATCTCGCACGCTCACTCATCTACAGCAAAGAAGTGCGGGCCAAGGCCTCCAAAGCGCTGGCCGTCGCGCTCGAGTTACGCGACGCAGAGACCTGCGAAAAGAGCCGCGACCTGCTGCCGGCCGCCACGAGCGATGGCGATCACCGAGCGTCCCATCTGCTCAACAAGCTGACGCGCAAATACGGCTGCGGCCCCAACAAGCGCCAAGACTGCTACGCCTGCCTGCGCGACGGCAAAGCGCTGGACGACGCGATCAAAGCCGTGAAGGCCCGGCGCGAGCCGCATCCATTCGGCGGCTGAGCAGAGCGGAAGCTTCAGCGCTTGGCCGTGGGCAACGCACGGGCGGCTTTGTATTCCTCGAGCTCTTCCAAGCTTTTTGGCCAATCGGACTTGAGCAGGCGCGAGAGCCCGCGATCGGCGAGCAGTTTGCCGCCGGTCTGACACGTGGGGCAGTAGTTCAGCTCGTTGGCCGCATAGGTGATGCGTTGCACTGCCGTGCCGCACACCGGGCAAGGCTTTTGATAGCGACCGTGCACCGCCATCTCTGGCCGAAACGCGGTCACTTTTTCGGGAAATCCCAGGCCGGCCTCGAGCCGCAAGCGCGCGATCCATTGGCTCAAGACCTGCTCGGTCGCGGCGTGCAGGCGCGCCACCTCTTCGTCGGACAAGCTGCGCGTGAGCTTCACCGGCGACAGGCGCGCCGCGTGCAAGATCTCGTCCGAGTAGGCGTTGCCGATACCGCTGAACAGACGCGGATCGGTGAGCGCGCGTTTCAGCGTGCGGTTCTCCAGGATCAACGCGGCGTGAAAGTCGCTCAGACTCGAGCCCAAGACTTCGAGCCCGCCGCGCGAGAACTCGGCGAGGTTTTCGGCGCCATGCACGACGTGTAAGCTGGCGCGCCTTTTGCTGCCCGCCTCGGTCAAGACCAGCGTGTGCTCGGCAAAGTCGAGCCCGAGCAAGTATTGCTTGGCCCCGAGCTTCACGCCTTTTTCTTTGAGGTGAAAGCGGCCCGCGATCATCAAATGAAAGACCAAGAACAAATCGCCGGATAGCTCGAACACGATGCGCTTGCCGATGCGCTGAAAACCAGTCACGCGCTGACCATTCACGGCCGACAGGGGCGGCTCGAAGCTGCGCACCAAGAAGGGGCTCTTGAGCCGTGCTTGCTCCAGCACCTGACCCGTGAACAGCGCACTCAGGCGCTCGATGTAGATCGCCACGTCGGGTAGCTCGGGCATCTGGCCGGGTAGGTTAGCGAAGCTCGGGCCGCCGCGTACACCCACCTGCGCCTACCCCGCGAAAATCCCAACCATTCTGGGACGGGGTCACGAATCCACAAATCATTGCGCGGGGCTGCCCGTATCACTGAAAGCTCGGGGCGCGTGCTCGCGTTCTAGCAAGACGAGGCCTGCCATGAATCGATCGAGCCACGCTGCCGCCCGCCTGTCCGTGCTCGCGCTCACTGCGCTTGCCGCCCTCGCTTGGGGGGGCTGCCACGCCAAGCCCAAACCCGTCCTTGCCACGGCCGAGCGCGGCCGGGTCGTGCGTTTGGTTGCTCCCAGCACTGGGCTCGGTCTGCAAATCTGCGATCCGAAAGGCGCGGCCTGCGCGGCGGCGGCGTTCGGCGCCCAGGTGCCCGCGGGCTCCATCTTGCGCACGGGTGCGCGCAGCAGCGCTCAAATCGCGCTGGCCGATGGCAGCACGCTGGCCCTCGATCACGACACCGAGCTGCAATTGGCGGCCGGCGCTCGCCGCGCGCGCTTGGCCCACGGCGCCGTGGTCTTCGACGGCGCCGGCGATCGCTCGGCTCGCGCCGCGTTCGACGTGAACGAGGGCGTCGTCACGGTACCGGCCGGGAAAATCGCGCTGCGCGCCGGCACTGATTTTGCGATCTTGGACGTGGTCCGGGGCAGCGCCACCTTGAGCGCCGACACGGGCAACGCGCTCAGTGTCGCGGCCGGCGAAGAAGCGCGCCTGTATCGCGGCTCCACGCCGTACGTCAGTTCGGGCGCGGTGTTGGCCGAAGCGGTCGCGTTCACCGATGGCTTGCTCGCGGCCGGCGAAAGCGCGCCCGAAAGCCGTGGCCTGGGCGAATTGACGGCGCGCAAACCGGGCAGCTCGGACGAGCTCCGCTCCGCAGTGACGCTCGCCAGTCATCGCGTGCGCGTGCGCATCGCCGGCGCCATGGCCCGCACCGAAGTCGACGAAGTGTTCGAAAACTCGAGCGACGAGGTGCTCGAAGGGATCTATCGCTTTCCGATCCCGACGGGCGCAACGATCGAGCGTTTGGCGCTCGAGGTGGACGGCAAGCTCGAGGAAGGCGCGTTCGTCGATCGTGATCGCGCGGCCTCGATTTGGCGCGGCGCGATCGTGCACGCGGCGCCCCAGCTGCGGCCCCAGATCCAAGACGACATCGTGTGGGTGCCCGGTCCGTGGCGCGATCCCGCCTTGCTCGAGTGGCAGCGCGGCGGTCGCTTCGAGCTGAAGATTTTCCCGATCCCCAAGCACGGACAGCGCCGCATCGTGCTCGCCTATACCGAGGCCGTGAAACCGGTCGGAGGAGTCCGGCATTTCAGCTATCCGCTGCCCGTCGACCCCGGTGGCACGACTAAAGTGCGTCACTTCGACGTCGACGTCGAGGTCCGCGGACAAGATCCGCAGTTTGCGGTGCGCACGCTCGGCTACCCCATGACGGCGAGCGATCGCGACGGCGCGCGCGCGCTGACGTTCAGCGCGGACGACTTCACGCCCAATGGCGATCTCGCGGTAGAGTGGGCGCTACCCGCCCGGCAGAGCGAGCTGTCCGCGTTCGGTTATCGCGCAGGCGATGAACGCTACGCGCTGCTCAGCGTACGGCCCAAGCTGCCGCGCGCCTCGGTCGACCGAGTGCATGCCACCGCCCTGATCGTCGACACCAGCCGTTCGATGTACGGTGAAGGCTTGGAGCGAGCCAAGCGTTTGGCGGTGCGCTTGGCGCGCGAGCTGGACCCGGCGGGCCCGTTGACCGTCTTCGGTTGCGACAGTACGTGTCGCGCTTTGCCCGCGGGGTTCATCCTGCCCGGCGCGCAGGCCGCGCTGGAAGTGGAGCGATTCCTGAGCGCATTTCCCGCAGAAGGGGCCTCCGATCCGACGCAAGCCATCGCCAGCGCCAAGCGCGCCCTCGATTCGGTACCGGGCAGCCATGTGCCGGACATCGTGTTCATCGGCGACGGCACACCCACGGTCGGACCGATCCGCTCGGCAACGGTGACCGCGGCGGTGCGCGACGCTTTGGCGGGAACCGCGGCGCGTGTGACCGCGGTGGCCGTGGGTAGTTCGTCGGATCTGGATTCGCTTTCGGCGCTGGCGCGCGCGGGCGGCGGGCTGGTGTTGCCCTACGCTCCCGGACAGACTTTGACCGAAGCGGCGCTGGGCGTGCTCAGCGCCACGTACGGCAGCGCGCTACGCGACGTCGAGGTGGTCTTGCCCGACGGACTGCGCGCCGCGGCTCCGGTGCGGCTCGATACGATCCTCGCGGGCAGCGAAGCAAACTTGAGCGCGCGCATGGACTCGGACACGGTGGACGGCTCGCTGATCGTGCGCGGCAAGGTCGGCGAGGCGCCGTTCGAGCAACGATACCCCGTGCACTTGGTGGCCTCGGACTCCGCCGGCAACGCGTTCGTGCCGCGCATGTATGCCGCCGCGCGCATCGCCGATCTCGAACAAAATGGCGGCTCCGAAGCCAAAAAAGAGGCGCTCGCGCTGTCCACGCGCTTCGCCGTCGCCAGCCGCTACAGCTCGCTCTTGGTGCTGGAGAGCGAGGCGATGTTCCACGCCTTCGGACTCGACACGGCGGATCGCAGTAGCCGGTTCACGGGCGAAGCGCTCGCTGAAAAGAGCGACTCCGAGGGTGAGTTGCCCGTGCCAGACGCGCAAGACGCCCAAGACGAGGCCGCCGTGAGCGGCGCCCTCGACAGCGCGAGTGTCGACAAGAAGAGCACCGGCAGCGCGTTCGGTGGGCTCGGCGCCCTGGGCCCGACGGGTTCATTCGGCTCCGGCAACGCGGCCGCAGCCGCTCCCGCGGCGAGGCCCAAGGCGGCCATGCCGAGCCCCGCCCCTGCTCCCCTGCAACGCGCGGCTCCGGGCGATCGTTTTGCCGAACCACCGCCTGCGCCGAGCACCGCCGCTGCCGAGCGCGCGCGGGGCTTCGATCCTTTCGAAGAGCCCATCCGTCGTGAACCAGCGCGGCGTCTGATTCCGATGCGCCGCGTCTGGGATCGCAAAGGGCAGATCGACACGGCCGATCGCGTGCTGCGCAGCGCGAGCATCACCGCGGTGGCCGACGCCGAACGGGCCTTGGCGGCCGAGCCCGATCGCCGATCCGCGGTGAAAAGAGCGTATTCGCTGTATGCCATCAGCGGCGATCTGGGCCGCGCGACGAGCCTGGTCGAGCGCTGGGTGAGCAAGGAGCCGCTCGACCCCGACGCCCTCACCGCGCGCGCGGATCTGGCTGCACGACGCGGTGAGCGCGAGCTCGCGGTGCGCCTATTGGGCAGCGTGGTCGACGTACGACCGGGCGACATCGCCGCGCAGAAACGCCTTTCGCGCTTGTATCGCTGGTCGGGGCGCGCCGACTTGGGCTGCCGTTACGCCATGGCGATCGCCGAGCTGCGCGACAATGACGCAAAGCTCCTAGCGGACGCGCTGCGCTGTGCACGCTCGGGGAACAACGCGCGCTGGGCGAGCGACGCGCTCGCACTCGTGGACGAGAAGACCGCGCGGCTCGCCGCCACGCTGGCCGATGCGCCGGCCCCCGATGACTCTCGCTTGCTGGGCGACCTGCGCGTCGAAGCACGCTGGTTCGACGACGTGGATTTGGACTTGGCCATCCTGCACCCGGACGGGCAGCGCGTGTCGTGGCTCGGCGCCCCCACGCGCGAAATCATCGCCGCCCGAGACGTGCTCAGTCACGACAAGGAAGGTTTGTCCTTGAGCGGCGCAAAACCAGGAGAATACGCGATCGAAATCGTGCGCTCGGGCAGCGCGAGCGGACCGGTGCGCGGAGAGCTCACGATTTTTGCAGCGGGTGAGACGCGGCGCGTCCCGTTCACGCTCGACGGACAGCGGCTGACCGTCGCCCTCGCCGAGATCAAGATGGTGCCGCGGCTGATCCCGCTCGAAAGTCCGTTGATCGCGGAGTCCGCGCTCTAGCTCCCTTGCGCTTCTTTGATCAAGCTCTCGAGCTCGCTCTGCCCGATCACCCGGGTCTCGAAGGCGCGCACGATGCCGCCTTTGTCGATCACCAGCAGGCTGGGTAAGCCGGTAACCCCGAAGGCATTGGCCGCCTCGTTATCGGCGTCGAACAAAATCGGGTAGCTCGGCTGGTGTTCTTGGAAGTAGTGCGCGGCGTCCGCGAATTGATCGCTGGTGTTGACGCCGTACACCGCGAGCTTTGCCCCGCCCAGGCGCTGGGCGACGCGATCGACGATCGGCGCTTGCATGCGGCACGGCCCACACCAGCTAGCGAAGAAGTCGAGCAGCACGGTTTTTCCCTGCAAATCGGAGAGCCGCTGCGTTTTCCCGAGGCCGTCCGAACCCAGCGCACGCAACATGAAGTCCGGCGCGGGGCGACCCACGAGCGCCGACTCCGAGTGCACCACGGGCCGACCGAGCCGCGGCAAGCCGAACAGCCCGACGCCCACGCTCACCACGATCACCGCGAGAGCGACCAGGTAGCCCTGGCGCGCGTCGTCCTTGGAGTGCGCCCGCTCGCTCACGAAATCCCCGGGCGCACATCGGCGTCACTGCGATTCAGGAGCGAAGTGGGCGCCTCCTCCAACACGCGCTCGGCAGCGCGAGTCCCGAGCATGGGCAGACGAACGCGCAAGCGCGCGCCGCCCAGGGTGCTCTCTCCCGCGCGGATCGTCCCGCCGTGTTCAATCACGATCTTTTTCACGATCGAAAGGCCGAGCCCGGTGCCATCGCCTTTGGTCGTCACGTACGGGTCGAACACGGTTTCGCGCAACTCCGCCGGAATACCGGGCCCATTGTCTTCCACGTCCAAGTTCCAAAACTCGCCTTCTTGCGCCAGGTGCACCGCGATGCGGCCGGCGCTGCGCTCCACTAGCGCTTGGGCGGCATTGCGCACCAAGTTGAACAGCACGCGGCGCAGCATTTGCGCGTCGATCAGGGCCTCGCAGGGGCCCGGAGGCAAGTCGAATTCCACCGCAACATCGGTAGCTTGGCCGAGTGATAACAGCTCGTCGAGGGCGTTTTCCGAGCTGTCCCGATCGCCGTCGCGCAGCCCGAAGCGCGTCGCCTGCTCGCGCAGAAACTCGGCCAAGTCCGCAGGCTCGAGGCTCGCTTGCGGCAGGCGCGCAAAGTCGGAAAATTCACCGACCAAGCGGCGCAGCGTGCCCACTTCATCCTCGACGACCTCGAGTGTGGTGTCGACCAAGCGCTGGTAGTCGGGATCCGACCCCCTGTAGCGGCGGTGGATCTCTTGGACCGCGAGTGAGATGGGCGTGAGCGGATTTTTGATCTCGTGCGCGAGCCGCCGGGCCATCTCTTGCCAGGCGCTGATGCGCTGCAGGTATTCGATGCGCCCGCGGCTCGATTCGACCTCACCGAGCATGCGATTGAAGGCGCGGGCCAGATCCGCGATCTCATCCCCGCCGCTCTCGGGCACGCGAATGTTCAGATCGCCTTGTCCGACCAAGCGCGTCGCGCGCGCCAGCTCGCCGATGCGCCGCGACACACCGCGCGCGAGCAAGCTGCCGACGCCGATGGCCGCCACGATCGTGATGCACAAGAGGGCCGTGAACGCGAGCAAGTAGCTGCGCTCGTCGGACTCGCGCCGTCGCTCGATTTGCTTGTAAGTATCGACGAATTGGCTCATTTCGCCGAGCTCGTCGAAGCGGCTCTTGTCGGCCGCGAAGGTGGCGTCGAGCTGCGGGCCGTCTTCGCCATCAGGCAGATCGCTGAGCGGTTTGCTCACGTCCAGCTGATTCTCGCGATTCGGATCGATGGGCCGGTCCCGCTCGATGCTGGCCAGCGCCTTACCGTCGGCATCGCGCACGCGCAGCGAGACCAAGGTCTTGTGCTCGCTGAAGGCGCGTTGCAGCTCGGCCTCGAGCGCGCCGTGATCCGTGCCGCTCGCGGCGCGACGCAGCGACGGCCGCAGAGCGATCTCGGCCGCCTCTTGGCGCATCAGCGCTTTCACGCTGCGCGCGAGCTCTTGATACAGGCCGAGCGATTTATCGAGGTGAGCGCCGACGTCGGGGATGAAAAAGCGCGCCGAGGTCTGACGCACGGTGATCTCCGACAGCCAAATCGCCGCCAAGAGCGGGATCAGGGCCGTGAGCACGATCGCCAGCGCCAAGCGACGCCGGATGCGACCGGAAGCCGGCACTTAGTCGTGCTCCCGCTGATCGCGATCGCGCTCGAACAAACCGACCAGCGCAGCCCAGGGATCGAAGCCGAGCAAGCCCGCCAGATCCCGCGATACGAACTCTTCGGCGCGACCCAGCATCGGTCCGAGCGCTTCCCCCGCACCGAAGCGCAGCGCGAGCCCACGCAAGCCCGCGAACGCCGCGCGACCCACGTCGAGACCGAGCGGCAGCGCGAGCGCGGAGCTCACCGGTGAAAGCAGCAAATCACGCGCCGCAACGGCCAACGCGAAGGCGCCGGGCGCGGGATCTTTGGCGAGCGCTTGGAAGGTGAGCAGCTCACCGAAAACACCGAGCGCGAGCGGCGCGACGTTGCGCTCGGCCGCCGCCGCAAAGTGACGGTAGTCGCGCCGGAAATCTCCCGACAAGAGCCCCATCTCGGGTCGCAGCTCGTCGGGTCCGACGATCTTGTCGAAGCCGAGACCGCGGCGCCGCGCGACGAGGCCCGTGTACAGCTCACCGTGCCGGAACACGCCCAGAGCCACCGCGCGACCGTCGCCACACAACATGTCGAGCGCCGTGCCGATGACTCGCGAGCCGGGTACGGGGATGTCGGCAAAGCGCTTGGGCCACATCGCCAGCAAGCCTTCGGACTCCAGCTCGCGCAGCGCGCGGAGCAGCTCCAAGGCCTGCTCCAAATAGCCTTGGCGAGGACGAATGCGCTCCGAAAAGCGCTCCACCAGCTCTTCGAGGGCCCCCGCCGAAAGCTCCACGGCCCAGCTGGAATCATAGCGACCCGCGAGCGCGGGCAACTTCACCGGCCAGTCCGCGCTCTGGATGTCGAGGCGCCCGCGCTGGGTGTGCACCAGCTTGCGCAGGCGGTTGCCGGTGGTGATGGCCACCACGCCGCCGCGAGGGCGTTGGCGCTCACGATCGAGTTCGCGTTCCGCCGCGCCCGCTTGCCCAGGAGCGCGAAATACGTCGGCCAAGCGCTGCCAGTCGGTTGCGGTGAAACCCTCGAACGAGACGTCCTGCGTGATCACGAGGCCTCGAGTATAGTCCGAGGGAATGCCTGACCAGGACAGAACCCCCGAAGCCTCCGATCTGGTGTCTTTCTTGGACGCCTCGAAGACCCCGTATCACGCGGTTCGAGAGCTCGGCCGGCGTCTGACTCAGGCTGGTTTCAGGCACTTTCACGAGCCGGACGCCTGGCAGGTCGAGCCCGGGACGCGCGGCTTCGTGGTGCGCGCGGGGGGCTCGATCATCGCGTTCGAGGTCGGCCGAAAGCCGCCCAGCGAGGCGGGCTTCGTCCTGATCGGCGCGCACACCGACTCGCCCAACTTGCGCCTGAAGCCCGAGCCCGAACTCAGCCACGTCGGATATCGCCAACTGTCCGTCGAGGTGTACGGCGGAGTCCTGCTCTCGACGTGGATGGATCGCGAGCTGTCGCTCGCCGGGCGCGTGGTGTTCGCGGATGGCACGAGCGAGCTCATCGATCTCGAGCGCCCGCTATGTCGCATCCCGAACTTGGCGATTCATTTGAACCGCGAGGTGAACAGCGCGGGCCTCGTGCTCAACGCACAGACGCACGTCGTACCCGTGCTCGGCTTGGAGAGCGAGCCCGGCAGCCTCGAAGCGCTGCTCGGCGAGGGCCTGCAGAGCACGGGGTCGAGCGGCGCACGAGCGAGCGACGTGCTCGGCTTCGATCTGTGCCTGTATGACACGCAGCGCGCCGCCTTCGCCGGCTTCCAAAACGAGTTCTTGCTCTCGAGCCGACTCGATAACATCGCTTCGTGTCACGCGGCGTTGCTCGCTCTGCTCGCGGCCTCGCCTGATTTGGACGCCACGCGCATCGTCGCTTGGTACGATCACGAAGAGGTGGGTAGCCAAAGCGCGTCCGGCGCGCGCTCGCAGTTGATGTCGGATCTGCTGCAGCGCATCGCTTGCGGTTTCTCGCCCATGGACCTCAGCGCCCTGCCGCGCGCGATCTCGCGCTCGCTCTTGATTTCAGCCGATATGGCGCACGCCGTGCACCCGAACTACGCGGACAAACACGACAAGCAGCATCGACCGCTGCTCGGCAACGGCCCCGTGATCAAGGTGAATGTCAATCAGTCGTACGCCAGTGACGCGCCGTCGGTGGCCGCCTTCAGCGCGGCCTGCCGCGCGGTCGAGGTCGTGCCGCAACACTTCAGCTCGCGCAACGACGCGCCGTGCGGCAGTACGATAGGGCCGATCTCGGCTGCGCGTTTGGGCATGCGTACGGTGGACGTCGGAAGCCCAATGCTGAGCATGCACTCCTGTCGCGAGATGGCGGCGGTCTCCGACGTGGCACCCATGATCCGCGTACTTACTCGACTATTTTCCGAGTTCCGCGGCTTCGATTCCACGCGCTAGTGAAAAATCCAAAGCCGCCGAGCAGCCCCCGCCAATTGGGATAGTCTCGACCACGAGCCTAGAGGAGGCGTCATGGACGAGATCGACGGAATCACGTTGGACAAGCTCACCGAGTACTCATCTCGGTACGCAGCGTTTCGAGAGCAGTACGACGAGCTGAGCGCGAAAGCCGCCTTCGAAGTCTGGCTGACGCAGCAAGGCACGACTTCGGATCGGTACTTTCGGGCCCACGAGGGCTGGGCCGCTCGCTTTCGCGACGACCCGAGTGGTGAGCTCGAAGCGAGCTCACAGCGCATGCTCGCCGCGCACCGACAAGCCCTGCACGACTCTGCAGAGGACGAACCGCCGCCGCCCAGCCTCGAACACAGCCCCGACCAGCTCGTCGAACAACTGTCGTCCTCGTCACGGGCGGCGCGTTGGAAGGCGGCTCGGCTGCTCGCGCACGCCATCGACTTCGGCAAAGCCAAGGGCGAGCAATACCGCGCCGCCTGCGTCCCGGTGCTGCTCGAGATCCTGGACCAGCACGACGAGCACACCGCCGCGGATGCGGAGGATGCCGCTCGCCGATTGCTCGACATCGGCGAGCGGACGCCGGAGGTCCGCTCGAGTGTGGCCCGCTGCCTGCGCCGCGCCGAAGACGAGCTCGTGTCGTTGGAAGCAGCGCTCAACCCGATTCAGAACTCGAGCTCGCCCGAGCCTACGGCGCTCCGCTCACGCATCGCTTCCTATCGCTCGTTGGTCGAGAGCCTGCGCGGGTACTTGCAAGATCTGCTGGAGTCCCAAGTCACCTCGTTCGCGCCGCCCGCCGCGGCTACGGTGAGCGCGGCCGCGGCCAGTCGCCGCCCCGGAAAAGGCGGCACGGGCGCTGGAATTGCGCTGACCCTGCTGGCCGTGTTGCTCGTCGGCGGCGCGACGGCGGCGCTCCTCTTGTCGCATCGCCCGTCGGCCGCGCCTACGGTCAGTCTGAACGCCGCGCTCGTTCCGTCGGCGGCGCCGTCCGCCGCGCTCTCAGCCGGACCGCACGCGCCGACGCATGTCGGCGCGGCAGCGCTAGAGGAGCGCCGGCGGTAATGGTAGGCTTGGCACCAGCGGCACGCCGACCGCAACGACAGTCTCTGCCGGCGATATCACGAGTACCCCGACTTGGACGTCGTACTCGGCGGGACGTCGGGCGGTATCGTGTCGATTGACCGGCTACCAGCCAGTGGTGGGTCCGTGCAATCGGTGACCTCGGGGACGAGCATCAAC
>FSWQ01004362.1_pt1 | contig 12400 bp, 8 predicted proteins | sample 1637691 | NCBI WGS metagenome assembly FSWQ01 (sample SAMEA3914814, study PRJEB12502) | metagenome | biome: forest; material: soil | place: USA | collected 2011-09-16 | depth 0.1 m | reverse complement strand
TTGGAAATCTGAACGGCTCGCATCTTCGCCATGATCCGCCTCCGTGCTGAGGGAATGAAAATCGGGTGCCGCTCCATAAGGTCAATACGAGGAAGCGCCAGTCCATTCGCGTGCTCAGTGTCAGCGTGAATGCAACGCTCGTGTTTGCTGGATTCAGCCGGCCGACCGCAGCGCAAGCGAGGCGCCGAGCGGGTCGGCTCGCGGCGTTGCCCGTGGTCACCCCTTCACGCGCACCTAGCCGAGTCTGAACGCAGGTTCGGTGGACGCTGCGAGTTTGCGTCAGCATCGCCCATCGAACGCTGGGCCACGACTCGAGTTGAGGCTGGAACCAAGCGACGTTCCGCGAACGAAAAGCCAAGTCGGACTTGCAACATACCTTTTGCGAATTCGGGTCCGAATCTTCCAAATTCTGGCTAGAAAGTCGCGATCTCTTGGTCTGCGGTCGAAACGCAGGCCAAGATCAAGTCGGATTTCCCCAAGATACAACGCATCTCGTGCGCTGTTGCCCGTGCTCACCCCCTTCACGCCGGATCGGGCAGGGTCGTTTGCTACGACAACGACTCGTCGCTTTTTTTCGACAAAAACCCGCACGAATCGACCATCTCTTACCGCTACTTCGTTGACGTAGAGAACGACCTGAGTGCCGGTTGCGTGAGGAGGGGCGCTCTGCTTTTGCGCCGCGCCGTCGCCTCGTTCCGTTGCGCGAAACGCGGACCGCGCTCACCCCTCGAGAGAGGTGTCGTATCTTGAGGGAGTTCCTACTTGGAACGGGTCCGCAGACGGGCTCGCTGCAAACAGCGCGTCACGATGCTCACGCTGCACCAGCGTCTCCCCGTACCGGCCGTCGCTGGCGCGCAAGCCGACGCCCACGCGATGGTTCCACCCTCGACTCGAGTCGGGGCCGAGCGCGCGGTTGCTGGGCGTGCCTCGTGCGGCTGCGCGAACCCCCAAAAATTTACTGCGGGATCTGGAAGCTCTTGGGCAGCGTAATGGAGCTGCCGCTGAACGGGGGGACGTGCGCGCCGCGAAACACGGCTGCTACACATTGACCGACGGCCGTACCGGCGAACGGCGCTGAAACGCTGACCGATTTGACGGGGCCGTCGGGCGAGAAGGTGACGCTGGCCGAACCGGCACCGGTCGGGCCATCTGCGCGCTTGCACGCCGCAGCTGCTGAGGCGGCCGAGCCCAGCGTTGCCAATGCGGCACCGCGGTTGAGCGGCGAGCGCTCGCCGGGCGGGATCGCCGTCACGGGCGGCGTGACGGCGGGCGGCGGCGGGCTCGGCTCTGCGGGCGGTGCGGACTCGGGTTCTTTGTTGGCCTTGTACGGGTTGTCGGGCAGCGTCGTGTCTTTGGTGTCTTTGGCGTCTTTGCTTGGCGCGACGTGGCCCTGAGTCGCGGCGACGGCCGGCGTGGTCGCGGGTGCCGATCTGCGACCGGCGAGCGCGTTGCTCATCGCGTCCGAGTTCGGACCGCCGGGAGTGCTACCGCCCGCGATCGGTAAGGTGTCGACGTTCACGCCGACGGGGCCCGCCGAGTCGTCGCGTGGCGCACCGTTGCTGTCCGGGTGATGGGCGGTGTTCGCGCTCGCCAGATGAGTGGTGATGAGCGGAGTCGGTGCGGCTCGGTGCGTCACCCAGAAGATCGCGCTGGCGGCGGCCGCGAGCCCACCAATGGCGGCAAACAGCGGCAGAAAGCCGGCTTTGCGCGCTTGCGCGCCGTCCAGCGTTTGGGGGCGCGGAGTGCCGGTGCGTGAGCTCGAGTACTGAGACGCGCTGGTGGGTGGCTCGGACAGCAACGGGATGTGCGACGAAGACGTGCCCGGATTCGTGCGTTCGGCGGTGGCCGATTGGTCCGGTACGAGGCCGTTCACGATCGTGCCGTCGGCGGCGACCAGCGCTTCGCGCAACGCTTGGCGTTGTTGCTCGATGCGTGTGCCGAGCACGCGCTTCACCAGCTGTCCGACGCCCGCCGGCGAGACCATGGTGTGCTCGTCCTTCAGGTAATGCTCGAGCGCATCGCGGAACTCGGCGGCCGTTTGGAAGCGCTCGTTCACGTTGCGCGCCAGCGCGCGCTTCACCACTTTGGCCAAGCCGTCCGGGTACTTCTCGTACAGCTCCGAGGGTGAAGGGATGCGGCCATTCTTCACCAGGTCCAAGGTGTGCGCCGGGTTTTCGCCGCGAAATAGCCGTTCACCCGTGGTGAGCTCGAACAACACGATCCCGAGCGCGAATACGTCGCTGCGTCGATCGACCTTGCCCGCGCTGGCCTGCTCGGGCGACATGCAGCCGAACTTGCCTTTGATTTTGTCTTCCGCGTCGATCGAGCTGTGTGCCGTGGCGTTGGCCACGCCGAAGTCGACGAGCTTGGCTTGCCCGTCCAAGCCGACCAAAATGTTGTGCGGCGAAACATCGCAATGGACGATGTTGCGTAGCTCGCCGTCCCAGCCGCGCAGCTCGTGCGCTGCGTGCAGCCCCGCCGCCGTGTCCGCGATGATCTTCACCGCCATCTCGGCGGGGATGGCGCGGCGGCGCTTGGCCTCTTTGATCACGGTGCGCAGCGAGTCGCCCTCGACCCACTCCATGGCCATGTACAGGATGCCGCGGTCTTCGGACACCTCGTGCACCTTCACCACATTGGGGTGATCGATGGCGCGTACGATTTGCCCCTCTTCCAAGAACATGGCGCGAAAGTCGGAGTGCCGAGCGAGCTCCGGTAACATCGCTTTGACCGCGACCAAGCGCTGCTTGCCGCTGACCGGCGCGCGTTCACGCGCGACCCACACACTCGCCATGCCCCCGCGACCGAGTCGGGTGAGCAGCTCGTAGTGGCCTAAGGTCGAGCCTGACTTTAATTCGGCGTTCATGTAGGGGGTCGGTCCTGACCGACCACGACGTGCATCGAGTTGCGCTTGTAACGGACGCGGCGGCCCTGTCGATCTTCGCTACTTCTATTTATGCCACGCTTATCCAATCGATGCGAGGAAGCCCCGCGCGAACGCGGTCGGGCTCACGGCTCGCGCGTTTCTCCGCGCGCCTTTGGCTCACCCGCCTCACTAGCCTCCTTACGCTCACATCTGCCGTTGATGTGGGCTTAGGGTGTATCTCGCTCGCTCGATGGGCCGCCATCTGGCGAACTGGGCATGTCTACTCCGACGCCGGCCCGGGATTTTTCGAGCGCGGCGGCAGTGGTGGCAGCGTTCAGCCCGCCGCTCCCGCCGACACCCGCCGCGCTGACGTGCAGCGTCACGTCGAGCAATAGAGTCTCACCGGGGGTGAGTTCGACGGTGCGGCGCTCGACGGGCGCATTGGGGTGCTCGAGCCGCACATAATGGCTACCCGCGCTGAGCGGGATTGGCCGCGCGAACGGCGTGATCTCCACCTCTTGGCCGTCCACGATCACGTGCGCCCAGGGATGCGCCACGACGCGCAAGAAGGCGCGGCCCGGTGGCAGCAGCTCGAGCCGACGCCCGGCCTGCGCGGCCACCGCGCTGCCGACGGCCTTGCCGCTCGAGAGTTGGATGACGACGCCACCGGCGATGATCAGAGCCAGCGCAAAGAACAAACCCGCCACGGCGACGCCGACGCGACCTTCGACCGGGCGCAGCTTGCGCGCGCTATTGCCGCGGGTCGGGCTGCCCTCCAGCAAACGCGCGCGGATCAAGGTGTCGCGCAGCAGCGGCGCGCTCGGTTCGGCGTCGAGTTCGCGTGCGCAGGCCACGAGTGCGGCGACGGCCTCGGCGCTGGAATCGAAGCGATCGCTAGGCATTTTTTCGAGGCAGCGCTGCGTCATCCGTTCCAACGCAGGGTTGATGCCAGGTGCCTTCTTGCCCAAGGGTGGCACCGGGTCGCGGCGAATGCGTAGTGACGTACTGCGATCGTCCGGGCCGTCGAAGGGGCGTTCACCGCTCAACATTTCGTACAAGAGCACGCCGAGTGAAAACAGATCGCTCCGCCCGTCCGCGCGTTCGCCCAAGATCTGCTCGGGCGACATGTACGACGGACCTCCGTAGCCGGTGCCGCCTTCGAGCAACTCGGGCGCGGTCGGCAAGCGCTCGTCGAACGCGACGCTGAAGTTTGCCAGCTTCAGCGAACCGTCTTTGCCGATCAGCACGTTCTTCGGTTGCACGTCACGGTGCACCACGCCGTGTTCGTGGGCGTGCGCGAGCGCACGGCACACCTCCAAGCCCACGGCGCACGCGAATCCTTCGGGCAGGCGCTTGACCTTCTTCAGCACGTCCTCCAAGGACAAGCCGTCGACATACTCGAGCACCAGCCACATGCGCTCGCCGCGGCGCACGAAGTCATAGACTCGGAGGATGTTCGAGTGGCTCAGCTCGGCGAGCAGGCGCGCTTCGCGCTCGAGCGAGGCCGCGAACGGCGACGAGGGCAGAATGCTCGAGCCGAGCGCTTTGATGAACGCGGGGCGGCCGAGAGGCTCCTGAATCACGTGGTACAGATCCGTGATCGGTCCCGTGCTCAGCTTTTTTACGACCTCACAGCCGTCGAAGCGTTCCGCTGCCGCCATTCGGCGCGGACGTTAACATCGCAAAACGGGCCCAGCTAGAGAAGCGTCGAGCCAATGTCGAGCCAAGAACTCACCGATTGAGACTTGTGGGGCTTGGCGTTAGAACCGCGCCTCAGCGAACGTTCATGAACGGGTCCTTTCCGAGTCCAACCGCCCCCGAGCCCAGTGTCAGGCTGCGTGATCGCTTCGGTGCTTGGTGGGCTGGCCTGAAGGCGTACTTCACCGAGCAGGATCCGACGTTCTGGACCGCCTTCGCGCCCGCGTTCGTGCTGAGCGTGCTCATCTTCGTGCGCAGCCCACTGTCCAACTACATCTTCGACGAGCAAGAGGCCCTGCTCGCGAACCCGTACGTCAACGGTCAGGCGGGCGGCTTTTTGCATGCCTTCACGCGCGACTTTTGGGGGCTGCCGCCCGACCGCAGCATCGGCTCGTATCGCCCCTTACCCGACCTGGTGTGGCGCGCGCTGTGGTTCGTGAGCCACCGGCCGTTCTTGCATCATTGGGTCAACGTATTCGTGCACGCGATCAACGCCGCGCTCGTGGCCGGCTTCGTGCTCGCGCTCAGCCGGCGGCGTGACACCGCCTGGCTCGCGGGGGCCTGCTTCTTGGCCTGCGCGGTGCTCACCGAGGCCATCACCGGCGTGGTCGGCATCGCCGACGTGTTCGGTGGACTGTTCGTGCTGGGTGCGCTGTGTTTGCTGCGCTTGGACTTCGGCGCGGGTTTTTGGCGCGTGACGCTGTCGCTCGGGTTGATGCCGATCGCGGTGTTCTGCTCCATCTTGCTCGGGCTGTTCAGCAAAGAGAGCGTGCTCGTGGCGTTGCCGCTCGTGCCTTGGGTAGCGCTGCTGAGTGCGCCGCTCTTGCACCCGGAACGGCCGCTGCGCGCCGCGCGCGCCGTGCTCGCGTTCATCGGCGCGGCGGCCGCGCTGATTGCGTACACTTATTTTCGTCGTCGCTTTTTCCCGATCACCAGCGCCGTCGACTCGGGCTCGGCCTTGCTCGCCAATCAGAGCCCCCTAGCCCGCGGATTGTCCGCGTTTTTGCATTGGTTTCAGCAGCCGCAGTTGCCGCACGACCCGGTGAACAACCCGCTCGTCGACGCCGATCTGCCGCATCGCGTAGCCGGCGCACTGCGCGTCTACGCGCGCGGCATCGGCCAGCTTCTGTTGCCCTGGACGCTCAGCGGCGACTATTCCGCTCCCCAAGAACCAATCCCCGATCACCTCTACTTTCCAGAAAGCATCATCGGCGGCCTGCTCCTCGCCTTGCCCCCGCTCGCCGGCATCGCGCTTTGGGTCGTCAGCCTCTTTCGCGAATCTCCCCCCGTGCCCGTGCCCGTGCCCGACTCTCTCTTCCCATTCTCGCTCCCTGCCACGCCCCCCACGACGGCTGACTACTCCCAGCGCGCCCTCATCCTCTTGGCGATCGGCTTGGTCTGGCTGCCCGTCGCCTACTTTCCGCATTCCAACATCCCCGTCCTCTTGCCGACCATTCGCGCCGAGCGCTTCTGGTACCTGCCCGCGTTTGGGTCGGCTTGTATCCTGTCGGTGTTGTTCACGCGCGTCGTGCGCGAATGGCCGCGCTGGGGCACGGTCGCAGTGGCGGCGTTTCTCGGCTTTCAAGCACTCGCCGCGCGTTGGCACGCGCTCGACTACACGGACGATCTGATCTTTTGGCGCGCGACGCACTACGCCGTGCCGCGCAGTGCCAAGGCCCAGCTCAACTACTCGGTGATGCTGGGCGCCCGCGGTCAGCTCGAGGAGCGCCTCAAGATCAACGCCGAAGCCATGCGTTTGGCGCCCCAATGGCCGATGGCCCACGTGTACTACGGCGACACGCTATGTCGCTTGAAACGCGCCGAACAAGCCTGGCCGCACTACTTGAAGGGCTTCGAGCTGGCGCCCAACGACCTCAATTTGATCGCCCTCGGCCTGCAGTGTGCTTGGGAAGAAAAGATCATCGAAGCGCATAAAGACGAGCTGCTCGCGCTGTCCGATGCACACCCGGGCAGCTGGCTCGCGTACCTGGGCAGCGATCTCGTGTACAACGGCGTCGCCAACGGCGGCGTGCAGAAAAAGTACCGCCCGCGCGCCTACGACGAAGGTCCCAAGAGCGACGCCTCGCAGTAGCTCTAACGCGAGCGGCGCTTTGCGGCTCTGGCGCGCGGCGCGTTGGCGCGGGTGTGCGCGGCTTCGAGGGCCGCCTTGAACGTCGCCAGATCGATCTTTTTCAGATCGCAGCGCGTGGCTCCCATGCGTCCCCAACCGCCGGGCACCGGGGCGATGGCCTCTGGTGCTGCGGCGCAGAACTGCGCTTGCGATGCGTGGTCGAACATGAAGTTCAAATCGACACCGCTGCGCGCCAAGGTCGCGAAAATGCGGCGCGGTGTGCGGAACGCGACGCGGTCGAAGTGCGGCGCTTCGCTGGCGTTTTCGAGCGCCAGCGCGAGCTCACGCGCACGTTTCGGAGTGACGGCCACGCACGCGAGCGTACCACGCTGCTAGGCTGCGGACGGAGCCTCATCCTTGCTACCGAAAACCGCCGAAGTCGCCGCGCTGCTCCCGCCGGGAGCTCGCGCTGCCTTGGAACGGGCCGCGCGCCTTCGCCTCAGCTTTGCCGTGCGCTACCTGATCACACCCGCGCCCGAGCGCCGCGTCGTGGTGGTCCTCGGTGAAGCGCACGTCAAGTTGGGGTTGGCGTCGGCGCTCGGCAAAGAGCTGGTGAACTGTTTCGAACTGCGCGGAGTGGAGACCTTCCAGCGGCGTCAGATCGCTGCCGGTCGATGGCTCGGCTTTTTAATCCACGCGCCACGTACGCTGCTCCGAACCCTGTCCTTCGGCCTGGTCAAAGACAGCACGATCGTGGACGCCAAAGCCATCGCGACCGGCGTCACGGTGGAGCTCGAACGCAGCAACGAAGTGCCGCTCTCGCTGCACGCGGCCGCGGTCTATCTCGCCGCGCTGTTCAGCGTGCTCTACCCCACGTTGCTGTTGCAACTGCTGGGCGTGGCCTTGCCGAGCTTTTGGCTCGCGCTCAGCGCGGGCTTTGCGGTTCATTGCTATGCGCTGCTACCCGCCTACCTGCTGCGCCGTAAACCGTGGGCCTGGCTGATTCATCCGGCGATTGCGCTCGTGACGGTGCGAGACGCGCTGATGGCCCAAGGTACGCTGCAGATGCTGCGTAAACATCCCCAGGCGAGCGCGGCGATCGTGGTGATGGGCCGAGCGCACCTGGCAGGTTACGAACGCGAATTGCGCGAGCGGCACGCGTTCGTCAGCGCCGAGCTTTAGCGTTCTTTACTTTGAGGTGTGCTCCTGTTGCAATGTGCAGCGCCAGAGCTTTGCTCTGGGGGGTGCGCACGGGGCGCACGATGCGAGCAAGAAAGTGGATGGGCACATGAACCGCTTGGTTTTAGCGTGGGTAATCTCGGCGTTCGTTGCGTTTTCGAGCTCCTTTGCGGTGGCAAGTCCGCCCGTGACGACACTCGTGTCGTTCGACGCGAGCCTCGGTCAGTTGCCCGAATCGCTCACCAGCGATGACGCGGGCAATTTGTACATTTCTGCGGGCGGGACGATCTACAAGTTCTCGACTGCTCACCAGTTGACCACACTGGTCACGGTTCCGATTCCGGCCGGCGCGTTCAGTGTTGGCGTGAAGGTCGGACCCGATGGCTACATCTACATGGCCAGCGGTGCGCTGTTCACTTCACCGAATGCCGCGTTCATTTGGCGAATCTCGCCGAGCGGCGTGGCCAAGGTGTTCGCCACGCTGCCCCCGACGGCCTTCCCCAACGACATGGCCTTCGATGAACGAGGCGAGATGTACGTGACCGACTCGTTTCTCGGTCAGATTTGGAAGATCGATCGGCACGGCAATCCCAGTGTTTGGCTGCAGGATTCGCGGCTTTTGGGCAACCCCGCCGCGCCCGTCCCGGTGTTTCATGCCTTTGGCGCCAATGGCATCGCCCTCGACGCATCCAAACGTCACTTGTACGTCGGCAATACCGACTACGGTCGCATCCTGAGTATCGAAATTCGCAATGAGCGAGCGGCTGATATCGACGTCGTGGTGGAGAACGATCAGCTCAAGGGCGCCGACGGCATCGCCTTCGACAAGCGCGGGTTGCTGTACGTGGCGGTCAACGCGCTCGATCGCATCGCGACGGTGGATCGGCGCGGCTTCATTTCGATCTACGCGCAGGGCGCGCCGTTCGATGCGCCGTCGAGCCTCGTGTTCGGTCGCGAGCGCGAGTGCCGCGATCAGCCGACCCTGTACCTGAGCAGCTTCGCTCTGTATCGCGCGAACGGCTTCATCCCGGGGACGCCGCATCCTTCGATTCAGTCGATCCCGGTGCCCTTCGGGGGTATCGAGCTCGACCCGCACTGAGGCGCCGTGTACCGCGAGTTGCCGCGTACTCGCGATGTCGTCTCTTCGAACGGGGTTGACTGTGCGAGCCGCCTAGCCAGTGAAAGGCGCTCAGTGCGCGCTCAGTGCGCGCGCACTGAGCGCGCAGCCGGCGCCGCTGCGAGTCGTTCGCCTCGGCGCCGAGTTGCGGCCAAATCGAGCCCATTTCTCTGCTGATATCGCGCTCACTGCTTGGCACAGAAGGTGCTTAGGGCGGGGTTCCACCGTTGCGTGAGCGCTCTCCGCGCAACCTCAGACAGAAAAGAGAACAGAGAAGATGACTCAGCTCGATACCGCCACCCTTCGAAGCGCAGCCGCTTCCTTGTGCGCCATCGCTTCCCTCCTGGGATTGCTTGCCGCCTGCGGAGCGACACCCGAGTCGGAGGATTCGGTAGACGTTGTTTCGTCAAAACTAGACGTGTCGAAATTTGGTGGCTGGAAACCGGCGATCACGGCCACCGGCAGTGGCGCGCCAGCGGCCAATTTTCGCGGCATCCACAATGACACGCTGGATCTCTTTCAGTTGGACCTTTCCAACAATCTCTCCGTCAATACGGGCCAAACCACGAACGACGGCGTCAGTTGGAATTGGTCGTCGTCCGTATTCACGGGCTTGGGCGCGCCGCCGCATGGCTTGTTCGGTGACAGCCCCGCATCGACCGGCTGGGTCGTCAATCGGTCGTTCGGGAGCGCGGTAGCCGAGCGCTCGATTGGTAGCGGCTTGCGGCAAGTGTTCGTGAGGTTCTCTTCAGCCGTCGGAGTTTTCACCCCGTGGGCTCAAGTCAGCACTGGGGATTTGGAACAAGACCCTGCGATGGCCTTTGGAAACACCACCCTCTACGTTTTTGCGCCGGGGACGCTGCACACTTTCTACTTTTCCAAGAACGACATCAACAACGGTTATAACGCGGCGAACTGGACCAGTTGGCAAGAGATCCCGGGAGGAAACCTGAATACCGCCGGCGGCGCCGCGGCGATCGGTACGAACCTCTTCCTCGCCGCGCGGGCTACGGACAACAAGTTCTACCTCAACAAGTCCACGAACGGTGGCGCGAGCTGGAGCGGTTGGAACCAAATCTTGCTCGGTAGTGCCAACACGTTCGCATACGCTCCTGCCCTCACCGCCACGGTGACAACCAGCGGCGCGATCGAGCTGGACGTCTTCGGAACGGCAATGTCATCGAACGGCGTAAAACTCGTGCTCAATAGCACTTCGCTCGACGGGGGGACCAGCTGGAGTCCCTATCAGTCGACCGGTATTGGCAATCTCATCGAGGCACCCGCCGCCGCGGTGACGAACGGTCCGGACTCTACTCGGCGGTTCGAGACCTTCGGTCGCGGAACCGACAACAAGATCTATCAGAACACTTATCGCCAGTGAACCGTTGAGACCCCGTGCCTGCGCCGTACCGCGGCGCAGGCGACGAGGGTACAAGACAGGTGTGCTCGATCGGCCCCGCTAGCGACTCTGATAAGGGTCGATGTAGATCTCGTTGTTCGTGCCGCGACCGAACGTATGAATGACACCCTCCGTCGGTGAAACGGCGGCCGCCGCTCCAAGCAGGCTCGCGCCCAGCGGTGCCTGAAATTTACTCCAGGTAAGACCGTCGTCGCGCGACACGCTGATCCACATCTGATCATCGGCGCCGACGCCAACGATGATGAGGGCACCATCACTGGTCGGTGCGGTGGCCAAAGCGGGCGCTGACTCGAAGGCGAGCCCACCACTGTCTACAGCAACCCAAGGCGACCAATCACCTCCAAAATCGTATGATTTGGTCAAGTAGTAGTGCGCGTCGAGCGCTTTGGCGGCGACGAAAAGTGTGCCGCCGGGCCGAGCCGCAATAGCAGGGGACGATGCCCATGTTGTCGTGTTGTCGATGACCCTCCAGTCGCTCCAGTCGTCCGAATCGAACGGAGCGCCCACGTCATACGCGCTCAAGTAAACTCGGTCGTTCGTGCCGGAGGCGACGATGAATAGGCCTGGGTCGCTGAATGCAATTGCGGCATCTCTCTTCAGGTTCCCCTGTTTGACCTGTACCCAATCGCTCCAAGTACCGGCGAGCGCTCCTGGTGAAGCGGCGGCGTTCCGTGCAAAACAAACCCTCGCGTAGACTAGAGCATCGGCATTGGATGGCACGCCTCTCGCGGCGAGCGCGAGGCCCTGTTCGCCAAACGCGGTGGCCGCAACGCCACCGACCCACCCCGGCGGCGCTCGGAGCGCGGTCCAACCGCGCCACGTCCAAATATCACTCGACCCAAGCTGAGCGACCCCTAGGTTCTGCCAGATTTTTCCGCTCGATGCGGGCGAGAATACGTACACGGACGAAGCGCTGCGTGAGGCAATCGCAGGATTGAAGATGAACGTTTCGCTGTCGGGCAACGCATCCGGAATGGCAGCCCAACCGCCGAAATCTTCAAGCGAGAGGCTCGTCAGAGCGCTGCCCGCTCGAGCCTCGACCGCACCCGGGTCGGGGGCGCACGTTTCCAATACGGGTAGCGAGCCGCCCGCACCTCCCGCACTCGGCGCGCCGGCTTCACCCGCACTTCCCGCACTCGTAGCGCCGGCACTACCGCCGCTCTCGGCGCCGGCCTCATCCGCATTTCCCGCACTCGATGTAGCGTGACCGTCGCGGCCGGCGCTCGCCACGCGAGTTTCGTCGGCACTCCCAGCGCTTGCGATGCTGGCGTCGTTGCCCGCCCCCGCGCCCGCCTCGTTGTTTACGTCAGCGCCGCCGGCGGTGGAGGTTCCTCCGCGTTCCGGCTCGTCTCTGGCATGCAGACCTGCGAAGTCGTCGGCAGAAAGCAAGCCGCACGCCGAAGAGACGCTGCCGGCGATCGACCCAAATAAGAGCAAGTACTCGGCTCGTCGAACGCGGGACGAGCGCTTCACAGTTGCCCTCGAAAGACTAGCGAGGGCTCCGCCGGATTGGCAGTCACGGCGATGGAATACCGCTGAGAGCGAGCGAGGGCGATGTACACGGCCAGCGATGCGCCCGCCACGGCCACCGGCCAGGCTAGGGTATTTAGGACTACGAATGCCTTGCCTCGCTGGCCTGCCCTGAGGCCCGTCGTGTCGCAGCCGTCGTTCGTACAATGCTCCCTGACCGTTGATCGCTCGCTCGCGATCATGATCCCCGAGCCGACCACGGTCAGGGCCCCCACTAACCCCGTACCGAGCGCCACATAGAAGAACGGCGGCAGCGCTGGATTGCCCGACGCGGCGGGCGTGGCCGGCGGAGGGATCTTGGGGCGCGTCTCTGAGACCACGCCAGTGCTCGGCGTCAGCACGACGTTGCGCTCGAGTCGCTCACCATCTGAAAGTTCGACGGCCATCTGTTGTACGGAATATCCCGCGGCGCCGACCGTGAGCTCGTGTCGTCCGGGATCGAGATCGAGTGCTCTTTCGCCCGTGAATTCTTGCGGGTTGCCATCGACCGTGAGGTTTATCTTGGACACGGTGGTTGGC
>FSWQ01000190.1_pt1 | contig 12428 bp, 8 predicted proteins | sample 1637691 | NCBI WGS metagenome assembly FSWQ01 (sample SAMEA3914814, study PRJEB12502) | metagenome | biome: forest; material: soil | place: USA | collected 2011-09-16 | depth 0.1 m | reverse complement strand
GGTACTGCGAGTGCGCGAGCCGCCGGCAGCTTCCGAATCGTCGGGGGAACTGCAGCTCCTGGAAACCGACGCGCGATCAGCTCCTGGATTTGCCACTTGGTTTTATGTGACGCTTCCGTCAAGAGCTCGATGTGGTTCTCGGGTGTGAGGTGGTCGCGCAGCATGCAAACGGCGCTCAGATGCAAATGCCGGTTCTCGAGCAGCCCGAAGATAATCGGAAAGCGCGCCGCTAAGCGCGCTGCCGTAATGCGGTGAAAGGCCTCGCTATTGCTCAAACCGAGCCGGTTCACGCAGTAATCGAACAGCGAGGAGCTGCCGCTTTGCAGGTGCAAGCGGCGATCTTCAACGGCGGCTAAATACGCGATGATTCTCGCCTCGGTACGGCAACTGGTAGCGAGCAAGTGCGTCAAACGTTGCGCCACTTCTCGGTCGCTCACCGCCGCCAGATCCCAGAATTCCCCTATTTTCATGCATGCGAATCTAACATGCTGATTTTCGTCCTCCCAGGCGCCAGGAGGCGACGCGATATCGAAAAAAACGCGCGCGCCGCTGACGACACGTCACAGCACACGCCTGCATGCCACTCAGCGCCAGCACGCATCGGCCGCAGCGCCCATCCGCCTCGTGAAGCATGCACCACTCCGCAAAGCGTCAAGAATTTTGTCACACGATGTCAGACGAAATTCATTTTCTACCGCCATCAGCTCCGACATGCTCGCGTGACCTTAGCGCAGCCCAAGAGCGCCGTGCTCGCGCAAGACCGGGTGAGCTGAGAGTCGCGTCGATCCACCTCGTCTGGGCCTGACGGATCCCCTCAAATTCTCAAACAGAGAGGGTTTGCGAATTGAAGTGCTGTCTGGACTGCGTTGAGGGCAGCGTTCAGCTCGTGAGCAGCGATGTGGATGCCGGTTCGTACTACACGACGACCTAAAGTAATGAGCGACAAGACGCGACGACCACGGGTGGTGTTCGCCTGAAATTGTCTTTCCAGCTTGCGGTGTTCTGCGGCTGCGCCGATGAGCGACAGTGCGAGGCTCGCCAAAGATGCGATGATTAGGAGCACCTCCAGACGCTTCGGGTCTTTGCTCCTCGCGCTACAGAAAGCCCAGCCGAAACGGTGGCTTTTTAGGTCGCGAAACGACTCTTCGATCTGCATACGGGTCGCGTAGATCTCGACGACCTTACGTGCGGTGCAGGTCAAGGATGTCGCGAGCAGCCACGGCTCTCTGGCGCCGCGGGCAAGATTTTTGTCCATGCCGCTTTGCCCTCGTCGGCCGAGTCGGGTCTTTCGTCGGCGCCCCTTGGCCCTTGGTTTGGCTGACAGGACGAGTCTTCGCTGGTCTCGACGAATTGCCCCTACTTCGCCGGTCCCTAGATCGTATGCGTGCTGTCGCGCCCGCTTGTAGAGCTTCTTGATGGGCAGTTTTTCGCCGCCGATGGTCACGCAATATCGACCCCTTACGCGGCCGACAAAGTCCCATCCTAACGCCGTGACCTCTGCAAACCAGTGATGAAAGAAACCGGCGTCCGAAACGAGTATCGGTTGGCAATGCGCGGGCAGAATTGACGCAAGCGTCTTCAGGAATTTGGTGTGCACTCCGCGAGTCGCTAGCTTGCGGCGCGAGACTACGACGCCGTGGAGCAGGATCGAACGTCCGGCGAATGGCACGCCAACTCGCAGCAGAAATTGGTTCGGACCGCACCCCGTCCAGTCGACCAGCAACACTGGCCTGGGCATCTTTCGCAGCAGCCACACCGCCAACCCCCGATAGATCATGGGCAGTCCTGCATGAATCGCACGATTGCCCAGCAGTCGATCTGCGGCCTTAATCCGATGCTTCTCCCGAGCCGGGCCGCCCATGTCGCGTCCGAGAGCGGTGAGCCACAACCGCCCGCCATGCATCAGCGCTTCAACCGCCCGCCAGAGCGCTTCCTGTCGCCGCGCATGCAAGAAATTGAAGCCTTGTGAGAGCTTCTCCCGTAAGATTTTGATCGAGTGCACGAGATCCTCCTGTCTTGTCTTCGCAACCAAGATGGAACTCGGTTTCGTGCGCTCGCTCCAGTCAGCTCGGCTAAGTGATCGAAATCACTCCATTGTCGCTCGCGAATCGCGGGGATACATCAGGTCTGGACCAAGTATCGGGACCGAGAGCGGCGAGTTGCCGTCGCGGGCTTCGCGAGAATGTACGAACCTACGAATTATCTTGACCGAATTCCGGAGTGATTGTCGTCGTGGTTGGCGATGCGCTGTAGGGGATGCGCGTCGTCGCCGCGCGTGCCTCGTACGAGCATCTTCGCGGCGAGATCATGTTTTGAAGCGACCTTGCGCCCTGTCGCTCGCTTGCGTGGCAGCCGTGAGGTCAAAAGTCCTCGTGTTATGTTTAGGCATGGAAACACGTGGATTTTGGCAATTGGCGAGCGTTTCTGACCAAGAATTGCAGCGAGAGCTAGCTGCTTTGCTCGCAAGCGGCTCTCGAACAGAAGCACGGATCATCGCGCACCTCGCTGAGCTCGAAGAGCGCAGGCTGCACTTGAAGGCAGGTAGTGAGTCGTTGTTCGTTTACTGCACGAAGCGGCTCAACCTGAGCGACAGTGAGGCCTTCCACCGCATTACGGCCGTGCGCGTCGCTCGTCGGTTTCCGGTGGTGTTTGCTTTGCTGGAGCGGCGCGACATCCATCTGACTGCGATCCGCTTGCTGCGCGACTACCTCACCCCCGACAATCACGCCGAGTTGCTCGCGGAAGCTTCGCATAAGACCAAGTGGCAGGTGCAAGAGCTCATCGCGCGGCGCTTCCCGCGGTCGGATGTGGAGTCACGCATCCGCAAGTTGCCGCCGCCGCGTGCGAGGGCTGAGAACAGAGGGGCGCCGGTTGTGCCCGCTGATGTTCCGCGGTTGCCGGCGGTCGCCGCCGAAATGGGCCCAGTTGATGCAGCGAGTTCGTTTGGCACAAGCCCGGTGTCATCAGCTCTCGGTGAGCCGGCTCTGCCGCGCCCAGTCCGGGCGCGGATGCCGAGCCTGCCCATTCGTGGACTGACCGAGCCGACCTCGGCATCGCAGTATCGGATTCAGCTCAACGCTAGCGCTGCGTTGAAGGAGAAGCTCGAGTTGTTGCGCGCGCTAACCAGTCATTCGAATCCGGAGGGTGACCTCGCTGCGATGATCGAGCGCGCGGTGGACTTGGCGCTGGCGCAGGTTCAACGGGAGCGGTTTGCGAAGACGGATAGGCCTCGCAAGTCGTCAGCTCGTCGCGTCATCCGAGCTGACGGTAAGACCCGAAAACGCGCGCATGTGCCCCATTCGACTCAGCGCGAGATCGCGAACCGTGACGGGCTGCGCTGTACATACCTGGGAGCGGGCGGGCTTCGCTGTGACGCGCGGGCGTTTCTACAGATCCATCACGAGCATCCCTGGGCTCGCGGTGGCGACGAGAATGCGGACAACTTGCGCTTGCTGTGTGCGTCGCACAATCACTTGCTTGCGGAAGGAGAGTTCGGCGTGGCGCACGTTGCTGGGCAAGTCGCTGCGCGTCGTGAACAGCTCATTCTGCGTTCCGATAAGCCATGACCTCAGGAACGCCGGCTTTGGGCGGCGAGCTCACGATTTAGCGCGGCGCGGCTTTTGGCGGCGAGCTTGCGATTAGCGCGGCCTGCCCCGCGCTTTCGGCCTCACGTTGTCGGAGGCCCGGACAGCGCGGGCTTTTTCGGCTTGGAATCCAGCACTTCGCGCACGCGGCGAGCGAGCATGTCGGGCACGATGGGCTTCTGGAGATAGGCGATGCCCGAATCCAGAATGCCGTGGTGAACGATCACGTTGTCGGTGTAGCCCGACATGTACAGGACCTTCATGTCGGGGCGCATGGCCACGAGCCGCTCGGCCAACTCCCGCCCGCTGAGTTGCGGCATCACCACATCCGTCAGCAGCAGGTGGATGGTGCGCGGGTGGCGTTCGCAGCTGAGCAGCGCTTCACCGGCGTTGCGCGCCTCGATCACGTGGTAGCCGTGGCGACGCAAGATCGTGTGCGCAACGCGCCGCACGTCTTCTTGATCTTCGACGAGCAGAATCGTTTCCGTACCCTCGAGCGTGGCGGGCACGACCACTTCGGGAGCTTCGGGCTCGACCGCGTCAGTAACCGGCAAATACACCTTGAACGTCGTGCCGCCGCCCGGCTCGCTGTACACCCAGATGTGCCCGCTGCTCTGCTTCACGATGCCGAACACCGTGGACAGCCCCAAGCCAGTACCCTTCCCCAAGTCCTTGGTCGTGAAAAACGGCTCGAAGATCCGAGCCTGGGTCTGCTTATCCATGCCCACGCCCGTGTCACTCACTGCCAACATCACGTGAGCACCCAATGGCACGCCCAAGTGCTCGTCCGTGTACGGCTCATCGAGCACGACATCGCGCGTCTCGATCGTCAATTTGCCGCCTTCGGGCATGGCGTCGCGCGCGTTGATCACCAAGTTCAGCAGCACTTGGTCAACCTGCCCGGGGTCGACCTTCACGCGCGACAGCGTGCGCGCGTAGTGCGTCACGAACTCGATGTCCTCGCCGATCAGGCGGCGCAGCATGCGCTCGGACTCGACCAGGATCTCGTTCAGGTCCACGACACGCGGCGCGAGCACCTGCTGGCGACTGAACGCGAGCAGTTGGCGGGTGAGGTCCGCGGCTTTTTCCCCAGCTTTCTTGATGGACTCGACGTCTGCGCGCAGTGGGTCCACCTGTTTGAGCTCACTCAGCACCAGATCCGCGTAGCTCAAGATCACGGACAACAGGTTGTTGAAGTCGTGGGCCACGCTGCCTGACAGCCGACCGATCGCTTCCATCTTCTGCGCCTGGCGCAGCTGCTCTTCAGAGCGACGCAGCGCCGCCTCTGCGCGCTCGCGCTCCGCCAGCTCCGTCATCGCCGCTTGCAACAAGCGCGCGTTGCTGATGGCGAGCGCCGCGTGGTCTGCCAGGGCCTGCGCCAGATCCCGATCTTGCTCGGTAAATGCCGGTGACTCGGGGAGGAAACGCACCATCGACAGCAGGCCGATCGAACGTCCGTGCACGCGCAGCGCGACCATCAACAGGCTATGAATGCCAATTTGCTCGTAGGCATCGGCAACGGCCGGCGCGGCGCTGGCGCGGACCTGCGCAAAATCCAGCTGGGGAACCAGTAGCGCGACGCCCGATTCGAGCACCTCACGCCCGGAGGCGTGCTCGTTGATGTTCTGCGGTCGCGTGACGTGCGCCCGCACCCGTTCGGCAACGCCCGGATCGGTAACGTGAGCCTCGAATGGCAGGTGAATCGCGGCCGCGGGGAGCAAGCCGTCGTCCTCGAGTAGACGCACGACGCAGCCGTCCTTGATGACCGCCGACAGCGTGCGCGCCACGACCTCCAGCAAGACATCGTAGTTGGTCGTGGCTTCCGCGAACGCGCGGATCGCCCCAGACAGCGTACGGAGGCGTTCCTCCAACTGCGCGATTCGTTGCTCTGGATCCACGTGTCCCGCAGTTATCCATAGCATTATCGGGGGGGCCAAACGCCACACCGGATTTGCGGCCCATTGCGAAATTGGGTGACGGCCGGCGGATTTCGCCGCTGTCACGCGCCGTTGTCGCGCGCCGCTGCTCGCAAAGCAAAGCTGAGCCGTCCGGTAGCGTTCGCGCAGCACTCAGGAAACCCGCATTAGTTAGGCTTCACCAACATGGATCGCATCTCCCTGACCGACGAAGGCGGTACCTTCACGCGCCGCGGCGCGGCCTGGGCAGAAGCCACCGAGCTCACGAAGGCCGGCTTTCGGCTACGTGTCGGCGGGCCGTTTCGTGGCGCCTGGATGGCCAGCCTGAGCCGCCGCCTGGCCGAACGGCACATCTCGATCGATCACACGCATGCCCGCCGCCAAGGCGACGAGATCTGGATCGCCGAGCTACACCTGATCGCGCTCGCGCATGCGCCGGACTTGGCAAGCCTGGACTACATCGCGTTCGCCGAGCAAGCAGAGCCCAGTCAAAGTTCCACCTTCCAGGTCGACTCGTATCGCTTGCTCGAATCCCGCGACTACGGCGGTTCGTTGATGCTCACGCTCGAAGCCGCGGACTCGCTCGGGCTACTCGGCTCGCTGCTTGGTAGCCTCGCCGATCTGGAGCTGTTCCCAGTCGAGTTGCACATCGAGACCCGTGCCGGCCGCGCCTATGACTCGCTGTGGTTGGCAGGGCCCGGCGCTGCCCCGCCCACGGCGCAAGCCGCTGCGGCAGCCGAACAGCTCTTGGCCCGCTCGCGCGTCAGTTGAGCGTAACGTTGATCTGGGCGAGCACGTTCTTCGTCAACGTGATCGGCTGCGCACTTGGCGTGTAGCCCGCCTTGCTGACCGTCAACGTGTAACTGCCTGCGGGCAGGTTGGTCATGACGTAATTGCCGTTCGCATCCGTGCTGGCGTTGCCAAACAAACCGTTGTTGATGGTGACTGTAGCGCCAGCAACCGCGCTGGCTGCGCCCGTCGTGACTTTTCCGGACGCTGACGTCGTTCCCGGATCCGCGCCGATGCGCACTTGGTAGTGAGCGGCGGCGGTGGTCGTGTTGCCGCGCGTGTCGACCGAGACCAAGTGGAACACCCACACACCATCAGCCAAACCGGAGAGCAGAATGTTTTGTTGAGCGCCTGAGAGCAGCGTATTCGCACTCGTGGGCACGGTGTTGCCCAGGTGGTCGAGGACGTAATAATAACTACGCACGCTCTGGGCGCTGATTTCAGCTGGCAAGAACCAACTGAAAAATGGGCTGTTGCCCTGGTACCACGTGCCCTGATTTTGGTGGGTCGACGAGGTCAACGTCGGCGGCAACGTGTTCAGCTGCACCTTGAACCAGCTTTGGACCGCACCCACCGAGGACTGCGCGTTCACCGCCACGACGTGAAAGTAGTTGCTCCCTTGTACCAACGCTGAACGCGGCACAGACGCCGTTTCGGGGGCGCCGAATGTGCCGTTGGCAGGCGTGACCGTCGTGCCGACAGCGCCGTCCACGCGCACGTAGTAGCCGAGCGTGGTATCGAACGGCCGATTCCAGCTCAGGTCCATGGCCGCGAAGTTATCGTTGTAGCTCAGCGTGGAGTCCGGCTGCGACGGCGAGCCCAGCGTCAACGGGGGCAGCAGGCCATCCGTGCGCGTCCCGACGACGGAGCCAGTGATGCTGACCGCCGCGCCGTACAGCAACTTCACGCGACCCAAGCCACCCGCGCCGCTGCGCGCGTTCGGAGTGCCGCTGCTCAGACCCAAGCCGCCGCTCGCGGAAACAGAGCCAGTCACGGTCAGCGTATCCGAAGCCGCGAACAGGATGCCGCCGCCTGAGCCCGCTCCCGCGCTGCCCAGTGAGGTCGCACCGTTGGCCGACACTTGCCCGGCGATGTTGATGGTGCTCGCAATCAAGCGCAACACCCCGCCGCCGTTCGCGCCAACGACGGTGTTCGAGTCACCTCCGGGGCTACCGGGCGCCACGAGCGCGTCGTTCGTGAGCCCCCACGCAGCGCCGGCAATGCCGTTACAATTCTGGCCCCCGGGTGCAGGCGAGCCGGCCACGCCATACGCGCCACCGCCAGCACCGAACGTACCGGCGCAGGAATTGCCGCCCTTTCCGAGCGTCGTCAGCCCAGTCGCTGCGACCGTGATCGAGCCACCGCTGTCGACGATGATCGCATCCGCGCGCAACGTCAGATTGCCGGTCGGTGAGGATAAGTTCGCGCCGCCGTGCACGTGGACCGTGCCTTTGACCACGATCTCGCCATCCAGCACGGCGCCGCCGGCCGTTACGTCCAAGCCGTCGAGCGCACACGTGGCGCTCGTTGCGTCACAGAACGTGGCGCAGCTTGCAGTGACGTTCCACGCAACGCCGGTGCTCGCGCAAATTTCGGTGCTGCTGCCGTTGCAGCGCTTGGCTCCGGGCGTACACGTGCCCGTGCATAGCCCCGCGGCACAACCGCTCACGCACGTGCTGGAGTACAGCCAGGCCGAGCCATTCGAGTTGCACGCTTGAACGTCATGGTCCGCGCAGCGCAGGCTGCCGGCCGGGCAAAACGTGCCGGGCGCCCCGCCACTCCCGCCCATGCCAGCGGTGCCGCCGCCGCTCATGCCCGCGCCGCCGCCACCGGTACTGCTGCCGCCTCCGCCAACGTCCGTCATGCCCGCGCTACCGCTGGTTCCGCTGACGCCGGCGTTACCAGCGGTACCCGCCGAGCCTGCGTTGCCCGAAACATTCCCCGCGCCCGCGTCGCCACCGGTGCCGAAGCCGGCTTCGCTCATGCCAGCGTCGCCGTTGTCGCTGCCACCCGAACCGCTGACGCTGCCGGCCGCGCCGAGCCCGCCAGTGCGGCCCGCGCCGCCGCTACTTCCGCCCTGGGTTTCGGCGCTGAAGCCTGCGTTGCCGCTGGAGCAAGCCAATGCAGCAGCAGACACGAACACGACCCCGAACAGCGCTGAGCGAAGCGACATGATCACCAATTCTCCCCGACCCCCCGAAAGTATCCCAAAGGAGTTGCGCCGCCAAGGGCCGACCGGAGACCGAGTGCCCGCTCGCCAGGGATCGGGTACAACGGGCCCGTGCCTACCAACGATCCGAACGCCGTGCCGAGCCGTGAGCAACTCGTTCATCTGCTGTACGAGGCAGCAGAGCTCGAGCACACCTTGATGTGCACGTACCTGTACGCGGCATTCAGCCTCAGAAACGGCGAAGCCGAAGGCCTGTCCGCGGCTGAAGCGACCGCCGTGGCTCAGTTTCGGCGCGTGATCATGAAAGTCGCCGTCGAGGAAATGGGGCATTTGACCGCGGTTTGGAACATCACGGCCGCGCTCGGCGCCGCGCCGCGCTTCGGCCGCGGTAATTTCCCACTGGACGCGGGCACGCTGCCCGCAGGCATCGTGGTCAAACTCGCCCCATTCAGTGAAGCAGTGATTCAGCACTTCATTCACTTGGAGCGCCCTGCCAACTCCAAGGAATCCGAAGGCATCGGCTTTGCGCCCGAGCGCGACTTCCGACGCGGCGTAGACAGCTCGCGCCTGACGCCCATGGCGTTGGACTACGACACCGTGGGGGCCTTCTACGAAACTTTGGGCAACCAGCTGCAGGCCTTCGTCACCCACTGGGGTGAAGCTGCCGCGTTCGCCGGGGATCCGGCGCTGCAACTGTCCCCGCATGAGCTGACTCTCGCGGGCGCTCAGCCCGTGGTGTGCATGAAGACCGCACGCGCCGCATTCGACACCATCCGCATGCAAGGCGAAGGCGCTCCCGAGCACACGGCGGATTCCCACTACCAAAAGTTCCTGGAGCTGCGGGATGAGCTGGCTCGTTTGAAGGCCTTGAACCCGAGCTTTCAGCCGGCCTTCCCTGCCGCGCACAACCCCGTGTTGCGACCGCCGCTAGGGCGCAGTGAGCGCGTCTGGATCGAGCACGAAGAAGCGGCCGAAACGGTGGATCTGGCCAACAGCGCTTACGCCTTGATGTTGCGTCTGATCGCGCACTCGTATTTGGTGCCACGGCCTTCCAGTGAGAAATCCCTAGCCGTTGATCTCTCGCTCGGGCTGATGCGCGCGGTAACGTTGCTCGCGGAGCGTGCCGCGCGCTTGCCCGCTGGGCCTTCCAATCCGGATTGCAACGCGGGCATGTCGTTCACCGCGCTGCGTGACGCGGCCTCTCTGCCGCCCGGAGCCAGCGCGCGTCGTTTTTTTGGGGAACGCTTTGCGGAGCTGTCCGAAGCGGCAAACAAACTGGCCGAAAACGGAGACGAACGCGTGGTCAGTGCCGCGCGCATGATTGGGGATTTGGTCAAGCGCGCGACGCGCGGCTTTGCGTCAATTCTGCCGTCCGCGTCACCGACTTCCGCGCCACTCACCGTGCCCAGCGCGGTCGCCAGCACTCCGGCGCCGATCCCCACCGTGATCGACGGCGCAGAGCACATCGAAGCCCCGGACCTGACGCTGATCTACGAAGGCAAAAAGTGCATTCACTCGCGTTTCTGCGTCACTGGCGCCCCGCGGGTGTTCCTAGCCAACGTCGTGGGCCCGTGGATCCACCCGGAAGCCATGCCGGTGGACGCGCTGGTGGAAATTGCACACGAGTGTCCCTCGGGCGCGATTCGCTACCTGCGCAAAGACGGCAAGCCGAATGAAACACCGCCGCCCGTGAATCTGATCGCGATCCGCGAGGCCGGGCCGTACGCGGTGCGCGGCGCGCTGAACATCGCCGGACAGACGGGGCAATTCCGCGCCACGCTGTGCCGCTGCGGTGCCTCCAAAAACAAGCCGTATTGTGACGGTTCGCACCACGAAATCGGCTTCTCCGCGAGCGGCGAGCCCGCAACCGGCCAAGCGGACATGCTCGCCGTGCGCGACGGTGAGCTGGAGATCGAGCCGACCACGGACGGTCCGCTCCAGGTGCGCGGCAATCTGGAAATCACCAGCGGCACCGGGCGCGTGGTGGCGCGCGTGCAGCAAGCCCGTTTATGTCGCTGCGGCGGCAGCGCAAACAAGCCGTTCTGTGACGGCACCCACGCGCGAATCGGCTTCAAATCCGGCCTTCCCGCGGATGCCGCGACGCGCCCCCCAACGCTTTCGCGGCCCGACAAATTCTAGATCCCGCGCTGCCCGAGGCGGTGTACCTTGCCGCCCGTGAAACCCAGCCCAGTCACCGAGCACGACCACGTCGACGGCGCCGCAAACGCGCCCGTTACTTTGATTGAGTACGGCGATTACGAGTGCCCGTTCTGCGTGAAGGCCTATCCAGTTTTGGAAGGCATTCGCCAGACGTTCAGCGGCAAGCTGCGCTTCGTGTATCGCCACGTGCCCAAGTCCCAAAGCGGCTTCGCCAAGCAAGCCGCCGAGGCCTCGGAGTTCGCGGCCGCACAAGGGAAGTTCTGGGCCATGCACGCGCAACTGTTCGCCAACGGCGCGCAGCATGACATCGAGCAGCTGGTGGGCTGCGCCAGCGCCGCGGGCTTGGACGCCGAAGCCTGTCGCAAAGCGCTGACTGAGCGCAGCTTTGCCGCGCGCGTGCGTGAGCTCGCCGTGGCCTCCGTGCAAAGCGGCATCATCGGTACGCCCACGCTGTTCATCAACGGCGTGCACTACGAAAACCGCCTCGAAGCGCCGCTGCTGGAGAAAGCCATCCGCGCCGCGCTCGAAGCCGCTAGCGCCGGCTGAACCAGCCGGTGTTGCGTTGTGGGTGCTGCGCGCCGGTCTCTCGCGCGCGCCTAACGCCCCCAGAGCTGCGCGGCCTCCCACGAGTAGCCAAGGATGACCTTGAGCACGAGCGCGCTGCTCGCCGGGGACAGCCCCTCGCCCACCCCGGCGTTCACTTCCCAGTTTTGAATGCCCAGCAGGTCGAACGCCTCGAACAAATAGTGCTGCTGTTCGCGCGCGGCATCAAAGCCCGAGAGCGGCCCCAAGTCCGCGTAGTACTCGAGCCCAAACGCCGCGCGCTCCAAGACCTTGATCTTGACCATCAACGCGGGCGCGAAGCTTGGACCCGACGAAACGTCAGGGCCGGCCAACGCAAGCTCCAGGATTGGATTCGCAGCCAGGATGAAGCGTTCGTCCTCGAATGCCACAATCGGCCGCAATTCCCCGCCCCAACGCGCGCGGTCGAAGGCTCGAGGAATACGGGACAGCTCCACATTCAGGCCCAGCCGAAAATGTGCGTCCCAACCCTTGGGAATGACGAACTTGGAACGGAGCTTGGCGCCACCGTAGCGCAGGTGCCCATCGCCGCCGAGCGCTGTCTGGAAGTACCCGCCGAGCTCCCACCACGACTCGATGCCGAGCGACGGCTCGAGCGTGAAGTGGCTTTGGTGGTTGGGCGCTGGCTCCGGCGGCTGTGCTGTTTTGTTGCCCACCGGGGTGGTGTTCAGGTGCAGCTCCAGCCCCGGAACGCCCGGCGAGTTCGCGCTGCCGTCGTAGACCTGGATCTCGAAAGGATCGACCGCGACCGCCGGGCGCAGCCACGCACTGACTGCGGCAGCGCCTGCAAACGCAGCGGTCCAACGCGTCGGCGCGCGGTGCTTTCGAACCCAACCCCGACCGTGCGAGGATAGGCGAGACTTCGAAGGAGCGGTCATGGATCCGAAAAAGGGCATCACGCTGCGCGACGTTCAGGTTGGCACAAAGCAGGTTTCCGCGGACTCCCCGGTTTGGATCTTGGCCGATGCGACCGGAAGAAGCGACGTCGTCGAGGTGGAATACAAGGGGCAGCGCGGCTTCGTCCCCCGCGAAAGCGTGGCATTTTCGCCAGTTCCCGCCGCCAGCCTAGTTGCGCTGCGCGAGCTCGATGCGTGCTTCGGCGGCGCGCCGGAGCTGTTCGAAACCGAGCAGCAGGATGACGCACGCTACTTCAGCGTGCGGCGCTGCAAGGCCCACGGTCGCCGCTTCCTACACGACATGCAGGGCGGCATCGCCATGTACGAGCGC
>FSWQ01002904.1_pt1 | contig 12452 bp, 9 predicted proteins | sample 1637691 | NCBI WGS metagenome assembly FSWQ01 (sample SAMEA3914814, study PRJEB12502) | metagenome | biome: forest; material: soil | place: USA | collected 2011-09-16 | depth 0.1 m | reverse complement strand
GCGACCGTGCGCATGTTGCCGACGACGCCGTACTCTTGGATGGGCTTGTTGGGCACGCTTCGGAAATACCACGCCTGCAAACAGTGCAAGCGTGAACGCGCTGCGCATTCTAGCCACGGTTCTCAGCCTCGCGAGAACGAGCGGCTAGCCCGAGCCGCCGCGCGTTGACGCAGAAGCGAGCCGTGGCCTTGCGGTTCGCGGCTCGCCGTCTAAGGTGTCCGTCATGGTCGACCACTCGGATGCGCTGATTTTCTTCGGGGCAACCGGTGATCTGGCCGAAAAGCAGATCTGGCCTGCGCTCGCCGCGCTCTCCAAGGTGGGCCGGCTCGACATGCCGGTCGTTGCCGTCGGCCGCAAAGACATCGGCAAGGCTGGCATCCTGGAGAAGCTCAAGGCGAGCCTGGACGAAAACAAAGTGTTCGACAGCGCCGTCTTCGAGCAGCTCTCCGCGCGCGTGAGCTACGTCGCAGTCGACTACGAAAAGCCCGAGACGTTCGACGGCATCAAAGTAGCCGTTGGCCGCGCGGCGCGCCCGCTCAGCTACGTCGCGCTACCGCCCGACCTGTTCGAGAAGGTGGCTTCGAACTTGGCGCACGCCGGCTTGGCCGAAGGCGGGCGCTTGGTGCTCGAAAAGCCGTTCGGTCACGACGCAGCGTCGGCCCGCGCGCTGAGCGAGGCGCTGTATCGCTTCTTCCCCGAACCGAGCTTATTTCGCATCGACCACTACTTGGGCAAAGAGCAGCTCGAGAACATCGTTTACTTTCGAGCGGCCAATCCCTTCTTCGAGTCGGCTTGGTCTCGCGAGCAGGTCGAGCTCGTCGAAATCACGATGAGCGAGCACTTCGGTGTCAAAGGCCGCGCCGAGTTTTACGACGCAGTGGGCGCGGTGCGTGACGTCGTGCAGAACCATCTGCTCGAGGTCGTGGCCTGCTTGGCCGCCGAGCTGCCGGCTGATCGCAGCCATGCCGCGCTTCGCCATGCGCGCAGCGAGCTCATCGCGCAAATCAAGGAGCTGAGCCCGGCCGACCTCGTGCGCGGCCAAGTGCGCGGCTACCTCGAAGAAAAGGGCGTCGCGAGCGGCTCTCGAACGGAGACCTACGCCGCCCTGCGCTTGTTCGTGGATTCGCCGCGCTGGCAAGGCGTGCCGTTCTACGTGCGCACTGGCAAGAATTTGGCCGTCAGCGCGACCGACGCGATCGTGCGCTTCAAAGCCGCAACGCACCCCGTGCTCGACGAGCAATCGCCGCCGCCGCCCAGCAGCGTGCGCTTCCGGCTCAGCCCGGGCGACGCCATCGCGCTCTCGGTCAACCTGAAGCAGCCCGGCGAATGCATGGTGGGCGAGGTAGCGGAGCTCTCCGTCACCCGCCCTGCGAGCGGCCGCATGAAGCCCTACGAGCGCCTGCTCGGTGACGCGCTCGTAGGCGACGCTTCGCTGTATGCGGAGCGCGAGGCCGTGGAACAAGCGTGGCGCGTCTTCGACGCGGCGCTGGCCGCGGCCTCCCCCGTGCATCTCTACGACGAAAACAGCTGGGGGCCGGAGGAAGCCAGCCGCCTGGCACCGGCGGGCGGCTGGACGAACCCCGTGCCGTGACCGCTCAGAACGCGGTGTCTTGGTACTCCGCCCACAGCGAATCGGCGTCTCTGCCGAAGGTATCCAGCAGTAGCTTGTTGACCGCGGTGAACGAGGCGTCGTCGCTGGTGTTGGCCAGCACCTTGTTCAGCTTGTAGGGCAACTCGAGATCGTACTTGGAATACTTCTCCGAGTGGAAGGTGCACGGGCCGGTCAACCACGAGTAGAAGAAGCCCGAAGAGGTGTAGGGCGTCTTCCAGGAGCCGCCTTTGGTCCAGCGGTTACGGTTGTAGTAGCCCGTGCGCGTGCGCACGAGGTCGGCCATGCCCTCGCCGGTGCCGTTGTTGCCGTAGTTCTGATAGATGTGCACGACCTCGTGCTGCAGCACGCCGAGCATCTCTTGCTTGATGTCGGCCGAGCTCTTGCCCTTGGCGAAGTCGGCGATGTAGTTCATATCGAACTGGATCTGCGCGCCGCCGGTCTGCGCGACGCCGCCGTGCAAGTCCAAGATCAGCTTGACGGTCGTGGGGTGCTTGCCCGCCGGGATCTCGTTCGCTTGGCGATACAGCATCGAACAAGCGGTGCACGTGATGTCCTGCAACGTGCCCGTGACGTCGGGCACCGCGTCGGTGAAGATCTTACCCTTGCCGGTCGGGTCGCCATTCGTGAACTCGATATTCGGCTTACAGATGGTCGCGAAGGCGGGCTGACACGACACCACGCCGAACGGCATGTTCGCCGCGCCGCCCATGGCGCTGCCTGCTGCGCCGGCCATGCCGCCCGCGCCACCGCCACTGCCTGCGCTGCCGCCGTTGCTCGTGCTCGCGCCGCCAGTGCCGCCGCTGCCTGCGCTCGCGCCGCCTGCGCCTGCAGGGCCAACGCCTGCGCCGGCTGTTCCTGCGCCTGGCGCGCCTGCCGCAGTGCTGCCGCCGCTCGCGCCTGCTGCGCCGGCAACCGCTGCCCCTGCGCTGCCTGCTGCGCCGTCGTTCCCGGGCGCATTGCCATCGCTACCGCAAGCAGCCAACGCCAGTGCGTTGCAGCCGACGAGCACCATCAACCAAAGCGAGCGATCACCAATCAATGCCATATCGAGCTCCTCCCGAAATCCTTCGTCCTTCTCTGATGAAGGCCGAGGAGCTCGTGAGCGGCTCAAATAAGTGGTCGAAGCGAGCAAATACAATCAGACAAAATAATGATGCCGCTCGTGCTTTTGTTTTTTCGATGGTCGCGCAGGCCGTCGTGCGCCGGCCCAGCCTTCGGCGGCCCTAGTCGCGCAGGCTCTGCCTGCCCCTGCGCTTGCTCGGCGATTTGAGCTGGTATCGGGGCGCGTGCGGCTCAAGCGCGCTCCCACCACAGCGCCAGCCAGAGCAGCGCGTTCAAGCCGAGCGGAACCTTGCGGTAGATGCGGTCGGTCGTGACCAAGCGCTCGATCAGCGGCAGCGACAGCCCATCGCGGTCCAGCGCGACCTGGATCGGGATCTGAATGAGGACGCTCGACACGATCGCCGTCAGCACCAAGAGCAACGACAGGGCGAGGCCCCACCACGGTACGCTCGCGGGTCGCAGCACGAGCAGCGCGCTCAGCGATACGAAGTAAACCGCGATCGGGATCAACATCACTCGCACCACGAGCGGCGTCAGCGCGCGATGGTACTCTCGGAGCTCGGAAGCGCCGATGAACGGCCAAGTTCGGCCGAGCGCCGGAGTGGGTGGTTCTACCCACTCTTTGAAGTGCTCGACTGCGCGCTTCCGCTCAACGGCGCCGGTTGTTGCCGAGCAGCGATCCGAAAATGCCGCGTGTGAGCTCGCGAGCAACGGCCGAGCCGACGCCGCGTGCGGCGCTCTTGGCCATGGCGTCGACCATGCCGGGTTGGTGGCCGCCGCGCGGGCCGGTGCGACCGAAGAGCAAGTCGTTCAAGCCGCCCCAAGCGCCGCCGCCGGCGGGCGCCGCGGGCGCCGACGGGGCGTACTGGGGCGTCATTTGCGGCGCGTATTGTGGCGCTGTCTGCGGCGCGTATTGCGGCGCAGCTTGCGCTTGCGGCGCAACGCCCGGAGCAACGCCCTGCGCGCGCTTCTGCAACATCTCGAAAGCCGATTCGCGATCCACGGTTTGCTCGTACACGCCGCTCACGACCGAGCCCTTGATCAGCGCGGCTCGCTCTTCTTTGCTCAGGGGCCCAATGCGGCTGCCTGGCGGCGCGATGAACGCGCGCTCGGTGATGCACGGCGTGCCGCGCTCGTCCAAGAACGAGATCAGCGCTTCGCCGACGGCCAGCTCGGTGATGGCGGCGCGGATATCGAGCTTCGGGTTGGGGCGCATGGTGTCAGCCACGGCCTTGACGGCTTTCTGATCGCGCGGCGTGAACGCGCGCAGCGCGTGCTGCACGCGGTTACCGAGCTGGCCCAGCACCGACTCCGGAATATCGAGCGGGCTCTGGGTCACGAAGTACACGCCCACGCCTTTGGAACGAATCAGGCGCACCACTTGCTCGATCTTCTCGAGCAGCGCTTTGGGCGCCTCTTTGAACAGCAAGTGCGCTTCGTCGAAGAAGAAGACCAGCTTCGGCTTGTCCAGGTCGCCCGCTTCCGGCAATTGCTCGAACAGCTCGGCCAGCAACCAGAGTAAGAAGCAGGCGTACACGCGCGGCGTTTGCAGTAGCTTGTCGGCGGCCAGCACGTTGATCAGGCCGTGGCCATTGCCGTCGGTCTGCAGCAGATCCTGCACGTCGAGCATGGGCTCGCCGAAGAAGCGCTCACCGCCCTGCTGCTCGATTTGCGTCAACGCTCGTTGGATCGCGCCCACCGAGGCCGCCGAGACGTTGCCATATTGCGTCTTGATCGCCGCTTGGTTGTCGGCCACGAACTGCAACAGCGAGTGCAAATCCTTCAAATCGAGCAGTAGCAAGCCTTGGTCGTCTGCGAGCTTGAAGACGATCGACAGCACACCTTCCTGCGTGTCATTCAGGTTGAACAAGCGGGACAACAGCAGCGGCCCCAAATCCGAGATCGTGGCCCGCACCGGGTGGCCTTGCTCGCCCCAGACGTCCCAGAAGGTCACCGGGCAGGGCGCGAACTCCGGCGTGTTTACGCCGAGTGTATCGACCCGCTCTTTGAGCTTCGTCGACAGCGTCCCCGCGGCTCCCAAACCGCTCAAATCGCCCTTCACGTCTGCCAAAAATACCGGCACTCCCGCGCGCGACAGCTGCTCGGCGAGCACCTGCAGTGTGACGGTCTTGCCCGTGCCCGTGGCGCCGGTGATGCACCCGTGGCGGTTGGCGAGCCCCGGCAACAACGCGACGTCGATTTCGCCAGCACGAGCGATCAGCAGGGGGTCGAGGGACATGCCGCGGAGCCTAGCGTGATCGCGCGCGGGGTACGATCTCGTCAGCGTCACGGTCCGTGCTAGACGGATTGAACCATGTCCAAGTCGGCCAAAGCCTTGCTCGTCGCGTCGCTCTTCGGCTCGTTTCCAATCGCCTGCGCAGGCTCGGCCCCGCCCCCGCTGGCTCCGAGCGATGTCAGCTCCGACCCCAGCGTCGCGCCCTCCAAGCCAGGTGACGCGGAAGCTCGGCCCACGGTTACGGCCGAAGCGTGCGAAGCGAACGGCGGCTCGGTGGTCGGCGACATCGGTGACGGCGCGATCCACCGGCCCGAATACCGTTGCGTGAACGGCGCGAAGCCGACCGCGAACATCGGCGCGCCTTCAGGTGGGCCGATCGCGATCGAGGGCTCGGTGTGCTGTCCGCGTTGAATGAACCGCGACCGCTGACGTCGTGAGCACAGCGCTCCGGGTGCTGTCCGTCTTACGACTGCGGTTGTCCTGGGAGTGGGCCGCTTCTCGAGCAGCGCCCCTGGCGCAGGCGCCAGCGCGAACGGCGCACAAAAGTGATCGGTTAGCGCGCTGCCAGCATTACGCGGGTCATGCGCACGCTTTCAGCGGTGGCCCCTCGTGGGGGTTACCTCGCTGCCGAACAAGCTCGTTCATTGATCGCCCAGGCCTGCCCTGCCCAGGATTACCGGGGCAAGAAGGTGCTCTTGGTCGTGCCGGATGCGACGCGAACCTGCCCGCTCGGGCTGCTGTTCGAAGGGCTGTTCGAGCAAATCGGCGGCTCGACCGCGAATCTCGACGTGATGATCGCGCTCGGTACACATCAGCCGCTGAGCGAGGCGGCGATTTGCGAACGGCTGGAGATCTCGTTGCCGGAGCGCCAAGGAAAGTACGCTTCCGTTCGCTTCTTCAATCACGAATGGGACAATGACGCCGCGCTGCGCCAGATCGGCGACCTGACGCTGGAGGACACGCGCGCGCTGACCGACGACTTGTTCGAGATGGCCGTGCCCGTGAAGGTCAACGCGCGCATCTTCGAGTACGATCAGATCATCATCTGCGGGCCTGTTTTCCCGCACGAAGTGGTGGGGTTCAGTGGCGGGAACAAGTACCTGTTCCCCGGCATCGGCGGCCCCGAGGTGCTGAACTTTTTTCATTGGCTGGGCGCGGTGGTCACGAACCCGATGATCATCGGCAACAAGTGGACGCCCGTGCGCAAGGTCGTCGATCGCATTGGGCAGATGGTGAGCGTGCCCAAGCTCTGCTTTTGCATGGTGGTCGACCATGCACAGCTCGCGGGATTGTTCGTGGGCAGCCCGGAGGGCGCCTGGGACGAAGCGTCCGAGCTCTCGAAGCAGCTTCACATCACTTACAAGGACCAGCCGTTTCACACGGTGCTCAGCTGCGCGCCGAAGATGTACGACGAGCTGTGGGTGGGCGGCAAATGCATGTACAAGCTCGAGCCGGTGGTTGCCGACGGCGGCGAGCTCATCATCTACGCGCCGCACATTCACGAAATCAGCGTCACGCACGGCGAGCTGATTCGTAAAATTGGTTACCACTGCCGGGACTACTTCTTGAAGCAGTGGGACCGCTTCAAAGACGTGCCCTGGGGCACGCTCGCGCACAGCACGCACGTGCGCGGCATCGGCACGTTCGAAGATGGCGTGGAGCGGTGCCGCGTGCAGGTCACGCTCGCTACGGGCATTCCTGAATCGATTTGCCGCGAAATCAACTTGGGTTACCGCGATCCGCGCTCGATCGATCGCGATGCCTTTGCGAACCGCGAGCATGAAGGCGTGCTGTGCGTGCCCAAGGCGGGCGAGATGCTGTACCACTTGAAGCAGCGCCCGGCCTGGGCGCGCGAGATGTGAGCAGCTGCGGCGCGCTGTGAGGTGCGTGGCGCGCCCTGCGATCGCCCCATCTTGCTTGCGCCGCTCAATAGCTGACGCCGTGGATCACGACGGACTGCACGCTGAGTGAGGTCTTGGTGCTGGCGCTGCTGCTGAACGGGAAGACGCGTAGGTAGAACGCCGCGCCTGGAGCCACGCTGGCTACCGGGCTTGCCGTGCGGAAGGTGAGCACGTTTACTTCGTTGCTCGGCGAGTCGAACAGGTCGACGGGCTCGCTGAAGTCGGCGTGCGTGCTGTAGCTCGCGTGCAGGCCGAGCGTGCCGCCACTTGCGCCAGTGTACAGGCTCACCGTGTCGATGCGGGCGCTCTTGCCGCTCGCCGGGGTGAGCGAGAATTGCAGGTAACGCGCGGCATTTTGCGCTGTTTCGAGCGGCCAAGAGTCGGCCACGGGCGCGCTCTGGATGCTCAGGCGTTGTGCGGCCACCGTTGCCGGCGCGGGCAAGATCAGCGTGATGTCCGCATAACTTTTGGGATACAGGCCGGCGAACGATTCCGCGGCGCAGGTTGCGGTGCCGACGCTCGTGCATGCGGTGGTGCTGGTGGCGTCGAGCGGGTAGCGCGCTTCGACTTCGCTCGCGCCGCTGGGCAGCTGGAGCGCCGTCGCCGAGAGCGCGATGCTCGTTGCGCTGCCCGTGCCCGGCTGGACGCTCAGCGAGCTCGCGATCTCCGCGGGGACGGTGGGCGCGAAGCGCAGCGTGACGGTGGTCGGTGACAGCGCGCCGAGCGTGTACGGCAATTCCAGCGTCGCGCTCGGGGCAGCGGCGCCGCTGCTCAGCGTAAAGCCGGTCGGTGCCGTGAGCTTCACGCTGCCCGCGGCCGGTGAAAGCGACAAGCCGTACAGCGAGAACGAGCGCTCCAGCGTGGAGCCGACATAGCGACTGCCGAAATTCACGGCAGAATCGCTGAATTTCAAGCCCAGTGCGGGCTCGAGCAGCGCGCTCAAGATGCCCTGCTTCAGCAAATCCTGAGCGGCGAGCTGCGCGTAGCTGAGAGCGCCCATCGGCTGCAAGTGCGTGTCGTCTTCGGCGATGTACAGCGTGGCCTTGGCGCTGAGCGGGCCGTATTGCTCGGCCAGCGCTTTGCTCAGCAGCGTGAGGTCGACGAGCGGGCAGCTCGACTTTTGAGCGACGTCGCGCATGGCGGCTGGATAGTTGCCACTGTCGGCGGCTGCGCCGACGGCGCTGAGATTGTGCGCGCCCGTGGCGCTGATTGCCGTGCCTGTCCAACTCGAGCGCACGACGGGCGTAAATAGGATCGGGATGCCACCGAGGGCTTTGGCTTCGGTCACGAACTTGGTCAAGTAGTCGTGGTAGCCGACCCAGGGTGCAGTACCGATGCCGCTCGCGCCCTCGATGCCGCCGTCTTTCTCGTCGTTGTGGCCGAATTGGATGAACACGTAATCGCCGGGCAGGATGCGGCCCTTCACGGAGTCCCAACCCGGCGAGCGGTAGTAGGACTTGCTGCTCGTGCCGTTGATGCCGAAGTTCGCGACCTGCACGTCGCCTTTCAGGAACTGCGGGAACATCTGCATCCAGCCGCGCTGATGTGGGTACATCGAGAGCTGGTAGTCGGCCATCGTCGAGTCGCCGACCGAGTAGATCGTCAGATGCGTGGGCACGGCCTGGATCGAGAGCGTGATGGTGTACGTCGTGGCTGAGAGCGGAGCCGCGCCGCTGGCAACGATGCTGACGCTGAGCTTGCCGTCGGCCGGCACGGCCAGGCTCGGCGCTGCCGCGCCGCTCGCGACCGCGGCGCCATTGACGGTGATGGCAGTGGTGTTCGCGCTCGCGGTCGGGGTCAGTGACACGCTCGTGGTGCCGCTCGGGACACGCAGCGCGTAGCTGGTCTTCGTGGGTACGAACACCGGCAAGAGCGCGCCGACGCTCGGGACGAGCGCGCTCAGGGTCGCATTTTCTGCGGTTGCGGCGCCGGCTGCGCCGCCCGAGCCCGCCGTGACACTGCCCGAGGCGCCTGCGCTGGCTCCGCCGTTTGCCGTGGCGCTGCCGGCCTGCGAACCCCCGCTCGCCGCGCTGCCTGCTGCGCCGCCGCTCATTGCCGGGCTGCCGCCGGCGGAAGCTCCCGCTGTGGCGGCGGGCGAGGCCGCATCACTACTGCACGCGCCACACGCGACGCTCGCAATCAGCACCATCAACGACGCAAACGGCGCCCACGCCTGCCACACGAAGGTCTCGTTCTTCACGGTGCGGCGTAATGCCGGAGCGTGCGCTTTCGATCACCTCGGGGAAACACACGGGCTGCTAAGGTCGCGGCCGGCTATGGCTTTGGGCGGCGGTTCGAGTTGGGGATGTTGGGCTTTGGCGCTGACCTGCACTGGCTGCTCGTTTCTCAACGAGCGGTTTCCGCCCAGCACTCCATACGACGCGAGCGCGCTCCCTGCGCGCGACCCCGAGCACCCGCACGCCAAGCCCTGCCCGCGCGACGGCTTTTGGAGTCCGGTGGCCGACACCATTTCAACGGCTGCCGGTCTGACGTGGGTCTTGTACGCGGACCAGAAGGCCAAGGGGCAGGACTACGTTCCCCCGTCGTACGACAGCCAGGGCAATTACTCGCCCGGTCAGCCTTCCGAGCCCGGCGCCGACGGCGGCTTGGTGAAGGCCGAACGCATTTTTGGCTACAGCGCCATGGTGCTGTTCGGAGCCTCTGCCATCTACGGCGCAGTCGTGGAGGGCGTCTGCTCGAGCTATCGCAATCGCTTGGCGTCGGAAGCGAGCGCGCCGCCCTCGAAGGCAGCGCTGCCCGTGAGCGCGGCGCCGACAGCGCCACAGGGATTTCCGGGGGCTGTTCTGCAATTCGGCTTCGAGATGACACCGGCACAAGCCGGCGTGGCCTGCGCCGACAGCGGGCGCGTGTACCGCGTGGAGGGCACCGTGGCGCATTGCGCGCCGGCGCCGGGGGCCCTGAGCCAGTCCGAGGTGCGCATTCAGTTCAGCCTGGGCACGCCGTCCGAGATCACGGTCGTGTATCGCGCTCCAGCGGCTGGCCTGAACGAGCAGTACCGCTCGCTGCATGCGTCGCTGAGCCGATACTACGGCGTTCCTCAGGTCGCGGCGGAGCTGTCGGCTGCGTGCACGACGTCACTCGAGCAGTGCCTGGCAGCGGGCGAGCAGCCGCACGGTCCCACCTGGCATTGGCCGAAAGGCAGCATCGAGATCGCACCCGTGTGGCAGAACGAGCAGGCGCTGATTGAGCTGCGTTATGCACGTGCAGAAGAGTGACGCGCGTTCACATCGGGCGAGTCGGCTGGGCCGCCGAAGGCTTGCTGCTCTGCGGCGTGGCGCGTGACCATCCAGCCAATCTCGAGCCGGTCGTGGCTGGCCGAGGACTGAGCGACGTTCCTCACTCCAGCATGATACTTTTCGGGACATGGTGAAGCGTTGCAGCGTCGCGTTGGCATTGTGCTCGTTGCTGGGCTGCAAGGCAGAGCGGCATGCGGACATCGGAGCGGGCGGGCCGACGGCAAGCACGAGCGTGGCGGCCCGCGCCGCGGGTCCCGACGCAAGTGCGGCAGCGGCGCCGAGCTTCGATGCCACGGCCGCGCGCGCCTTCGTCGAGCGCTGGGTCGCGGCTCAGAATCAGCATGACTTCGCGGCGTACAGCACGCTCTACGCCGCGCACTTCGAGGGCACGAAGCGCGTGGGCAGCTACAGCAAGCGCTTCGATCGCGCGGCGTGGCTGCGCGATCGACAGCCCATGTTTCGCGATGGCGTGATCGTGCAGGCCGCCGCGCTACGAGTGTCGGGCAGCGCGGGGGCGGTGCGTGCGGTATTCACGCAGGATTTCGTGGCGCCCGGCTTTCATGACAGCGGCACGAAAGAGCTGTTCCTCGTGGCGCAGCCGTCGGGCCTCGCCATCAGCCGCGAAGAGATGCTGGCCTCGCAGGTGGCAGTGGTAGCGCCGTTGGCGGACAGCGCGCTGCTCGCGTTCCACCGCGATGGGCCGGTGTTGGCGTCGGGCTTCGCTCAGGCGCTGCCAGGCACGCCGCGGCTCTTGCCCCGCGCAGCGAGCGATTCGTACGACGTCGCGCTGCCCATCGAGCCTGCTTCATTGAGCGAGGCGACCCGCGCGTGGTTGGGCCGTACGGTTACGGTGTACGCCAAGGGCGGCTCGCCGTGCCAGGGCACGGTGTCGCGCTTCGAAGTGCGCGTAAAAGCGGTGCCGCACTTTGGCATGCGTCAAACCTGGGACGGGGAAGGTGGCGTGCCCAAGGCGTCTAGCGCGCAGATCGCTGGAGAGATTTGGAGCATGGCGAGTGACGACGAGCGCTTCGTCGTGGGCGTGCTGGATCACGAGTGCCACGGCGTGTGGGCCGTGACGCGCGCAGTGGGCTTCACGCCGGCGAGTGCTCCGCCAGTAGCGCTGCGCGCTCGCGCATTGACGGCGTTCAAGGCGCTGCCCGCATACCGCGAGTTGCAGGCGCGCTTCGCCGAAAGCTCGACGAACCCAGGCACACCATGGGAGACCGTCGACGGCACGCTGACGGTCGTCGAGCTGCGCCTGTCCGCGCAGCTCGCTTGGGTCGTCGTGGCTGCGCGCGGCGGGGTCGGCTGCGGCGGCTTTGGTGGCAACCTGAGCGCGATCTGGAAGGCCGATGGTGAGGCCTCCGCTGCCAAGCTCACGCTGCGTGGCACGTTCAAAGACTTGCCCGACCTCCTGCAGGTCAACGGCGCGGTCGATCAAAATCAGGACGGCACTCCCGAGCTGCTCGCCGGGCCCGATACGTTCGCCGACGAGATCTCGGTGCTGCGGCTGGCGGCTGCGGGCTACGAACGAAGCGTATTGCTCCGGACCTCGGTCTGGGATTGCGGCTGCTGAACGGGGTGACCATTTTTTGACACCGGCCAGCGCCCAGCGAGCGCTTCGCCGAGGGGGCCACGTTGTGAATGATATCCAGAGCTTCGGGCTGCACTTTCGGGCTCCGAGCGGTGCTCATTAAGCTGCTAGCGGGCTGTCCGTACCCCCCACCGGACAGGCCAAATGGAGCAGACCGACACCCCCACGACGACCGCTCGCGCGCAGGCGCGCGTCGGCTCGTTGCTCACCGGTCGCTGGCACCTCGATCAGCTGATCGGCGTGGGCGGCATGGCTGCGGTGTACGCAGCGACGCACCGCAACGGCAAGCGCGTCGCGATCAAGATCTTGCATCCGGAGATCTCCGCCGACGACAACGCGCGCCAACGCTTCCTGCGTGAAGGCTACGCCGCCAATCAAGTCGGGCACCGCGGAGCGGTCACGGCCGACGACGACGGCACGACCGAGGACGGCGTCGCGTTCCTGGTCATGGAGCTGCTGGAAGGCGAGACCATCGAAGAGCGCAACGTGCGCCTCGGCGGCACGCTCAAACAGCGCGAAGTGCTGGTCTTGATGGACCAAGCGCTGGCGACGCTCGAAGCGGCGCATGCCAAGCACATCGTGCATCGCGATTTGAAGCCGGAGAATTTGTTCCTGACCCGCGACGGCGTGGTCAAGGTGCTCGACTTCGGCATCGCGCGCATGCTCGATCGCTCGGGCTCGCCCTCGCAGACCCAGGGCATCATGGGCACGCCCTCTTTCATGTCCCCCGAGCAAGCGCGCGGTCGCTGGCAAGACGTCGACGCGCGCAGCGATCTGTGGGCCATCGGCG
>FSWQ01001466.1_pt1 | contig 12492 bp, 13 predicted proteins | sample 1637691 | NCBI WGS metagenome assembly FSWQ01 (sample SAMEA3914814, study PRJEB12502) | metagenome | biome: forest; material: soil | place: USA | collected 2011-09-16 | depth 0.1 m | reverse complement strand
GTGGGGATTGCGAGGCGACCAGCAAAACCGGCTGAGGCGTAGGCGACGTCGCTCGAGAGTCGCGGTGCAATAGTGCGCGCACGCCGAACACCAGCGCGCCCAAGGTGAGCACGGCGAGCGTTGCTTTGATCAGCAGCCCGCCGATGGGCGCGCCCGAAACTGCGCCGGAAGTGCCGGCGTGCGGCGCCTGCGTGCCGGAGCCCGCCGCGGGCAGCTTGGCTGACAACGCAGCCCACAATTGTGCGCCGAGCTCGGGTGGGGGCGCGGCTTCAGTGCCCGCGACGAGCAGCCGCCGCTCCTCGTCAGTGAGCTCTGCTGCGGCTTCGAGCAAACGCTGCGGGTCGCTCATGACGCGCCCTCCCCGCCCGCTTTTGCGCGCCAGCGCCAACTCTGCGCGCGCGCGGCCTTTTTGAACGCGACGCGCGCCAAGCGTAGCCGCGAGTACACGGTCCCGAGCGGGATCTCGAGCGATTCGGCGATCTCGTCTCCGGTCAGGTTCTCGAGCTCGAACAGGATGAATACGGCACGCTGGTCCAACTCCAGCTCGTCCAAGGCGGCTTCGAACATGGCGAGATCTTGATGGCGCTCGGCGTTGGAGCCCGCGTCGCTGCTGGGGTCGGCGGCGGACGCGATGCTCGAGTCATCCAGCACTTCACGGCGCACGTGCGCACGCCTGCGGTAGTCCTTGGCCACGCGCAGGCAGATCCCGAACAGCCAGGTCGAGACCTTCGCGCGTCCTTCGAATTCGCCTAACCGGCGATGCACGACCAAGAATACGTCCTGCATGGCGTCTTTCAGACTCGCCTCGGGGACCCGTAGGCGCCGGAGCGAGCGCCACACGAATGCAAAGTGCGCATCGTAGACCTCTTTGAAATTCATCCGCGACTTCGGGTGGCAATCTGGTTAGGGGCAGGCAAGGGCCCGCGCCATCACCCAATCTGCAGCCTAGCCGGACAATAGCGATCTCCGTGTATTTCCGGCCCAGCTGATTTCACCACAGCTGCACGCCTACGTCCCCACCCAGCCACCCTACCCAACCATCAGTTCCGTAGCTTATCCCGGGTAGGCCCCGAATCGAGAAGGATTGGGCGTGGGTGCTGGCTAGGAATTGGGCGGAAAGGCCTAGGCTGAGCCGGGGGAGAACGGCCCAGCGCAGCTCTGGGCCGGCGCCCAGTAGTAGCCAGGGGCGAGTGGCGCTCTCGTTCTGGGAGAAGTCTTGGGCTTGGCCGTGCAGTAGGGCGAGCACTCCACGTAGGCAGCCGCCCAGGCGCCAATTCGGCCAGGTGAAGACGTAACAGCCATGCGCGCGGCCGGCGAGCGTTTGGACGGTGATGCTGCCCGGTGCGAACTCGATCTGGCGACTTGGAGCCCAAGCGCCGCCCAACCCGAAGTCCCAACTCGGCAAACGCAGCGCCAGCTCGGCGTACCAAGCGCTAGACCACGCGCGCGGTAACCCGTGGCTGGCCGCGCCGCCTGCCGTCAGCCAAAGCGTGGCCGGCGGCGGGCGTAAGGGAGCGAGCGGTGCCTCTGCCGGTGCGTCGGACTCGGCGTCGTCGTCGAGCAGCAGCAGCAATGAGATGACCAAAGCGTCTCGCAAGGGCTCGCAGCCCGGACCCTCCGCGGTCAATTTGCGTTCACCCTGACGACGGCCTCCGACCACGATGCGCGCGCTAAACGCGCTCGCTTCGGCGTCGAGCTCGACGCGCAGCAGCAAGGGCTGGCGCGTTGCCTTGCGCGGCGCGAGTCGACGCTGCAATTCCGCCGTGATCGACGCCTCGCTCGGGCAGCTGGCGGCCGCTGTGGAGCGCGAGAGCGTGAGCTCCGCGCCGGGGAGGGTCGCCGCCGCGACGGAACGCGCACTGAACAGGCACAGCCAGAGCACGAGCAACGCAAACCCGCCCGGGAAAGACTGAACCGTACGCATCCGCCGCGCGCAGCCTACGCGAGAACGCGGAAGAAACCACACAAGTGCAGGAGTTTGCCGGGCAATCTCCGAATCATCGGCTAGATTGCGGTGATGGCAGGCACACGGCGCAGCGCTTCCTTAGCCGGTGCGCGCAGCGCGGCAAAGCGTGCGGCTTGCTTGCTCGCGCTGAGCAGCGCCGTGATTTCGGGCGGCGGGTGTCGTGGCAACACGTATCTGGGCAGTCAAGATGCGCCGCTAGCGCATGCTGGCAGCGGCGGCGCATTGATCAACGTCGACGCCGGAAACGCTGCTGGCGCACCGAGCATCGGCGGAAGCGGCGTGATCGACACGCTGCCGCCTGATTTCACCCCCAGCAACCGCGGTGGCTACAAGCTCGGCCCCGCAATCGACACCGGTGATGCGGGCGCGGGTGGCGCGCTTGGGGACGAGCAAACCGCGGCTGACGACTGCGGCAATATTCTACTCGGGGAGGTGCGTGACTTCCGCGGCGTGAACGAGGTCGGCGGTCACCCGGACTTCGAGGTCTTCTTGTCTCAAGTGGCCACCCCGCACCTGGTTGCGGACGCGCTCGGAACCGACAAGAAGCCGGTGTACGCCTCGCACTGCGAAGCCGGCAGCGCGCTGGACAAGGCCGTGTGCCCGTATGGCCCGGAGACCACGTCCAAGAGCAACTTCGACCAATGGTACCGCAACACGCCCGGCCAAAACCTGCCGTACATCGCGTATTTTTTCTTCGAACCACAGCCGAGCGGGCTGTTTCTGTTCGAGAGCACCAGCTTTTTCCCGATGGACAACGCGGGCTTCGGCAATACGCCGGGCGAAAAGCACAATTGTCTGTTCACGACTGAGCTGCATACCAAATTCAAATACAGCGGCGGGGATACCTTCGAGTTCACTGGGGATGACGACGTGTGGGTGTTCATCAACGGCAAGCTCGCGGTGGATCTGGGTGGCGTCCACGAGCGACAGGGCAGCCAGATTGAGCTCGACGCCTCGGCGGACACACTCGGTATCAAGCAGGGCGGCGTGTACGCGCTCGACCTGTTTCAAGCCGATCGGCATACCTCGTTCTCCACGTTTCGAATTCTTACGAACCTTGCGTTCGTCAATTGCGGCTACGTGCAGCCTGAAGTCGTAAAGTGATCACTGCGCAAATTTCGTGACCCGCCCCGCGCGCAAAAATTACACGGGAAGCGCACGACGTGCACAGGCGCGCACGAGGAGACTGAGGCGCATATGCACTTACCTGATGGTCAATTGATGTATCTCTGTACCTAGAGTCGTGAATCAGCGCTAACCTCACCCCTGGGAGATAGCTTGATGACAATCCGGGTACGGGCGATTGGCGCGACACTATTCGTCGCTGGGCTGACGTTGGGCGCATGCTCCAGCAGTTCGAAATCAGATGGTGGCGCGCCCGGCGGTAGCGCGGGTGACAGCGAGAGCGGCGCCGGCAACAGCGCGAGCGGCAGCACATCCCATGCGGGAAGCGCCGGCAAAGCCGGACACTCCGGCGGTGGCGTAGCGGGTAGCGGCGCCGGCGGTGAAGATGCCGCGGGCGCAGCGGGTACACAGAGCGAGAGCGGCGCCGGTGGCGAAGCGGGGGCCAGTAACCCATGCGCGGCTTGCCCAAGCGGTGCCTGTTTGCCGACCGGCGAGTGCGTCGCGTGTCTACCGAGCAATGATCACTGTCCCGACGGGCAATATTGCACCGACGCCAACACCTGCGCTCCGGGCTGCAAGGACAACGCCGCGTGTGCCAGCGGCGTGTGCGGCGTCATGCATGATTGCCAAAGTTGCGTCTCGGATCTGGAGTGCAGCGCGCCACACGTGTGCGGGAATAATCAGTGCGCGGCAGCTTGCACGGCGGATCAAGAAGGCACGGCAACTGGCTGCTCAACGGGCCTCACTTGCTGCTCCACGCACTGCGTGGACGCGACGACGGACGCCGCGCATTGCGGCGCCTGCGGCACGGCCTGCGCGGCCGGCCAATTCTGCGGCGTCGGTGGCTGTCACGACAGCACCTTGGCCGGCATTTGCGCGATCGCCAAAATAGCGCTCGTGCTCGACGGGCAAGACGGCAATGCGATTCCGGGGCGCGCCATTGCGAGCGCGCTCCAGGCCGCGTGCAGCCCGGCACCCGCCGTGCGCGAGGTATCGCAGGACGTGGCAGACGCCGTGAACGTGACCAGCGGTCGGCCGGTGGCCGGCGGCGACGAGCTCTTGCTCGCTCCGGGTGGTTTCTTTTTCGCGCGGCTCACCAACTATGTGAGCACCACGCCCGTTGCCCCCGTGTACGGCAAGTTGAGCACCGATGGCGCGTCGCAGGAGTACCGCAAGCAAGGGACGGATGCGCTCATCGCGACCGAGCCGAACGACGGTCCGCACGACGCTTCAGACTACTTGCTGATTCAGATGATGCGCGAACCGACGAGTGGCTCCCTGATCCTGAACACGCAAGGCTTCTGGCAGAGCGGCACGAATGCCGCCTCTTGGTACGTGGTGAACCAGATGCTGCCGACGCTCTCCACCTGGACGAAGGCCTGGTACGTCTACAAATGGACGGACGGGAACAGCAACGGTGCGCCGGACAACGCGAACGAGTTCACGCTCGTAGACTCGGGCTCCTGACGCACCTTCAGCGCGAGCGAGCCCGCGCTACCTTACTTCACCGAAGCGGCGGTTAGGCTGACCTTCTTGAGCACGTCCGCGCTACCTTCCAGCAAATTGCGCACGGAATCCTGCGGGTTGCTCCCGAGGTTCGGCGAAATCGTGGCCACTTTCAAGGCGTAGACCGTGAACTGATACACGTCTCCGATAGCGCCGGGGCCGGCGTAGGCGTCCTTGTTGGCGTTGAAGCTCGCCTGCTTGACACCGGTGATCCCGGCCGGATTCGCACCGGCGGGCAACGACGCGGGCAGTTGATAAGTGGTACCGGGGATGTTCCATATGGCCCAGTGATTGAAGTTATTGGTTAGGTCATGCAGCACGATCGCGTAGCTCAGCGTGCCGCTCGGCCCGGCAGTCCAATTCAGCTCTGGTGAGTGGTCCGGATATTTAGTGTTGGTGCCGGGGTCCTGAAACCAATTGTCTGTCGGGATCTTGTCGCATGCAGCGACGTTGTTCGCCGCACAACCCATCTTGTTCACGAACGACGGGGATGTGAGCGCGAACGGTGCAGCACCGCCCATGCCAGCCATGCCCGCCATACCTGCGCCGCCAGCGCTGCCTGCGCTACCACCGCTGCCCGCGTTCCCTGCGTTGCCGCCGCTTGCACCACCCGAGCCCGCGGCGGAGCCGCCGGAACCGGCTGCGCTGCCCGCAACGCCGGCGCTGCCCGCGGCGCTTGCGCCACCGCCGCCCGTGCTACTCACCGAGCCGCCCGCGGGCGCTCCGGCACTGGCGGCGCCGCTTGCGCCCGCAGCTGCGATTGCGCCGCCTGCACCCGCGCCTGCCGCTTCCGCGCCAGGATTGGCGTCCGAGGCACCGCAGGCCAGCACACCACCATGAGCCAACACCACGAGACCCAGCGCCGTGAGCACGGCGGTCGAAGCGATTCGCATACTCCACTTCTAACACGACACTTCGGCGCGAGAGTAGGTGTTCACTTTTTGCGCGCCCAGTGTGTGTGCTCAGCTGCCCTTGACACGCTTCCAGACTGCGAGCCGCAGCGCCTCCGCGCGGCCGTCCTTGCGCCAGTGCGCGCCCTCGCCCGCTGACGCGTGCGCCGCCGGACCCATTCGCCCAATCTCGTAATCCACTGCCTCGACGGCAGCCTCAAGGCTCGAGAAGCGGTCCCTGGGTTTTCCATCCAGCGTTACTTCCCAACGCTTGCCGCGCGCGGCGCGCAGCAGCACCAGCGCCTCACTTGGTTTGCCCGGGTAACGCTGGAAATGCAGGCCTACACCGTGCCGCCCGAGCGAGAACCAAGCATTGCCGGAGATGGCGCGCACCTCCGGATCCGCCTCCAATGTGAGGGGATCGAAGCTGGCGGCGCGTTGCTGAATTTCGGGCAACGTGAGCGCACCAGCCTCCAGCTCGAAGCCCGGGTGATCGAACAAGATCTGCTGCCAAACCCGGCGCGCGACGCTGACGTCTTCACCGCGTAGATCGAGATCGCGGGGCACGCCGAACAGGGACGGCAGGTTGCACAGGCTAAGCTGAGAGACGTCCACGAAATCCAGAATCAGGCAGTCTTTCTTGCCGGGGTGGAGTCGCGTACCGCGTCCGACGCACTGCGCATACAAGCCTTCCGAACGTGTCGGGCGCGCCATCGCAACGCACGAGACGCCCGGGTCGTCGAAGCCCTCGGTCAAAACCGCGACGTTACACAAAACTTGCGTAGCGCCCGCGCGAAAATCAGCGAGCGCGCGCGCGCGTTGCTCACGCGGCAACTCGCCGTGGACGATGCCGGCTGAAACGCCAAGCGCGTTCAAGGAACGGCACAAGTTGCGCGCGTGATTGACCGTGACGCAAAACGCGATCGTGCGTCGATCTCGCGCCAATTCTTGAATCGAACGTGCGACGAGCGCGTTGCGTTCTTCGATGTCCACGGCCTCGGACAGCTCGTCATCGCGAAAGTCCAGACCGCTTGCCGAGAGCCGCGAGAGGTCCGCCGCGGTGGACACGCGAAAGCCGCGCAGCGGCGACAAGTAGCCGTCCGTGATCAGATCCGGCAGCGCGCGGCTGTACACGATGCGTTCGAACACGCTGTCCAAGCCTTTGCCGTCGCCGCGCGCGGTGGTGGCGGTGAAACCGAGCAACGTGCCCTGCCAGGCGTCGTCGAACACGCCGAGCTGGCGTAACACGCGCAAATTGTCATCCGCTGCTGCGTGGTGGCACTCATCGTAGATGACCAGTCCAAAGTCTCGATCGCGGATGACGCGCGCGAGACGCTCCTCATGCAAGGAGCGTAGCGAGCACACGAGCACCTTGGCTTCAGCCGGCGCGCGTTCCGCGCCGCGCTCGATGGCAACCACGTGCGCGCCCTGCAGCGCGTGTTGCAATTTTTCCTGCGCCTGCGCGAGCAGCTCCTCGCGATGTGCGAGCACGAGGACTTGTCGGCGCGCCAATTGGGCGAGCTGCGAGAAGATGACCGTCTTGCCCGCGCCCGTGGGTAAGCACACGAGCATGCGCTTCACCCCAGAGCGACGCGCTGCGAGCACCGCTTCGATGGCTTCACGCTGGTAGGGACGGAGTGAGGGAGGAGCGGACAAGCGCATCGATCGGTCGAACGGCTAGGGCAGTTTCGTGGTTCGGGCTGATAAAATGCGCAAAACTGCGGCCACCTCGGCCTCCAAGGTGGGTCCACGCAGGATCGGTGCGGCGAATGCGATCTGCGCGCTGACCGCACCGAGCGTGTCCGCCAGCGCCTTCAGTCCGAGCCGGCCGCGCTCCGTACTGGGTACAGCGCAGGTGATGGCAACCAGCTTGCGCTCCAGCTCACCTGAACCGATCAGCCAATCAACGGCGTTCTTCAAGGCCCCGGGCAGGCTATGCCCGTATTCCGGTGAGGCAATCAAGAGCGCGTCACTGCTGGACACCGCGACGCGCAAGGCCGCGACCGACGGCGGCGGCTCGCTTTGCTCGAGGTCCGGATTGAAGTGCGGCAGATCGCGCAAGCCATCATAAAGATGCACGCTGACGCCTTCTGGGGCGACCTGCGCCGCTACCTGCAGGAGCGTCAGATTGCCGGACTTTTGCTGCAGGCTACCGCAGATCGCCAGCACTCGCATTTATAGGCCGAGCACGGTTTTGGGCTCTGGCTCCGCGCTGCGACCCAGCACACTGTGCCGATACGCGACCGCGCGCGCGCGCATGATTGCGCCCAGCGGACGGTGCGCTTCGATGGCGTGCCACGGGTCGAAAGACAAGGACTCCACGAGCGCAGCAATCTCTAGCCCGCGAGGCGAATCCGGGTCCTGTTTCGGGATGGTCAGCGTGCCGAGCTCGACCCAGGGCGCGTTCCAAACGACCGAAGCGTCCTCGATGGGCGTAGAAATGTCATCAACGAAGCGCTGCGCACGCAGCGACCATGACAGCGGCCCCTGGCGCAGGCGCGCCAGCAGATCCTCACGCAGTGCGCCTGCGCCTTGGGTGGCCGGAAAGATGGGGCTCGGGATCGGGAATAGACCAAGCTTGGCTGCGCTACCCGCGAGCAAGATCGGCGCGGCGGTATGAAAGGCGTGCGTCGCGTACGACGCTACTTTGGGGCTGCTCAAGGCCCGCGCCAGAATCGCAAAGCCGCGCCGCAGCCCAACGCCCTTGAATAGTTTGGGCACGAGCAGTGCCGGCCCGCCTTGCGCAGCACGCACGAAGGCCATGAACTCTTCCGGATCTCGAAACGGTAAGGCCGGATCATTGATGAACAGGAAATCCTGGGTCATTTCCTGTTCCAAACCGGGGATCAGCTTCTTGCCTTCGACCCCGACCAACTTCAGCGCGAAGCCGCGTACGTCCGCCTCTTTGTCCGATTGGCCCCTGCTGCTGCCGTTCGAGAAGCGCACGTATGCTTGAAACACCTGGCCCGCTTCCGCGAACACGCCGTCATGCACCGGCCCGGCAGCGTTGACCGTCAGGTGTGCGACCACGCCCGCGTGGGCCTTGAAGTGTAGCGCGCGCTTGGGCGCGCCGCCGCGCGCCTTTTGCAGCCCAGCAAGCTCGGCACCATAACCCTCGAAGCGCGTTGCTTCGTCTGCCGCAATCGTTTCGTGGAAGGCCATGCCGGGACGCTAGCATTCTCGGAGCGTGTTCGCTTCGACTCAGCGCCGCTCGCCGCGTACGTCGGCCATCAGGCGCTGCCAACCGTCAGCACCGAGCGCGCGCAACGTGCGAATATTCTTGTCTACGATCTGTGAGGCGTCCGGAAACACCGCGACCCCGCGCTCGACACTGGCCTCGCGTAACAGATGCAACAAGGGATAGGGCGAGCGCGTGACGCAATTCGCCAGGTCGTCCACGGCGTTGCCCGCGAACTGGTACGCCGGATGAAAGCTTGCGACCTGTAGCTCGCCGACCAGCTCGAGCTCTTCGAGGGCGACGTCAGCAACGCTCAGGAAGTCGTTGTAATCCAGAAAGTCGTGCAGCACGCGCGGGTGCACGAGCAGCGTCGTTTCCACGGCTTCGGGGTCGGCGTCAGCTAGAGCGCGCAGCTCCGCCAGCAAGTCTTCGAGCAGCGCCTCGGGTGTTTCCGCAGCGCTCACGAAGTAGCGGATCTGCTCCTTGACATGCACCGGCTTGGCGAACGGACACAGCTCGAGGCCAATCACGACCTGCGAGAGCCAGCGCCGAGTCTCGGCGAGCACGACCTCATCACTGGGCCAGGGCGGTACGGTGCGCATTCGTCCCGGGTAGTGGCAAAAAGGCGGCTAGGCTAGCCTCACCACGAAGTCACCATGTCCTCCGCGCTGTTTGCCCCAGTTTGTGCGATCGCCCCGACGCGGCGACGGCGCTTCCTGTGGGCCGCGTGGTGGAGCGCGCCGCCCACGCGCGCGCCATTTCTCAAGCCGGACGCCTTCGAGGGTGGGGCGCGCACCCGGCAGGAAGCCCTGCGGGCCGCCGAGCGCGCTGCAGGCTGCAAGTTGCTGGAGATCGAAGGCGGCTGGGCACGTGCCTGGTCCAATGTCCTCGTTGGCAAAGATCCCTGGCCATCACAGCGCGCTTCGAGCGTGGACACGGACGAAGCCGCGCGCCCCGCGAAGAAAGCTCCGGCTGCGTCGGTATGGGACACGCTGGGCTTGAAGCCGCGTGCGACCGTACTCGAGATCAAACGCGCCTACCGCCTGCGCGCCCTCGAAACCCACCCTGACCGCGGCGGCAGCGCAGAGGCCTTCCGCAAGCTGCAATCCGCCTACGAGTCGGCGTTGAAGCGCAGCACGGAGCAGAAGCACAAACCAAAGCCCAAGCCGCGCTGAGCCGCGCTCACGAGCTCACCAGTTCAGAAATTGATCCCAATACACGATCGTGCCTTCGATGTTGGCCACGAAGCGCACGATGCCGTCCATCGAAACGACGACCGCGAGGCCCTGCGGGTGCGCGGTCACGAAGCGATACGCAGCGCGGTGGCGGGTGCCTACGGAGTTCGCGGCTTCGGGGGAACGGCGCTCGCCCTCCACATCCAACGCTTGCTGCACCGTGTCCGGGTAAGGGAGCTCGCCCGACACCTCCGCGCCGAAGCCGATCAACTCGAAGCGCTTGTTCAGGACGACCGCGCCATCCACCGCGGCGAGCCCGCTGACCAAGCGACTGAGCTCGAAGATCGATTGCTCGACGCCGATGACGTCCGGCGTTTCGGCGCCTAGGAAGCTCTGCAAGTCCACCTCACCCTCGCCGTGCTTCGCCAGCGCATCGAACAAGCGCTCCAGCAGGGTGCGGTACCGAAAACGCGCCGTGTTGTGGCGGAACGTGTACTTGATCTTCAGCGGGGCGTTGCCGACGCCGCTCTCGCACTGCTCCAAGAGCTCCGTCTCGGCGAACAGCAGCAACCCGCCGTGCCCGCCCTGACGAATCAGGAAGATGGCGCGACGCACCATGTGTTGCGAGACCATGCGCACCAAATCCGGGTTGGCGCGGCCTCCGACTCGCGAGGCCTGCAAGTCGGCCTCTTTGCTGCGTGTGCTGCGGAACAGCGTACCGAGCCAGTTCGATCCAAAGACGTCCGTGGTGGTTGCCTCGATCATGCCGTGCTCGAGTGACGCAACCAGATCAGCCCCGGCGTACACGCCGATGCGCCCTGCGCCGAGCACGTGCACCATCGGCAGCGGCAGGCTCTCTTGCCGATTGCGACGCCCGCCCCAAGTTGGCGCAAGCCAACTCGCCCCGGTGTGCACGATGCCCCACATGGTCCACTTGTCACCCTTGGCCGTGACACCAATCAGGCTGGAGTGAAACGGGGCCGCCGGGCTGAGCCGGCGCGCGGCCTCGGGCGTGAACGGTTGCGGTTCCGAGAACTCCAGGCACAAGAAGTCACTCGTGGCCGAGGCGCGCGTCACCTCCTCCGCGCTCCCAGAAACCAAACGAAAGCGCACGTTGCGGCCTTCTTCGTGCGCGAGTGAGGCTTGAAAGCAGGTCGATAACAGCTCACTCAGCGCGCGGCGCTTCAGCGCCAAGACCTGCGTAGCCGGCCAATGATCGAGCACGAAGTCGGCGAGCTGGGCGGGGTAAGCGTGCACTGTGGCCGAGTGTACAGGCAATCCCCGAAAAGCGTGTCGCGCCGCGGCTTTTCGGCTCGCAAAAGCCTGCTACCCTTAGGGGCATGTGCATCATCTGCATCGACTTCGACCGCGGCGCCCTGAAGCCTCGCGAAGCTCGCCGCGCGCTGCGCGAGATGCGTGAAGGCCTGGGCAGCGAGCACGCCAAGGAAGTCGAGCAGAAGCTCGACGCGGCTGAGCCGGAACCTGACTCGTCCCCAGACCCATAACGGTCTGCCCTCGCGTTGGCTCGCCGCGAGGGCGTCGCTTGTGCAGGGGGCAAGCCGCGCGCCGCAGGTTCGCGACGCGCAGCTCTACCCTAACGGCCCTCAGTAGTAGCCGACCTGATCGATCGCGAAGTTCGAGTTCGAGCCAAACGCGTTGAACAAGATGCTCGTGTAGTAACCGTCGAATGACGTCGCGTCGCCGAAGCAATTGAACGGGATCCGATATTCCTTCCAGTCCGAGGTGATCGTCACCCGCCTGTCGTTTGCACCAGTGGAGCAGCCGGTGGTGCAACCGCCCTGCGCGGTCTTCTCCGAGCCCATGAACAGGACCAACGTGTTCGCTTCGACAGCGAACGGCGCAGTCGCCGCGTCAATCGTGCCCTTGGCCCAGAAACTGAGGCCTTGGAAGGTGCGCACGTCTTGGCATTGCGTGCCGAAATTGACTTCCAGCTTGATGCCTTGCGTCAGGGACGTGACAACGAAGCTGAGCGCCTTGGTCGTGCTGTTCGCGCCGCCGGCGGATGGCGTTGCCGTGGTCGGCGTGAAGCCGGTCATGTTGGCGACGTTCGGATAGACGCCCCAGCCCGCGGCCACTCCTGCCCCTTCGAACGCCGCAACCAGGGGCGCAGCTGGAACCATTTTGGTTACGCAGACAGCGCTGGGCGTCATGGTTGGCGTGTACACCTGCGCTCCGCAGGTCGCGACGACGGCGTTACTTCCGCCGCTCGTGCCGCCGGCGCCCGCGCTCGCGCCACCAGCGCCCGCACTCGCGCCACCGGCACCGCCGCTCGCGCCACCGGCACCCGCACTCGCGCCGCCGGCGCCTGCAGTGGTCGCGCCCGCTGTTCCCGCTGTTCCCGCGCCGGATGCGCCGCCCGCGGCAGAGCCGCCCGCCGGTGCGCCTGCCGTGGCCGGCGCGCCTGCCGTGGCCGGTGCACCTGCCGTTGCCGGTGCGCCTGCCGTTGCCGCGCCGCCTGCCGGTGCGCCTGCGGTTGCTGCGCCTGCGCCGCCGCCTGAACCGGAGTCGGAACCAGATGAACAAGCCGCCATACCGACAATCCCAGCGAGCGAAGTGACGAACGCAAATGTGGTCAAGTACTTCATGACATACCTTCTTGAGGAGGATGAATGCCTGTCAGCGATCAGGCAC
>FSWQ01001561.1_pt1 | contig 12496 bp, 12 predicted proteins | sample 1637691 | NCBI WGS metagenome assembly FSWQ01 (sample SAMEA3914814, study PRJEB12502) | metagenome | biome: forest; material: soil | place: USA | collected 2011-09-16 | depth 0.1 m | reverse complement strand
CGTGCCGCCCGCGCTCGTGCCGCCGCCGCCAGAGCCCGCCTTGCCGGCAGTGCCGCTGGTGCCGGCGGTGCCGCTGGTGCCGGCAGTGCCAGCCTTGCCCGCAGTACCGCTGATGCCGATGGTGCCACCCGCATTCGTGCCGCCGCCGCCGACACTCACGATGCTGCCGCCCGTGCTAGCGCCGCTCTCGTTGTTGCCGCCCGTGGACGAACCGCCGGTGCTGGCTCCGCTTTCGTTCTCGGCGTCGCCGCCCGAGCTCGACCCCGCCGAGTGCCTGCCTGCGGAGCCGGTGCCGCTGTGCGCGCCGCTACCGTTACCCGAGGCTGCATGCTGCCCGGCGCCGCTCGCGCCAGCGCTGCCGTCTCCCGATGCCGTGAACGCGCTCGAGCAACCGAAGCACACGACTAGCGCACTGAAACCCAGAGAAACGCTGCTCTTTACGGAGAACCGCCGCGTGTGACCCATGGCCTCGGAGCGTACCACGCAGCCCGCCCGATTCGGCAACGGGCATGCGCGAGCACTAGGTAGACTGAGGCGCCCTTGCGGACGGCGACACTGTCATTTTGAGCGGTCGCTGCTCGTCCAGCCGATCTCACTGGCCGTTCCGAGACCGACGCCCAACTCCGAGAGCGACTCAGGCGGCCGCTCCAGCCCCGGTGCGAGCACCAGGTTTCGGGTCATGACCTCCGCGTAGCGCTGCGGGTACAGCGGCACCCGGCTTGGTTCGACGAGCCCGTCCGGGATCAGCGCGCGGCCCGTCGCGTCGTATTTATCGCTCGCGCCGAGGGTGTGAAAAAACTCGTGCGTGACCACGAACAGCGCCAGGTCCACGACGCTCACATCCAGGTCGATGCGCGCGACACCGACGCGGCCGCCGAGCTCGCTCGACCCTTCGACCCAGTTGCGATTCGCGTCCGAGGGCGGGCGCGTCAGTACGTAGATGCGTGAATCGAAGCTGCGCGCGGGCAAATGGCTGACTTCATCGACCGCGTGCGTCCAGCGCCATTGCTCGTAAGCGTGGCGGGCCAAGCTGGAAAGCGCGGCGTCCGGGTCCGGTGGCGGAGCGCGGTCCACCACGACCGGACCGAAGATCGTGAACTGCACCGGGCGCGCCAGGCGACCCCCATAGCGATGGTACTCGCTCGCTAGGCGTGCTTCGAGTGCCGGGAAGCGCGCACGTAGGGCGTTTACCGCACGCGGATCGACGTTGCCCAGCTCGACGAGATCGACCGCAACTTCGACGGGGCGCTCCCACTCCGTCCGCGCGCGGCGCGAGTGAATATCATACGACGCCCACAGTACGGTGAGGGCGAGCAGGCCGACCAATACCGTCAGGCGTAGACGCGATGCGCCACGCTGCTGCGTTTTGGGGCTAAAGGCCATGCCGGTTTGGGCGGAACGACGAGTAGGACAAGCGCGCTTTTTTCGTCGGGCAACTCGCGGTTGGGCAATCACGGCCGAATGGCATGTACAAGTATAGCGGCGTCGCGCGAGAAGCACTCCGCTTCTCAAAATACCCGTTGTCGCGTATCGTGATGAGAAGTGGACGACCGGAAGTCGGGGCAGCCTGAGGGACCGCCAGCGCATGGCATTTTGTCGCGCGCGCAGGACCACGAATTGTCCGAGGCGGAGGCATTTCTGGACGCGGTGTTCGAGCACATTCCGAACATGATTTTCGTGAAGGACGCGGAACGCTTGGCGTTTACCCGCTTCAACCGCGCCGGTGAAGAGCTGCTGGGGATGCCACGCAGCGCGCTCCTGGGCAAAACGGACCACGACTTTTGGCCGCCGGAACAGGTCGAGCACTTCGTACGTAAGGATCGCGAAACCTTGGCCGGCGGAAAGCTGGTCGAAATCGAAGAGGAGCCGATTCAGACCGCGCGCGGCCTGCGCTGGCTGCACACCAAGAAGATCCCGTTGTTGGACAAGGCGGGAGTGCCGCGCTTCCTCCTGGGCATTTCCGAGGACATCACCGAAAAAAAGCTGATCTACGAGGAGCTGCTGCGCACTCGTGCGGAGCTGGAAGAGCGCGTGCTCGCGCGGACCGCGGAGCTCTCGCAGGAAATCGCCGAACGAAAGCTGACTGAAGAAGCGCTGCGCAAAAGCCAGGACCAGCTACGTCAAGCGCACAAGATGGAAGCCGTCGGCGTGTTGGCTGGGGGCGTGGCCCATGACTTCAACAACTTGCTGACCGTGATCAACGGGTACGTGGCCGCCCTGATCAGCGACGGCGGGACCTCGCCGACGATGCGTGATGACCTGGCGCAGATCAGCAAGGCCGCGGAGCAAGCGGCCACGCTCACTCGTCAGTTGCTCGCGTTCAGCCGTCGGCAAGTGCTGAAGCCGGAAGTACTGGACCTCAACGTGATTATCTCGGACCTCGGCAAAATGCTGAGGCGCCTGATCGGCGAGGACATCCAACTGCGCGTGCGTCTTTGTGCTCGCCCCGCCTTGGTCAAGGCGGATCCCGGGCAAATCGAGCAGGTTATCTTGAATTTGGTGGTCAACGCGCGGGATGCCATGGAGCACGGCGGCCAGATCACGATTGAGTCCTCACACGTGGACGTGACGGAGTCTGCGCGCGGCGTCGTACGCTCGAGTGTTATATTGTCGGTTGGCGATACTGGCCTGGGGATGGATGAAGAGACGCGCGCGCGCATCTTCGAACCATTCTTCACGACCAAAGAGCGCGGCCGCGGGACTGGGCTCGGCCTGGCCACGGTGTACGGCATCGTGCAGCAGAGCGGCGGCACCATTTCCGTATCTAGCGAACCGGGCTTCGGATCCGTCTTCAAGGTCTACTTGCCGGCAACCCAGGAGGTCGCGAGCGTGCAACCCCCGGCCGCGGACTCGGAGTTTCCGGCGGGCCGCAGCATTTCCGTGCTCTTGGTCGAGGACGAAGAATTGGTGCGTTCCGTGGCGCGCCGTGTCCTGGAACAGCACGGCATGCGCGTCGTCGAGGCGGATTGCCCAGCCAAAGCGTTGGCCATTTTCCGCGAGCGCCCGGATGAATTCGAGGTCGTGGTGAGTGACGTAGTGATGCCCGGCATGAACGGCCCGGCGATGGTCGAGGAGCTGCTGCTCATCAAACCCGCGTTGAAGGTGTTGTTCATGTCTGGCTACACGAACAACGCCCTGGTTCACCAAGCGGTCGTGGAACGCGGCTTCGTGTTTCTGCAAAAGCCGTTCGCGCCGAAGGAGCTCGTGCTGAGAGTGCGAGAGCTTGCCGCCGCAGCAGTCGCAGCAGTCGCAGCAGTCGCGGCGCGTTGAGCCGCTTCAGTTCAGATTCACGCCAACGATCTTGAACCAGAGCGAGCGCGTAGTGCCGCATTGCCGGCAGCGCAGCTTGGTTTCGCGCAGGCGAACGCCGTGGTGAATCAGCGCCGTGTGCTCGGTCACTTCCTGCGTGCCGCCGCACAGTGGGCAGGGCACGCTGGTCGCCTGCGCCTCAATCACCGCGGCGGAGGTGGCGTCTAGCGGGTGCTCAGGCTGCCCGCCGGGCTCGAGCGTGAACAAGCGCTCACGATCCGCCTGCAAGCGCGATACGGCGCGTTGCTGCTCGCGGCGCACGGTTCGTTCGCTTCGTTTCGGGGGGCGCTTGGCCATCGGCTCGACTCACACTCCATCGAGTAAGTAGCGCAGTCGGCCCACGATGACATCTAACGCCTGCGCGTTTTGTCCGCCCTCCGGCACGACTAGGTGCGCGTGTTGCTTACTCGGTGCGACATGCAGCAGGTGCATCGGGCGCACGCTCTTGTAGTATTGCTGTTCCACCGAGTGCAGGTCGCGTCCGCGGTCGATGGTGTCGCGCCGAATCCGGCGCAGCAGGCGAATGTCGTCGTCTGTATCGACGAATAGCCGCAGGTCGAACAGATCACGCAGCTCCGGCACTGCAAACAGCAGAATGCCCTCGACCACGATCACGTGGCGCGCCGGCACCGGCATCGTCTCACTGCGCCGCGTGTGGGTCGTGAAGTCGTACTGCGGGCATTCGACCGCGCGGCTCTGTCGCAGCTCGTGTAAGTGACGAGCGAGCAGCGCATTGTCCAGCGCAGCTGGTTCGTCGTAGTTGATGGCCTCGCGTTCGGCCGGGCTGTAGCCGGTGCGATCCAAGTAGTACCAATCGTGCGAAATCAGCGTCGAGCCCTCGCCCAAGGCTTCGCCGATCTTCGCGGCAAGGGTGGTCTTGCCGCTGCCCGTGCCGCCCGCGATACCGATCAACAGCGACCGGGAAGAGCCGACCTGGAACATGCTCTTCATCGCCGCTCAGTATACTATCGGCCCGGGGACCGAGACTTGCCCTGAGCCGGTGGATGGTGGAATGGTAACGGACTCGTGACAGATCCGTGGCTGATTTTCGCCGGATTCGCTCTGGCTATCGTGGTTGTTGCCGGGTTTCTGCGGCTGTTGCCGGCGGCTCCGCGGCGACGCCTGCGTCGCTCGGTGATCCTGCTCGGCTTCTACGCCTCGACGCTCGTGGCAGGCCTCGCGCTGCGTTGGGCGCACGCGCCGGGCCTGGTGCTGGGCTTGGGGGTGGCGTCCGAGCTGCTGCAGCTGCTGTTGGTCATCAATCTGGTGGCCATTGCGGTCTTCGACCTGCTGCTGCGCGCGTGCCGGGTGGATTACCCGGACATCTTGCACGACGTGTTGGTCGGCGCGGCGTACCTGGTCGCGTTTGGGTTCTTGATGCACCACGTGGGCGTCAACGTGACGAGCATCGTGGCTACGTCGGCGGTGGTCACCGCGGTCGTTGGCCTGTCGCTGCAGGCGACTTTGGGCAACGTCGTGGGCGGCATTTCCCTGCAGCTCGATGACTCCGTCAACGAGGGTGATTGGGTCGAGCTGGAGAACAAAACCCAAGGCCAGGTCAAGAAGATCCGTTGGCGCCACACCGTGCTGGAGACCCGCGACTGGGACACGTTGATTGTGCCCAATGGCCAGCTGATGACGCAGCAAATCAAGGTGCTCGGCAAGCGTGCCGGGCAACCGCTGCAGCACCGCATGTGGGTCTACTTCAACGTGGACTTCCGGTTTGCACCGGCGGAGGTGATGCGCGCCGTGAATGATTCACTGCAGGGCGCGCCGATCGTCGGCGTGGCAAGCGAGCCCAAGGCGCATTGTATTTGTTACGATCTCGCGCGCGACAATCGCGACAGCTATTGCTACTACGCGGTCCGTTATTGGTTGACCGATCTGTCCCGCGATGATCCGACCAGCTCGCTCGTGCGGGAACGTATTTTTGCGGCTCTGAAGCGCGCTCAGGTGCCCTTGGCGATTCCGGCAAAGACCGTATTCGTGTCGCAAGACGATATGGAGCACCGCGATCGCAAGCACACGCGCGAGCTCGACTCGCGGATGCGCGCGCTCGCAGCGATTGATCTGTTCGTGACCTTGTCGGAGGACGAGCAGCGCGTGCTGGCCGGGTCGGCGCGGCTCGCGCCATTCAGTGCGCGTGAAGTGATCACACGCCAAGGCGCGATCGCGCATTGGCTGTACGTGTTGCTCAAGGGAAAAGCCATCGTGAGCGTGGCCACTAGCGCCAGCGAGGATCGCCAAGTGGCGGTCCTGGAAGCCCCTAGTTTCTTCGGTGAAATGGCGCTGATGACCGGGCAGCCGCGTGAAGCCACGGTCACCGCCGAGACGGACGTCGAGTGCCTGCGAGTGGCGCGTGAAGACGTCGAGAGCATCATCAAAAATCGTCCCGAAATCGCGACCGAGATGTCCGAAGTGCTCGCGAAGCGTCGCGTCGAGCTGCTCGCCGTGCGTGAAGGCCTGGACGCAGAGGCCAAGCTGCACCGACTCAATGCCGAGCACAGCCGCATCCTGCACGCCGTGCGCAATTTCTTCGCGCTCGAATGAAGCGCTGAGGGCTCAGCGAGCAGCGCGATCCGACTTCGTAAAGTCGGTTTCATTACGAACCGAGCTCGAAGAATCGCGTATGGCGTGCCATGCGCGGCGCATCGGACGTGCTATGTCTGACACATTCGCCGCGCTCCATATTTGCGGCAAAACAACGATGCGGTGTGTCATGACGAAGTGGCGATGCATGAGTGCGCTCCTGGTCTTGGGCGGAGCTGTCGGCTGCGCGACGGCAACCAACGGCGGTGACCCATTGGGTGCTGACACGGCGGGCGCTGACAGCGGTGGTGACGGCTCGGTCGTCACGTTGGGCGGTTCGGGCGCGGGCGGCTCGCTCAGCGCGGGCGCGCCCAACGCAGGTTCGGTGAGTGCGGGTTCAGCCAACGCCGGGTCGGCCAACGCCGGGTCAGCTAGCGGCGGGGCGAAGCCTTCCGGCGGTGCTTCCAGCGCTGGTGCCGCAGCGGGCGGCGCTGCTCAGGCGGGCGCCGCAGGCAACGCGGGCGCGCTTTCTGGCGGTAGCTCTGGAACTAGTTCCAGTGGCGGCGCGGGGGGCGGCATCAGCAGCGGCCCGTGCGCGAATCCGATGGACGTTACCGGCGGTAAATCCGGCAACCTGGGCACCACGGGCGCGGTGTGCATGCGCACGACCGAGACGTTCAACACGCTTGGCTGTTCGAATTGGGGCGGCCGCACCATCAAAGTGAATGGCGTGCTCGCTACGTGCGAGGTGAAGGGCGCGTTCGCGCCCATGATCGACGGCTTCAACTACTTCGAAGTCAGCGCTGGCGATGTCGCCTACGCCGGGTTCGTTTGGTACACGAGCTGAGCTGAGTTACGCGGGGCCACTCGCTGAGGCGCACCTCAGCGAGCTGCCCGCGCCTTCGTCGCTACTTGATCGCGGCTTTCAGGGTGGCGAACTGCACCTTGAAGTTGGCGGCAGTGACCGTGCCGAAGGCTTCGTCCTCGAAGTCTTGCGATGCCGGCACCGTGGTTTCGTCGACCGCAGCCGCGACCGGCACGGGCTCCGGTGTGGGGAGTGCCGACGGCGTGGGCAACGGCGCGATGACTGCCGGCGGGGCAGTGACTGCGACGGTCGCGGAAGGCGCTGGATCGGGGTCCTTCTTCTTCAAGAGCGCTTTGCAAGCGCCGAGCTCGGCGAGCGTGCTCAGCAGCACCAGAGCGTACAGCGGACGGAGGTTCATTTGCTGGCTCCTGCTGCGGGCGCGGCAGCCGGTGCGGCTGCTGCAGGTGGAGGGGTAACGGGCAATGCGCCACTGCGTAGCGCGTTCATCGCGTCCGCGTCGCGCGTGTCTTCCTTCGTGATCAGCGCGTCCACGCCCGTCACGAACGTGGCGTCTTTCGAGCCCAGAGCGCGAATGCGCTGCAGGTACGCAGAGCGCTGCGCGTGCAGCTTGAGCTCGCCAGCCGCGCGCGGGTCACTGAGCAAAGCACCCCAACGCGCCTGGAGCGTCGAGAACTCCGCGTGCCGGCGATCTGCGCGGGTCTTGCGGAGTGCCTCGATGTCGAGTGCCAATGCGACTGGCGCGGGCGCGGCGCTCGCGCTCGTGACCGGCACTGCGCTCGCGCTAGCTGCCGGCTTGGCACTCGCGCTGGCTGCCGCCGTTGCGCTCGGCTTCGGCGGAACGGTACCGGTGGTGGCAGCCGTGGGCACTGCCGTCGGCGTCGGAGGAGTGGTTGGAACGACGGTAGGCGTCGTGGTGGGCACCGCGTTTGCCGAAGCTGCCGCCTGTGCCGCTTTGACGCGCGCCAACACCGCAGCTTGCTGGTCCTGCAAGCGCTTCAAGCGCGCGGCTTGCGCCGCCGGGGTGGATTGACCGAGCGCCAGCGGCGCGACGGTGAGCGACGCGAGCAGCAGCGCGGCTATCGGACCGTAAATTCTCTTCATGTGGGGGAGGACCTTCTTATGGTGTGAGCTTGGAGGTGCAGGAGAATTTCGCGCAGGTACCGTCGTCCCACGGCCGCGGGCTCCCAGCCGGGAAGTTCGCTGGATCCGTCGCCCAGTCGCCGGGCATGTCTTCGGTGGGGGCGTCTGCCATGCAGTTCATGAGCGCCTCAGTGGCCGGCGTCATGTTGGTCGGGGGCCATTGGAAAAATTGCGGATCGGCGCTCGCGCCGAGGCTCGAGCCACACGCACGAACGATGTCGCGCTTGACTAGGCCGCTGAAGCGCTCCGCGCTGATGCAGTCCATGATCAGCTCGATTTGACCGGTGTCCGGCTTCTTGTCCGAGCCCAGGCAGTACTGGTTGGGCTCCTGCGGGTCAGGCGCGTTGGTTTCGTCTTCAGCGGCGCACGCGGCCCACTCAGGCATGCACAGTTGGTTGAGACAGCCCGTGCAATCTGCCGGGTCAATCGGCAAAGCGCCGGCTTCACCGCCGCTGCCCGCTTCACCCGTGCTGGCTCCGCCGCTGCTGTTGCGACCTGCGTAAGACGTGCCGCCGGCGTAAGGCGTGGCACCCGCGTAGGAGGTCGCGCCGCCACTGCTGTCGCCCGCGTCGCCGTTGCTGCCGCCGCCGATGCTGACCGTACCGGTCGGACACACGCACGAGCCGTACACGCCCGAGCTCTTGCAGACTTGGTAGCCCGTAGCGTTGTCGCTGCACTTGCAGCCACTCGTCTTGTCGCCGGTGGTGCAGCTATCGCCCGTCGTAGTATCGCTTGCCGATTTGATCGTGCAGTTCGTGATGAGCAGCGCGACGCTCGCGCCGCCAAAAAATAGTTTCCACATCGATCGCTTGTTGTTCATCGACAAACTCCTCCTCGGGTCAGGTTCCCCGCACCAATGGTTCGCGCACCGCGCGTAAGCACCCAGAGACAAATCTCAGAGAGCCAGTACTCTTATACGAATGGCGCCGAATTGGATCCCCCCGTTTGCGCGTTTTTCGACGGCAAAAGCGCGCGAGGCGCGCGAGGCGCCGCTTTCCTCACCCCGGATCCGGCCTGAGTCTTTCGGCAAGGGCGGAATTCGGGCCCTCGCATAAGACCGGTGCTGGCCTATTCGCTGAGGGCTTCGTCGACCAGCCGCTTGATCTCGTCGAACTTCTCGCGATCGCGCACGCTCGCGCGCGGGCTCGCGGGCAGCCGTGCTGGGGCCGTGCCGTGCGCGTTGCTCAGGGCGGCTTCCAGCTCTTCGATGGTGCTAGCGGAGGCAGCGTTGGGAGCGCGCTTGCTGCCGAGCCAGCGGCCAAGCCACGACGACGGCTCACGCAGCTCGAACTCCCCGCGCGCCACGCGTTTCGGATCCTCACGCAGCGCGCGCACGACCGATGCGTTCGAATCAGCCCATGCCTTGGCCTCCGCGAAGGCTTCGCGTTGGGTGGGGGATAGGTGCTTGGACACGGCGCGCAGCGATTGTTCGTTCACGGCAGCGGACAGCGCGAGCACCAAGGCAACCTCGGTTGGGCCGAGCGCCGTGCTGCGCGCTATCGACGGGCCGCCGCACGACTTGCGATAGATGTGCGAGCCCTCCAATAGCAGCACACCGAAACCAAGCTGCACGGCCGTGAGGTCCACGGCCAAATCCGCATTGAGATGGGTGGGGGGCGCGTCCGCTTCGCGCAACACGGCCAAGGCCAGCGCGCGGCATAGCGCCGAGCTCAGCGCCACGGGTTGCCCCACTTCGCCGGGCAAAACATGTACTTGCCAGGTGTCACCCGCATCCACCAGGCGTTCCACTGTTTCGGCTTCGGCCTGCGGCGCTGGGCCGCAGCTTCCGCAAGCGCCGGTGCCACAGCTTGCGTCCGCGTCATCGCCCCAAAATTTGACGACCACGGCCATGTCCGAAAGGCCCGCGTGATCCAGCATGCGATCGAGTAGGCGTTGCACGCTCGCTTGGTCACCCGTGAACACGTCCGGGAAGAACGTGCCATTGGGCAATACCAGCGGGCGGTCTTCCGCTGCCGGCTCCAGGTTGGCGATGATGGCAGCGTACGCAGTTACGAGCGCGCGCCTGACTTCATTGTTCGGGAGCTCCATGCGGGGCTGAAGTCTATCACGAGCGGGGTGGCGCGCCGCGTTTTGCCCGTCGCGCGGCGCTAAGCCCTGGCCCGGAGCCGGTTTTCCGAGCAAGCTCCGCTCCTCTCATGGCCAAACCCACCGTCGCGTTGTTCGATATCGATGGCACCTTGATCGTCACCGGTGGCACCGGGCGGCGCTCGGTCAACCGCGCGTTCCTCAAGCTGTACGGCCGCGCTGACGCCTGTGATTCCTTCGGCTTCGACGGCATGACCGACCGACTGATTGCGCGCATGGGTTTGGAAGCCATCGGCGTCGAAGCCAGCGCGGACGCCATTGACGGCTGGCTTGCCGAATACCTACTTGCTTTGGCGGACGAAGTCGCGCGCGCGGAGGGCACGAGCTTTCGGCTCTTGCCAGGCATGGCGGAAGCCATCGCGGCGGCGCAAGGCGCGGCCATGGCCGTGGGCCTCGGCACGGGCAACGTGCGCGAAGGCGCGCGCATCAAGCTCGAGCGCGTCGGGGTGCATCATCATTTTCGCTTCGGCGGCTTCGGTTGTGATGCCGAGGCGCGGCCCGAGGTCATTCGCCTGGGCGCGCAGCGTGGCGCTGAGCAGCTCGGTGTGCCGCTGGCCGAGTGCCGCGTGGTCGTGATCGGCGACACACCGCGTGACGTGGACGCCGCCAAGGCAATCGGCGCGGAATGCATCGGCGTGGCGACCGGTCGCTACTCGGTTTCGGACCTACAGACGAGCGGGGCGCACTACACATTCGCGGATTTTTCGGATTCCGCTGCATTGGGCGCTCTGCTCGCCCACTGATATCTGGCACCGGTTCCACATTTTTGACGCGGCGGGCCTGCGCGGCCTTGCCTTTTGGCGCCGGATTCGTCATAGGCATTCCATGACGAATGCTCATCTGTTACCGGTTCCAGGTCGGTGGTTGGGGCGAACTGCGCTGAGCATCCTCGCCGCCGCGGCGTTACTGCCCGCGTGCACCACCACGGACAGCACGCGCTCGAACAATCCGTCGGGGGGGCCAGTGACGGCAGCGAAGCCCGCTAGCAACGACGACCCTGGCGAGGGCTCACCGCTCACTGAACCGGCGGCGCCGAGCAAGGCAACGGGTAACCCGCTGGCGTCTATCAAGCTGTGGGTCGACCCGCACTCCAACGCCATGCTGCGCGCGAATGCGATTCGCGCCAAGGAACCAGAGCAAGCGGCGATCTTGGACAAGATCGGCAATCAGCCGCAGGCGTTGTGGCTGGGTGAGTGGAACAGCAACATCTATCGCACGGTGCAGGCAACCGTGCAGCACGCCAAGGAAGATGGCGCGGTGGCCGCCTTCGTGGCGTACAACTTACCCCACCGGGACTGTGGCCAGGAGTCTGCCGGTGGCTTGAAGAAGGCGGATGACTACAAACACTGGATTCGGCGCATCGCCGCGGGCATCAAGGACGAGCCGGCAATCGTGGTGCTCGAGCCGGATGCTATCGGGCTGCTGACCAAGGCCAATTGCCTCAGCGCCGAGCAGCAAACCGAGCGCCTGGCGCTGATCAAAGACGCGGTGCGCGTGCTGCGCGAAAACCCCAAAACCATCGTGTACATCGACAGCGGTCACGCACATTGGGATCCAGCGCCAGTGTTTGCCGAGCGCCTGAAGCAAGCCGGCATCGAAGACGCCAACGGCTTCGCGCTGAACACCTCCAACTACGTCACCACGGAGGAGAACATCGTCTTCGGCAAAAAGATCTCGGCACTAGTGGGCGGCGCGCACTTCGTCATCGACACCAGCCGCAACGGCACCGGCGCCACGCCAGACAACCAGTGGTGCAACCCCCCCGGCCGCAAAATCGGCAAACCGCCGACGGTCACCACCAACGAGCCACTGATTGATGGGTTCCTGTGGTTGAAGCGCCCCGGTGAATCCGATGGTGAGTGCAACGGCGGGCCCAAGGCGGGTGTCTTTTGGGTTGAGAAGGCTCTGGAGATGGCGCAGTAGAGCCGCGCCGCTCTCGCTTCCCCTCTCGCCTCCTTCTCCGGTGCGCAGCTCCCGCTGCCGCACGCTTCGCGCCTAAGCGCGCGCGAAGGGGTCCAGCCGCATGCTCGGAACCAAAACGAGCGTGAAGTCTTGGAAGACCAGATCACGATCTGCGAACGAGATGGAGACCTACGAGAGCCGGCGAGACCGGAGCACTACTGTTTCAACCAGTCTCGTCCGACGCAAGGCGCCTCAGCCGAGTCACCCAAAAGATCTCGCAGCCAAGCAAGCGTCTCAGCCACACGAAGCGCTTCACAAAAAGAAAAAGCGCCTCCAAGGTTTCCCTTGGAGGCGCTAAGTCTCAATCTTCCGTAGTTACGTTACCTATCCACTCACTTAGCAGCGGCGGTGGAGTGAGCGACCATGCGGGCGCCCTCTTCATCCGACGGGCCGGCGCCGTGGAACCCACCGACGAGCTCCGGGTAGGCCGGGCCGCCGTGCTCGTGGATGTCCATACCCTCGAGCTCGCCATCTTTCGAGATGCGGAGGGTACCAGTGGCTTTCACCGCGTACATCAGTGCGAAGCCAGCGCCGAGCGTTGCGGCCGTGACGACCGCGCTGCCGATGGCTTGACCGATGAGCTGCGCCGCGCCGCCGCCGTAGAACAGGCCGGTGACGACCGCG
>FSWQ01000918.1_pt1 | contig 12499 bp, 12 predicted proteins | sample 1637691 | NCBI WGS metagenome assembly FSWQ01 (sample SAMEA3914814, study PRJEB12502) | metagenome | biome: forest; material: soil | place: USA | collected 2011-09-16 | depth 0.1 m | reverse complement strand
TGCGCCGTCATGATGGGCTGGCGCTGTTCGGCGCGCAGTGCGCGTGCGCGTTGTATTGGTTTCAGCCGCTCGCCTGGTTCGCTGCGCGACGCCTGCGCCGCGAGTGCGAGCTCGCCGCTGACGAAGACGTGCTCGGCGCCGGTCTGCGCGCGTCCGCCTACGCCGAGCACCTGCTGGCGATCGCGCGCAGCATGACGGTACCCGCGAGCGGCATCGCCATGGCGGGGCGACCCTCTGAGCTGGCACGTCGCATTGGCGTGCTCGTGTCTCGCGACCACTTGCCAACACCGCTGACGCGGGCTCGCGCGGTGTTGCTGGCGTGCGCTGCGCTGCTCTTGGTCGGCTTCGTTGCCTGCACGGATGGCGCGCCCAAGTCGGTGCTCGCGCCGAACGCGCCCGCACGCAGTGCCACGAACACCCGGCTGCAAACTATTGCGAACGACGAGGCCGCTCGCGTGCATCGTGAGTGGGGCGCCAAACGCGTCGTCATCATCGTGCTCGATCCGAAAAAAGGCGCTGTTTTGGCCACCGCTGATGATTCGCCCGGGCAGCCCGTGGTGCCCGCTTCCACGCTAAAACCGCTCACCATTGCCATGGCGCTGGACGGCGACCTGATCACGCCCGAGCAACGCTTCGACTGCGGCAACGGCACGCGAGCTTACGGTGCGGACACCTTGCGCGACGCCGGCCAATACGGCTCGCTGAGCAGCGCGGAAATCCTGTCCGTGTCGTCGAACATCGGCGTGTCACGCATTTTCGATGTGCTCGGCGGTGAACGCTTGGCTGACGGCTTGCGCAAGTTCCACGTCGGAGCTCCGCCCAGCATTCCCAGCGCGTCACTGCGCGGCGCGATCATCGCCATTGGTCAAGGGAGCACCACGACTCCGCTGGCTCTGGCCTCGGCGTACGGCGTGTTCGCGAATGACGGCGTGCTCGCCGCCGGCTCAGAGCGCATCATCAAAGACAGCACGGCCCGCACCGTCCGCGCGATGCTCGAAGGCGTGGTCACGGGCGAGCGCGCGACCGGCAAAGCGGCGAGCGTCCCGGGCGTGCGCGTGGGCGGAAAGACCGGCACCAGCGATGACCCGGATTGTGAGGCGTGTGCGCACGGCCCTGGAGTATTTGCGAGCTTCGTGGGCATCGTGCCGATCGACCAGCCGCGCTGGGTGATTTACGTCGGTGTTGGCCAACCGGACAAAGAGGGCTCGGGCGGCACGATTGCCGCGCCTGTGTTCGCGCGCATTGCGACGCGCGCGCTCGCTACCGGTCCGTAACTGCACTCGAAACACGCGCCTCTTTGGCTACAATGTGGTTGGTCCCAATTTCAAGCTAGAGCGTATCGGAACTGGCCGTTACAGTACTGTGTGAGCAAGGTTGCGCAGGGAGTCGTCGTAGCCGGTCGCTACCGGCTCGAGCACCTGCTCGGTGAGGGCGGCATGGGTCAGGTTTGGGCGGCAACGCACCAAATGACCAACAAGCGCGTCGCCATCAAACTGCTCAAAACCGAGGTAGCGAGCGCGGACACGTTGCGGCGCTTCGTGCGCGAGGCGCGTGCCGCTAGCGCCGTGCGGCACCCGAACGTGGTGGAGATCCACGACATCATCAGCTTGGACGACGGCTCCCCTGCGCTGATCATGGATCTGTTGGACGGCGAAACACTCGCGGCTTACCTGGAGCGAGTGGGCGCCGTGCCGCTGCCCGATTTGGCGCACATCATGGCGCCGGTGCTGTCGGCAGTGGGCACCGCTCACTCCGTCGGCATCGTGCATCGCGATCTGAAACCGGAAAACATCTTCTTGGCGCGTTTGGGCGACGGCCGAGTCGAGCCCAAGGTGCTTGATTTCGGGATCGCCAAACTGATGCCGACGCAGCAAACCTTTGGTGACGGTGGCGCGCGGACGCGCACCGGGGCCGTGCTGGGTACGCCGTACTACATGGCGCCGGAGCAAGCGTTCGGCGAAAAGGATTTGGACGCGCGTGCGGATGTGTGGGCGCTGGGCGTCATCCTGTACGAATGCTCGACCGGGAAGCGCCCGATTGACGGCGAAAATCTGGGCCAAATCTGGAAGATGATCACGGCGGGCCCGACCGTGCCCATCGAGCATGTGGCTCCCGGGCTGCCGCCAGAGTTCGTGTCGCTAGTGAATCGCATGATGGAGCGCGATCGCTCACTGCGCATTCGTGATCTGCGCGAGCCGTTCGAGCTCTTCAGGATGTGGTCAGGGGCGGCTGCGGAGAGCTTTGGCGGCGCGGCTCCGATCATGCCGGCTACTGGCGGCTCGATCACGCCGCCTTCTGCGACGCCGCCGGCGGTCTCCGTTCCGTCTCGCGGCCAGCGCTCGCCTGTCGCGGGTGTGGGCGTGACGGGCGTGCCGATCTCGAGTGGGATCCCGCCTGCCTCGAGGCAAGACTGGGTGCTGCCGGCGGTCATCGCGGGCGCCGCTGTAGCGGTGGTCGTTGCTGGCATTAGTGTCGTGGTCGCGCTGCGAAGCGGCACGCCGAGCGCCGCCGCGTCCGCGCCGCTCGCTAGCGCCAGCGCGGCGACGCCGACGGCGGCACCAGCGCCCCCGCCGGCAGTAGCCTTGCCCCCACCGGCTACGGCGAGCGCGACCCCCGTGCCGCCGGCTTCCGCCACAGGCAAGAAGCCGGGCCCCAAGGTCTCGCAACGACCAGCGCCGAGCAGCCCAGCCGTCGTTCCGGCTGCCGCTCCACCCGCCGCCCCCGCGGGCCACCGGGTTTTGCCTGGTGGCGTGCATGGCGACGTGCCGTTTTGAAGCACGGCCGTTCCGCTGCTATTCAATACGGGATGGCTCGGTGTGCGCTGCGCGGTCGCTGGGTTGTGTTCGGTGGGCTGTGCACGTCATTGGTATCGGGCGTTGCTGACGCGAAGCCGCCTGCTCCGGCCAGGGCGGAGGGCCACTTGCCGGCCACCGCAGTCGCGGACGCCAGGCTGGTTCGCGCGCGTGACCTGTACAAGCAGGGCTTGGCCGCGGTGCAAGACGCGCAATGGGCCGAAGCGCTGAGGGCGTTCGAGGAGTCGCTCGCGATCCGTCCGCACTCGCTCACTTTGTACAACATCGGCGCGTGTGAGCGCGCGCTGGGCCGTTACGCAAAAGCGCAAGCCACGCTGGAACGAGCGCTCGAATTGAGCCGTTCGGAGGGCAATCAATTGCCGCCTTCCGTCGTCACCGAGGCGACGGGTTACATCGACGAGATCCGCCGTTTGCTGGCACACGTGAGCCTGACCATCGAGCCCAAAGACGCCACGCTCACGGTCGACGGGCGTCCGCTCGAACAGCGTGGCGATAGCGTCAAGCTCACGCTCGTCGCAGGCCGCAGAGATCCGGGATTGGGCGAACCGTTGCCTGCTTCCAATGTCGACGTCGAGCTGGATCCGGGCGCGCACGTGTTCACCGTTGCGCGCAAGGGGTTCGCCGCGCGCGTGCTCAACAACAGCTTCACACCCGGCTCGCATCAGTCACTGGTGCTCAATCTCGACAAGCTCCCGGGAAGCCTGAAAATTGCGTCGGATCAAGAGGGCTCAGTGGTGCGCGTCAACTCCTTGGACGTGGGCACTGCGCCGGTCGAAGTGACGCGGCCCGCAGGGGATTACCGCGTGGACGTGCTGAAGCGCGGCTTCGTGACTTACGAGACTTCTGTGGCGTTGGGCGCCGGAGAGGAATCGGACATTCGCGCTTCGCTCAAGCGCGAGCAGACGAACCTGCTCAAAGAGTGGTGGTTCTGGACTGCCGCCAGCGTCGTCATTACCGGCGCCGCGATTGGCACCTACTACGCAACTCGCCCAGCGCCTGAGCCGGTGCGCCCCCCGTTGGACGGCGGCGGTCTGTCTTGGACCGTGCAGGCTCCTCAATAGCGCCGCTCACCACATTTCGTGACCTGAATTGCCCGGCTCGGGGCGCCGTATGGAGCCGAGAACATGAGCATTCATCGACGCAGCGCGTTCCTCTTCGCCGGTATTATTCTAGCCCTGGGCTGCTCGAGCACGAGCGACGCGCCTTCGGCAGCGGGCGGCACTGCGGGCGCGCCGAGTAGCGCCGGCGGTTCGGCGAACATCGCCGGCGGCGGCGCGAGCGCGGCGGGCGCGAGTGCCTCGGGCGGTGCGGCGGCTGGCGCAAGCGGCGGGAACGCGAGCGCTGGCGCTGGTTCGCACATCACGGGCACGAGTAGCGGTTGCGGTAAGCCCAATGCGGATACACCGAAGGATTGGACGATGCACAGCATCAACGTCACGGTTGATGCAGCGTTTGCCGCTGACTACAGCACGCGCACGTACTTCACGCGGCCGCCCAAAAACTACGATCCGAGCCACGCTTACCCGGTCACGGTGTGGGGCAACGGCTGCGGTCAATCCGCCGCCGAGCCTACGCAGATTTCCAGCGGCCCGGGCGCCGATGGCTCGATCATGGTCGAGATGCTGGCCAACCCGAAGAACCACAATTGTTATTCGGCCGGCCCGGACGGTGACAACGCGAGCTCGCCCGAGGTGCCGTACTTCGACGCGGTGCTGGCCGAAGCAGAGGCTGAGTTTTGCATCGACAGAGGCAAAGTGTTCATGGGCGGCTGGAGCAGCGGCGGCTGGTTCACCACGCTGCTCGCTTGCACGCGCAGCAACGTGATCAAGGGCGTGGGCTGGGCATCCGCCGGCCTACAGCTCAATCACCCCGCGTGCATGGGCCCGATGCCCGCTATCCTGGAACGCGGCGTAGACGACAACGGTACGCCACTCGCGCAGACTGACGCCGCGCGCGAAGACCTGCGCCTGCGCAACGGTTGCAGCACGGAGACGGAGGCCTGGGACCCCGGTGAAACCGCGTTCACCACCACCACCTGCGTCTCCTACAAGGGCTGCATGCCCGGGTTCCCGCTCGTGTGGTGCCCCATTCCGGGCGGCCACAACAATGGCGGCACGCTGTCCTCTATTGGCTTCTGGAAATTCTGGACGGCGTTGCCCTGAGCTTTGGGTCGCGCCTGGGGTGCTGAGCCCGCTAACCAAAAAACAGCTGCCTCGCCCGTCCGATCTGAGCAACTGTCACGAATCGGCGACCGATTGCTGGGGAAACCTAGCGAAAGGGAATGTCGATGACCGATACCGTGCGTTGTTCAGTGGATACGAGTCAGGGACACCACACCGTCAATTGTGAGGTCGACATCGGGCCGGAGCCGAGCGCCGCATCGGCGAGCACGCCAGCATCGCCCACGCCGGCTGCACCGGCTGCGCCGGCCGCACCGGTGGTAACGCCCGCAGCGCCGCCTTCGCCTGCGGTGACCGCGCTGGTGAACAAGTTCGTGGTGTCACGGCATGAGGTGCACGCGCCCAAGGTCGACGCGGTGACCACTGGCTCGGCGCAGATGTGCCTGGGCCAGCTCACGGCGGTACCGGTGCTACTGATGGGCCTCAAGGGTGCGCCCGTCGCAGCCGTGGCTGGTTTCAAAATTGGCTACGATCTGGGGGCGTGTCTCGGTAAGGATTCGAGCGCACGCCAGCTTTCCGCGGACGAAGCAGCGGCGGTTGCGCAGTGTCAGGCTGACGGCGGAGCCGCCACCGGCTTCGTCGAGCATGCGCTGATGTGCCGTGTTCCGACTGCGGTGTCGCCGTGAAGCGCGTTCTCCTTCGCGTGCTCTTGGGGCTGCTCGCGGTGCTGGGCCTTTACGCCGTCGTGATCGTGGGCATCGTGATGGCCGGCTTTATCCGCGGTTTTGCCGCGACTTACGGCAAGAGCCCGCCCGTGACGATTCACTACATCGATTGTAGCGAGGCACATCCGCCGCCGGAATGCGGCAAACTTGCCCAGACTGGGCTCGCGCCGTCGGCGCACTGATTTTCTTCGCCCTCGGCGGGTGCGCTTGCTAGGACGACGTGATGTCGCTTCGCGTTGCCGTCCGCCACTTGCAACAGGGTGCTTGGGAAAAAGCGCATCCCATCGCGCAAGAAGACGAATCCGCTTTGGGCTGTTGGGCCCACGGCATCGTGCACCTTCAAGAAGGGGACACCAGCAACGCCCGCTATTGGTTCGGCCGTGCGCACCGTCCCTTTCCGGAGCCCATCGACATTCAGAAAGAAGTCGCCGCGCTCGCCGCTGCGCTGGGCGACCAAGCTTGAGTCAACCCGCGCGGACCGTTATTTGACGGGGATCGGTTGGCCGAGGCTTTTTCCGCCCACCATCAGCGGCGCGCCGGTGCGCACTGGTTGCGCTAGCAGCGGATCAGCGCGGCCAAAACGAAACGAAGCGGCGGCGCGTGCGCCATAGCCCACGCCTGAGGTTTGCGCGGTCACTTGTACGTCAGATGGGGGCACGCCGTTGGGCAGATGAATGCGCAGCACGCGCTCGACATGCGTGGCCGTGTCCGTGATGGTTTCAGCGAGCGAGCCGCTCACCAAGTCCGCGCCTGGAGGCAACGTGACGTTGAGCTGCGTGGGGTCCGTCGCCGTGCGATCGAGCGCGATCTTCAGATCTAGATCAGTGCCCGTTGCCATGGGACCCGTGCCGGACACGGAGAGCACGAGCGGCGCGCGTTGCGGTTGTTGGCGTGCGCCGGGCGTTGCGGGCGCGTGCGGTGGGAGCGCTGCGGCGCTGGGCGTTTCCGCCGTAGCGACCGTGGCGTGCGAGGTGGGTTCGGTCGGGCCCGTGCATGAAGCCAGGATGCCGACCAAAAAAACGAAGCGGAGCGAGAGCGGTAACGGGCGCATGTGAAGCCTCATTTGCAGAGCGGCGTCGCGCTCGGGTAGGGGTAGCTGGTCGCGGGGTTGACCACTGCATCGATGGCCGCGCTGGATACGCCGCCGCAGCGCAGTGCATCCAGAAAATCCGCCACCATGGGCACGCTTTGACCGGTGTCTTTCACGTCCACGCGGTCGCAGAATTCATCCGAAATGCCCCAGGTGTGCCGCGAGTAGCCGCGCGCGAAGGGTGCGCTCAGCAAGCGGGTGGAGGCCAGCGCATCCAGCATCGGATCGGCGCTGTTCACGGTTGGCTGGCTGGCAATGCGCCAGATCATGGACGCTACTTCGTTCTCGTCCATGTCTTGGAGCAGGCCCTTGCTCGGGGTTGGGCTGAGCCAATCCCCACTGGAGTAGGCTCGGCTTGCCAGATCAATCCAGAACATGGTGCCTTCCTGTTTGTCGTAAAACAGGGACTCACCGCGCGCCAAGCTGGAGAACCCCGTGGCCCAACCCTCCGCCCAGGCTTGCCCGGGCAGGGTCGGCACGCCGACACAATGCTGTCCGCCTTCGTTGGGCATCACCCCAAAGGATTGCATGACCCAGTGCCCTAGCTCGTGCGCGGTCACGGGATCAGACCAGAAGCTGGTGTTCTGCGCGAGCGCTGGGAAGAAGGCTTGTGAGTCGAAGCTGAGCGAGCCCAGCGAGGCGGGCACCGCGGCAAAGCACGAGCCGCAGTTCCAGCCCGTGTTGTAGCGCAGCCAAGCCACCAGTGTGAGGCCCGGGTGACCGTAGTGCGCTTCGGCCACGTCGTAGGCGTAGCGCAGGTATTCGTAGATGCGGATCGCACCGCTGCCTAAGTCCTCGGTGATTTCGACCGTGGAGCCCGACGCGGTGGTGCTGGGGTCGATGCTCCATTGCCAAATGCCGGGGCTGTCACCTTGCGTGGCGAAGACCGACTGAATGCCGTCCGGCAGATCCGGTTGGGCCACGGTGAATGCGAAGCCGGTTGCGGCGTCATTCGGATGCACCAATAGCAGCACGATGCGATCCCCGGTTTGCACCGGATTGCCTGTTTTCACCGAGAAAGCGCCGTTGTCGTCGGTGACGCTGGCATCCACCAACGTGTCGCCGTGCATGCTCAGCACCAGCAGGCCTGCTGCGCTGTAGTCGTTCACGTCACCCCAATCCGTGTAGTCCAACTTGGGGGCGCGGCCTTGGTAGTCGAGCGTGCCGGTGTACGTTTTGGTCGCTGCGCCGTCCGTGCAGAAGGCGCCCACGGCCGTCGCGCGACAACCGGTGGGGCAGGGCGAGTCCACCCAGCTGCCGGCCACGCATTCGCCAGTCGAGGTTGCGGTGGTGCAGCGCGTTGCGTCGGTGATGCACTTACCGGGCTTGGGCACGCAGCTTGCGCCGCCCGCTCCGACCGCGCACAGCGAGCTTGCATCACACTTGCGCGTGACGACGGTGGGCGTGCCATTGCCCGTCGGTACAACGCACGCTCGGATGCTGTTGTCTGCCAGGCACTCGCCCCCTTCCGGGATGCCAGCGCACGGATCGATCAGCGAAGCAGCGCCCGCGGCGCCGGCTTCACCAGCTGCACCGCCTTCGCCCGGCGCTGTGTTGCTGTGGGCGCCGGCTTCACCGGCGGTGCCGCCCTCTTGCGTGCCGCCGTCGTTGCTTGCGCCCGAGCTCGGGTCTGCTTCGCCGCTGCCGCCCGCCTTTGCCGAGGTGGAACCGCCACCGCCGTTGTCGGATGGCTTGGATGGCTCGGATTTATCTGACGCAGAGCTGCCGCAAGCCGACAGCGCCGCGGCCGCGGTCAGCGTACACAGCACCCCTCGGACGACGCCGCCCCAGCTCTTGCTTCGTTCCATGGCTCCCTCTGTCGACTAGTGCTGGCAGTGCAACACAACTCAGAGTCTCGGTAAACGCTGGAGCGAATTCGATCCAGCGAAGAAGCCATGTTGTCCTTCATTTCCCGATGCAGTCGGCGACAGCACACTCCCCCTGCACGGTGCAGATGCCCGAGCGACAGTCTTGGGACGACGTGCACGGAGCGCCGCCGGGCAGGCCGGGCAGCTTGGTCACACAAGCTCCGTTGGAGCAGCTCAACCCTTGGCCACACCGATGCGGCGGATTCGGAGTGCACGCTTCGCCCAGCGCGCCACGGGTCTCGCACACATACCCTTTGCCTGTCGGGCTCGGAATTTGGCACGAGCCGCTCACGCAGTCCGCGCTGCTACGACACGAGCCGCCGTCGTTTACCAAAGGCACTACTAGCGCGAGGCATGTGGGCGTGTTCACGCGGTAGTCGAGGGGCGTGGACTCGGGGATCCAGTCTTCACAGGCGAGGCTGTCGATCGAGGCGAGGCACGCCCGAAGCAGCTCCGGGGTGTAGATAAAATGCCCCGGCCCACTTTCGAGCTCAGACATCTGCGCTTCACCCGATGTACGACCGAGGAAAAAGGAAATGCAGCCCTCCATGGTCGACGGCACGGACAGCCGCTTGAAGCTTGCGGCGTCGCAACAGGCCAATAGCTTGGCACACACGGCGGTCGCCATGAGCCCCCCTGCCTCAGGTGCATTGGGCGCGCCACCGTAGTCCGAGCCAGCGACGCTGTTCACGCCGTTGCCGGACGCGCCACCTTGCCCGGCGTGATCGGGGGCGCCTGCGCTGCCGCCACTCGGCGCGCCGCCGCTCGCAGCGCCGCTGCTCGCTGCACCGCCGCCTGACACGCCGCTACCTGCGTTGCCGTCGCCCGCGGCGTGTCCGCCACTTCCAGCGCTTGCGCCCGCTTGTGCTCCAGCGGCACCGCCATGCGCGGCGCCGTTCCCGCTGTTGCTCTGAGCGTTGCCGCACGCGAGCACGCCGCACGCGAGCACGCCGCACGCGAGCACGCCGAACACTACACTGCTCCCCAACCAACCCATCCGCATCTTGTCACTATTTATCAAGCGCACTGCCCGCACAAGAGCTGTTGCGCTACGCAGACGCTGTTTTCTGCGGGAACTATGCTTGCGCTGCGCAAGAGTTGACGTACGTTCGGCGGTAACCGCGTGGCGCAATTCCCGTTCTTGCCTGCTTGTGTGCTCGCGCCGATGGAAGGCGTGACGAACGCAGCGGTGCGTGAGGTGCTTGCGAGCTACGGCCCGGTTGGTTTGGTGTGTACGGAGTTCGTGCGCATTTCCGGGGGGCGCATCTCGCGTAGCTACCTAGCGCGCCAAGTAGAGAAGCTGCCTGGTGTGCCGCTCAGCGTGCAGGTAATGGGCAATGACCCGGAGCTGATGGCGGAAGCGGGCTTGGTCGTGGCGCGCGCCGGCGCGGACGTGGTGGACTTGAACTTGGGCTGCCCAACCAACGCCGCCGTACGCAAGGGCGTGGGCGCGGCGTTACTGAAACAACCGGAGCTACTGTCTCGGTTGCTGACAACGATGCGACGCGCCGTGCCTGGGTTGCTTTCTGCCAAGCTGCGCGCCGGCTTCGACACCACGAGTGAAGCGCTCACGAATGCGCGCTTGGTTCAGGACAGCGGCTTGGATTTTCTGACCATTCATCCGCGGCGGCGCGTGGATCACTACCGCGGCACCGCTGACTGGCGCATCGTGGCCTTGGTGCAAAGTGAGCTGAGCATTCCCGTCGTGGGCAATGGCGACATTTGGTACGCGCAATCCGCGCTGCAAATGTTCGAGCAAACGCGCTGCGACGCGGTAATGCTGGGTCGCCCCGCGCTGCGCAATCCCTGGATTTTCCGGCAAATTGCCGAGCTGCTCGCCGGTCGTGAGCCGTTTCGACCGTGCGGCGCAGATATCGCGCGCCACTTGCGGCGCTTGGCGTTGGCGTATGCGTCGCGCGCGGATGAGGCCGGGCATTCGCCGCTCGGGCCCTTGAAGGAGCAATTGGGTTACCTTTGCCGCGGCGTGCCGGACGGCGGCGTGTTGCAGCGTCAGTTGCAGCGCTTACCCACGCTCGAATTGCTGCTGGAAGCCGCAGATGAAGGCTTCGGCGCGCTTTCGGCGGAGGTGTTGGACCTGGGCGCTGCGCCGCTGGCTTCCTAGTGTTAATCTTTGCGGCATGTTCCAAAATGGCTACTGGGTCGTGGGGCGCTTACGCGGCGCGACGATCCGGCTGCATTGGAGCATTTTGGTGTCTGCCATCGTGCTGTCTCGGTTTCGATGGAGCCCGGGCTTCTTCGTCGCGTACCCATGCTTGATTCTGATTCATGAGCTCGGTCACGCGCTGCTGGTCTGGCGGCGTGGCCACACGGTGATTGGCGTGGAGGCCAGCGGCTTTGGCGGTGTGTGTCAATGGGACGGCAATGCCTCGCCGTTCGATGAAGCGCTGATCGCGTGGGGCGGGGTCTTGGCGCAGCTCGCCGTGTACGCGATCACTCAAGCGTGGCTGCTGTTCATCGGTCAACCGCGCACGGAATTCGGCTGGCAGGTGGTGAGCGCGTTCACGAGCAGCAACCTGTACTTGATTGCTCTCAACCTAATGCCCATCCCCCCGCTGGATGGCTCGCGCGCCTGGGGAATTTTCAGCGCATTTCGCGACCGTGGGGCGAAGGCCGTGCCCTACGGTACATGGCGGGATCATTCAGCCAACGCGCAAGACGGCTGGTTCAAGGGCGAACGCAAATCAAAGCCCAGTGCGAAACCGAACCCGCCTGCGCCGCCGGAGGAAGCGGGAACCCTGAGCGTCAAGAATCAACGCGCGATTGACGAGTTGCTCCGTAACGTTACCGGCAAACCCCGCTCGCGTTCCGATCGCGATTCGTAAACGGCGTGACCCCGCTCGCTTTTCTACAACGCATTTGGCAGCGCCACCGCTGGAGCGTGCCGCTGTCGCTGAGCGCGGCCGTGTTTTTCGTGCGTCTCGGCTCCGAGGTCCGAGAGAACGAGCTGGATGTGTTCGACTCAGCCGTTCAGAAATTGGTGGATGGTTGGCGCGGCAGCTGTGACGCGCTCATGGTGTTGATGACGGACGCGGGCAGCGTCGGGCCGATGACCGTATTGACGCTGGTCGTGCTGATCTTGCTGCTCGCGGCAGGGCGTCGTCGTGAAGTGCGCTTCCTGTTGGTGAGTGCCCCCGGGTGCCTGCTCTTGAACGTGCTCCTGAAAGCGCTATTTCACCGCGCGCGCCCGTACGCGGAGGTTGCGTACCTGCTGCCGCGCCCGACTTCGCTGTCATTCCCGAGCGGCCACACCATGGGCAGCGTGGGCGTCGTTGGGAGCTTGCTGGTGATCGTGCGCGTGTTGCGCCCGCCGCGCGTCGTGTGGGTTTCCACGACGGTGCTCGGCGTTTCTTGGATTTTGGGCGTTGCCCTGTCGCGCGTGTACCTGGGCGCGCATTACCCGTCGGATGTGTTGGGTGGCCTATTCGCGGCGCTGGCGTGGCTGAGTGGCGTCACCGGCTGGGCGTACCCGCGGCTTTTGCCGCACGAGCGCAGCACACCCGCGCCGGACTGACAGTGCCTCGGCGCGGCCTGCTTGCGCCTTGGAGCTACTTGAGTTGGCAGAGCTGCAGCACGTTCATGTCAGTGTAGTCTTGGTTCTCGCCACCCATGGCCCAGATGAAGCAGTAATTGCTGGTGCCCGCGCCCATGTGGATGGACCAGGGCGGGGAAACGACGGCTTGCTCGTTCTCGAGGATCATGTGCCGGATTTCTTCGGGCTGACCCATGAAGTGAAACAGGCGGTCTTCCGCTTTGAGACCGAAGTAGAAATACACCTCGCTGCGGCGCTCATGAACGTGCGGCGGCATCGTGTTCCAAACGCTGCCCGGCTTGAGGATGGTGAGCCCGAGTAGGAGCTGCGCGG
>FSWQ01000338.1_pt1 | contig 12500 bp, 7 predicted proteins | sample 1637691 | NCBI WGS metagenome assembly FSWQ01 (sample SAMEA3914814, study PRJEB12502) | metagenome | biome: forest; material: soil | place: USA | collected 2011-09-16 | depth 0.1 m | reverse complement strand
CCGTCAGCGTGAGTAGCTGCGCTTTGTCGATGAGCAACAACTCCGCCGGGGCGGCAAAATGAGCCTGCTGGTAATTGCGGAAGCCGTCCGCGACAGGCTCCAGCACCGCGAAGGACTCGACATCCGTCTGCTCTTGCGTGGCATCCGTGCGCCCAGGGGTGAAGGGCACAGTCAGCGTTTGACCCGCGTTCTTTGCCGCCTGCTCGACGCCAACCGCGCCGCCAAGCACGATCAAATCCGCGAGCGAGACCTGCTTGCCGCCGCTTTGCGCGCGGTCGAACTCGGCCTTGATCGCTTCGAGCACGTTCAGCACGCGCGTTAGTTGCGCGGGCTGGTTCACCGCCCACGCGTTCTGGGGCGCCAGGCGAATGCGCGCGCCGTTCGCGCCGCCGCGCTTGTCCGAACCGCGGAACGTGGCAGCGGATGCCCACGCGGTGGAGACCAGCTCCGCCACGGTGAGGCCCGAAGCGCCGAGCTTGCTCTTGAGCGCCGCAATGTCCTGCTCGTCGATCAGCGGGTGGTCGAGCGGCGGGACTGGGTCTTGCCAGATCAGCACCTCTGCCGGCACTTCCGGGCCGAGGTAACGCGGGCGCGGGCCCATGTCGCGATGCGTGAGCTTGAACCAAGCTCGCGCGAATGCGTCCGCAAACTGCTCCGGATGAGCCAGGAAGCGGCGTGAGATTTGCTCGTACGCGGGGTCGAAGCGCAGTGCGAGATCCGTGGTCAACATGGCAGGCGCGATGCGCTTGCCGGCGTGATGTGCGTGGGGGACCGTGCCTTGGCCCGCGTTACCTTTCGGCTGCCACTGCTGAGCGCCGGCAGGGCTCTTCGTGAGCTCCCATTCGAAGCCGAACAGGTGCTCGAAGAAATCATTGCTCCACTGCGTTGGCGTCGTCGTCCAGGTGACCTCGAGGCCGCTGGTGATGGTGTCGACGCCCATGCCGGTGTTGAAGCCGTTGCTCCAGCCCATGCCTTGGGCTTCGAGGTCACCCGCTTCCGGATCACCAGCAACGTGCGACGCGGGGCCGGCGCCGTGCGTCTTGCCAAAGGTGTGACCACCGGCGATCAACGCGACCGTTTCTTCGTCGTTCATCGCCATGCGCGCGAACGTCTCGCGGATGTCCTTCGCGGCGGCGAGCGGATCCGGGTTGCCGTCAGGCCCCTCCGGATTGACGTAAATCAGGCCCATTTGCACCGCGCCGAGCGGGTTCTCCAAATCACGCGCGCCTGAGTAACGCTTGTCCGCGCCCAGCCAGGCTTTCTCCAGGCCCCAGTACACGTCCTGATCTGGCTCCCAGACGTCCTCACGACCGGCACCGAAGCCGAAGGTCTTGAAGCCCATGGTTTCGAGCGCCACGTTGCCCGTGAGAATGAACAAATCAGCCCACGAGATCTTGCGTCCGTATTTCTGCTTGATCGGCCAGAGCAGCCGACGCGCTTTGTCCAGGCTGACGTTGTCCGGCCAGCTGTTGAGCGGCGCGAAGCGTTGTTGCCCACGCCCACCGCCACCTCGGCCATCACCCACGCGGTAAGTGCCAGCACTGTGCCACGCCATGCGCACGAACAACGGACCGTAATGCCCGAAGTCCGCGGGCCACCAGTCTTGCGAATCCGTCATCAGCGCCGCGAGATCCTTTTTCAGCGCGCTGAAGTCGAGGCTCTGAAATTCCTTCGCGTAGTCGAAGCCTTCCCCCATGGGATCGGACTTGGAGGAGTGCTGGTGCAGCAGGTCCAGCCGCAGCTGGTTCGGCCACCAGTCGCGATTTGCGGTCCCACCGCCGAACGAGTGAGGGAAGGGGCACTTCTTTTCGGTTGTCATGTGGACTGAAACTAGGGGTAACGGAGCCGTTCGGCAATTCGATTGATTGGATGATATCGATAGCCTTAGGCTATCAGCGCATGCTCAGCGCCCCGCACGCCTTCACGCTCCGCCAGCTTCAATACGTGGTTGCCGTTGCGGAAGAGCTGTCTTTCCGGCGCGCGGCCGAACGCTGCCACGTCTCGCAACCGTCCCTGAGCACGCAGCTCGCGCAAGTGGAGGAAGCGCTCGGTGTCAGCCTGTTCGAGCGCAGTCGCAAGCGCGTGCTCATCACCCCCATTGGGCGTGAGCTCGTGCAGCGAGCACAGGGCTTGCTCCGTGATGCGGATGATCTGCAGCAGGCGGCGCGGCGCGCGAGTGATCCGCTCTCCGGCACGGTGCGCCTGGGCATCCTTTGGACCATCTCACCATACTTGCTGCCCAGCGTGACCCCGCACGTGCGCAAGGATCTGTCCCGCCTGCGCATCGCCTGGGTCGAAGGCACGACGGAGGCGCTCGTGCACAAGCTGGATGAAGGTGAGATCGAAGGCGCCATCGTTGCGCTCGAAGCGGAGCTCGGCAAGGTGGAGAAAGAGATCATCGCACTGGATCCCTTCCTGCTCGTCTCGCGCCCCGAGCACCCGCTCTCAGCCAAGGTATCGCCGGTCACCGCAGCGGAGCTTCGTGGCGAGGAAATGTTATTACTCAATGAAGGGCATTGCCTGCGTGAACAGGTGCTGGACGTGTGCAAGAGCTCGCGCGCCTACGAGGGCGAGTTTCGCGCCGCGAGCCTATCCACACTGGTGCAAATGGTCGTGGGCGGCGGTGGGGTGACACTGATCCCGGCCATCGCGGTGGAGGCCGAGGCCAAGCGCGCGGGCCTGCATGTCAGGCCGCTCGCCTCAGCAGCGGCGCAGCGAACCATCGTGCTCGTCTGGCGCAAGGGCTCGTCCGCGGAACGCGTCTTGCGCGCCGTAGCCACGTCGATTCGCGCCGCGTACCCGCGCACTGACACGAAGCCGTCAAGAAAGTCCGCGCCACGCCGCTGAGCAGATTCGGAGTATGTTGCGCGCGCTCCGATGACTCGCGCCGCTGCTCTCCGTTTCGCGGTTTTCGCGCTGCTGCTCGCGTGCCTCGGCGAAGCGTTGGGCTTTCCGCTGATGAAGGCGTTCGCCTTGTGCTCAGACCGCGTTGCGCCGGGCGTGAGCGGCTGGTTCATGACGGCCTTTCTGTTGGCCGGCCGGTTCTTGGTGGCTGCGCTCGTGCTGTGCTGCTTCGAGCGCAAGCTGCCGACCAAGAGCGAGCTTGCTCAGGGGTTGTGGATCGGCGTGTTCGCAGGCGCCGGGCACGTCCTGCAAACCGACGGTTTGAACTGGACCAACGCCTCGACGAGCGCGTTCCTCACCCAGGGCTACGTCGTGGTGCTGCCGCTGCTCGCGGCCGTCGAAAGTCACACGCGGCCCGAGCGCCGGGTGCTGTGGGCGGTGCTCGTAAACCTGATCGGGCTAGCAGTCCTCGCCCGCTTCGACCCGCGAACGCTGACGCTGGGCCGGGGTGAAGCGGAAACGCTGCTCGCCGCGGTGCTATTCGCGGGCCAGATCTTCTCGATTTCTCGGCCGCGCTACGCGCACAACGAGGCCGGCCCGGTCACGATGGTGATGTTTTTGACTGTCGGCATTGGCTCGCTGCCCTTGGCCGCGGCCGCGGCGGGACCACAGGACTTCGACAACTTCAGCCACTCCCCACAGCTTTGGCTGTTGCTCGGCCTGCTAGCGATTTTTTCCACACTGCTTCCGTTCGTGCTGATGAATCGGTATCAGCGGCACGTCTCGTCCTCGGAGGCCGGCGTCATTTACGGGGCGGAACCGGTCTTGGCCAGTACGCTCGCGCTGTTCTTGCCGGCTGCGCTCTCGCAAGTCGCAGGAATTCGCTACGACAACGAACGCTTGTCGCTGCGTCTGTTTCTGGGGGCCGTCCTGGTTACGGCCGCCGCCCTACTGCTCCGCGCTGGCCCTGACTCGGCGGCCAAACTCGGTGACGAACCGGAGCTGAGCGAAGCGCAGGACTGAGCGTCGTCGCGCGGCCACGTGATCGACACCTTCCGGCAGTCCGGCCAGACGCTCCATCCTCGTAGGTGATGATCCGGTTTCGAACGCCCGCCAATCAGGCTCGGCAGCCGGCCTGACTTAGCGATATAGTCCCTCTGATTGTAGAGGAGGGACCCTGCATGGGCAGTGCGAGCGGCGTGCGACGGCTTCAGCTGAGCAGCGACGAGTTCAGCCATTGTCGAGATTGTCTGTCTGAAAGGCGACTGCGTTCACTCGTGGCAAGCCACGGCACGCCACTCCTGATCCTCGACTGCGCGCAGGTGCGTCAGAACTACCGACGCTTGCGCGCTGCGCTGCCAACGGTGTCCGTTCACTACGCTGTCAAAGCGCTGCCGGAGAATTCCGTCTTGAGCGCGCTGCACGATGAAGGCAGCCACTTCGACGCGGCCAGCATCGGCGAATTGGAGCTGCTGCGACAACTGCACGTCCCGGCCGACCGGGTGATGCACACGCATCCGATCAAAACGATCGACGAAATTCGCACCGCTATCGGATACGGCTGCAACACGTTCGTGTTCGACAATGCGGACGAGCTGCTGAAATTCAAACCCTTCCGCGACCGCGTTCGACTCCTCCTGCGCATTGGTTTTCGCAACGCCGACGCCACCGTGGACTTATCGAAGAAATTCGGTGCAGCACCGGCAGACGTGCTGCCGCTACTGGAGCAGGCGCGCAATCTCGGCCTGCGCACCATTGGCTTTTCATTTCACGTCGGCTCGCAGTGCGCCAACTCGCAGGCTCACGTGGGCGCGATTCGCACGTGTGCTGAGTTGATGGCCGCGGTGAGCGCCGCGGGGCTACCGGAGTTGCGCATCATGGATATCGGAGGCGGCTTTCCCGCGCCGTACACCAGTGACGTGCCCACCATCGAGGAATTTTGCGGCCCAATCCGCGAAGCCGTGGAGCGGCTGCCTCGACATGTCCGAGTTGTTTCGGAACCGGGGCGTTACCTGGTCGCCTCGGCCGGGCATACGGCAGCTGCCATCGTCGGCAAAGCGAACCGTGAAGGGTCGCCTTGGTACTATCTGGACGACGGCATTTACGGATCGTTCGGCGCGCAGGTCTTCGACGGCATTTACTATCAACTGAGTGTGCTCGCGCGAGGCGCCCGGCCCGGGCCGAAACAAGTCAGTCATCTGGCCGGCCCCACCTGCGACAGCGGCGACATGGTTTCCGACGGAATTCAGCTGCCTGACCTGCACATCGGCGACGTGATCGTCGCTCACGTGATGGGCGCTTATACATGTGTGACCGCCAACGACTTCAATTCCGTGAAGCGCGCAAAAATCGTCGCACTCGACGAGCCGGAGTCGCTCGAACAGTCCGGCACGATGCTCAAAGCGTCAGCGACGCTCAAAGCGTCAGCTAAGTAGTTCAAATTGTCACTTCTCCGACGCCGCATTGGACTACAGTCCCTGCGGCCTTTGTGGCTCGCAAGCTGTAGTTGCGCCCGTCGGGGAGTGCCGAGATGCCTGATTCATCCTGCGAAACAATCGCGACAGCCGCGAGCAGCGTCGCTGCACTAGGCGATCGCTCGTTCCAACTCGAGGCTTCGAGATGAGCGCGCGCGCCGCATCTCAAGTGCTGTTCGAGGCCGGAGAAGTCGTCGGCGGAAAGTACCGCATCATATCGCTGCTCGGCGTGGGCGGCGTGGGGCGTGTGTATCTGGCGCGGCACATCGAGCTGGACACTGAAGTCGCGATCAAAGTCCTCAAGCCCGAAATGCTGGACCGGCCTGACATCGTGCAGCGCTTCAGCCGGGAAGCGCGCGCCACCGTTCGGCTGCGCAGCGAGCGCATTGCACGTGTCGTGGACGTCGGCACACACGAGGGCGCGCCGTACTTCGTGATGGAGCACATGGTTGGCTGCAACCTGCTGGAGTTCAGGCAGCAGGCCAATGTGGACATTGCCACGCTGTGCGAGCTGTTCATTCAAGCCTGCGAAGGCTTGGCCGAAGCGCACGCCCATGGCGTGGTTCACCGCGACATCAAGTCCGAAAATCTGTTCGTGGTGCGCGACGCGAGCGGCTGGCGCAGCCTCAAGGTGTTCGACTTCGGCATCTCCAAGTTCTCGCTGACCGGCAGGTTCTCCGACATCGACCTCGCGTCCATGCGCACGGAGGTGATGATGGGCACGCCGCACTACATCTCTCCGGAACAAATTCGCTCCAGCCGGGACGTCGACCACCGCACCGATCTATGGAGTCTCGGCGCGGTGATGTTCGAGGTGCTTTCTGGCGGCATACTGCCGTTCCGTGAAGAGCGTGAAGTAACCACGCTCGTCGCAGAGGTGCTGGAGCGACCACACCGCTCACTGCTGGACGTAGCGCCCAACGTACCGGAGCGCCTAGCCGCCATCGTGGACCGTTGCCTGGAGAAAGACCGCGAGCTCCGCTATCAAACAGCCGCGGAGATTGCGCTCGATCTGCTGCCGTTAGCGCCGGTGCGCGCGCGTGCCTCGGCGGAGCGCGCCGTTTCTACGATGCAAGCCGCCGGCATGATGGCGATGAACGGCGACATGGAGAGCCTGCGCCCGATGCCGGTCGAGCCCGCCGGACGCCTCAGCAGTAACCCGCCCCGCTATTCGACGCCGCCCTCAGAGGAGGCCGCGCAAGGGCCGAGCAGCGGGCTGCGACCGAGTGAATCGCAGCTCTTGGCTGCGGCGTTTCTCGGCACCCCACCTGGCGTCCCAAGTAGCGCACGCGCCACGCCATCGCCCAGCGCGCACCACTCGCCGAGTCCCAGCTCAGCGCGCGACTACACCGAGCACGCCGCACCGTCGCCCGCAGCGCCGCCCGTAGTTGCGCTAGCGCCCCTGCCGCTGAGCGCGCCTTCGCCAGTCGCCTCGCCGCTGCCGTTTGGTTTCGTCGACGAAGCACGGCGCACGAAGCGCAAACGCTGGCTGCTTCTGCTCGTCGCGTTGCTCGGCATGCTCGCCCTCGCGTTGTTCTTGACGGCCAGCCGTGAGGCGCCGCCCAACGTTCCCGTGGCCATGGTTCAACCCGCCATCCCTGCGCAGCCCACTGCCACGCCAACCGTCGGCACGCTGAAAGCCGCGCCGAGCGCGACTGAGCCCGTGACGCAACTGCCAAGCACGAGCGCGAGCGCGAAACCCGCGCGCCCCAAAGTGCTTTGGTATCCGCGTCCCGCGGCCCCTGCTGCCCCCGCCCCCGTTAAAGCACTCAAACCCACTGCTGATTCTCCCCCTCCGTCCCAGCCCAACAAACTCGAGCTTCGCCGCGAGCGTTGAGCGCCCCTTCAGGAATCTCGACACATGCCCAGAGCGCCGTTCGCGCGAGTGCCGCGCCTCAGCCTGCTCCTCGTTCTTGCAGTCAGCACGCTTTGCTTGAATTTGAGCTCAGCCTCCGCCGCCTCGGAAACTGCGGACGAAGCGGATCTTCAGTTTCAGCTCGGCAATGAGCGCTACGACGCGGGTGACGTAAAGTCCGCAATCGAGCACTTTCTCGCGTCGAATCGCTTGGCGCCGAACAAGAACGTCTTGTTCAACATCGCTCGTTGCTACGAGCAGCTCAAGCTGTTGCCGGACGCCTACCGGTACTATTCAGCATCGCTCGAAGCAGAGACCAACGAGGCCGGCAAGCGCCGCACGCAAGAGTCGCTCGACCGGCTGAAGCCGCGCGTCGCGCTGCTCACCATCGAAAGCGATCCGCCTGGCGCGACCATCTACCTGGACCGCAAGGATCTCGGCTCACGCGGCGCGACGCCGCACACCCTGGCCATGCCGGAGGGCTCGCACACCGTCATCGCGGAGCTGCCCAACTACGAGCTCGCGCAATCCGAGAAGCTCGAGCTGCGCTTGGGCGAAGAAACTCACGCGGTCCTCAAGCTGAAGCCAATCCTCGGCACGTTACGCGTCACCGGCACGAAACAAGCTTCAATTCGCCTCGATGCCGAGTCCAAGCCCAGGTGCACCGTGCCCTGCGCCGTGGACGTGCAGGTCGGCAAGCACGTCGTGTACGTGTCGCGTGACGGCTTTCGAGCGCAAGAGCTGCCCGTTGACGTGACCGCTCACCAGGTCACTCCGGTGCAAGCAGCACTCGACCCGCTGTCCGGCACCGCGGTCGTGAATGCGGACGTTCGCGACGCGCTGATCTCGGTCGACGGTCGACCGCGCGCCTTCACGCCAGCAGTCGTGACCTTGCCAGTCGGCAAACACGAAATTGTGATCTCGCCCGCAGGCTACCGGCCGCTGCGACGCGTCGTGCTGATCGAGACGGACAAGAGCACGCCCGTCGATTTCGAAATGTCCGGCCAAGAAGAAGTGCTCGGCGCATCCCGCAGCTCGGAAGCGGTCGAAGACGCGCCGGCCTCAGTGACCATCATTTCTCGTCAAGAGCTGCGCGCCATGGCTTACCCGACGATCGCGGAAGCGATTCGCGGCGTGCGCGGCATGTACCTATCCAACGATGACACCTACATTTCGACCGGCGTGCGCGGCTTTTCTCGCCCCGGCGACTACGGCAACCGCATCCTCGTGCTCTTGGATGGCCACCCCACCAATGATGACTGGGTCGGCTCGTCGTACGTCGGGTTCGATGCCCGCGTCGATCTCGACGACGTCGAGCGCATCGAAGTAATTCGTGGTGCCGGCTCCGTCATTTACGGTAACGGCGCCTTTTTCGGCGTGATCAACTTGGTGACTCGGCCCAAGGACGAGCCCACCCACGCTGAGCTCGGTGTCTCCACGGCGCTCGGCGCGGGCCGCGCGCGCGCCTCCGCGGTCTGGCATGCCTCGCCAGATGCGGGCGTGTGGCTGTCGCTGTCCGGTGCCAGATCAGCCGGCATCGATCGCTATTATCCGGAATACGTGTCGACGCCAGACATGGCTGGCACGCCGACGGTCACGGACTTTCGCGGCAACCCGGCGACCGGCACCGTGCGTGACGCTGACGGCTTCCAGGCGGCCACGCTCGGCGGCCGTGCTTGGTATCAAGCGCTCTCGGCCGAGTGGTTTCTGACCTCGCACGACAAGCACTCGCCGTCAGCGCAGTACTTGACGCTGTTCGGTGATCCGAGCGCCAACAACCACGACACGCGCGGCTTCGTGGATCTGCAGCTGGAGCCGAAGTGGGACAGTGTCGAGTCACTGACTCGCGTGCATGGCGACTACTACCGCTATTCCGCGCACCTGCCCTACACACCCAACGCCGTTGATCCCACGTCCTTCGGCACGGAAAACGACAATTTCACCGGCTTTTGGGGCGGCGTCGAGCAACGCCTGGTGTTCAAACCAAGCACGGACGTCAAGCTGACCGTGGGCGCTGATTTCACTCGGCACTTCAAGACACACCAGTACAACATCGACGATCGCGCGCGGCCCGGGTACGCGGGGGCGGATGCGGGGCCCATCCTGGACACCGACAACCCCTACAACAACTTTGCTGGCTACGCGCAGTTCGACTGGGTCGTATCGAGGGCACTCCGCATCTCCGCGGGCTCGCGGCTCGACTACTTCAACAACTTGAATTTCAACCTGGGGGATTCGCTGAGTCCGCGCTTAGCCGTGATCATCAAGCCGTATGACCGCGGCAACTTGAAGCTCACCGCCGGCAAGGCGTTCCGCAATCCGAGCCAGCTGGAACGTTTTTACGCTTCGCAAACGCAAGTGGCATCGAACAACGTTCGCCCCGAACAGGTGTTTTCCGCAGAGGCGGAGTTCACGCATCGCTTCTCGCGCGTGATTAGCGGGCTAATTACTGGCTACACCAATTACGTCAGTAACCTGATCGAGCTCGGGACCACGAGCTATCAGGGCACGGACGTGAATCAGGATCAGAACTCCAATGCTCCGATCTTGGTTTTGGGCGCTGAAACCGAGCTCCGGCACGAGTGGCAGCAGGGTTGGATGCTCTCCGCATCTGCATCCGTGCAAAAGGCGCGCTACCTGAATGACAGCAATCGCCGCAACGTGCCGAACTCGCCGCTGGTGCTCGCTGCCGCCAAGGCAATGATGCCGCTCATCGGGCGCACCCTGAAGCTCGCCAGCCGCGTCAGCATCGAAGGCCCGCGCTACGACAACGCTTTGCTCGCCAAAGACATCACCTGCGACCCGAACGCCGCCCTGCCCGTCGCCTGCCCCGCTCAAGGCACGACGACTACCGGCGTGGTCTGGGATCTCGTGCTCACCGGCGCCGTGGAGCGCTTCGACGCCAATTACGCGGTCGGCCTCTACAACCTGATGGATTGGTCGTACGACACGGTGCCGAGCACGGAGTACGCGCAGCGCACCATTCGCCAGCGCCCTCGCTCGGTCCTGGCGTCGCTCTCCCTCAAGTTCTGAGCAACCGAAATGAGCGAGCGAGGCGCCTTCGAAGCCTGGGTCCCGAGTGACTACCTGGCGGAGTACTACTCCGAGCTCCAAGAAGACGAGCGCAGCACGCTCAAGTTCTTCGTCGAGCAAATTCGCGCGGCGCCGCCTGGGCCGCTGCTCTGTTTCGGCTGCGGCCCTACCCTGCACCACGTGCTGCTCGCTGCCGAGCGCATGCCAGAAATCTACCTGGCGGATTACGTCCCTGAGAATCTCGCGGAGATCGCACGCTGGCAGCGCCGTGAGCCGGGCGCACATGATTGGTCCGCGTTCGCGCGGTACATCCTGGAATGCGAATCCGGTGCCTCAGCCACCAGCCAACAGATCGACGCGCGCCTCGAGCTCCTGCGCACGAAAATAACCGGCTTGGTGCACGCTGACGCCAACCTTCGCGATCCCCTAGGCCCGCAATTTCGTGGCTTCTTCTCGGCGGTGCTCAGTCCGTACTGTGCGGAATCCGCCACGGGTGACCGCTCTATATGGACGTCATTCTGCCGAAACATTGCAAGCCTGGTGCGGCCTGACGGGCTCTTCCTTACGTCTGCGCTCCGACTCTGTGAGCGCTACAAATCCGGGGCGCGCTTCTTCCCGGCGACTCCGATCGACGAACACGACCTGCGCCAAGTGCTCTCGCAAGACTTCCGCGCAGACAGCATCCAAGTTCAGACCCGGGAGCTTCACGATCACGCAAGCCAAGGCTTCTCGGGCATTTTGTTAGCCCGCGCCGTTAGGTAGCGGCGTAAATCCTGGCACTCAGCGTGGGCCGCGCTTCTCGTTGGCGAGCAGGCGGGCCAGCGCCTCCTCGAATTCCACTCGCCCTGTGCGGCGGCGTGAATAGAGCGTGTTGACGTTCACGCCCAGCAAACTGGAGATCTCGTGCATACTGCGGCCCTCGAACTCGGACAGCACCACCACCGCTGCCTTGTCTTCGCCGATTTCGTGGGCCACGCGCTTGAGAATGCCCTCGGCTTGAGAGCAAGCGGTGAGCTCATAGGGATCGCACATGGGCGCGCATTGCGTCGCTTGCCAACTGAGCTCGAAGAGAGTGTCACGGTCGCTTCGTCGTCGCTTCTTTCGTCGATAGTTGCGCACAGCACTCACTACGAAGCCAAACACCCATGTTTTGAGCGTACAACGGCCTTCGAAGGCGGGCAGATGACGATGAACGTGCACGAAGACGTCTTGTGCAACGTCCTCAACGTCATTATCTGCCACGCCTAAACGACGCGCAGCGCGCTCGACGAATTCTGAAGTCTCTGTGTAGACACGACAGAAATCGAGGCTATCGAGCTGCGCGGAATTTTCCCCGAGCGCCGTATCGCGATCGCTATCGGACTGCATGCTGAGCTCCTCCCGGGCCCACGTTGCACGTGATGATGTCGAGGAAGGAGTGTATCCACACCGCGATCAGCAGGCGGCAAGTCCCGATAAATCTTGCTTCTGAAGAGCCGCGCGAACTTTGAACTGTGCGCACTGTGCGACTGAAGAGCTGCGCGAACTTTGAACTGTTGCGCCTGAAGAACCCCGCGCACTGTGCGACTGAAGAGGCGCGCGAACTTTGAACCGTGCAAGATTCGAAGCCGTAGCGCAAAACAGATATCTGCCATTTCGGTCACAACGAATCACCGCTTGTGACACTAATGCAGAGACAATCGAGGTCCGCGAGCGTCCGCCAACGCTACGCGGCGCCGTCGAGTTGCGCGCAGCGTGGTGTTTCACGGTGCGTCGCTACAGGTGCGCATTCACCCAGTTTGCCGGAGCACAATGAACATCAATCCCAAACTTTGCCAGCAGTTGCTGTACGGTACGGTCGCCCTGTCAGGGTTCACCTTCGGTTGCTCGGACTTCTCCAAGACACAAGTCGCTTCGGCTGAGGAGCAAGACGTTACAGCCAGCGTCACGGCCGCCGTCACGAGCACCGGCACGGACCCTGGGCCGCGCACCGGCGCACCCGGCGCGGGCAGCTTTTACCCGACCCTGAGCCCGACAGAACAGGCGTTGTTCATCGACGCGCTCGATACGTTCAACGAGATCGACTCGGTGTCCGGCAATATCGAAGCGGGCACCGGCCTTGGCCCCACCTTCAACGGCGATAGCTGCGCGATGTGCCATGCCCAACCGAACGCCGGTGGCTCGAGCCCAGGTCTGCGCAGCCCGCAGCACCCGATCGCCAATCCTCAGATAGCGCTCGCGACCAAAGACGGCGCAACCAACTCCATCCCGTCCTTCATCACGGCCGCCGGCCCGGTACGCGAGGCCCGTTTCAT
>FSWQ01003659.1_pt1 | contig 12511 bp, 12 predicted proteins | sample 1637691 | NCBI WGS metagenome assembly FSWQ01 (sample SAMEA3914814, study PRJEB12502) | metagenome | biome: forest; material: soil | place: USA | collected 2011-09-16 | depth 0.1 m | reverse complement strand
TTGCGTCTCCGAGTCGCGACAGCTCGTGCGGCGCCAGCAAACGACGTCTTCGCATCCCGATCGCCGCGTTGCCGCCGTGGCCACGGTCGTGGGCGGCATCGTCACCGCGGTCGGCGCGGGGCTGATCGCCGCCTCGGACAACGCGGACAAGCGGGTGACGTGCGGTGAAGGCCAAGCCGGCGACCGCTGCGAGAGTGTGTCGAGCGCGCTCGCGGATCTCGGCGTCACGACGTTGCTCACCGGGCTGAGCACGGCCGTCATTGGCGGCTATTTCTGGGTCCAAAAGCCCACGATCGAAAGCAAAGAGCTGCCGGCCGATACACGCACGCAGCTGCTCTCGAACAACGCCAGCTGCGGGACGACTCCCGCCCTGGAAGGTTTGTCGGTCGCGATGGACATCCCGGGTGGCGGCACCTGGCGCGGGCGCACCGCGCTCGACGGCAGCGTGCGCATCGACGTGAGCGACAGCATCAAGTTGCCCGAAGGAAGCACGCTGAGCCTCGTAGTCGACTCGGTACCCGCGATTTTGGCGGGCATCGTGAACCCGGGGGCAACACTCGGAACAGTGTGGCTCGCGCGCGCCGGAGCGCCGAAGAAGAGCGTTCGCCTGAAGCAGCCGCGCGATCCGCTGGCGACGCGCTGGTAGGTACAACGCCGAACGGCGGACGCTTCAATCGTCCGCCGCTCGCCGCAAGCCGGGGAGTCTTCCGAACTCCCCGTTCCCAGTCAGTGCTCGCTCACTTCGCCGCGATGGCAACGTGAGAGGTCGAAGCCGCCTCGGAGGGAGCCGCGGTGTAGCCGGTCAGGCCGCCCGTGAGTTCCGGATAGGCCGGACCACCGTGCTCGTGCAGGTCGAGCCCTTCGAGCTCGCCTTCCTTGGTGACGCGCAGCGTGCCCGTCGCCTTGACCGCGTACATCAACGCCATGCCGATCGCAAACGTGGCGGCCGTGATCGCAGCGCTACCGATGGCTTGCGCGATCAGTTGGTTCGCGCCGCCGCCGTAGAACAGCCCCGTGACCACCGAGGCGGCAGAGTTGTCTGCCCCGAGCGGAGTCGGAGCGCCGTACTCACCGGTCGCGAACAGGCCGAGGCTGAGCGTTCCGAAGATACCGCACACGCCGTGCACGGCCACCGCGCCGACCGGATCGTCGACACGCATGTATTCGACCAAGTCGACGCCGAGGACCACGACCACGCCGGCGATGGCGCCGATGCAGATGGCGCCGAACGGCGACACCCAGTAGCAGGGGCAGGTGATGGCGACGAGGCCGGCGAGGAAGCCGTTCACCGTCATGCCGCAGTCCCACACTTTGTTACGCGGGAGCACGAAGAACAGCGCGGAGAGACCACCGGCACAGGCAGCCAGCGTGGTGTTCGCGGCAACACGACCGCAGCCCGCGGCGTCCATGGCCGAGAGCGTGCTGCCCGGGTTGAAGCCGTACCAGCCGAACCAGAGGATGACGCCGCCAACGGCCGCGATCACCATGTCGTGACCCGGAGGCATGCTGCCGCCGTCACGCTTGAACTTACGACCCAAACGCGGCCCGAGAGCGATCGCACCCGCGAGAGCGACGAAGCCACCGATCGTGTGCACCACGGTCGAGCCGGCGAAGTCGTGGAACGGAACCGGCTTGATGGTGTTGAGCCAACCGTCCGGACCCCACGCCCAGTGACCGAGGATCGGATAGATGAAACCGCTCACGCCGAAGCTGTACAGCAGGTCGCCGACGAAACCGGTACGACCGACCATGGCACCCGAGGTGATGGTGGAGCAGGTGTCGGCGAACGCGAACTGGAACAAGAAGAAGGCCAGGATCGCGACGCCCGACGAACCGAACGTCTCCGGCGCGCCGTGCAGGAAGAAGAACTCCTTGCCGATGAAGCCGTTGCCCGAGCCGAACATGAAGGCAAAGCCCCAGGCCCAGAACAGGATGCCGCACAAGCAGGTGTCGACGATGCCTTCCAAGAGGATGTTCACCGTCTCGCGTGTGCGAGCGAAGCCCGCCTCGAGCATCATGAAGCCGGCCTGCATGAAGAACACTAGGAACGCTGCAACGAGCGTCCACATCGTGTTGATCGGATTGACGTATGCCGGCACCGGTGGGACCGCGTCATCGGCCAACGCGGGAGTCGCGAAGTAGAAGGTGATGCCTTTGACAACGGCAAAAAGGACAACGACGCCAAGCAGCTTCGCTGCCAAAATGGTCCAAAACAGCTTTTGGCGACCTGGCTGTCGATAACGGGCCAGAAGGTTCTCAAACATTTCGGGTTCTCCTGTACGAGGGCACGCATGAGCGCGAAGCGCCTGGGACTCGCGATGGAGTAGCCGGCTGAAGGTTTCGTCTGGAATTCGCGTTCAGCTCGTTGTTCGAGCCGGAATGACACATTTTCTTTCGTTGAGATCACGACGCAACGCGCTGCCAATTGTGAGATCTCACGTGAGATAAGGCGCCCCTTTTTGACCCGTAATGCCCGCGATCTTCACGTTTCCGCCGACGCGCACCGCTGTCGGCAACCCTCCCACCCGAGCCTTATGTTTCGCATAAGTTTCCAAGTAGTAAGGCAATGATAAAATTGAGCGTGGAGTGGTTCATATATTCTTGATCCCAAACTTCGAGATTGGACCCCAATCTGGGGACTCGCTAAGCCAAAACACAATGCAACCGAGCACCACGGAGTCGCGCCTAGCGCGCTCGAGCAGCGGGCCGCGACTGTGGAGTCGCTTCGAGCGCCTGGGCTTATTCGCGACTTCTCCAGTGACTCATTACTTGGTGGGCCTGCCGGTGGCCGCGGCGAGCACGTTGATTTGCACGCTCATCGCCCCTTGGGCACAGCTGGCGGACTTCGTGATCGTGTACTTGCTCGGCGTGGTGGCGATCGCGGCGCGCTGCGCGCTCGGGGCGTCGCTGTTCGCGGCCGTGATCAGCGTGCTGCTGTTCGATTTCTTTTTCATCCCGCCCTACCTCGAGTTGAGTTGGCCGGACGCAGGGAGCGTGCTCACCTTCGTGGGCATGGTCGTGGTGGCCGGCGTGATCAGCAGTTTGAATCAGGGCCTGCGCCGTGAACGCGAGACGGCGCAGCGCAGTGAAGCGTTCGTCAATGCGCTGTATGGCTTCAACCAAGCATTATCAGAGGTTCATTCATTGGAGCAGCTGAGCTCGTTCGCGGAGCGTCGCCTGGCGAGGCTGTTCGACACACGTGTGCATGTCGCGTTACAGTCCGGTGAAGCCATGTTCCCCAGCGACGAGCTCGGCCTCGACTCAGCCGAGGAGCGCCGGCTAGCATTGCTCGCCTGGAAGAAAGGCGAGCTGGTCGAAGATCCGGCGGTGCCCGGCTTGAACCTGTGGCTCACCTTGAAGGGAGCGCACCGCAGCGTTGGCCTGCTCGGTCTCGAGCCGCGTAACCCCAAGCGCTTCGCCGACGCGGGCGAGCGCCAACTGCTGCTCGGCTGCGCGGCTCAATTGGCCGGCGCGATCGAGCGCTTGTTGCTCTCGGGCGCCACCCACCGCGCCGAATTGCAGGCCGAGACCGAGCGCACCCGAAGCTCGCTTTTGGCGGCGGTTTCCCATGATTTGCGCAACCCGCTCTCGGCCATCCTCACCGCCGCCAGCACCGCCGCGCGCGCCGACTCCACGATCAGCCCGGAAGAACGTCGCGATTTGATGCGCACGATCGTGGGCGAGAGCGAGCGGCTCAATCGGCTGGTCGCCAATTTGCTGTCGATGACGAAACTCGAGTCGGGGGAGATCGCGCTGCAACGGCTGCCCGAAGACATGGCCGAGCTATTCGAGAGCGCCCTGCGCGCGCTGTCCGCGCCCAACGCCGCCGCGCGCATTCGAGTCGCCATCGAGGCCGATCTGCCCGCGGTGGACGTCGACGCGGTGCTGATCGAGCAAGCCTTGATCAATCTCTTGGAAAACGCGCTGCGCTACGCGCCCGCCGATTCGCGAGTGGAGCTCGAAGCCAGCAACGCCAAAGACAGCGTGCTCGTGCGCGTGATCGATCGCGGTCCGGGCATTCGCCTGGAAGAACGCGAGAAGGTGTTCGAGAAATTCTTTCGAGGCAGCCGCGCCACGCGCGACGGTGGGGCGGGCCTCGGGCTCACCATTTGCCGAGCCGCGATCTTGGCCCACCGCGGCCGCATTCGTGCCCTGGAAACCCCAGGGGGCGGCGCAACGGTGGAATTCACGCTGCCACGCGCTACGTTGACGGGCGGCCTGGAAGACGACTGAATGACACTGCAACCGCTGATCCTGACCATCGAAGACGAGACGGCCATTCGGCGCACGCTGTGCGTCGCGCTGCGTGACCAAGGTTACGCGACCTTGGAGGCCGCCACGGCCGAAGACGGCTTGTACCAAGCCTCGCTGCGCGCCCCGAACCTGGTGCTGCTCGACCTGGGCTTGCCCGACCGAGACGGCGTGGAGGTGACGCGCATCTTACGGCGCACCCAGCAGGTGCCCATCATCGTGATTTCTGCGCGCGACGCCGAGGCGCAACAAGTCGAAGCCTTGGATGCGGGCGCCAACGACTACGTGACGAAGCCCTTCCGCGAAGCCGAGCTGATGGCTCGCGTACGCGCTGCCCTGCGCTACGCCCCGCACATCGTCAAACCCTCCGAGTCCTTCTTCAACGGTCGGCTGCGCGTCGACTTCATGACTCACGAGGTCTCACTCGACGGCCAAAAAGTGATCCTGACCTCGAAGCAGTACAAGCTGCTCTCCGTGCTGGTGCGCCAGCCCGGCCGCGTGATCACTTACCGCACGCTGCTCCGAGAAGTGTGGGGCCCCTCACGCATCAGTGAGGTGCATTACCTGCGCGTGTTCATGAAGCAACTCCGCGACAAGCTCGAACGCGACCCGACCCGTCCCGAAATGCTGCTCACCGCGCAACGCGTCGGCTACCGCTTCAAACCGAGCGACTGAGCGGCGCTAACCCCCTCGACGCGCCAGACGTCGTCCGTGCGTTCAGACGAGCCTGTTATTTCCCTCGGCTGGCTCAGTGTGAGCGTCGTGGCGCGCTCTTCGCAACGAGCACGTTTGCAGCCGAATTCCGAGTTGGAAACCCCTCGAGATTCATCATAGCGAGCGGCGAACCCCGAGCGCGTTTCGCGCAGTATCACCGTCGTTCTGCAAACCTCAGAGCGCGTGGACGGGCGGCGTGACAACCCGATCACGGCGTTCAACTTTAGGTTGCAGCGTTAGCGATCTGCATCAGATACGAGGGGCCTCGTGAGATCGAAAACTTAGTGTGTATGCATCAGCGTACGCATACACGCTAAGTTTTTCGCGCGGAAGGTGCCCTTTCTGACTAGTGCTCGGTCGTCTTTACGCTCATGTGTCGCAGGCTCTTCGGCGCTTCTTCGAAGCCGAGAGGTCGCTCGGTTTTGCTGGAGGTTGCTGGGGCGCGCGCGACGGCGCACGCGAACCCCAAGAATTTCTCCAACAACGCGATCGCCGATGAACGGGTCAGAAGGCGGCGCGCAACGCGCTTTCGAGCAGGGGGATCAGCTCGTCGATCTCGGAGTCGGTGACTCGCAAAGAGGGCATGAAGCGCAAGATGTTGGGCCGCGCGGCGTTGATCAAGAGGCCACTCTCGAAGCAGGTCCGAACGATGCTCTCGGCGCGGTCGCTCGGGAGCACCAAGGCCCACAAGAGCCCGCGGCCGCGCAGCGCGCAGCCGTGAGTTTTGGCGAGCCGTGCGAGTCGCTCGCGCAGGGTCTCGCCGGCGTCGCGAACGCGCGCCAAGAACGCAGCGCTCGACACGATATCGAACACGCGACTGGCGACCGCGACCATCAGCGGATTGCCGTTGTAGGTGCCCCCTTGGTCGCCGGGCGCAAAGCAGCTGGCGCGCGCGCTGGAGAGGACCGCCGAGACGGGCACGCCGCCTCCGAGGCCCTTACCGAGCGTGAGAATGTCTGGCTCCACGGCCTCCTGTTCGCAAGCGAAGAGTGTCCCCGTGCGACCCATGCCGGTCTGCACTTCATCGCAGATCAAGAGCAGGTTCCGTTCGTCGCACAAGCGCCGGAGCTCGCGCAGGTAGCCCTCGGGCGGCACGACCACGCCGGCCTCGCCTTGAATCGGTTCGACCATCACCGCGACCGTGTTCGGCCCAATGCGCGCCGCGACGGCGCGCGCGTCGCCGTACGGCACTTTGACGAATCCCGGCATTCCAGGCGGGAACAGCGCGTCCCAACCCGGTTTGCCGCTGGCCGCCATCAACGCCAGCGTGCGGCCGTGGAAGCTGCCTTCGGTGGTGATGATTTCGAACGCGCCGCCGCGCTCGAGCTTGCCCCATTTGCGCGCCAGCTTCAGCGCCGCCTCGTTGGCCTCCGCGCCGCTATTGGCGAAGTGAACCTGTGAGAGCCTGGCGGCCCGCGCGAGCTCCGACGCGAGACGCAGCTGTGGAGCGTTGTGGAATGCGGGACTGGCCGTGATCAGCGTTTGGGCCTGCGCGCTGAGCGCCTCGGCGAGCTCGGGCGGCGCGTGCCCGAGCGCGTTCACGGCCCAGCCTTGCAGGAAATCCAGGTACCGAGCGCCGGTGTGGTCCCACAGGTAGGAGCCACTGCCACGCACCATGATGCGAGCGGGCCGAACCGCCACCGGCATGAGTCGGGCTTGGGCGGAGAGCAGTGCTTCGAGCGAGGATTCTCGAGGGCTTTCGTTGGGCGATGTCACGGGGCTGTCCTTCCGGGTGGCCCGCCGTGAAATGCGCGACGTAACCACCCAAGTTGCGGGCGGTTACGCGATTTGCCGAGGCTGCTACGCGCTACGGCATCTCGCGTCCGCCGCAAATAGCGGCGCGACGAGCGAAACGACGGGGGGCACGGAGCGACATCGGAGCCCGGAGTGTCACTCGCTCCGCTCCTTTCGTCAAGTGATCGGCAGAAAGCGGGCGGGGCGCTCGGGCGGCCGCGTCGGCGTGTACGCGAAGCGGGCTACACGCCGTAGCGAATCAGCACACGTGACGACAATGCGTGTGCGCGATTCGATAGCTCGAGTCTGGATATTCAATCAATCACGCGCTGTCTAAACACGAGCGCCACACGCTCGTCGTGCAAACCAAAACGCCGCACCGCATAAATCGTGCGTGGACATGAGAATTACTGAAGCGGCCGAGTCGGCACATCGTATGTTTTGCTGGCACTCGCGACAGTGCGAGCGCGCGCGTTCGATGATTCAATCGTTCACGCCTTGGGCATTGCTTTCAATTTGACGGAGGTCAACGTGACTAAATTTTCTTTGGTTTCGCTCTTATGCTTTGCGACCGCGGGCGCTTCTGCCATCGCCTGCAGCAGTGACGACGACACGACGCCGGTGGCGACGGCCGGCACGGGCGGCCACAGCACCGCCGGAACCGGCGGCCGCAGCACGGCTGGAGCGGGTGGCTCGACCGCCGGCAAAGGCGGAAGCGCCGGTGACCTCACCGAGGCCGGCTCGGGCGGCGAAGGCGGCGCGATCGAGAGCACTCTGTATTTCCGACTTCACGAACACGCGGGCATCAAGGCCGCACTGACCGCGATCGTGACCGAAGAGCTGAAGGATCCGATCATCGCGTCTTACTTTTCTCAGCAAGCAAACCCCGCGCACAAGCCGAGCAAGGCCGACATCCTCGACTGCTTCACCAATCTGCTCGCGAACGCCGCGGGCGGACCGGAGGAATACCCGTTCACGACCGACACGGGCTTCGAGTGCCGTGACATGAAGACGGCCCATCAAACGCTGGGCATCGGCGCGGGCACCTTCGACAAGTTCGTGGGTATTGCGGCGACCGTGCTCACCGATGCCGGAGTGAGCGACGACGACGTGGCCACCATCGGCGACGTCCTCAACGGCACCAAGACTCAGATCGTGGACAAGAACGTGCCGAGCGGGGTTGCTCCGTGTAAATCTCCGGCAAGCTGCGCGGTCGATGTGCCGACGGAGGGCGGCGCGGGCGGCGCGGGCGGCGCGGGTGGCGAAAGCACCGAAGGCGGAGCCGCCGGTAGCACGCTCTGAACCCTGAATGAGTTGAGCGAAGGAGAACCCCATGGCGCGCACAAAGTGGTTTCGTGTTTCGATGTACGTGGTTTCGGGCTTGGCAGGTCTGACGTTGATCATCGGCCTACTGCACACCCCGCTCGGTCGGCCGCTGCTCGCTCGACTGGGCGTCGGCTGCCCCGTGCAGGCGTCGCCCGAAGACACCGAGCGAGCACGGCTGCAAAGTGCGCGCGCCACGGGGGGCAGTGAAGCGAGCCCAGCGCAACCAGCGCTGGGCTTTGCCCTCGACAGCATGACGCTCGAAGATGCGCGGGCCTGGGCCGAGCGCCATCACGTCGAGTGCAGCGAACAACGCGCGGGCAGCTTGCTCAATTGCAAGGACGTGGCCGAGAGCGCGCTCGGCGGAACAGGCAGCCGCCCGATCGACGAGCTACAGCTGGTGTTCTCGCCGCGCACCAAGCACTTGGTGAACATCGCGACGACTCAATACGGGCTCGCCGCCGGCGACGCCGCCGCTCAGATGAGTCGCGTAGTGAGCGGCCTCGAACAGCAACTGGGTAAACCGACGCGTGAGCTGGGCCAGCGCACGGGCAGCTACTTGGATTCCGCCCCGTACAAGACCGCTCTCGTCCGTTACCGCTTTCGCGACTATCAAGCCGACGTGACGGCCACGAATTTACCCGGCAAAGGCACGATGCTGCGTGAGCATTACATGTCGGCGCGCGAACAGGCGTCGGCGCGGGACTGACTCGGACGCGCGCCTCGCCGGTAGCGACGTCAATGTGGCAGAGCGCTCGCAAGATCGATCGCCACATGACACGCGATACCGGGCAGGAGGCTCTTTCGATAGTGGGCGAGGACGCCCAGGGCGAGCCCGTACAGAGCGATGCGCAGCGCGGGACCGACGCCTTGTTCCGCGTGCGCAATGCCGAACAGCAGCGCTTGCAACGCGATGCCCAGCGCGGGTCGGCCAGTGAAGGCGGTGAGCTGCTGCTGCAGGTAGCCGCGGTACACGACCTCCTCACAAAAGCCGACGCTCAGCGCTACGAGCACCCAGGTGAGGCGCTCGGCCTCCGTGCTCGGTAGCACCGCGCGCAGCGCGGCGTTTCGCCCCGCGTGCAGCTCGTGGACGGAGAGCGCTTCGAACGCCTGAATGACCAACAGCAACGCGAGCGCGAACGCGAGGTCGGTCAGCGCTCGCCGAGCGGTGGCCCAGCGCCGCCCCAGCAATTCGGGCAGCGCATCGTGCGGGCGGAACAAGCGCGAGACGTACGCGGTCAGGCCCCAATTGACCAAGAGAAGCGGCAAATATTGGCTCGAAATGCGAGCCAGCGACCCCTTCGTGAGGGACGCCGGCGCGCGCAGTGCGACGCTCGGCGCGGCCGCGAACTGGAGCAGGATGCCGGTGATCGCGACCGCCACGATCAAGACGATCAACGCCGTCGTGTGCCACCAAGGCGCCAAAGAGCCTCTGTCCAGCGCCTCGCTACGCGTCGACGATTGATGACGCACGGTTGGCAGGCTCTTTGCTTTGGGATGGATCAGCCGCACGTCGTGCCGATGTGTCGCAAGAATCGAACCGGTTGTCCATCACCCGATAAGGAGTCACCACCATGATTACCGAAGCCATCAGCGCCGCGCCCCCCGTTCTCGCCGCCGGCTGGTCTCTCCTCTACTTGCTGTTCGGAGGCGGGATTGGCGGCGCGATCTTGATCTTCTTCGGTCTGAAATTGGTCGGCCGCTAATCGCCGCCACCCGACTTGTGCCCCGCTGCCGCAGGCCCCAAGTTCCGCGTCATGCCGATAGCAGTCGTGACGGGAGCGAATCGGGGCCTCGGGCTCGAAACCGCGCACACGTTGGCCAAACGCGGCTACTGCGTGTGGCTCACCGGGCGTGACGCCGCGCACGCGGAGCGCGCGGCGAGCTCGCTGCGAACGGAAGGGCTCGACGTGCAAGCCGCTCACTTGGACGTGGCCAGCAACGCGAGTGTGTCTGCCTTCGCCGCGCGCATGGTCACGGAAGGGCCGATCGACGCGTTGGTCAACAACGCGGGCGCCTCGCTTCAAGGCTTCGATCAGGACGTCGCGCGGCGAACGCTGGACGGTAACTACCGCGGCGCGGTGCGTGTTACGGACGCGCTCTTTTCCAAACTGGCACCGGGCGCGAACATCGTGATGGTTTCGAGCGGCATGGGGGAGCTTTCGAGCTTCTCGACGGAGCTGCAGCAGCGGCTGCTCTCCAGCACGCTGACTCGCGACGAAATCGAACGTGTGGCCGAGGAGTTCGTGACGGCCGTGGGCCTCGGCACGCACTCGAAGCTCGGCTTCCCCAGCAACGCGTACGGCGTGTCGAAGGCGCTCATGAACGCGTTCACCCGCGTGCTCGCTCGCGAGCTCGACGAGTCGAACCATCAGAATGGCACGAGCCGGCGCGTGAATGCCGTCTGCCCGGGCTGGGTGAAAACGCGTATGGGCGGCAGCAGCGCGCCGCGTAGCCTCGAACAAGGCACGAGCTCGATCGTGTGGGCCGCGATGCTCGGTCCTGCGGGCCCGAATGGCGGCTTCTTTCGGGACGCGAAAGCAATCCGCTGGTAAGTGAGAAGGTGCTAGGCTCCGCTTCGAAAACAAAGGAGCGTCATGACTTATTGCGTTGGGATCCTGCTCAAGGACGGAATCGTCATGGCGTCGGACTCCCGCACCCACGCCGGCGTCGACAATTTCGCGCAGTTTTGCAAGATGAGCGTGTTCGAGCGCGAAGGCGAGCGCGCCATCGTGCTGCTCAGCTCGGGCAACCTCGCCGGCACGCAAGCCGTGATCACGACCCTGCGGCAGCGCGCGGAGACCGAAAGTAAAGAGCCCAACGTATGGACGGCGCGTACGATGTTCGACTTCGTGACGTTGATCTCGAATGCCGTGCGTGACATCGGCCGTCGGGATTCGCCGCATCTGGAGAAGAACGATCTGAAGTTCGACGCTTCGTTCATTATCGGCGGGCAAATCAAGGGCGAAGCGCCGCGCTTATTCCGCACCTATGCCGAGGGCAATTTCATCGAAGCGGCCACGACGGGGACCCAGTTCTTTCAAACCGGGGAAGCCAAGTACGGCAAGCCGATCATCGATCGCGTGATCACGCCCGAAACCAGCCTGAGCGACGCGACCAAATGCGTCCTCGTGTCCTTTGATTCCACGATGCGTTCGAACCTTTCCGTCGCCCCGCCCATCGATCTCGTTCAATACGAGAACGATCAATTGAAGCTGAGCCGTCGCCGTCGCTTCGAAATCGGCGACGCCGAGTTCGCCTCGCTGAGCCGGACGTGGAGCGAAGGCGTGCGCAGTGTGTTTCGTCAGTTGCCCGACGTGCGCTGGTAGCCCTCGCGAGCATGCGCCGCGCGGCCTCGATCGACGCCCAAATCCGCCTTTCGCCAGTATGGCAAAGCAGCGGTGAGTCGCAACGACGCGGCGACGAAACAATGCGCGGCGCGTCGGCGGGTGATGCTAAAGCACGATCATGCAAATCCGAGTTGGCTACGAGCTGATTTTCGAGTGCCCGCAGCCGACCGCGATGCTGCTGATGTTGAACATCCACTACACGCGCGCGTCCGACATCCTGTCGCCCGACCAGCTACGAGTGAGCCCGTCAGTGCCCGTCGACATGTATCGCGACTTCTTCGGCAATTGGTGCACGCGCATCGTCGCTCCCACGGGCGTCACTCGCATCACGGGCAACGCGCTGGTCAATGATAGCGGGCTGCCCGACGCGGTCGTGCCGGGCGCTCGCCAAACCCCGGTCGATGAGCTGCCTCACGATTCACTGATCTTCCTCTTGGGCAGCCGCTATTGCGAGACCGATCGCCTGTCACCCATCGCTTGGGAGTTGTTCAAAGACGCGCCCACGGGCTGGGGCCGGGTCAAAGCCATCTGTGATTTCGTGCATGGCCACCTGACTTTCGGCTACGGCTTTGCCCGAAACACCAAGACCGCGTGGGAGGCGTACCAAGAGCGCACCGGCGTGTGCCGCGACTTCGCGCATTTGGCCGTCGCGCTGTGTCGCTGCATGAACATTCCCGCTCGCTATTGCGCGGGCTACCTGGGCGACATCGGCGTGCCGCACTCGACGGCGCCGATGGACTTCTCCGGCTGGTTCGAGGCGTACTTGGACGGCAAATGGCACACGTTCGACGCGCGCCACAACGTGCCGCGCATCGGGCGGATCGTGATCGGGCGCGGGCGCGACGCGGCCGATTGCGCCATCAGCACCTCGTTCGGTCAATCGACGCTGACCCAGTTCACGGTTTGGACCGACGAAGTCGGCCCGAGTTGAGCGCTCTCTAACTCAAGATCCGCTTGAGGCGCGACACGGCCTTGGCAAACTCTTCCTGCTCGGGCGGCTTGCTCGAGAAGCGCACGCTTCGGCCGGCCACGGTGACGGTCGCAACGCCACGCGACTCGATCATTTGGCCCTGGTTCTGATCGAACCAAGCCTTCGCCTCTTCGTACGTCATTGGCCTCCGTATAGCACGGGTGAAGGG
>FSWQ01001382.1_pt1 | contig 12547 bp, 11 predicted proteins | sample 1637691 | NCBI WGS metagenome assembly FSWQ01 (sample SAMEA3914814, study PRJEB12502) | metagenome | biome: forest; material: soil | place: USA | collected 2011-09-16 | depth 0.1 m | reverse complement strand
TTCGAAGCCATTTTCGAGAGCACGGTCACGGCCATGGCCAAAGCCGGTGAGGTCGTGCGCGAAGGCGAAATGCTCGCGGCGGGGCCTGGCCATGACGGTTGGAGTGGTCACTTGTGGCTGCGCACTTACGCCTCCATCTTGCAGAATTTCATCGAGGGCTACTACGTCGCAGCCCGCGCGCTGGAGCTGCTGGAGAAGTCACCGTTGGCCGAAAAAGAGCTGACCAAGAAGGCGCTCACGCTCGGTCACCGCTTGTTCTTGGAAGGCAGCATCGAGCGTGCAGAAGCGGTCAGCAAAACGATCGTGCAGAACGCATTCCAAGCCTTCCTCGATCACGGCTACCTGACCGTGCGCGACACCAAGCTGGATCTCGCTGACGGCATGGCCGGGCGTGATGCGTTCAGCAAAGTGGCGGAGAACTTGCGCACGTGGATCCCCGGGCGTCAGGCGTGAAGCACGCGCGCCTAGCCGCGCTGGCCGCGCTCATGCTCGCGGGCTTGCCCGGCTGTTTCAGCACGCCCACGCCGCTCGCACCCGGTCTGCACGGCAGCGTAGGCGTGCCCAATCAAGGCGTGCTGACCGAAGCGGAAGAGCTTCCGGTCCGCGGCGATGGGTTCGTGCGCTACCGCCCCATGAGCACGCACTACTTCGCTCGCCCACGCTTGGTGCACGCGCTGGAAGCCGCTGCCGCAGCCGTTTCGCAGCAAGCGCCGGGCGGCGCCCCGCTATTCATTGGGGATTTGTCGGCAAAAACCGGCGGCCGCATTCCCGGTCATGATTCGCACCGCAGCGGCCGTGACGTGGACCTGCTGTTCCTGGTGATGACACCCTCGGGCGTGCCCGTGCCCAGCCCCGGCTTCGTCAAGTTCGAAGCGGACGGCCTCGCGCTGCCTCAGGGGAGCAAGGACTACGTTCGGCTGGACATCGACCGGGAGTGGCTGCTCTTGCGTTCGCTGCTCAGCTCTCCCGAAATCGGCGTGCAATTCATGTTCGTGTGCCACGAAATCGAGGCCTTGCTGATCGACCACGCGCGCGCGCTCGGTGAGCCGGACGAGCTCGTGGCGCGCGCCGAGACCGTGATGCTGCAGCCGAGCGATAGCCTGCGCCACGACGACCACGTGCACCTGCGCATTGCCTGCTCGCCGGATGAAGCCGTTACCGGCTGCAGCGGCGGTGGCCCGCGTTGGCAATGGCTGCCCGAGTATACGAAAGCGGTGCCCTTGGCGGCACAAGACCTGCTCGAGATCGCGCGCCAAGATCCACTCGAGGGCCAGTGAGCGCGAGCGCGAGCCCGAGCGTTCGACTTGGCCGCGGCCAGCTACTACATGGTGATTGCCTGAAAGTGCTCGCCGAGCTCGCGCTGAACGGCAACATCGATTTGGCGTACATGGACCCGCCGTTCAACGCTGGCGGCGAACGCGGCGCCCGCCAGAAGCAGGGCGAGCGCGTGGCCGGCGCCACAGCGTACCGCGACTTTTGGGGCGGTTTAGACGCCTTTTTGGCGATGCTGGAGCCGCGCTTGGTGGCCGTGCGGGACACGCTGAGCGAGCACGGCAGCCTGTGGTTGCACCTCGATCACCGCGCCGTGCACGACGCGAAAGTGCTGGCCGATCGCGTCTTCGGCCGCGCCTCATTCCAAGGCGAAGTGATCTGGGTACCAGGCAACGGCGGCAAGCGCCGCAGCGGCCCGAGCGTCACCCATCAAACCATACTCATCTACGCGCGCGGCCGCGAAATGATCTGGAATGGCGACGACCCCGCGCTGCGCGAGAAACACGCCGACACCAGCCTGCGCATGCATTTCAAAAATGTAGACGCCGACGGCCGCAATTATCGCGACCGCGTCGTCGGCGGAAAAACCTACCGCTACTACGCTGACCGCGGTCGCCGCCTGGGCAGCGTGTGGACCGACCTACCCTCGATGCGCGCCAACACACCGCTGATCAAAGAAGCCACCGGCTACCCCACCCAAAAGCCCGAATCGCTCCTAGAGCGCATCATCGTCGCCTCCACCCTGCCCAAAAGCCGCGTCCTGGATCCAATGTGCGGCTCCGGCACCACGCTCGCCGCTGCCGAACGGCTCAAGCGCGCCTGGATTGGCATCGACCAAAGCCCGCTCGGGTACCGCACGGCGAAAGCGCGCCTGAGCGCACTGACCAAGCCCCTAAAGAGCTCGAAATCCTAGTTTCAATTCGAACACGGATTTTCGGTTTCGAGGGCTGCCCCCAGGCGCACGGGCTGCGGATCACGACGGGCGTGCTCGCTTCGCTGCGCGCGCCCGGCCCCCGGCAAGCGCGGGCTCCGCCCGCGCGGGGGGCCAACGTCAATCAGCGCAGCGCGCGACTCACTGCTTGCGCAGCTCCGCCGCCAACGCCGCAAATTGATCCAACGCCGCTGGGTTGGAAAGCGTATCGCGGCTCGCCACGCTCTCCACGGCTGCACCGAGCAACAGCCGCTTCACGGGGACTTCCAGCTTTTTCCCGTTCAAGGTGCGCGGCACGGCGGGCACGCTCAGGATCTGATCCGGCACGTGCCGCGGCGACAGTTCCCGACGTACTTCGCTTGAAATCCGCTTTTTCAGCGTCGCGTCTAGCTCTGCCTCCGGCGCCAGCACCACGAACAAATACAGCGTGCCGGTGGCATCCGTGAGCGAGCCCGTGTCGACCACCAAGCTATCGGCTATCTCCGGGATCTTCTCGACCACGCGGTAGAATTCGCTCGTGCCCATGCGCACGCCACCGCGGTTGAGCGTCGAATCAGAGCGCCCGTAGATCACCGCGCCGCCCTCAGCCGTGATCTTGATCCAATCACCGTGCCGCCACACGCCCGGGTACATGGAGAAGTAGCTGTCCTGAAAGCGCGCGCCGTTCACGTCACCCCAGAAGTAGATGGGCATCGCCGGAAACGGCGCGGTCAGCACCAGCTCCCCCACTTCCCCCAGCACGCTGCGGCCGGCGTCGTCGAACGCTTCTATCTTGGCGCCCAAGCCGCGACATTGAATTTCCCCCGCGCGCACCGGCAAGAGCGGGCAAGAGAGCAAGAACGCCGTGCACACGTCAGTGCCCCCGCTCACGGACCCGAGCAGCAAATCCTTGGATACGTGCGTATACACCCATTCGAAGCCGTCCGCCGGCAGCGGCGCGCCCGTGGTGCCCAGGCCGCGAATGCGACTCAAATCATGGCTCTTGCCGGGCTCCGTGCCGGCCTTTTGACACGCAAGCAAGTACGGCGCGCTGCTTCCGAAGTAGGTGATGCGCTCTTCTTCCGCCAGCTTCCACAACGTGTGCAGCCCGGGGTACGCCGGGCTGCCGTCGTACAAGAGCACCGTGGCCCCCACGAGCAGCCCGCTGACGAGCATGTTCCACATCATCCAGCCGGTGGTGGAGAACCAGAAGAACACGTCCTTTTGCGAGAGATCCATGTGCAAGCCGAGCGCCTTCAGGTGCTCCAGCAACATCCCGCCGTGCCCATGAACGATGGCTTTGGGGAGCCCGGTGGTGCCGGACGAATACAGCACCCAAATTGGGTGCTCGAAAGGCACTGCCTCGAACGCAAGCTCTTCGTACTCGGCGAGTAAAGTCTGGAACGAGAGCGCGCCGGTGAATAGCTCTTCGCCGCCTCCCACACACACTGTTGCGCTCAAACTGGGAAGCCCAAGGATGATCTGCTGCACCTCTGCGGCACGGTCGAAATGCTTGCCGCCGTATTGATAGCTCGCCACCGTCAGCAGCACCTTGGGCTCAATCTGCCGGAAGCGATCCAGTACGCTGCTCACGCCAAATTCCGGCGCGCAACTCGACCAAACCGCGCCCAAGCTCGCCGTGGCCAAGAACGCGATCAACGCCTCACCGCCATTCGGCAAGAACGCCGCCACGCGGTCACCCACGCCAACGCCCAAGCGTCGCAAACCGACACGCGCGCAGGCCACGTCGCGCGCCAACTGAGCGCGCGTCCAAACACGCCGCTGCCCCGCTTCGTTGCGCGCGATTACGGCTAGCTCTTCGCCGCGCTCGCGCAACGCATGCTCTGCGTAGTTGAGCGTCGCGCCCTCGAACCAATGCGCACTCGGGAGCGCACCGCTCGGGCCCGGATCGGCGGGGCGCGCAAACTGAACCCCGAAATATTCTGCGATCGAGCACCAGAACTCACCCAGCTCAGTCACCGACCACTCGTACAAGCTCGGGTAGTCCTCGAAGTGGAGCGCGCGCGTGCGCGCCAGGAAGCCGAGGTAGTCACTGATACGGCTCTCCGCGCGCTGCAGTTCCGTGGGCTGCCACAGCACAGCGCCTTCATTCGCTGGGCTCTGACCGCTCGCCTTCTCCTCGGTCGTGACCGGCTCGGGCATCCCTCTCAGCATAGCGCGCAAAAAGCCACGCAGAGCGCCGCCAAACAGGCTAAATTACCGGGGCCGATGGAAAACCCGCTCCTCAACCCCACGTTCCCCATCCCGTTCGACGCCATTCGTGAAGAGCACATGGAGCCCGCGGTGCGCGCCCTGCTCGCAGAAGCCAACGCCGCGGTCGATGCCGTGGCCGCAAGCCCTGGGCCGTACACTTATGAGTCCACGCTCGGCGCGCTGGAGCGTGCTTCGGAGCGGTTAGAGCTGGCGATGTCGCTAGTCGAGCACTTGGAGAGCGTGAGCACCACGCCCGCGCTACGCGAAGCGTACAACGCCGTGCTGCCGGACGTGAGCGCGCTGTGGTCCAGCATTCCGCTCAACCCCGGGCTATGGCACGCGCTGGATGAGTTCTCGAAGACGAGCGAGGCCGCCGCGTTGGAGCCCACACGCCGACGCTTCCTGGACAAGAGCCTGGCTGACTTCAGGCGCAGCGGCGCCCAGCTGGACGAAGCCAAGAAAGAGCGGCTCAAGGCCATCGACCGCGAGCTGAGCCTGATCACGACCCGCTTCTCGCAAAACGTGCTCGACTCGACCAATGACTTCGAGGTCGTAATCGAAAACGAAGCCGCGCTCTCGGGCCTACCTGAGTCCGCCAAGGCCGCCGCCCAAGACAGCGCCGCCCAAAAGGGCAAAGCCGGCTATCGCTTCAGCCTGCAAGCCCCGAGCATGGTCGCCGTCATCACCTATGCGGATGACGCCGGCTTGCGTGAGCAAATCTGGCGCGCGCAAAACACCCGCGCCACACAGGGCGAGCACGACAATCGCCCGATCATCGCCAAAATCCTGGAGCTTCGCAAAGAGAAGGCTCAGCTGCTCGGCTTTCGCGACTTTGCGGACTTTCAGCTGGACGACCGCATGGCCAAGAAGGGCGCTGACGCGCAACGCTTCATCGACGAGCTGCGCGAGAAAACGCAAGCCGCCTTCGAGCGTGAAAACCGCGAGCTGTATGCATTCCGCCAAGAGCTGGAAGGCCCGCAAGCCGCGGCACTGCAACCTTGGGACGTTACCTACTACTCGGAAAAGTTGCGCAAGGCGCGCTTCGCGCTGGATGAAGAGGAGCTGCGCGCCTACTTCCCGGCGGAGCTCGCCGTGCAGGGCGCGTTCACCATGGCCGAGCGCCTGTACGGCGTGCGCATCGAGCCCGTCAGCGGCGTGCCAGTGTGGGATCCGGAGGTCCGCGCGTACCGTCTAATCGACGATACGAACGTGGAGCTCGGCACGTTCTACGTGGACCTGTACCCGCGTGAGAACAAGCGCGGCGGCGCATGGATGCATGGGCTCGTTGCCACCGTGCCTCCGCAGCCCAATTTGGCTGTATTTTGCCTCAACGCGAGCCCTCCGGCGGGCGGCAAGCCGTCCTTGCTGCTGCATCGCGATGTCGAAACCCTGTTTCACGAGTTCGGGCATTTGCTTCATCATTCGCTCAGCCGCGTCAGTGTGCGCAGCTTGGCAGGTACCCGCGTCGCGCAAGACTTCGTCGAGCTGCCCTCGCAGATCATGGAGAACTGGTGCTCGGAACGTGAAGCGCTGGATCTGTTCGCGCGCCATTACGAAACCAACGCGCCTCTGCCGAGCGTCCTGCTGGAGCGCATGAACGCCGCGCGCACCTTCCGCGCCGCCAACATGCAGATGCGTCAGCTCGGCTTCGCGAGCGTGGATCTCGCGCTGCACATCGACTACTCGCCCGAGCGCGACGGTGACTTGATGCTGTACGCCAAGAACATTTTGGCCAAGCACGCCGCTTCGCCCTTCCCGGATGACTACGCCATGCTGGCCGGCTTTTCCCATTTGTTTGGGCACCCGGTGGGCTACGCAGCCGGCTATTATTCCTACAAATGGGCGGAAGTGCTGGACGCTGACGCTTTCGGCCGCTTCAAGGCAGAGGGCGTGCTCAGCCGCAAAGTCGGGCAAGAGTTCAAGGAGCGCTTGTTGTCGCGCGGTGACGCTGAAGATCCGATGGACCTGTTCGTCGCCTTCCGCGGCAGGAAGCCCAGTGTGGATGCGTTGCTGCAGCGTCAGGGGCTGATCTGATGGCAATGCGCATTGGGAATTGGGTCGCGATCGTGATGGGCGGCACCGGCGGTACCATCGCCGCGCTCGCCGGCTCCGCCAGTGTGCCCGCAACCGTTCCCGCTGCGCACGCGCCGCCGTTGCGCCCCGTGGCCGCGATCGCCGCGCAAGTACAAGCCTCCACACCCGCCGCTGAATCTGCGGCCCCTGCCCTGCCCGCAATCCCCGCGGCGCCCGCGCTCACCGCGGTCGTCACGGCTTCGCCCAGCGCAGCGCTCCCAACGCCCGAAGCTACGGTAGCGGCGCCGGCCACCAGCGCAGACACCGCACCGCTACCAACCACGCCAGAAACGCTACTGCGCGCGGAAATGCACTGCGATCAGGGCAAATCCGAGTCCTGCATCATCGCCGCCCGCAGCTACGAAACCGGCAGCGCAGGCGCCACGGACGCAGACAAAGCCGCCAAATACCGACGCATCGCGCTCACCATGTGGATCAGCCACTGCGACAAAAACTCGGTCGACGCTTGCGTCACCCTGTCCAAGCTGTATCGCGCCGGCGAAGGCGTGCCCAAAAACGATCGCAATGCCGACGCACTCATCGAGCGCGCGCGTGAGCTGTGCAAGTACAATGAGACGCCCGCATGCCAAGGGCTACCCGGCGCGACGACGCCGTAGCTTCAGCCCGGCTGTGCGTCAGCGGCGTATGTCAAACCAATGGCCCGCCGCCAGCGATCCAACGTCAGGGCGTTGCCCAGTGAGTCTTCGAGGCTCATCTCGCGCGCCTCGCGCTGCTCGAGTTGCGCGGCGACCGCGTCGATTTCGTAGCCGTACGGGCTCGCGTCTGCGGCCACGCGCAATACCTCGGGCTCGCGGCCCGCGCGCTCGATCAGGATCTCACTCGAGCCGCCGTTGGGCGCGGGCAGCCAGGGCTCTCGCAGCAGCACGCGCGCTTCGCTGCCGAAAATACGCACCACGTTGTCTTGCAGCAGCTGCACTGAAGTCGACAGCGTAGCCAGGATTTCCCCGGGGAATTTGCAGATCGCGACGGTGTACTCATCCACGCGGGTGCTCGCGCCCACATGCCCGAGCGCGTGCACCTCCAGCGGCTCACTGAAGGCTTGCCCTCAGGCCGCGCCGGCAACCAAGCGCGCCATCGACACGGGGTAGCAGCCAACGTCCAAGATACCGCCGCCGCCCAGCTCGTTGTTCACGAGGCGGCTCGTGGCCGGAAACACGCCGTCGAAGCCGAACGAGGCGTGAATCGCTTTCACTTGGCCGAGCACGCCGCGCCGAATCAGCGAGAGCAGCTCGTGCGTTTGAGGATGGCAGCGGTACATGAACGCTTCCATCAGGAACACGTCGTTCTCGCGCGCGGCCTGTACGATCGCGCTGACCTCGCGCTGGTTCATCGCTAGCGGCTTCTCACACAAAATGTGCTTCTTGGCGCGGGCCGCCGCAATTGCCCACTCTGCGTGGGAAGGGTGCGGCGTCGCGATGTACACGACCTCCACCTCCGGATCCGAGAGCAGTTGCTCATAGCTCGCGTACGCACGGCTGACCGCGTGCTCGGCCGCGAAGCGCGCGGCGGCTTCTTGGCTGCGGCTGGCAACGGCAATCAGCTCGCTGCTTTGGGATTTGGCCAGCGCACGCGCCAAAGTACCCGCGATGATTCCGGTACTGACGATGCCCCAACGCAACTTGCGAGTCATGTGCGTGCGCGTCCGAATAGGACCGACTAAACGGCCTTGCGAGCTTGCGCCAGCTTGCGCTCGGCCTCGGCGATCACGCGCGAATACGGGTCAAAACGGTCGTCGCTCGGGGGCTCGCGCGACGAGCGCGGCGCCTGCGACGCGGGGCCAGTGCGCGTGCCGCCGTTTTGCATCAACACCGAAACGACGCTCGACAAGCGTACCCCGCGATCGACGCGCACGCCGGAACGAGTCGATAGCTCATCCACGAGCTCATCCAAATCCGACGCGGGGCTCTCACTCGTTGCCCCCAGGACCGAGAAGTCAAAACTGCGCGCATCGATGCGCGCGGCCCAAAGCACGGTCGCAAAGTGCAGATCCGCCGCGGCGTACGACTCGAAGTTACTGGGCGACAGCGACTCTCGAAACACTTGCATGTCCGCGGCGCTGGGCACGACCGCGCGAAACGTGGAGCTACTGGGCGTGACGGACCGCGCGGGCACATGACCCAAGTGCACTTCACCGCGCACGATGCAGGTCAGCGCACCAAAAGGGATCGACATCTCCCGCTCGCGCAGGTGCAAAATGATTTGGTCCGCGCGCATCTCCAAGCCGCGGATCGTGACGATGCGCCGGTTCGGGTCGAAGGCGACCTCACGCGGCACGATGAACACCGGCAAGCCCTCTGCAAGCAGCGCTTTCGCCAGCTCATTGGCTTGCTCTTCATCCGCCAACGCGCGCACGACGCCCCAAATTCCGGGCTTCACGCGCGCCTTCAGGTCATACGCAACGAGGCCCGTAACTCGAGCGAGCCGTGCATAGGCATCGGCTGAGCCATCGAAGCTTGGAGCCAGCATCACGAGCATTGTTGACCTCGAACCGAACGCGCAGAGTACGGCTTAAAACTGCCTGCACTAAGCGCTGCCTGCCAGTAAAGAAACCGCTTCGATAAGCAGTTCGGCAAGCGTGGTCCGAGGGTTGCTTGGAATTTCGGCAAATGTGGCGTGAATCGCCACCCTGAGCTCAGCGCGTGGTTCGCTAGTTACAGCCCATGCCCTTGGTCGGGCCCAGATCCGCCCATTGGATGGCGCCGTCGTCCACGCCCCAGCGTTGGTCCGTGTACTTCTCCACGTCGATCAGCTCGTCCTTGTTGCCCTTGTTTTCAGTGCAACAGCCGTCACAGTCCGCATCCCCACACGTGTCATAAACGGTGACGACGATGGTTTTGTCGCCCTTTTTAAGGCACAAATCGTGAAGCTGCAGCGTCTTTAGATCGGGAAACGCCGCGACGATGTTGTGCGTCTTCACCCAATCCAACGTCTCCGTCTTGTCACAAGCGGCGAACTGGCCCTCATAGGCGCAGCCGTTGAACTCAATGCACTCTTGGCTGCCGGGTGCGGGGTACGATTCATAGTTGGTCTTGTTGGCGGTCTTCCACACCAAGTTGGGCGCGCTGTCACAAGCGCCGGCGCCAGCAGTGCTTGGCGCACCACTCACACCCACACTGCCAGCCGTGCTTGCGCCAGCGACCGCGGGCGCTCCGGCGCTGGGTGCATTGGAGCCCGCAGTGCCGCCCCCAGCGACCGCAGGCGAACCCGCTGCACCAGAACCCGGGCTGCCGCTCGAGCTACACCCGCCGCCCAACGCAGCTGCGCCGGCCAAGAGCGACAGCGAAACCGCAACGGTGATTTTGCGAGTCACAGCCCAGAATGGCCAGCTCGGCCTGGAATCATCAGAAAATGCGCCCGCAAACCGGAAAAGCGAGCGCGGCAGCCTTAGGCTATGCACAGCAATGAGCACGCACTCCCCCAGCGCGAAAACGCCGCAGCCCGATGCCCTGTTGAGCCTTGCCGTTTCGCTACTCGAGCTGTACCGGGAAGGCCCCGTGGAAGCGCACTCGGAAGCCCAGCTGCGCTCGCTCGCCGCGCTCGCCTCTGAGCTCGCCACGTTGCTCGCGGGCAACGCGCAAACCTTCGCACAGCTGGATCAACGACTGCCCGGCTCACGCCTCGCTGAGCGCCTGCTCGAATTGCCGCGTCAGCTCGCAGACGCAAAGCAAACCGAAAGCGCGCTGCTGCTCGCGCGCGAGCTCGCCTTCATTGCGCCGGACGCGCTACGCGGCGATCAAGCATTGATCCTGGCCAACGCCGAGCGCCGTGAAGAGGCGCTCGCGCTCGTGGCTTCCAACCTAGCTCAGGCCCAGGATATTCCGACAGCGGAAGCAAAAGCTGGAGACGTGTACCGCGCCCTGGGTGAGGCCGACGCAGCGGAGGCGTACTACCGCCGCGCGCTCGCCGAGGCGCGCTCCGCGCTGGAACGCTCGGAGGCGGTGCTGCGCATCGTGAGCCTGTTTTCGGACAACGGTCGCGAACAGGATGCGGCGGATTTCTTGAAACAGGAACGCGAACGGCAGGCCGAGCGACCTGCAACTGGCTCGTCCGGCATCCCAAAAGTCGGGCGAAATGAGCCCTGTCCGTGCGGCAGCGGCAAGAAGTACAAGAAGTGCCACGGCACTGACGTGTGAACGCGCGCTCACGCTTGGCAGCGGCGCCGAGCGTGGTAAGTGTGCCGGCGATGCGCACGCTCGTTCCCCAGTTTCATCCGCTCGTAAGCTTGGCGGGCCTCGCGGGTTTCGCGGGCGCCCTCGCCTTCGCCGCGCCCAGCTTCGCCGCCACCAAGACGGACAGCAGCAAGCTGCACAGCGCGAAGAAAACCACGCTCAAACCCAAGAGCAAGCTCAAGACCAAAGCCACCGCCAAGGTCACGCACACGCCCTCAGGTGCGGTCTCCAAGAGCAAGAACGACGCGGCGAAGGGCAAGACTCACACTGCCGCCGCCACGCACCTGGCCACGGGCGCACACACCGCCGTTGCTGCAGCGCCCGCGAAGCCCGCGCAACCCGCCGGTCCGGATCCGGCCGTCGCGTCGCTGGAACGCTTTGGGCTCTCCATCCAGCGCGTCACGCTGGATAACGGCCTCAAGATCGTGCTGAACCCCGATCACGCGGCGCCCACGGTGGCCGTGTCCGTGACTTACGGCGTGGGTTCCAGCAGCGAGGTCGAAGGCAAGACCGGCTTCGCGCACTTGTTCGAGCACATGATGTTCCAGGGCAGCAAGCACGCCGGCAAGGGCCAGCACTTCACGCTCATCTCGGATCGCGGCGGCAGCCTCAACGGCACCACCAACAGCGACCGCACCAACTATTTCGAAGTGCTGCCCGCGAACGAAATCGAGCTGGCTTTGTGGCTCGAATCCGATCGCATGCGCTGGCTGTCGGTCACGCCGGAAAACTTCGAGAACCAGCGCGCGGTGGTGGAAGAAGAGTACCGCATGCGCATCGCCAACGCGGCGTACGTGCCCGGCTCCATTCGCCTGGGTGAAATCGTATTCAAGGGCTACACGCCGTACGCGCACCCCACCATCGGCTCGATGGCAGATCTAGACGCCGCCAAGTTCGAATGGGTGAAGGATTTTCACGATCAGCATTACGCGCCGGACAACGCCGTGCTGACCATCGCCGGTGATTTCGAGGCTGACCAGGCGATGGCGCTGGTGCAAAAGTACTTCGGTCCCGCTGAGCGCAAGAACCCGCCCGCGCTGGTGTTGCCCGCCGCGCCCGAAACGCCGAACACCGGCCGCGCCACGGTCGAAGACACCAACGCACGCACGCCGGGCTTCATGTTCGGCTGGCTAGTACCGGCTTCACACACGCCCGAGCACTATGCCCTGGAGCTAGCCGGGGAAATCCTGAGCGACGGCGAGAGCTCGCGCCTGTACAAGCTGTTGGTTCACGATCGCGCAGTGGCTGACAACGTGTCTGCCGGCACGGATGACCACCGCGGGCCCGATCAATTCACGGTGATGGCCGTGCTCACGGACAAAGGGAAGCTGCCGGACGTGGAAGCCGCGGTCGACGCGGAGCTCGCGCGCTTGCGCAAAACCCCGCCCAGCGCCGCTGAGCTGGAGCGTGCCAAGCGCAAGCTGCGCACCAGCTTCGTGTTCGGTTTGCAGACCAATTTGGGCCGCGCCACACACCTCGGCGAATACGAATCTTATTGGGGGGACGCGCGCGGCTTATCGCACGAATTGTCCCAATACCTCGCGGTCACGCCCGAGGCCGTGCAACAAGCTGCTGCTCGCTACCTGACTACGGAGCGACGCTCGCTGGTCGAAGTCTTGCCGGCGGCCAAGGGAGGTAAGCCATGAGCTCTGTGTCACTGTCGTCGCTCTCGTTTCGCTCGCTCGCGCGGTTCTCGAGCGCGAGTGTCTTGCTGCTTGCTGCTGCGTCTTGCGCGGCTCCGCCGCCCACGGCTCAGGCGCCCATAGCCAAAGCGGCCCCGCCCGCTCCGCCGCCGCCCGCAGCCCCGGTGGATCCGTTGTCTGCCCCGCCGCCCGCCAGCGTCGCTGCCGACAAGCCCTTCCCCACCATCAACCACGCTCACCTGGAC
>FSWQ01002098.1_pt1 | contig 12552 bp, 12 predicted proteins | sample 1637691 | NCBI WGS metagenome assembly FSWQ01 (sample SAMEA3914814, study PRJEB12502) | metagenome | biome: forest; material: soil | place: USA | collected 2011-09-16 | depth 0.1 m | reverse complement strand
GTTGGGATTCGATTGAGGGTGGGTCGACGGGGGATCGAACCCCGGACCAATGGATTAAAAATCCACTGCTCTACCGGCTGAGCTATCGACCCGAACGGGCCCGAAGGACCGCTCGTGGGCGGCGTACTTAGCGCGAAGCCGAGCGCTTGCCCACTCTTTCTTGCACCGACGGCGTAGGAACTTCAGCCCTGTGGCCTGAGGCCGCCGAGGGCGGGTGCGACCTGCTTTAACAGCTCTACTTCGGCTCCAGAGCCAAGCGCCGCGCCAGCGCTGAACAGCGCAAAACTCACGTACTCGTGCAGCATTTGGCGGAGCAGGTTGTCCTGATCGGCCCCGCCCGCAACGACCACCGAGTTGGACGCGACGGTTTCGGCGTCCAGCGCGCCGCTTTCGTCGGGACCGGCCTTGCGGAACAAGAGGTCGTATACCCCGGCGCCGACCGCGAACTGCGCAAGGTTCGAGCGCACCTCCGCGGCTTTACCCGCGTTGTGGGCCGCAGCGAAGATCGCACGCAACGCGCCGTTAGCTGCCGAGACCAGCGAGCTCGGGCCGCCACTGACCCGCGGCTGGTGGATCGTAACGTGCTGCGATTGCAGGAGCGCGTACAGGGCCTTCGTTGTTTCGAACTCACCGAGCCCGGTGTGTCGACCAATCTCCCCCACGCTGAGCTTGCCGTCGATCGCGGAGTACACGACTTGGAACTCCCGGCCCGGCGTGCCGCGGTTTTCGGCTCGGAACGGGATGTGATCAGCGGATGGTATTTTTTGTTGGAAGTAGCGGAGTTCGTCCATGCGCGTCACACCGTCCATCAAGAGCGCGTTGGCGCTCATGGTGTGCCGTGACACGAGACGAGCGTCGTCGAAGCCGTCCAAGAAGAAGAACGTGCCGTCGCCAACCGTCATCGTGGCAAACACGATCTCCTCGATCTGACGCGAGATGTAAGCGTAGATCTGATCGTGTGCGAGGACGCCGAGTTCGATCGCGGTTTCGCCGAAGCGTCTTCCGCCCTGCATGCCGGCCAAGACCTGAGCGTGTTGTTCGCCGGTGATCACACCAAAGCGGTACAACACCGAGCCCAGCCGCTCGTCTTCGACGTTGGTCACGGCGCCGACGACGTTACCGTGCTCGAAGAATAGCGAACGCGCCTCGTCTCCGTCGAGCACGACCAGCTCTCCCCGCCAACCGGTCTGCGCGACGAGTGCGAGGATGTCGCACAGCGTGCCGGGGGCCGTCACTTCCCCCGACAAGCGCACGATCGCGCCGTCTTCGAGGTCGCGTTGGCCGTCTTCGCCGGTGTAGCGCATGAACACGACGTGTTTGGGCGCCGGTAATATGCGGTACGCGCCGGCGCGAGCGCGCATGCGCTGGCTCGCGACGTTGCCGATCGGGTGCGCTTGCCCTTGCGCGTCGATGCGAACCAGTTCCGGACGGCCGTCTTTCATCGAGGCCGTCAGCGTATCAGAGCGCTAGACCCGCGTCTCCTCAGCGCAGCTCCGCAACGGTGGTCCCGAACATGCGCTCTAGCCCACCGAGGAACGTGTCGTTGGGCGTGACTCGCGTGCCTTCCAGATCCAGCACGGCCTCGGCGCCCTCACCCAAGGAGAGCACGAGTTCGACCGGGCACGGGCCGGGCGAGCCCAAAATCAACACTTTCAGCGCTTCGAAATCGCGACGCAGGGTGCGATCGGCATCGAGCTTGATCGACACCGCGCGCGTCGCTTTGAGTGCCGCGTCGGACAAGAGCTCGACGCTGTCGACCAGCACAGTCGCCTCGCGCTCCTCGTCGGGCTCCTCGGTCATTGGGAAGCTGACCTTGCCGCTGATCAAAACCGGGTCACCGCACGTGAGTAAATGTGAGTAAGTGTCGATGCGATCACCACGGACCTTGGCGTGGACGCGTCCGTACATGTCCTCGATCTCGAGGAAGGCCGCCTTGCCGGTACCGCTCTTGAACACCTTCTCTTGATAGTTCTCGACGATTCCGGCGATCGAGACCATCGACCACGGATCCTCGCTCGAGACTTTGGTCGAAAAGACCACACCCAAGCGGCCGAGCTTACTCTGATAGCGAAACAGCGGGTGGCCCGAGACGTAACAACCGAGCGCCTCGCGCTCCCGCTTCAGCAGTTCGAGTTTGTCCCATTCGACCAGCGCAGGCGGATAGTCGTCCATCGGCGTCTGCGGCTTGTGGCCGTTACCGTTGCCGTTCGAGCGAGACGAGCTTTGCTCGAACAGACCGAACATCGTGGCCTGCCCGCGCTCGCGATCGCGGCTCGCGCTTCGTGAACGTTCGAGCGCGCGATCGATGGCCGCATAGGCGCGCGCTCGACTGATGCCCATGGGCTCCAGCGCCGAGTCGAACGCGCCGCACTGCACGAGCGATTCGAGCACGCCCTTGTTCAAGCGCTTGGCGTCGAGGCGAGTCGCAAAGTCGAACAGATCCCTGAATTTGCCCGAGTTTTTGCGCACCTCGAACATGGTTTCGAGCGCTGCCTCGCCGCAGCCGCGCACCGCCCCCAGGCCGAAGCGCACTTGCGGCCCGTGGCGATCGCGCAAACGACCCGCCGAACGCATCGGACCGTCGCCGCGCGGGTGCGTGTACACCACGGCGAAATCGGTCTCGCTCAAGTTGATGTCGGGCGGCAGCACGGCGACGCCCCAGGCCCGCGCCTCGGCGATGGTGCGCACCACCTTTTCAATCTTGTCCTTGTCCGCGGTCATCACCGCCGCGAAGAACTCGCACGGATAGTGCGCTTTCAAATACGCAGTCTGGTACGTGATCAACGCATAGGCCGCGGAATGGCTCTTGTTGAAGCCATACGAGGCGAAGCCCTCGATCTCGTTGAAAATCGCCGTGGACTGCTCTTCGCTCACGCCACGCGCCAAGGCACCATCCACGAAGGCCTTGAGTTGCTTCTGCATCTCTTCGGCCTTCTTCTTGCCCATCGCGCGACGCAGTAAATCGGCGCCGCCGAGCGAGAAGCCGGCCAACTGCTGGGCGATCTGCATCACCTGTTCCTGATAGACCGGCACGCCGTAGGTCGGCGCGAGCACGTCGTCGATCAGCGGATGCAGTTTACGGATCGCCTTTTTGCCATGCTTACTCGCGATGAAGTCGTCGATCATGCCCGTACCGAGCGGCCCCGGGCGATACAGGGCCACCGCGGCGACGATGTCTTCGAAGCAGTCGGGCTTGAGCCCGCGCAAGAGCTGCTGCATGCCGCTCGACTCGAGCTGGAACACACCCGTGGTTTCGCCGCTGGCCACGAGCGCGTACGACTCTTTGTCGTCGAGCGGGATCTTCGACAGGACGAGCGGCTTGCCTTTACGGTCTGGGCGCGCGTTCACCAGCTTTTCGGCGATGTCGATCACCGTCAGTGTCTTCAGCCCCAAAAAGTCGAACTTGACGAGCCCGGCGGCCTCGACGTCATCCTTGTCGTACTGCGTGACAATCGTGGAGTCGCTCTTGAAGCACGGCACGTGATCGGCGAGCGGGCCTTCGCTGATCACCACACCTGCCGCGTGCATGCCGGCGTGCCTGGTCAGGCCCTCGAGCTTCTTGGCTTGCCGAATCAATTCCGCGATGCGCGGATCGCTGGTCAGCGCCTTGAGCTTGGGCTCGACCTCCAGCGCCTCTTCGATCGTGTAGGTCTTACCTTGGCCCTTGTCGGGCACCAGGCTGGCGATGCGCTGCGCTTCGGGCGCGGGCATGCCCATGGCACGCGCCACGTCTTTGATCACGCTGCGCGCCTTCAGATTTTGGAAGGTCGCGATCTGCCCGACGCTCTCCTCGCCGTAGCGCTGCGAGACGTACTTGATGACTTCGTCGCGGCGCGCCATGCAAAAGTCGACGTCGAAGTCAGGCATGCTGACGCGCTCGGGATTCAAGAAGCGTTCGAACAGCAAGTTGTACGGAAGTGGATCGAGATCCGTGATGCCCAAGGCATAGGCGACGATCGAGCCGGCACCGGAGCCGCGACCCGGTCCGACGGGGATGCCGCGCGCTTTTGCCTCGCGGATGAAGTCCCAAACGATCAAGAAGTACCCGGGGTACTTCATGCCAACGATGACATCGAGTTCGCGCTGGAGACGCTGATGATAAACGGCCTCGTCGATTTTTTTATCGAGCGCGCGGAACTCCGCGAAGCGCTGCTCGAGGCCCTGCAGTGACACGTGCCGGAAGTAGCCGTCGGTGTCGTAGCCCTCCGGCACCTTGAAGCGGGGCAGCATCGGCTGACCGAGGTCTAGCTTCAGACCCGAGCACATCTCGGTCACGAGCAGCGTGTTGTCGATCGCCTGGGGCAGCGCCGAGAAGGTCTGCACCATCTCGGCCTGGCTCTTCAGGTACATCTCGAAGCTGCCGTGGTGCAGCGGCTCGGCCTCGGCGAACGTTCGCCCTTGGCGCACGCACTCCAAGTAGATGTGCGCTTGGCCGTCCTCCTTGTGCATGAAATGCACGTCGTTGGTGGCCACGAGCGGAAGATCGAGATTGGCAGCGGCTTTCACCAATGTGTCGTTGACCACGGCTTGTTCCGGAAAGCCGTGATCCTGAAGCTCCACGAACAAATGCCCCGGCTCGAACATCTCCTTCAGTTCGCCCAGGATTGTTTCGCCGCTCGGCGGCCCATATTCGAGCACTCGCTGCGCTGCGACTCCGCCCAAACAACCCGTGAGCGCGACCAAGCCCTTACTGCGTTCGGCGATCTGCGCGGTGGTGATGGCAGAGCCGTGCGGGCTCGCCGAGCGCAAGTGCCCCTCCGAGACCAAGCGAATCAGGTTCTGATAGCCCTCCTTGTTGGCGGCCAGCAGCACCAAGTGGTCGAAGGATGCGGAGGCGTCCTTTCGCACCACGTTCACTTCACAGCCGAGGATGGGCGTAAGCCCATTGGCGCGCGCCGCGTTGTAGTGACGAATCGCGCCGTACATGTTGGCGTGATCGGTCAGCGCAATCGCGCGCATCCCTTGCTCCTTCGCGCGCTTGGCGAGCGAGTCGAGCTTCACCGCGCTCGTCAGGAACGAGTACTGAGAGTGGACATGTAAATGAACGAACTCGCGCGCCACGAACCCGTGCCTTACCACTCATCGGCAAGCGCGCCGCGCTCCCTCGCGTCCGATCGCCCAAACCGGCGCAAAACCCGGCCCTCCGACCGGCACAGTCATAGCGTCGAGAAACATTTCGCCGTTGAACAGAACGGCCCGGTGCTTCGTCTATCGCTCGTTTTCGTCCGATGATTGCGGCTCACGTGGGCCGTGCTCTTGCCCATGGTGGGGGATTTGGATTACCGGTTTCCGCATTAGTCAGGGGACCGCCCGCACGATTGGCGTAGCCGATACCAACTAGAGTTAGTGGAGGAGATTCAAAAATGTTTGGAAAGTCCGCGTTCGTGATTGCACTTGCCAGCGCCGCCCTCGTGGTGCCCGCGCTCTCCGGTTGCCATGCCTCCTTCCAGGCGGGTTCGGAGCCGGCAGCCGCTCCGACGACGCCTGCTCCCCCGCCCGCGCCGCCGCCGCCGCCCGCGACCGTTGCTCCGGCTCCTCCGCCTCCTGCTCCAGCGGCCCCCGCCGCGGTCGTGGTCAAGGGCGACAGCGTGCAGATCCCGGGTCAGATCGAATTCGATACCGGCTCGGCGAACTTCAAGGCCGGCGGCGGCAGCGACGCCGTGGTCGACCAACTGAAGATCTTCCTCGATCAAAACCCCAAGATCACCAAGCTGCGCATCGAAGGTCACACCGACAACGTCGGCACGCCCGATGCGAACATCGCGCTCTCGGGCGCGCGCGCGCTGACCGTAAAGAACGCGGCCGTCGCCAAGGGCGTCGCCAAGACGCGCCTACTCGCGGTCGGCTTCGGTCAGTCCAAGCCCATCGGTGACAACACGACCGAAGAGGGTCGCACCAAGAATCGCCGCACCGAGTTCCGCATCGCCGAGATCGGCGGAAAGAAGTACTTGGGCCTCGATCCGACGGGCGGCGCCAAAGTCTTCGGCGAGTGAGCCAGCACCGAGTATCCCCGGACCCCATTGGAGGTCCGGGATGCCCGGAATTCGCTCGTTCTCACGCGGCCGGTCCAGCGCCGGCCGCGCGTGTTTTGTGGCTCGAAACCGTGCTATTGGGAGGGCCCAATGCCTGGCTGGATCCACCCTTTCGCGCTGCTCGTCGGCTGCGCTGCGCTGTCCTTCGCGTGCAACGACACGCCCGCCGATCTGCGGACATGGCGCGCAAGTGACCACGATCACACCGAGAACCCCAACGCCGATCAGGTTCAAGTCAGCGACGCGGGCGCAGCTGACACCGGACACGGTCTCGACGACGTGACGGTCGTCGCCTGGCAACAGAACTGCACGAGCTGCCACGGTCCGCTCGGTCGCGGTGACGGACCCCAGGGCCAACTCGTCCACGCGGCAGATCTCTCGCGCCCTGACTGGCAAGCAACCGTCAGCGACGAGGCCATCGCTTCCACCATCCGCCAAGGGCGCGGGCGCATGCCGGCGTTCAACTTACCCGATGCGACCATCACGCGTTTGGTCGCGCTGATTCGTATGCTCGATCTGAATCAAATGCAGCGAGCGGCGAACGCTGCCGCTGCGGCCAGCGGTTCGCCTCCCAAAGCGGCGCAGGCGCACGCGCCCGCGCATGCGTCGTCATCTGCATCGCCTGCGCGCCCCGCGTCCGTCGTGCCGGGCGCGTCTGGCGCGCCCCCCGCGGTCTCGCGTTGAGCGAGAGCACTGCGAGCCGCTTCGGTCGGCACAGCTTCGGTCGGCGCATCGTCACCCGCGCCATCGTGGTGCTCGGCGCCGTGTTCGTGGGTGGCCAGGTCATGCGCACCCTTCCCCACGATCAGACCCTGGTCTTCCCGGTCGGCTCGGCGTTTCCCGATGCCACTCGCTTCAGCGCATCTTGGCGGACGGCGAGCGGGGGAAACGGGCGAAACGAGACAGCCGCAAGAGAACCGAGCGGGGGCGTGACGCTCAGCTTCAAGTCTGCTCCACCACTGCAAATTCGGGAGCATACACGGCTACCGAACGGGGACTACATCGTCACCATCGAGATTGTGCACTCCGCTGGGCAGCGCGAAACCGATACTGTTGGCGAAGGGCTACAGACAAACATCGAGCGGCGCGTTAGCCTGTCAGGTGGCGAGACGATGATTGCGCTAGCCGTCAGCACGAGCGTGCCCGAGTGACTCACCCCGTTCAATCTTCCGAGATCGCGACGAAGGCGCAGCCGCCTTTGGCCGGTCAGTCCGATGAGCTCTTGCTCGTCGTGGTCTCGGGCAGCGCGCGCGGCAAGCGCGTGAAGCTCGGTGGCCGACTCACGGTCGGCAAGGCCGCCGACAACGACTTGGTGTTACCGGACGACACCGTATCGCGACATCACTGCGAACTCGAACGCACGCCCACCGGCATCATCGTGCGCGATTTGGGCTCGACCAACCACACCCGCGTGGGCCGAACCGCGGTGCGCGAGGCAGTCATCGAGTCTGGCTCGACGATCGTGGTGGGCAGTGTCGAGCTTTTGCTCAGGGGTGAACCCAATCGCACTCAAGTGTTGCCCAGTGAGGCCACGAGTTTCGGCGAAGCGCTCGGCACGAGTCTGTCGATGCGCCAAATCTTCGGCGTGCTCGAGCGCATCGCGCCGACCGACGCCTCGGTGCTCTTGGAGGGCGAGACCGGCACCGGCAAAGACGTGCTCGCGCGCTCCATCCACCAAATCAGCTCACGCAAAGATCAACCGTTCGTCGTCGTCGACTGCGGCGCGGTCAGCTACAACCTGATCGAGAGCGAGCTGTTCGGGCACGAACGCGGCGCATTCACCGGCGCCGTGGCGGCGCGCCAGGGCGCGTTCGAAATCGCCGGCCGCGGCACGGTTTTCCTCGACGAAGTGGGCGAGCTGCCGCTGGACGTACAGCCCAAGCTGCTGCGCGTGCTGGAATCGGGAGAGTTTCGCCGCGTGGGCGGCAATAAGCCCCTGCACGCCGAAGCCCGCATCGTGGCCGCCACCAAACGTAACCTGAAGGAAGAGGTCGAGCGCGGCAAATTCCGGGAAGATCTATACTTCCGCTTGTCGGTCGTGCCGATCACGGTGCCCCCACTACGCACCCGCCGTGAAGACGTCCCCGCGCTGGTCGAACAATTTTTGGATCTCGCCCGCAAGCGCGATCCGAGCGCGTCCGCCATCTCGCTCACTCGGGAAACGGTGAGCGCCCTCGCCGCCCACGATTGGCCGGGCAACGTGCGTGAGTTGCGCAACGTGCTCGACCGCGCGATCTACATCGCCGCGGCCGGCGGTGAGCGCGAAATCCGCTTGGTCGATCTGCCCGTCTCTCCAGGGTCGATCACCGGCGGCGCGGGATCCGCCGGCTCCGCCGCCAACGCGGGCTACCCGGCCTTCGACGCCGAGAAGTCCTACCGCGAGATCCGCTCCGACTTCGAATCCGAGTTCGAACGCCGCTACGTCGCCTGGCTTTTGGATCGACACAGCGGCAACATCAGCGCCGCGGCGCGCGAAGCGAAGATGGATCGCAAACACCTGTATGATCTGGCGCGCAAACGCGGCTTGCGCGGAGATAGGTAGTTTGGTTTTGGATAGCGGGCGCGGCCCGCTGAGCGCGACGTAAAGCCCGTACAGCGGCTCTCAGAACTCGCCCCGGAATCCGAGGCTCCACAACAGAGCTACGGTGTCATCGGGCGTGCGGCCGCCGAGCGTGAAGTCGCGCAGGTTCGTTTTCAGGAAGTCGAACCCAAAAGCGCCGGACAAGCTGAGGAACATGCCTGCGACGCGCGCGCCGGGCCGGCCTTCTTTGGTCACCAGGGCGCGACCACCGAGCAGGTAGCTCGAGAGCGGCGAAAGCTCGCGATCGCCGCTCCAGTACTGGCCGCGCGGACCGGTCGCGGGCTCGCCGCCCGTGTAATCGTCGCTCCAAAAGAGCGCTTTGGATTGATTGTAGAAGCGGCCGCGCGCCAGCACTCTCAGCCAAGGGAACAAATAGTGTTCGGCGTTCACTTCGAAGGTCTGACCGAAGATGTCCCACGTGTCGCGGTACAGGCGCACGTCGCCACTGAACGCGGTCTCCAGACTTCGCACGTAGTACTTGCCGCGCAACCCCAGCGCGCCGCGCGCGCGATTCTCCGGGTGATTTTCCAAGGCTTGGTCGCCCGCCGGAGCGATCACCACCGAGCGATACGGGTTCCCCAAAAAGCCGTTCTGCAGGGCCGCGCTGAACACGAGCTGCGTCGCGAACTCGGGCGTCCAGGTTTGCGTCCAACCCAATTGAAAATTATTCAGGCTGATCTCGCGCGACGCGCGCTTCTTGTCGTTCGTGAAGCAGCCCGAAGAGTTGTCGAGCGCGAGCCGACTCGAGGGCGAGTCGCTGGCCGCAAAGGCCGTCGTGCACACGTGATCGAAGCCGCGCCCGTACGACAATTCGAGCTGCGTGTTCTTCTGCAGAAAATCCGTACCGGCAGAGACCGCAAAGGCGTTCGAGCGATAGTCGTGCTCGGTGCCGTAGGTGTAGCTGGCGGTCAGGTGCGTCGAGGCGCGTGTGATCGTAAAGCCCCCGGTCAGCGCGTGACGCGTGTCGGAGAAATGCGTGGCCGAGGTCACGATGTCGACGTTACTCAGCCGCCCGCCCTTGAGCGACTCGCTGGCCCCAGAAACGATGTCCGCCTCGTAGTTTGCTTGCAGTGACAGCCAGTTGCTCGGCGACACGGTCAACGCGGCGCTCGGATTCACGACCGTCAGACCGCTGCGCTTGGACGGCTCCTGAAACAGCGCCGTGCCCACGTCGACCGCGGCCACTTGCGCCGTGGCCGGCGCAGCGCGCAGCAGCGCGAGCGCGCAGGCGGCCGCACCGAGCCAGCCGCCGAGCGAGCGCCGCACGGACACGACGTTCGAGATCGAGAAGAGCCTTACGCCGAGCACTTCAATTGCAGCCGCAGCCGCCTCCCTTGACGGAGCCGCCACCGGTCGACCCCTCGCGGTTTTCCAACGTGTGTTCGAGCGCAGCCTGATCGACTGATTTTGCGTCGAATTGCATGGTCGGGTCGGCCAGAATGGCGCGCTGTTCCGGGCGCACGGTGGCGCAACCGGCGCTGGTGACGAGCACGAGTGCGGCCAGCGAAAGCCCGAACAGCTTGCCGAGAAAACTCAATAGCCAGTGATTGCGGTTCGTCATGGCGTCCCTCAGAAATAGGTGCCGAGCCCGGCAATGTAGGTCTGCACGTTTTGATAAGCGTCTTCGGTGTAGAGCACCATGTTCGACGCTTCCACCCGGAACAGCACTCGCCAGCGCAAGGACACGAGCACACCGCCGCCCGCGCGCGCCTGAAACCAATTGCGCTTTTGGCGCACGCCTTGGTCGTCCTTGGGCGTCTCGCGCATGCCACCCGCGCCGATGGTCATGAACGGCGCGACCGCCCAGTCCGGCGCGAGGTTCAACGTGCCCGATAAGCCATACGTCACGCGACGGCTGTCGGTTTTGAGCGAAAGTCCGACGAACGGCTCGAGCGCGATCGCCGGCGCCAGCACATACGCCGGCTTGAGCTCGACGTAGCCGTCGCGGTCGTACACGCCGGCCATCAAGGCGAAGCCGCCATGCGCCTGCTGCAGCGCCGGGGGCGCGAAGAAGCCCGGCTTCGACGGCGCGTCGGGCGCATCTTCGTTGACCGCGACGGCTTCCACCGTGTCGCCCAGGACGTACGCGGTACGACCGTCTGGCATCGCCACTTGCAGCCAGAAGCCGGCGGTCTCGCGCGTCTGGATCAAGAACGTCTCACCCCGGTGCGCGTGATAGATGACGCGATGCGAGACGCCCGGGCCGCCGCGCAGGTCGGTTTCGGCCACGATTACCCGCGCGAAGGCGTCTTCGTCTTCGGCCGCGCGCGCCAGCGTGGGGGCCGTGAAGACCAAGAAAGCCAGCGCTGTGGGTAGGGCTCTCATTGACTTGAAAACTGAGTCGCCCATTGCCGAATTGCGTCTGCATCCATCGAGTTGATGTCGAAGATCTGACGCGGATGAAATTGATTGAGGGTCGGGCGTTGCAGCAGCGGCGCGAGATCGGGATCGCGCTTCATCCGCGCCTGTGAGGTCTGATAGTTGTGCTGCGCAGCGTCGGGAAAGCTCGATACGCCGGGCAGCGTTCCGCCGTTGCACGTGTCGCCGATGCGCGGCATGTAATCGGTCAAGCGATACGCGGTCGCGCTGAAATGGCAGCCGCCGGAGGCATCGCCCTTGCTCGGATCGCCGCTGCCGCAGCTGTCGGCGGACAACACCGGCTCGACCTTGCAGTAGAAATAGTTCGGGTCGAACACGATGTCCGCGACCTCGAAGTCCGCGCCCGGGTCCACGGTGGTTGGAAAAAACTTATCTCCACAGCCGGCGAAGGTGACCAGGAAAGCCGCCCCGATCAGCCCGAGCCGCGCTCGTCCGATCACCCGCTGAGGACGTCTTTCCACGCGTGCCACGCTAACAAAACTAATTGAGTCGCGGGCATGCGATCCCATTGGCCACACAGTCGGCCGGCATTTCAGTCGGCCTCACACCCACATAAATAACTGCGTCGAGTCGTAAAGGCTTGAACGCAGCGCCTCGCCCCGGTAACAGTTTGCCCCTCACGCAGCGCCTGTGGCACTATAACCTACATCAACTTACCTTCACTTCTTTAGAGCATTAAAGTCCCACGCTCTATTCCCCGCTGAGCTTCCTCCCGTTCCTCGTCCTACCTACTCTGCGTGTGTGGCCCTGTTTTCGCGGGCCCGCCCCATTCCCGTCGGAGACCCGAGAATGAAGTTGAATCCGTGGTACCTCGTCGCCCCGATCCCAGTTGCACTGATGGCCGCTAATGGCCCCTTTGGCGCGCAGCTCGCCGTGCTCGGCGTCACGATCGGCATCTTTTTCGGCACCTTGGCCCTGGGCCGTCCCACGCCGGGCAACGCCACCACGACGAACCACTGACTCAGCCGGACAGCGAACCGCCGCGCTCGGGCGAGCGCTCAGCTCGCCTGAAGCGCATCGAGGATCTCTCGCTGCATGACGTAGAGGCGCTGCGCCTCATTTTGAGCGGCAGCTCCGTCATCGACTGGCATCGGCTCAACCTGACCAGCCCGGACGCGGCCCGCCATGTGATTGATGATTTGCACCGTCTTCAAGATGGTGCAGGCGCACAGCTGGCGGTGACCGCTGCTCGAGGCCAGGAGCATGAGCTCCTCGATTCCCGCGGCTTCGACTGGCTTTGGAATCGCGAACTTGAAGTGACGCCTCAGGTAGCTGACGGCATCTTTCTTCACGTGCTCGATGAATGTTCGATCGCCGGGGACGTCTAAATTCAGCTCGTGGTTTTCCAGAAAGCGGCGTGCAGCCGCCGGGCTCTGCAGGTTCAGCCGATGCCAGTCGATGACGGAGCTGCCGCTCAAAATGAGGCGTAACGCCTCTACGTCATGAAGCGAGAGATCCTCGATGCGCTTCAGGCGAGCTGAGCGCTCACCCGAGCGCGGCGGTTCGCTGTCCGACTGAGTCAGTGGTTCGTCGTGGTGGCGTTACCTGGCGTGGGACGGC
>FSWQ01002245.1_pt1 | contig 12558 bp, 10 predicted proteins | sample 1637691 | NCBI WGS metagenome assembly FSWQ01 (sample SAMEA3914814, study PRJEB12502) | metagenome | biome: forest; material: soil | place: USA | collected 2011-09-16 | depth 0.1 m | reverse complement strand
GGGACTTACTCCGCACGCACGATGCTCAACGGCGCGAACACCCTGAGTTACAATTTGTATATGGACGCGGCGCGCACCGTGGTCTGGGGTGACAAGAGCAGCGGCACGAGCAACTACACTGCCCTCTTGGCCGTCGTTCCCGTCACCTTGCCCGTTTATGGCCGCATCCCCGCGCGCCAAAACGCCAGCGCCGGTAACTACACGGACACGGTCGTCGTCACGCTGCTCTTCTGATCACCAGCGTCGCGACAAACCCGCGGCGAGCCCGCCGCCGTTGCTCGTGAGCACGGGCTGCCAGTGGCTGGACTGTGCGCGCTCGCTCGGACTCGACTCGCCGTTCCCCGTGAACCACAAAATCGCGCCCACCGCGAGGCCCGCGATGCCGACACCGAAGCCCAGATCGCTGATCGTCGCCAAGGTCTTGCCGCTGCTGGCGGCGGAGAGCCCCGCGTCGTTGCACGCGTTGGCCGTGCAATTGTCCTTCACGGTGCTCTTCTTGCCGAACACGAGCAGGCCGGTGATCGAACCCACCGCGACGCCGGCGAGGCCAACGCCGCCCGCGATGTAGGCCGCGGTCTTGGGGCTCTTGCCGCGAGTCGGCGCTTCCGCCGGAGCGGGCACTGGCGGGCTCGGCCCGAGCTGCGGCGCGGACGCCGCAGGCGCGATGGCCGGCGCGCCCGATGCGTCGAGCGTCACCCGCTTGGCCTCGCCCAGAGCGATCGAGACCCGCGTCTCGTGCTCGGGAGCGCCCGGCACGTGCGTCACGATCACGTACTCGCCGGGATCGACGGGCAAAGACAGGCCGAGCGCGGCGCCCTTGAGCACTTCACCGTTGCGCGTGACGAACGTTCCGGCCGGCGCGCTCTCGGGCAACACGAGCGTCAGAGTCGGCACGGTGGGCTTGAGCTTTTGTAGCTGAGCCCGCGCGATGTCGACGCGCGCCTGGTGACGCTTCTGTTGCTCGGGCGCCAAGCGAGACACGAGATCCACGTACTCTTGATAGCGAGCGGCGGCGCTCGCCACTTTGCCCCAATGCGCTTGGCACTCGGCGAGCGTGAACAGCGTGCCCGGCCGCGGATCGATGCGCTGGCTCTCTTCGATCGCCGGACACGCGCTGTCGAAGTGCCCGGCCTCCATGTCGGCCACGCCCTTCTCGAACAGCGCGCCAGCGGTGGCCGTGTCCTGCGCCGAAGCGCCCGAAGCGAGCCAAAAACACGCCATCGAAACGGCACCCGCTACGGCCTGCGCACGACTCGGCATTGCGCTGGAGGATCGCTCGAACCCTGCGAACTTGGCAAGGGCGTCTGTGTAGGCAACGCGGCGGGCGCGGCCACATGATAGAGTCGGTTCGTGCTCGGCCAGCTGGATCTCGCGTCACAATCGCTATTTGCGGGGCGTTACCGCGTGGTCCGGCGCATCGCGGCGGGCGGCATGGGCGCGGTATTCGAAGTGGTGCACGTCGAGACGCAGCGCCGCCGCGCGTTGAAAGTGATGTTGCCCGAGCTCCTGGCCAACCGGCAGCTGCGCGAGCGCTTTCAGATGGAAGCGCGCATCACGGCCAACGTCGATACGGAATACATCGTCGATGTGTTCGACGCGGGCATCGACGAAGCGACCGGCATGCCGTTCCTGGTCATGGAATTGCTGAACGGCGAGGACCTGGGGAAAATCCTGGAGCAGAGCGGGCCGCTCTCGCCAGCGCAAGTCGTCAGCTACTTGCGGCAGGTCGCAAGTGCGCTCGACAAGACCCACGCCGCGGGCATCATCCATCGCGATCTGAAGCCGGAGAACTTGTTCCTCACGCATCGCGAGGACGGGACGCCGCGCGTGAAGATCTTGGATTTCGGGATCTCCAAGGTCGTGACCGAGGCGCAGACGGGCGGCGGAGCCAACGCGACCCGCGGCTTGGGTACACCGCTGTACATGGCGCCGGAGCAAGTGCTCGCCCAAACCATGGGGCCAGGCACCGACATGTACGCGCTCGGCCTGATCGCGTACACGTTGCTGGTCGGCGTCTCGTACTGGCAGCGCGAGGCGGACACCTTCGACAACCCGATCACCTTCGTCGTGCACACGAGTCGGGGCGCGACCGACAGCGCCGTCAGCCGCGCGGCGCTCGCGGGCCACTCGTTCCCGCCCGCCTTCGACGTCTGGTTTCGCCGCGCCACACACTTGGATCCTGCGAGTCGTTTTCGAACGGCCAGCGAGCTCGTGCGCGAGCTCAGCGCCTGCTTGGGTGTGTCCAATCCATCACTGACGGGCATCCAAGGGCCCGACTCGACCGGCAAATTTCAGCCGGCGCACTCGGCGCGCGCGGTCGTCGCGGCTCCGGGTATCGGCGCCCGCACGGCGCCCGGCACGGGCTTCGATCGTGAGAGCACACTCAGCGGCAACGCGCGGCGCAGCCGAGCCGCGCTGTGGATCGGCCTGAGCGCCGCGGCGCTCGTGGCCTGCGCGCTCGCGACCGTGTTTGCGTTGCGCTCGAACGGCGTCGCGACGCCTGCCGCTCGGTCCGGCGAGCCCGAGGTCAAGCCATCGGCCGCCGTCCCCGCTACCCTCGCTTCGGTTGCTCCGCCGGCCAGTGCACGCGCGCCTGAGGTAACGCCTTCCGTCACGCCCAGCGCGTCCGGTCCGCCGCCTTTCGTCGCGAGCACGCCAGGCGTGCCGCCCAACGTGACCCGCAAGCGGCCCGCGCTCAAGGCTGCTCCCGCGCCGGCGCATGCCGCACCCGCGCCGAAATACACGCGCGACTGACGGTGGACGGCCGCGAGGCGCGCCGATATGATTCGCCCGCTATGAATCGGTCCCGAGCGCTGCGAGTTGCGATCTGCTCAGGTGCAACGCTGCTCGCGTTGGGCCTGGCTGGCTGCGCACAGATCGCTGGCCTCAGCGGCGACTATCAACTCGCCGCGGGCGGCACCGCGAATACGGGCGGCCGTGATGGCGCGGGCGGCACGAACTCCGGGATCGCCGGTCGCAGTAACGCGGAAGCAGGCAGCGGGCTCGGTGAAGCCGGCGCGAATGTGGGCGCAGCCGGCGCGAATGCGGGCGAAGCGGGTTTTGCGGGCGCTGCCGGCGATGAAGGCGGCGCGAGCGGCGGTGAAGCGGGTTCCGGCGCAGGCACCGCGGGCCTGGGCGGGGCCGGTGGTGCTGCACCGACGGGCCCGACGCGCGTCGGCTTCTCCGAGTTCCACGATTCGGCTTCTGGCTCCGACGACGCCAGCGCGGGCTTGACCGATGCGACGTTCGACATGCCCGCCGGAACTCGAGCGGGTGACTTCATCTTGGTCTTCTTCGGTGCCGATCATTCCCTCATGAAACTGTCCGGAAATGAGCTGGGCAGCGGCGGCTGGACGCTGCTCGAGGACCACCACGACTACGGCACGGACGGGCAAGCCACGTACCTGATCTACAAGTTTGCCGGCACTAGCGAGCCCGATCAGATCGTCTTCCCGGGCATCAATCCAGTGAATTACGGCGACGGGGTTCAGGGCCTATTGTCGGTGTATCGCGGCGTGAACGCGCAAAATCCGATCAACGCCTATGAATTCGCCCTGAACGTCGAGGATGGAAGCGGCACGACCTTCAGTACGGCGACCCCCGCCATCACCACCACGGTCGACGACTGCCGACTGATCACCGGGCTGTCACCCGATACGACCGTCGATCGGCCCGCGATCGTGTTCTGGCCAGCGGGTTTCAGCGAGAACCAGGTGAGCGTTTTGAACCCAACCAGCCCGCACCCCGACGCCTGGGCCAACATCTACAGCGCAGAGCGTCACTTGCCGAAAGCGGGCACCGTGGACGCTTCCTCTTTTGCTTGGCAAAGCAGCTCGGGCAGCATTTACCATGGCTCGCTCGCGTTCGTGCTCGCTTTGGCTCCCTGAACGTTGCATGGTGCGCCCGGCCAAGGCCCCCGAGCTCGTTTGCAGCATGGGGCACTACCCCCATCAATCATGTGCTGGTCAGGTCAAGCGAGTTTGGGTGTAGCGACGCTGGGTGTCTCTGGAGCGCTTTGGGCGCGCGCCAAAGGCAGCCCCACTGCGCGCTGGTCTACGGTGCTGTACTTTACCGCGATGGAGCTGCTGCAAGCCGCGACCTACATCGTGATCGACGAGTGCGGCTTGGCCTCCAACCAGTGGCTCACTCGGCTCAGCTACACGCACATCGCGTTTCAGCCGTTCTTCATCAATCTGCTCGCCATGTCCTTCATCCCTGCGGAGAAGGCGCGGCGCTTGCGCGGCGCGGTGCTGGCGATCTGCGCGGTCGGGGCCGCGTTGATGATGTCCAAGCTGTACGTCCCCACGCCGGATTGGGCGTGTGACTCCAGCATCGTTCCGCTGTGCGGCACGAATACCTGCAGCTTCCACGGTGACTGGCACATTGCCTGGCACCTGTACCTGAACGCCGTCGACGGTAGCTTCTTGTGCTACTTCGTGCCTGGGCTATTTTTGCCGCTGTTCTACGGCTCGTGGCGCTGGTCGCTGTATCACTTGCTGGTCGGCCCCGTGCCCGCGTTCTTCATGACCTCGAACAAGGACGAGATGCCCGCCATCTGGTGCCTCACTTCGATCGGGTTCTTGTTGGCGTTGCACCTGAAGCCTATCGAACACTGGATGAGCACGCCCTTGCGACAGCCGCTCGGCGCGGCCCGCGGTCCGCTGTTTGCGCCCACTGATTTGCGGGTCGGCTTTGGCGGGGCGTGTCTGATGGTGATCGCGTATCCGCTGATCCGCCTCGCCGGGCACAGCAAATTATTCAACGTGCCGGCGCTCTGCGCGACCTTCGTGATCTTCGCCGGCGCGTTCGTGCTCTCTTCGTTGAAGGCGTGGGCACCCCCGGCGCCGCGCCCGGCCGCAGATTCGGAGTAGCCGCGTTCAGACCATGCACGCGAGCCGGAGTGTCAGGTCCAAGAGCACTTCCGATCCGTCCGTCGTGGCCGCACGCACGAGCAACGCATCGAGCTCGTCATTCAGGCCGCTCAAACGGCCCAACCTGGGTAGCCAATCGCTTTGACCGTGCGCCGTTGGGCTCAGCAGCTCACGAATCAGGTGCTCGTCGTGCGTGCGCAGCTCTTGCCGGCGATTGATGTCGCGTAGCATTTCGGCGCAGGTCCAGATGTCTTCGAGCAACTGCAGGCCCGCCGCGACGGGGCGACCCGAGCGCGACCAGTCGAGCAGTCGCTCGCGCTGCTCACTGAGCAAGAGCCGATCGGGCAGGCGCAGCGCGCCATATCGAGCGGACGTGGTCAGTGTCGCGAGCGCGCCGGCCGCGTAGCGCAGCGCCATCAACACCGCTTCCGCGCTGCTATTTTCGGCCCGGCGTAGCGAGCGCCGAAAGTTCGCGAACAGCCGACGCACGACGAGGGCCGATTCGAGCTCGACGGCGAAGCGCTGCTTCAAGACACTTGCCGCGACGTGCTCTCTCGGCGAGAGCTCTCCGCCGTTGACGAGCGCGGCGTGCACGGCTCGCTGCAACTTGCGGCGCGCCGTTTCGACGGCGACGAGCCGCTCGTCGTCGCTATTGGCTTGCCTGAGCACTCGCCGCGCACGGTTGAGCTCGAGCGTCGCCGCAAAGCAAATATCGTCGAGCCGGGGTGGTGGGCGCGCGCTGCGCCGCGTGCCGATCCAAGTGGTCTCTTCCACCTCGGGGAAGTCATACTCGTCTTCTAGCGAAGCGGACGCGACTCGTTCCAGCTGGCCCAGCAGCTCGATGCCGCTTTCGAGGATGACGACGAACTCGCGGCTCAGCTCGTCAATCGCCTCGACAGTGGCGCCCGAGCTCGAGTCGAGGACGACTGAACGCAACCCGAGCTCGCCGAGCCCGCGCAGCAGCGCGGCCTTGCTCTGCGCGTCCGCAGGTCGTTCGGTGTCCTCGGCGGGGGCCATGACTCGTTCGCCCTCACTTGTTGCGAGAGGACTTGGTTCTCGGTTCCGGGACGACCGAGGGCAGGTCGGTCAGGTGTGGGTCGTTGTCCGTTTCGCGCCGTTCGGCGCCGAGCTGTCGTGCATACGAACCGAGTGTCAGTCCGCTTTCGATGTCGACCAAGACTGCGCCCACGCGGGCGACCGTGAGTACACTGTGGCGAGGCTTGCTATCCATGATTGTGTTCGATTGCAACGCGCGGGCCAGCTTGCACGTCACTCGCGGGCCGCACGCCGCAAACGGGATATCGCCGTGCAAACCAGGAGTGCGGGTCATGTGGGTGCTCGCGGCGCGCAGTCGAGCGTGCGCCGAGGTGCAACTCCTTGCGCGACCGGGCCTGGGTCTCGTCATCAGTTTGGGACTCGGCCTTGCCCGTGCTTCTCGATTCGAGACAGACCACGCCGGAAAAGTCGCTGTTTCTGGCGCGGATCCGCGGTCTCGGGCTTGGAACGCGGCTTGCTGAAGGTACTCGGTAATGAGTCCCTCCGAGCCCAATCGCTCGCCTCCCCGGCCGGCGCCGATCAGCGTCTCCCCGGTTCGGGCCGCTGAACCGAACCAGGTTCGTTTGTTGCTGGAGCGGGGCCTCGAGCTGTTCGGGCGCGCGGAGCTGGAGCCGGCCTTGCGCTGTTGGCGACAGGTGCTGGAGCTCGCGCCCGGTCACACGCAGGCACTCGACTACCTGAGTGCGGCGACGGGTGAAGAGCCGGCGCCGGTGAGCAACTTCTCCGAGCGCGCGCACCGCGAAGAGTGCGCGATCGATCGCGAGCGATTGAGAGCCCACCTGGCACATGGAAACTACCAAGAGGCATGGCAGGTGCTGGAAGAGGCGCTGCTTCTTTACCCGGACGATCCGGAGCTGGTTCGGGCGCGTGACTTGCTCGAGCCACGGGTCGCGCTGCGGATCGCCCAGCACATGCGCCTGTCCATGCCACCGCGCGTCTCACCGAGCGAGCGGCATGCCGACTTGAGCGAACGCCAGCAAGAGCTGTTGCGGCTCGCTGAAACCAGCTCGACTTACGCGCAAGTGCTGGCCCGCTCGCCCTTCGGCGAAGTCGATACGCTGCTTGGACTCAGGAGCTTGGAGGAGCTCGGCTTGCTCACCGGTGGCCTGCCACGCCCGCCGCACCTGCCCACGCGAGCTTGCCACCAGCCGCGCGCCGAGCTCGACTTGAGCAACATCGAAGGCCTGACCCATTTCGAGTTGCTCTCGGACCTCAGCGAACTCGGCGCGGAGCCGGGCGAGCTTTCGGCGCGCTGCATCACCGAGCTGACCTCGGCGTTACGCTTGCTCGGCTCCGAGGAGACGGTGGTCGACGTCGCGGCGCTCAGCGCCGCCGAAATTCGGATCGTTCGCCACGTCGAAACGAGCGGTCAGTTGCTCTCGGTCGCGATCGACCGTTCGCTCAGCCAACTCGGTCTCGCTCGCCTGCAGGTCGAAATGGCGTGCCAGAAATGGGAGCAAAAATGAGCTCGAAATCCGACCGAAGCACGCGTCGCGCGACGTCTGACTGGGTGCTCAGCCGGCGCGGGAGTTCGGCTTGGCCCGAGCGCGCCCCCGAGCCGCACGAGTTCGTGGACCGCGTGCGTGAAAAGCGCGGAGTGCTGGCCTGTTCCCTGATCGACGCGCGGAGCGGCACGCTGATCGCGCGCGATTCTTCGCGCACGGTGGGGGCCATCGAGCTCGCGGCGGTGGGTATCGCGCGCGCATTCGGCGGCGCGCAGCGCGGCCGCTTCGAAGAGCTGCTGATCGGGACCAAGCGCAGCGTGCATTGGCTCTTGCCGCTCGAGCAAGATCTGATCTTGCACGTGCACGTCGCTCGTCAAGACGGTAACCTGGGTCAGATCCGCTTCGAAACGCAGGCCCTGCTCGGCCGCGCGTGAGCCGTTACAGGACGCCCCGTTCGAGCTCCTCCAGGTACAGGAACTCTGGCGCCTTCACGCCGGCTTGCTTTCGGATCTCGACCAAGCGCGCGGACTCGAAGAACGCCCGCGCGGCCGCCAAAGAAGACCACTCGGAGAAGTGCACCACGCGGCGTTCGTCCTGCTCGTAGCGCAGCAGTCGATAGCTGATTTCGCCTGCATCCTTACGGATCTGAGCGGCTCCGTCGAACACGGTTTTCCAAGCGGGGTAGGACTCGACCTCGTGAATGATCAGCACGTATGGCATGGCCGCTAGCTTAGGTGATTTCGCGCTCAGACGGCACGTTGCCGCCGCTTGCGCGCGAACGCGGCCGCCGTGAGCAGCAGCCCGAACCAGCTCAGCGTGCTACGGCCGTTGGTCCCGCCCGGCGCATTCGTCGAGCAAGCCACCCCGCTGCCCGACGCGATCAGCCGATTGCACACGCTGCCGAAGCAATCATGGCTCTGGCACTGCGAGGAGGCGCTACACGCGGCTCCCGTGGGCAAGAGCGGCGCACAGCTGCCGGCACTCGAGCAGTACTCGCGCGCGCTGCAGTCGGCGTCGGTGGTGCATGCGGCGCCCGTGCATTGGTGCGTATCGAGACTGCACGTGCCCGCGCGGCACTGCTCGTCGTCAGCGCAGTCGCCATCACCGGCCGCGAGCCCGCAGCGGTTATCTGCCGGATCGCACAGCGCAGACTGGCAGACCGCGCTGCCCACCGCGCTCGTGCAAATCGCGACGCGGCCGGGATCGGCAGGCAACGGCACATCGTTTGCGAGTTTGGGCGTGCATTGACGGGTCGTGTCGTTGCACCACTCGCTCGCGCTGCAGTCCTTGTCGAGCGTGCAACCCGGCAAGCACAGGCCGCTCGCCGCATCGCACACGCTGCCCGGCCGATCCGCGCAGTCGTCGTTCGTGGCACATACCCCGCATTTGCCGGCGTTCGTGCCCGATTTGAAGCAAAGCGGCGCGTCGTTGCCGAGGCAAGGGTGCGCGGAGCTCGAGTCTTTGTCGCCGTCACAAGCCAGGCACGTGAAATGCTCGGTGTCGCAGATGGGCGTCTTGCCGCTGCACTCGTCCGATTTGGTACAAGCCACGCAATCGCCGCTCTTGGTCTCGCACACCGGAGTCGCGCCGCTGCATTGCGCGTCCTCCGTGCAGCCGACGCAGCTGCCCTTCATGGCGCCCGTCGTCGCGCACATTCCCGAGCGACACACGGCGCCGCCGTTGGCCGCCGTGCACGGCCCTGAGCCGTTGGCGAGACCACACTCGTCGTCTTTCGTGTCGCACACGCCGTTGTCGCACACGAGGCTCGCTGCGTCGTCGGTACACGTGCCGTTGAGGGTGGGGCTCGTGTGCGGCTTGTCCTTCGGGATGGCGACGCCGTTGTCGAGCTTGGGTAGGCACGTATTCAGGGTCTCGTTGCACCACCTTCCGTCGCTACAATCGGCGTCCACGTTGCAGCCCGCGGCCGGTTCACACAAGCCGTTCGCGCTGCACGTCGCCGAGCGGCACACGCTCGCGCCGTTTTGCGCGGTGCACGGGCCGTCACCGTCGGCGTAGCCGCATTGGTCGTCGATCGTGTCGCAGACCGCGCTCTGGCACACCAGCGTCGCGGCCGCGTCCGTGCATTTGCCAGAAAGCGTCGGGTTCGTGTGCGGCGCGTCCGTGGGGACGTCCGTGCCGTTTTCAAGTTTCGACTGGCAGCTGCGCGTGCTCTCTTCACACCAGTTGCCCGCCGTGCAATCGGCGTCCAGGTTGCAGCCCGCGCTGGGGCGGCAGGTGAGGTCGACACTGCACGCCCCCGAGCGGCAGACGAGCGCGGCGTTGGCGGCGCTGCACGGGCCCACGCCGTTGTCGTGGCCACAGCGATTGTCCGCCGCGTCGCACACCTGGCTCTGGCACACCAGCGCCGCCGCGGCTCCGGTGCAGGTGCCGTCGAGGGTTGGGCTCGCGTGCGGCGCGTCGCTCGGCAAGGCCGTATTGTTGGCCAGCGTCGGCGTGCACGCATGCAAGGTTTCAGCGCACCAATTGCCGCTCGTGCAATCGCCGTCCACGTTGCAGCCGGCGGTCGGCTTACACAATAAGTTCACGCTGCACGAACCCGAGCGGCACACCGTACCCGCGTTGGCCGTGGTGCACGGACCGCCATTCGTACCATAGCCGCACTTGTCGTCGAGCGCGTCGCACACCGCGCTTTGACAGACGAGCGTGGCGGCAGGCGCCGTGCAAGTGCCGCTCAGCGTCGGATTCGCGTGCGGCGAGTCCGTGGGGATGCTCGTGCCATTGGTGAGCTTCACGCTGCAGGCGTGGTTCGTTTCATTGCACCATTGGCCGCTCGCGCAGTCGGTGTCCACGTTGCAGCCGCCCATCGGCTCGCACAGCAGATTCGAGCTGCAGGTGCCCGAGCGGCAGACCGTGCCGGCGTCGAGGGCCGTGCACGGCCCGTGATTGGTGTCGTAGCCGCACGCACCGTCCGCCGCGTCGCACACGCCGGAGCGGCAAATCGTGGCTTGGTTTACGGTCGTGCAGGTGCCGCTGCCGTTCAGCTTGCCGCACTTATCGTCGATGGCGTCGCACACGCTGGCTTGGCAGACGAGCGTGCCGGCCGGAGCGGTGCACTTCCCGGTCAACGTCGGGTTCGTGTGCGGGGCGTCCGTCGGGATGCCGACGCCGTTCGCGAGCTTGGCCGTGCACACGTGGCTCGCTTCGGTGCAGAACTGGTTGTTCGCGCAATCGGCGTCGACGTTACAGCCGTTCAAAGGACGGCACAGGAGGTTTGCGCTGCAGGTCGTCGAGCGGCAAACCGTGGCCGCGGTCGCCGTGCTGCACGGGCCGCCGTTGGTGTCGTAGCCGCACTTGTTGTCGGTCGTGTCACACACCAGTGACTGACACACCAAGCTGCCCGCCGCGGGGCTGCACGTGCCGTTCAAGGTCGGGTTCGCGTGCGGCGTGTCGCTCGGGATGCCCGTGCCATTGCCGAGCTTCACTTGGCAAAGGTGGCTCGTCTCATTGCACCATTTGCCGCCCGTGCAGTCGGCGTCCACGTTGCAGCCGGCCGCGGGCTGGCACAAAAGATTGCTGCTGCACGAGCCCGAGCGGCACACCGTGCCAGCGTTGCCCGTGCTGCACGGGCCGTGGTTGGTGGCGTAGCCGCAGGAATTGTCGGGGTCGCACACGCCTGAGCGGCAGATCGTGGCTTGGTTCGCTACGGAACAGACACCGCTGCCGTTGGCTTTTCCGCACTTGTTGTCCGCCGTGTCGCACACGGTGCTGCTGCACACCAGCGTACCGGCGGCAGTGGTGCACGTCCCATTGAGGGTCGGATTCGTGTGCGGCGCGTCCGTGGGGATCCCGGTGCCGTTGTCGAGCGTCGGCGTGCACTGGTTGCCGGAGATGTTGCACCATTTGCCGGTGCCGCAGATCGAGTCGGCGCTGCAGCCGATCGTGGTCACGATCTTGGAGCCGTTCAGCGTGCGTTCTTCGTTGGAGTGAATGTCGTAAGTGCCGAGCACGAGCTGACCGGTCGCGCTGGCGGACAGATTCAGCCCGACTTGGAACGTGCCGGAAGCGCCCGCGGCGACCGCGCCCGCGAACGTACAGGTGATGGTGCCCGCCGAGCCCACGGCGGGTGGCACGCACGTCGCGCCCGCGGGCGCCGTGATCGATTGAAACGTCGTGTTGAGCGGGGTCGTCAGGTTGATCGTGACGCCGTTGGCCGGCGCCGCGGAGCCGTTCTTGTACATCATGTTGTACGTGACCAAGCTGCCCGGGTTGGCCTGAGCCGGGCCCGTGCCGCTGATGTACAAGCCGGGCACGTTGCTGCCGAAGCCGTCCACGTAGACTTCGCCGAAATGAGCGCCAATCGAGCAACCGCCCGCGATGATCTCGATTCGAACTTTGTCGCCTTGGGCGAGCAGCGTGGCGTCCGGTGACACGTCGACGAGCGACCAATCGACGTACTCGATCTCCGTCGTCATCCCGGTGTTGATCGTCTTCCACGGCACGCCCGCTTGCGCGCTCAGGTTGAAGTCCGAGTAGAGCAGGGTGCCGCTCGTCGTGTTCGTGACCTGGACGAGGTAGTAGGGCTGCTGCGCGGCCGGGTGCCCAAAGTTCTGCAGCACGGGCGCGATCACGAAGCGCACGTGGATCTTGCCGTCGATCGCGTCGACGTCGGCGGCCCCGATCGTCGTGTCTTGATACAGCGCGTTGACGTTCTGCCCGTTGTTGTTGCCGTTCTGATTGTTGCTGTGAAAATTGACGCGTGCACACTGGTTGCCGTAGCGACACCAGCGAAGCGACGCGGCCGCGCCCAGATCGGGATCCGGCTGGTTCGTACCGCTGATGGTGGTGGTGATCGCCTTGCCGCCGGTCATTAGCTTCAGGCCGGCGCGCGTCTGAGGCGACTGCACCGTGATGCCTTGATTCAGGTAGGGCTGAACCAGCCACGACGAAGGCGCCGCATTGGCGGCTCCGGTCTCGAAGTCACCATTCACGATGATCGCAGCCTGCGCCTTTTCGACCGGCCCGTCCGCGCCGCCAGAACCGGGCGCGCAGCTCGGCACGAACCCGAAAATCCCGAGTAAGGCCGCAAAGAATAGCTTGGACGCTTTCATATCAGGGGGTCTCCTTCGACTGCGTCTCGAGGATCACGAACTGCACGCGGCGGTTCTTTTGCCTGCCTTCGTCGGTGTCGTTTCCTTCGACTGGCTTGTCTGCGCCGTAGCCTTGGG
>FSWQ01003390.1_pt1 | contig 12592 bp, 12 predicted proteins | sample 1637691 | NCBI WGS metagenome assembly FSWQ01 (sample SAMEA3914814, study PRJEB12502) | metagenome | biome: forest; material: soil | place: USA | collected 2011-09-16 | depth 0.1 m | reverse complement strand
GCTGCGCTTCGCGCGCACCCGAGTTTGTGGGCAGCGTCGTACGACTCCGCTCTTCGGGCATTCGGCTGGGCTGTCTGGCGCGCGCTTTGGCGCGAGGCGTGCTGCGCTTCGCGCGCACCCGAGTTTGTGGGCAGGCGTCGCTTTACTCCGCTCTTCGGCATTCGGCTGAGCTTTGCGACGCGGTGAGCCCGCTACCCCAAAAAGAAAAGCCGCTCACACGTCTGGATACGAATGCGCGAGCCGAAAACCGACGAAGAAGTAGACGTGGTTCGGTTCGAACCAGAAGCGGTCTGCGCAGCGTGCGCTGACGCGGCCGCCGTACCAGGCGCCGCCGCGTACGACGCGCAACGCCGATTGCGATTCCGCGCTGTGCGGCGCGACCGTATCGGTCCAATCACGCATGTTGCCGGCCATGCCGCGCACGCCGTACACCGACTCGTCGCTCGGAAAGGCTTCGATGGGCTCCACGCGTGGACCCTCGCGCCGCGATTCGCGAATGTTGCACAGGCTGGCGTCGAAGCGGTTGCCCCACGGAAACCAACGGCCGTCCACGCCGCGCGCGGCTTTTTCCCATTCGCGAGCGGTGGGTAAGCGGTAAGGACGCCCGTCGCGCTCCGAGCGCCAGTCGCAGTACGCCATCGCATCGTGAAAACTCACGCCGGACACCGGCGCCATGGCCTCGCCCAGCCCGTCGGGCACGTCGCTCGCGAGTTTGAAGCCGCGCCCGGGCACGTACGTCGCAAAGCCGCCTCCGTCGGGGGCTCGGCGTGGCGCGCGGCTGAGCGCGGCCGGCAAATCCGTGTCGGCCAAGGCGTCGAGGAACTCGAGGTACTCGGACACCGTGACCGGATGACGGGCGATCGCGAAGTCTGCCAGGCGCGGTTCGCCGCGCGGCACGCTCCAACCTTCCGCGTCACCGCCTTCGATGAACGGGCCGGCGGGCACGTGGCAAAAACCAGTGGCGAGCTCGTCGGGACGGTGCAGCCGGACCTGCCCCTCCCAGTCGCGAGAGCGTGCGATGTGGACCGGGTATGAGACGGGCGCGAACCCCTTCAGCTCTAGCTCGACGAGGTAGCTGCCAGAGCCCAAGGGCAGCTTCTCGAGCGGCGTGATCCCCAGGTCTTTCCATGCGCTCGGGCGCAACTGCAGCTCGCGTTCTTGAAGCGCGGTGATGCGGACTCGAGCGCCGGGCGGCTCGGTCGCGAGCGACAGCGTGCCCTCACCCGACAAGCGCTTTTCGTACTTGCCGTCGTGGTAGCGGTGCACGAGCTGCGAATAGAACTCGCTTTCGGCGCCCTGTGCCGAATCCTCGGCTTCGCACAGGCGGTCCCAGTAGTAGTCGGCCAAGAGCTCGCGCGCGCCGGAATTTTCACGCTCGAAGCCGAGCGCTTCGGTGAGCACCCCGACCACGTCCGTGCTGAGCTCAATCAGTTGGCGACGGCGGCGGCGCACCTTCTCCTCTGCCTCGTACACGGTGCGCTTCTCCGCGACGCTTTGCCAGCTCTTGAAGCGGCTGCCGACGACGCGGGCTTCGAGCTCGAGCGCGGCCACGGCTTCGCGTTGCAGTTGGTATTCGCGCAAGCGCTCCCGAGCCTCGGCCACTTTTTCCTCGGCCAGCGCGTGGCGGCGTGCGCGGTCGGTCTCGGTCTCGAGCCAGGCTTGCACCGAGCGATACAATTCCCGCACCGTTCGTTGGCGGCCCTCGGGATCTTTGCCGAGCGCGCGCAGACACGCTTCTTCGAGCTCCAGCGGGATGCTGCGATCGGGCGCCACCGAGCGCAGCGGCGGCGGCGGCGCGGTCAGCACGCGCCGACACAGCTCGAGCGGATTTTCGCTGTCGAACGGACGACGCAGCGTCAAGAGCTCGTACAAGATCACGCCCAGCGCGTAGATGTCGGCTCGCTCGTCGACGACGGCGCCCGCCCATTGTTCGGGCGCCATGTATCCGGGTGTGCCCACGATTTGCCCCGGGATCGTCAGCCCGCGCTGCGAATCGGTTTGTACTCCGGCTTCGGACCGGACCTTGGCAATGCCCCAGTCGACGACTTGAACTTCGCCGTGCTCTCCCAGCATGACATTGGCGGGCTTCAGATCGCGGTGGATCACGCCTTGGTGGTGGGCGTACGAGACGGCTTGGGTGATCTGCTGAAAAATCTGCATCAACCGCGTCAGCGAATATTCGGCAACGACGGCCGGATCGCGCGCCGCGAGCCAGCGCAGCACGTCGTGCAGCGAGCTGCCGCGTAGATAGCGCATCGTGCTGAACGACGCGATGTTCGGCGACGACTCGAGCGTATAGAGCGGGACGATATTGGGATGTTCGAGCTGCCCGAGGACTTGCGCTTCTTCACGGAAGCGGCCGCTGCCTCCGTCGGGCTCCGAGTGCTGCACCTTCAACGCGACGAGGCGAAGCAGCGAGCGGTCGCGCGCGACGTAGACCGTGGCCATGCCACCCGCGCCGACCTTACCGAGCACGGAGTAACGCTCGGTATCGACCAAGCCGCCCAGAAATTCGAGCTCGCGGCTCGACAGGGGCGCCGCCGAGATGCGCTCTGCCGGGTGATTTTTCGAATCAGGCGCCGGGGGTTCGCTTTCGAAGCTATCGGGTTCGCGACCGAGCCTCACCGTTCGTTCGACGGTGATCGGAGCACGGTTATCTGACGAGTCGGTCGGGTCCTGCATCGGCGTTCGTGCGGAGCAAGCGGCTACTTGGCGAAAACCGCCACGAAAGAGAGTATCACAGTCCCTTTCAGCCCAAATAGTGTTCTACTTCTGCGGCTCGCGCACGCGAGGGTCGCCTCATTTCTGCTTTCGGTGCTTTTGCTCAGCGCCGCCCGGTCTCATTCGTGCCGGGTTTGATAGGCGGCACGCGCGCGCCGAATGTCCGCGTGATGCTTTTGGGCCCGCGTCGCAAGCCCGCGCACCGGTTCGAGCGGGGTACGGCCGAGCAGCGTGGGTGCGCCCGACGCTTGTCAGCCTCGCAGGCTCGTGCTGCCGTGCCCTCCATGAAGGTCATCATCACGGGGGCGACGGGCATGGTCGGCGAGGGCGTGCTCCTCGAGTGCTTGAATCATCCCGCCGTCGAGCGTGTGCTTTCGGTCTCGCGTCGCGCGTGTGGGCACACGCACGAAAAGCTCAGCGAGTGCTTGGTCCCGGACTTTCGCGAGCTCGGCGCTGTGGAGGCTCGACTGAGCGGCTACGATGCCTGCTTTTATTGCGCCGGGGTGAGCTCGGTGGGCATGAAAGAGCCGGAGTACACGGCCATCTCGTACGATACGCCGCTCTCCTTCGCCAAGACACTGCTGCGCTCGAACCCGAGCCTGGTGCTCGTGCACGTGTCGGGCGCGCACACCGACGGCAGCGAGCAGGGCCGTGTGATGTGGGCTCGCGTCAAGGGCAAGGCCGAGAACGCGCTCGCGCGGTTGCCCTTCAAAGCCGTTTACAATTTTCGCCCCTCGCTCATGAAGCCGGCTCCGGGACAGAAGAACATCAAGCGCGCGTACCAGCCGATCCGCGTGCTCTATCCAATCCTCAACTTGTTCTTTCCCGGCATCCCGCTGACTGACGTGGGGCGCGCCATGATTGCGTGTGTGCAGGTGGGGGCGCCCAAGACCGTTCTCGAAGCCAAGGACATCCGAGAGCTCGCGCGCAAAGCCGTCGCCGCCTAACGGTAAACGGCGCGGCGCGGCGTTGGCATCCGCATTGCTTAAGTTCAAAATATGTCCAACTTGTTCTCTCGCCTGAAGACATTCGTGCCTCAGTGTTTGGGTCTGGCCGCACTGGTTTTCGTGGGCGGCTGCTACGTGGAAGCGGACGGACCAAGGCCGCCGCCCCACTGCGGTGAGGCAGTTTGGGTGCGCGGCCGTCACGATCGCTACGGTGACTGGCATCCCGGTCATTACCGCTGCCGGGGCCCGCGCGTGGTCGTGGTGGGCGCGCGCTGAACGTCGCGCTGCGTATGGGCCCGGACCTTCGTCACCCGACTGTCGCGCGTTGCGCGCGAAACACGAAACAATCGAGTGGCGGAACTCGCCAACCCATGAGGGTTAGAGCCGGCGGATCCCGTCGTCCTGCCAGCCAATCTTGCGCAAGCTCGATCATCCACGGTATCGGACGCATCGAGAGGCCGCTAACCTACGGGGGTGAGTGAAGAAGCCCGCCGCTTGTTTCAGGCGATCATGGAACGTTACCTGGCCGCCGGCTCTCCCGAGCGTGGCGGCCACGTGTTTGGGGTTGGGGAACTCACGGACGCGCATCGTGAGCTCGAAAGCGCGGGCCTGGTGCAACGAGTATTCGGCGCTGTTGGCGGCGTCGCGTGGCGCCTGACCGAGACCGGCGCCGAGCGCGCGAAGCTGCCCGCGTGAGCGTGGCGCGCCCTACTTGACGCGCTCTGCCGCCGCCCGGATCTGCGCTTCACTCGGCGCACTAGCCGAGCCGCGCGGATCGCGCGAGTTTTGAAAATCCACCATCCAGCCCGGATATTCGAGGGGCAGGGCGCTCGCTTCGTCGAGTAACTTCACGTGCTCGCCGGACAGCGCAAGCTCGGTCGCGGCGAGGTTGTCCGTCAGCTGTTCGGGCTTTTTAGCGCCGATGATGATGCTGGTGACGAAGGGCTTGGTCAGTTGCCAGGCCAGGGCGACGCGGGCGACGGAGGCGCCAGTGTCTTCCGCAACTTTGCGTAGCGCGCTGAGCACGCGCGGTAGGCGCTCCATATTGACGGGTGGAAAATCGAACGAAGCGCGGCGCGCGTCGGCGGGGCCCTTTTTGTCGGGATCGAATTTGCCCGACAGCAGACCACCGGCGAGCGGGCTCCAAGGCAAAATGGCAAGGCCACGCGCTTTGCACATCGGCGCGACCTCGCGTTCGATGTCGCGGCCCGCGATCGAATAGTAAACCTGCGCGCTCTGAAAACGCGCGAGATTATTTTGCTCCGCGAAGGTGATGGCGTGCGACGCGACCCAAGCCGGCAGATTGCTGTAACCCACGTAGCGAGCTTTACCCGAGCGCACCACGTCATCCAACGCGCGCACGGTCTCTTCGATGGGCGTCACGGGGTCGAAGCCGTGGATTTGGTACAGGTCTACATAGTCGAGCCCCAGCCGACGCAAGCTACCGTCGATGCTGGACAAGATGTGGCCGCGCGACAGGCCCACTTGATTCACGCCCGGGCCGACGCGACCGCGCACCTTCGTCGCGATCACGACTTGCTCGCGCGGACGGTCGAGCGCTTTGAGTGCTTGACCCACTAGCCGCTCGCTCTCGCCCTCCGAATACACATCGGCGGTGTCGATGAAGTTGACGCCTGCGTCGAGCGCGGCGGAGACGAGCGCCAGCGACTCCTGGTGTCCCAGTTGGCCGATGGCCTGCCACATCCCACTGCCACCGCCGAAGGTCATGGCGCCGAGGCACAGCTCTGAAACGTAGAGACCCGTATTACCGAGGAGGTGATATCGCATGGCGACAAGCCTAGAGCCCGCGGCGCGCCCTGCCAATGGCCGGCGCGCGTCACCAGACGCTCACAATGAGGGATTGTGCGACGGATCGCGGCACACGTCGAACTCGGCTGAGCAGTACACGCAAGAGAACGGCGTGTCTTGACCCATGATGCAGGGAGCGGCTGTCACCTGTACCCCTATGGTCGAGGTCGTACACAGGTAGCTTTGGCCGGCGGGTACCGTTACATCGGCCGCGTCGGCGGGATAGCGCACCAAGCACCCTTTACAAACCGTGATCGGAAGATCGATGTCGTTCGAGCTGAGCGGGAGGCCGTTCAACGCCTCGCCCGTGACATGGACCTTCGCGATCAGAGCGTGCGCGTTCTGGACTCCGTCGCTCGCGCCGAGCTCGGCTGGAATCAGCGGCACGGCCAGGATCCCGTAGCCCGCCGAGCCGATGGGCGCGGCATCGACGGCGCCGGTTCCGACGGACGAGTAACTGCCGAGCACGGTCCCGTCGCTCGTGGTCAAGGTGATCTCGGCGGTGCGCAAAGTCACTCGCTCGGTTTCGGTGGCGGTCTGGCCTGCCGTACCCCGCACGTACGGATTTTCGACCAGCAAGGCGGTCGTGTAAGTCGAGCTGAACGTCAGATCCAGAATGCCATTGGGCAAACGCGCCGCACTCGCATCGGCGCGGGCGACGCACTGAGTGGCATCGATATCGAGCGCGCCGAGCAGGAACAAGGGCTCGTCGACGGCGTTCGGGGCCTGAGTGCCTTCAGCCTTCGAACTGCCTCCGCAGCTCGGGAGTGCACACAGGGTGTTCATGCCCACGAAAACCAGCGTGAATGCAGAACGGGCGGTCGAGCGGCGCATGGCGATTTCGTTCCGAGAATCTCATATTTGGGGCTCTGATCCTACGCGCGCGCTTCGCCGATTTCGGCGGTGTTTCCGGTACAGGCCAAGCAGCGCGAGGCCAATTGCGGCGGCGTCGGCTGCGGGATGCTCTAGAATCGGAGCGAGCGAGTGCCGCTAGATGAGCTTCTCTAAAAGGCCGTTCAGTTCTGCCTGCTCCGCATGCGTCAAGCGTGACAGGCGCGCGCCAAACGCTTCGGAAAGGAAGGCCAAGCCGCGAACCGTCACCTTGCGGCCGGCAGGCGTGAGCTGCAAGCGATGGCGGCGTAGATCGTTCGCGTCGATTTCTCGACGCACGAAGCCGGCCGCCTCGAGGCGCTTCAAGTACACCGTGACCGTCGGCTTGGGCATCAGCAAGCGCTCGGCCAGCTCCGCCGGGTGCGGATGGGCGTCGATTTCCGACAGCAAAAAGAGCTCCTTGGTTTCGAGCCCGAGCCCGGCTATTTCAGCCGAAACGCTGGTAATGACCGATGTCAGTAGCCGGTAGTTCAGGGCCCACAGTTTGGCCGGGTCGATTTTTTTTGCCATGGGGCTTGTCGATCAATTAGTTCAATATTAAACAATCGCGGAGATAAACTAAGTCGGTCTCTGAACAAAGTAGCACACCCAAGCACACCTAGGAGATGCCATGCCCCTCGACCATTACGTAACGCTCGGCCGTTCCGGCCTCCGTGTCAGCCCGTTGTGCCTCGGCGCCATGACCTTCGGTGAAGACCTGGGTTGGGGTTCCAGCGTCAGCGAGTCGCAAGCCATCATGGACCGCTTCATCGAGCGCGGTGGCAACTTCATCGACACCGCCAACTTTTACACGAAGAGCCACTCCGAAAAGATCATCGGCGATCACCTCGGCCGTCACCCCGCGCGGCGCGATCGCTTGGTCATCGCCACCAAGTTCAGCGGCAACTTGTACCCCGGCGATCCGAACGGCGGCGGTTCGGGTCGTAAATCCATCATCTCGGCGTGCGAGAACTCACTCCGTCGTTTGCAGACGGACTACATCGACCTGTACTGGCTGCACAATTGGGACGTGCACACGCCGATCGACGAAACCATGGCCGCGCTGGAGGATCTCGTGCGCTCGGGCAAGGTGCGTTACCTCGGCGTTTCGGACACGCCCGCGTGGAAGGTCGTGGAGGCCAACCTGACCGCGCGTTTCCGCGGCTGGTCCTCGTTCATCGGCTTGCAGATCGAGTACTCGCTGCTCGAACGCACGGTCGAGCAGGAGCTCGTGCCCATGGCGCGCGAACTCGGCTTGGGCATCACGCCCTGGTCACCGCTGAAGAGCGGCGCGCTGAGCGGCAAATATCGGCGCGAAAACGCGGGCGACGTGAAGAAGGACCGCGCCATGTTCATCGACTCGCACCTGAACGAGAAGACCTACGCCGTCGTCGACGAGCTCGACGCCATCGCCAAGGCGCACGACAGCACGGTGGCGCGCGTGGCGCTTTCCTGGGTGCAAGCCCAACCAGGCGTGACTTCGACCATCATCGGCGCGCGCTACCTCGCGCAACTCGAGGACAACTTGCAAGCGCTGAACGTGACGCTCAGCGCCGAAGAGCTTTCGCGCCTCGACGCGCAGACCAAGCCCGCGCTGGGCTTCCCGCAAAGCATGCTGCCGTGGTTCCCGGCAATTCACAACGGCGGGACTAGCGTGAACGGCACGTACGCGCCCCCGTCGGGCTTCGTGATGGAGCAGGGCGAGAAGCCGTACTGACGCCGTCGCGCCGGCCTGCCTAGTCCCTCCGCCTCGAGGGAGGGGCGCTCGCAAGGCCCGCAGCGCAGCTCGCCGCGCGTCGCAGGTCCTCGCAAACCGTCTCGCGCGCTCGCGCGCTGCGCGTCTCAAGGTTCGGCGCGCAGCGCCTTGCGCAAGAACACCTGCGCTTGCCCACTGGGGAAGTCCGCAAGCTCACCGAACACCTCGTAACCGTGTTTCTGGTAGAAACCCGGCGCTTGGAAGGTGAACGAGCTGAGGTGCGCGTGGCGCGCGCCGCGCTCGTAGGCGTAGCGCTCGGCCGTTTGCAGGAGCTCACGGCCATGCCCCGTGCCACGCAGCGCCTGGTCGAGCCACAGGACTTGCACGTATAGCCAGCCCGCCCAGACCATGCCCACGAGGCCGCCGCCCAGCTTGCCTTCGGCGTCCCGGAGGCTGAGCGTGATCGGCCAGAACTCGCGCACGCCCGTGGTGTTCAAGTTGTAGTCGTCGATTGCGTCATGCAGCTGCTGGGCGTCCGGGCAATGGGAGGTGTGGTCCGCGCTGATTTGATACGAGCTCATCGTACCCACAACGTATCAGGGAGCAGCACCGTTCCACCACGCGCGCTTTCGGTTGCCGCGGTCGACCAATACCTTCGTCCAATCGAATCCGCGCGGTTCGCCCTCATATCAGTTTCAAGCGAGCAAGGAGCCGACATGAACATCGATCAAGCCGAGCACCCGCCACCCGAGCCGACGTCGATGCAAATGCCGGAAGTGGAGGGCAAGCTCGGCCCTGCCTGGGCGCGCCTCGTCAGAACGAGCGACGCCATCGTCGCCACCGGGCTCGTGGCGGGCGCGCAGCCTTGGAGCGCCGATCGGGCGCTCTCCCGAAGCGATTGCGTTCAGCGTGAACCTCGCGTCGACGCGGCCGTGGCGGCGGGGAGCTGAGCGTGCAAAAAGTGGCGCTAATCAGCGGCGCATCGCAGGGCATCGGCGCGGGGCTGGTGGGCGCCTACCGGGCGCGTGGTTTTTCGGTGGTGGCCACGGCGCGCTCGCTGAACGCGTCGCAAGACGAGCAGGTGCTGGCCGTGCCGGGGGACATCAGGCAGCGCGAAACCGCGCTTCGAGTCGTAGCGGCGGCCAAGGCTCGTTTTGGCCGAATCGACTCGCTCGTGAACAATGCGGGGGTCATGCTGGGCAAGCCCTTCGAGGCTTACACCGAAGCCGACTTCGACCAGGTCATGGCCGTGAATGTGGGCGGCTTTTTTCATCTGACCCAGCAAGTCGCGCTGGAGATGATCGCCCAGCGCGCCGGGCACATCGTCAACATCACGGCGGGCATCGCCGATCAACCACGTGCCTCCACTCCCGCGGTGCTGGCCTCGCTGTCGAAGGGCGGCATCGCGGCGGCCACGAAGGGCCTCGCGATCGAGTTTGCGGGTCGCGGCATCCGAGTCAATGCCGTCGCGCCCGGGCTCGTGAAGACGCCCATGCACCCCGATGATTTGCCGAATGCTCAGCCGCTCGGGCGCATGGCAGAAGTCAAAGACATCACCGATGCCGTGTTGTTCCTCGAGTTTGCGCCGATGGTGACCGGTGAAACCATCCACGTCGACGGCGGCTTGCACGCGGGCCGGCCCTGAAACGTGGAACTCGTCGCGCTCGGCGCGTCAACGCGCGCCGAGCGCTCGTTGCGCTTTCTTGCGCTGCCGTTTTTGAGCGTTCAGGATGGCCTGGCGAAAGCCGGTGCGGAACCCGTGCACGTGAAAGCGCGCCGCGGCCACGCGCTTGGCCTCCGCTCCGAGCCGCGCCGCGAGCTCGGCATCGCCGAGCAATAGCTCTGCGTAGCGGCGCAGTTGCTCGGGGTCGTTCGACGAGAAGCCGCTCTTGCCGTGCACGATCGGCGACGAAGGGTGCACGTTGCCGAGTACGGGTAGGCCCGACGCCATGGCCTCCAGGCTGGCCATGTTGTAGCCGTCTTCGAGCTGCGGGTTTGCGGTGTGCACGTAGAAGCGGTGCGTGCTCAGGAGCTCTTTCAGATGCGGCCAATCGCGGGCGGCGCCCGAACCTTCGATGTCCGGATTGTGACCCACGAGCGTCATCGGTAACCCAGAGAAGGCCTGCTCATGGAGATCGACCAACAAGATGTTGCGTCGACGATTGAACTGATTGGAGACACGGATGCCGCGTGCCAGCACCCCCGTGTGCGGGAGATAGGCGTTCGGGTCGACGCCAAACGGCAAGATCTCGTCGCCGACCCCCCAAGAGCGCGCTTTGAGCGCCGAAACGGCGACCGCGCGCACGGAGGTCATGCTCAGGAACTGCTTCAGTGTCTCGGCCAAACGCGGCGCGTCGTCGGCCTCCTCCTGATCGGCGACGCGGCCTTCGAGCGTGTTGTGAATCACGATTAGCTTCGGCCCTTCGAGCGTCTTCACATCGAGTAGATCCGTTACGCTATGCAGCACGAGCGCGGCGTACTGCGTCCGACTGCTGAGCGCTTCCTCGAGCGACAGTAGGCGCGCGCCAGCGGGCACAGGGCGCATGCGTTCATCCCAGGTCGCAATCGCGCGTCCCGGTAACCCGACCACGATGTCGAGCTCGTAGCCGATGCCCTCGAGTTGGTGAACCCACGCTTCGTGGCAATTGAAGACCAGGAGCCGGCCTGTTGCGGGATGCTTCACCCTCTGCATAACGACCGACTCCAAGCTTCCGATAACCGAGCCGCGCCGGTGTCAACGATCTGACAGCCGCAATCGCGCGCCGAAAGTGCTCCCCTTGGTCCGATGGCCGGTGCGAGCGTGCCGAATTTCAGGCCAGTGCGCGACTCAGTTGCTCGTAGTTCAGCGACTGGCCTCGCTTGATGCCACCGCAGTACCATTCGTCCGTCCCATCATTGAACAGCACGAAGGAGTAAAAGTCGCCCCGCGTCGTCACCAAGGCACAGATTTGGGGTGTGGTTCTTACCGGGTTGAAGCGCCGGCACAGCGCCGGCAAATCGTTGAGCCACGCGCGGAGCGGGTTGAAGCCCGTCGCATTGCGCGGCATCACGTTGCGGTAGGCGGTCTTAACGGCTCGATTGACGTTGGGATCCGACTCGACGGTGCCCACGTGACCCGCGTAAGTGATGCCGTGCTCCTGCCAACGGGTGATGATGCAGCCGCTCATGAAACCCGTCAGCACGTCGTGACGGGTCATTTGAACCCGCGCGGTTCGCCCGGGCACGTAGTCGAGCCACTGGTGTTGAATGGGCATGCCGGGGTGAAGCCCCAAGCGAGCGACGCGAGCGGGATCGGGCTCGCGCCGCATCTGACGCAGGCTGATCTGCATCAACGAGTGATCGAGGACGTCACCAAGACAGATGTACGAGAGCTGAGCCGTCGGACGAATGCTGTCGACGATGGTGCCGTCACGGGGGCCGTCGACGTTGGCGGGCTTCCGCCACCGATAGCGCGTACCCAGCTTGAAGTAGCTCTCGATCATTTAGTGTGCTCCTCGAAAAGTTCACACGCTAACACCTTCTCGAGTTCGCGTCAGCCGAGGCCGCTCACCGCCGCGCCTTTGCCCGCAAACTGGCACTCTTCACTCGATGTCTACCGATGTTTGCCGATGTTTGCCGATGTCTGCGCTCGAGATCGCAAGTCCGGCGTCGCGCGGCCCTCGTGCCTCATGCCGTCACTCGCTGGCTCACGCGCCCTTGACGTCCCGCGCGCTCGTCTTGGTCGACGTTTGGGTGCCGCACAGTCGAGAATTTTCATCGCCAGCGTAGCGCAAAGCCGATTCGCGCCGAGGCGAGAGCCCTCGTGACCGCGTTTGGACCCGGGAGAGGCTGCTTGCAGCGTGTACAACTGCAGCGGGTGATGAAGAAAGGATCTTTCTCTCGCTCCACAGCGATCATCGCTCGTGCATCGAGGCGCGTGGCGCGGCACGCTGATACTCGCACCTACAGCGCGTCGCCGACGCAGCGCTTCGTTGCGTGCTTCCTCGTGGAGCGAAGTTTTCCAGTGCGCGGGCGTACGCCTTTTTTATGCGTTCGACGGCAACCACGCGGGTTCGACGTCGACTAGCAGCCTCTCGCTTTGATACGCTTTGTGCGTTCTCCAGGCATGGATAGCGACGCTCCATTTCGCACTCGGGCGAATGTTCCTCCCGCGCTATCTCTGGCTAAAAGGTCATCTTTTTCCAGTGAATTTTGGCTCGTTGGCGTCGTTGACGAGTGCGCCGAACCATTACATAACAGCGTGCCGTTGATTGGTTTCGCGGCGCCTGCTCGCGCAGTTGACCGTGTTTATCGCCTGGTACAGTTTCGTACCGGGTACTTACCTCCGCATGAAAGTACGTCCTCCAATGAAGCTTGCGCGCATCGTGCTTGGCTCGGCCATCTTGCCGGCGTGTATCACCCTTCTTGGTTGCAGCTCCACCCCTGAGGGTGAACCGCCGGGCAGCGCGGGCGCGGGCGTGAGCGTGGGCGGTCACGCGACAACCGGCGGCGGCGGCGGCGGCGGCGCGGGTAGCAGCACGGCCACTGGCGGCGCGGGCAACAGCCCGTC
>FSWQ01004614.1_pt1 | contig 12604 bp, 8 predicted proteins | sample 1637691 | NCBI WGS metagenome assembly FSWQ01 (sample SAMEA3914814, study PRJEB12502) | metagenome | biome: forest; material: soil | place: USA | collected 2011-09-16 | depth 0.1 m | reverse complement strand
GTTCCGTGGGGAGCAACGACAGACGGATCACGAACCAGCGGTATTCTCCGTCGAAGCGCCGCAGCCGCGCTTCGATCTCCTTGGCGACGCCGGAGCGGCGGATGGCGTCCCAGGATTCGAGAAACGATGCTGCATCCTGCGGGTGGATCGCCTGACGCCAACCGTGTTCAAGGGCCTGATCCGCTCCGAGGCCGGTATACTCGCACCAACGACGGTTGACGAAATCGCTCGCGCCATCGCCGCGCGTCGTCCATAGCAGCCCAGGGAGCGCGTCCACGATCCCGTCGACATAGTCCGCCATCCCTATGCTTTCGTCAGCGCAACGGCCCTCGGGTTCGAGGTGACTCGGATTCTAATTGAGCGCGCTCTTCATACCGCGCCATCACGGTGCGCCACGTTTCCCGACGAAGTCCATCATACCTTGGTATCGGTTTCGGATGGGCGCGGAATTCCGAGCATTCCGAAGCCCGCGCGCGAGGACCAGCGTCGCCAACTCCTGCTCCCGAATGCGCGTCGGGCACCAGTTGTATAGCCCCCAAAACCAATACCAAAGACTGCTCGACAACGCGGAATCGCCACGGCCTAGTGGCACGGCGTAGCGGTGGACCATGACGCGATGATAGAACGAGGGGGCGCAGTGAATGCCAGTCAGCCGAACGACCTAGCGAGTTCAAATGGTGAATCGAGGACATGGCGCATGTCACCCCCCGTTCCAATCGTGTTCGTAGTAGATGATGACATCTCAGTGAGGGAATCACTGGAGCTATTGATCCGCTGTGAGGGACTGCAGCCGGAGACATTCGCCTCGGCGAAAGAGTTCCTGGACCGCCCGCGCGCTCTCGCGCCCAGCTGCCTGGTGTTGGATGTGAGCCTGCCCGAGCTCAACGGGCTGGATCTGCAGAAGCTCCTAGTGGCTGACGGCGTCGTCATGCCGATCATTTTCATAACGGGATACGCCGACGTCCCAATGACGGTGCAGGCAATGAAGGCAGGGGCCGTCGAATTTCTGACGAAGCCGTTCTCCGACGAAACTTTGTTGCAAGCCATTCGTGGTGCCATCGCTCGGAGCCAGAGCGCGCTCCTTCACGAGCTGGAGGTTCGTGCGCTACGAGAGAGCCACGCTTCGCTCAGCGAGCGCGAGCGTGAAGTCATGACGCTCGTGGTTTCCGGCATGTTGAACAAGCAAGTAGGCGGCGAGCTCGGGATCAGCGAGATCACCGTGAAGGCACATCGCGGCAAAGTGATGCGGAAGATGAAGGCCGAGTCGCTCGCGGACCTCGTGAAGATGGCCGCGAAGCTCGGCCTCTCAGCCGCGCCAAAGGGCTAGTGCGGGCGTGAGCAAACGCTCAACGTCGAAGCCCTTCTACGTGACGCGCGCCATCTTTGGCGGCTTGCTCGGCGGTCTTTCCCTGCTCACGCGCAATAATGTAAGTGGAATACCACTCGGACCACTCGTGCGTAGGGGCGGTCTGCTCGTACGTGGCATGACGCTCCTCGGCTTCGCGCAGGAGCTCCGTCAGCGTCGCGGCGTCCAAGCTCATTCCGCGTCCAGGAAGCCTGGACTTGATCTCCTGGAGCAGCCAGCCGTTGCCGTCAGGGTCGTTGAACGAGGCCCAAGTGCGGTAGGAATTCCCTTCTGGATCATGTCCCGTCAGACGGCCGTTCGTCCCGAATACGTGAAGGCCACCATCGAAGTGAAATACCTCGCTCACGACGGCCCCTCGCTCGACCAGCGAGGCACGGGCCAGCTCGATATCGGAAACGATGAGGAATGTTCCTTGAACTGACCCGGGTACAGCGGTCGTAATTCCCTTGCCGAAAATGATCGAGCACGGTGAGCCGGGAGGTGTCAGCTGCACCACGCGCCAGTCGTCACCGGTAGCGAAGTCGGCATCGAGCCGCCAGCCCAACCCGCTGTAAAAACGCTTGGCGCGGTCGACGTCTGCGACCGGTATGATGACGACCTCCAGCTTCAACTCAGCAGCGGTGGCGGAACAGGCAGGATTGTTATTCGCGTTGCTCGACTGTGCGCAGGTCATGATGAATCTCCGTGGCTAGTGGTCAGTGGCGTCTCTGTTGTCCGTTCGCTCGCTCGGGCGCGTTGCCTTCATGGCGAGCTCGCCCAGGCTCGCGCCCAGCAGTCGGTTGAAGGCTGGAAACGGGTGGATCACATCGGCGAGCGTCGACAGCGGAGTTCCAAGCTTGATGGCAAGCACGAGCTCACCGAGGATCTCGCCAGCACGCGGCGTGACGAGCGTCGCGCCAATTAGTACGCCGCGCTGACTGTCGCCGATCAACTTGAGCGCGCCCCCGTGGAAGTCGTGGATGTAGCCGCGCGTGCTCTCGCCGGGATCCGCGCTCGCGACGACGACGTCGAGGCCGCGCGCGCGGGCTGCGGCCTCCGATAGTCCGACCGACGCGACCTCGGGATCGCAGAATGTCACGCGAGGGATCGCAGTGTGATCGGCCCGGGCATCCAGGCCGCGCAGGCGGCGCGCCACGACTTGCCCGTGGTAGTACGCAACGTGGGTGAACCCACCGAGTCCGGTGATGTCACCCGCGCCGTAGATCCCGGGCCGTACTTCGAGCGTCGCCGGGTCCACCTTCAGCCAACCTCGGTCCGTCTGAGGGACTTCAGCGGTGCGCCACGCCTCGCTGTTCGCGCGGCGCCCGGTCGCGATCAGTAAGCGCTCGGCCGAGACCACGGTGCCGGACTTCAGATGGACGTTGACTGCGACTGTTCCTGTGGCTTGCCTTTCGACGGCCGTGCACGGGTCCCCCAGCAGCACAGTGATTCCGTCCGCCTCCAAGTGCGGACGCAGCGCGACTCCTGCTTCCGGCTCCTCTAGGCCAAGCAGGGCAGGTCCGGCCTCGATGAGCGTTACCTTGCAGCCCAGGCGTGCGAACGCTTGACCCAGCTCCACGCCAACGGCCCCCGCGCCGAGTATGGCAAGCGAGGCGGGCAGCTCGCGCGGAATTGCCGCTTGGCGGTTCGTCCAATAGTCGACGCTGTCGAGGCCAGGAATGGGTGGGACCGCCGCCGTACCGCCATTGGCAATCACGACGGCGCGGCGCGCGACCAACAGCTCACCTCCCACCTTGACGGTGTGCAGGTCAATGAGCTTCCCTTCGCCCCGAAAGAGCCGAGCCCCAGTCGCCTCCAGCGCGGCCGCGGGCCGACTGTCGTCGAGATCGCGAGCCATCCACAGCACACGTTTGGAGACCTTCTGGAAGTCTTCAGCCCATTCGACTCGTGATGCTGCGAGCAGACGCGCGCGCCCCGCCTCCGTCAGCGTTTCGGCGGAGCGGAGCAAAGTCTTGGAAGGGATGCACCCCCAATACGGGCACTCACCGCCCACCAGCTCGCGTTCGACCACGGCCAGAGTCAAGCCGCTGCCTCGAAGCCCCCCCGCCAAGGCCTCTGCGGCAACGCCACCGCCAAGACACACGACATCGAATTCCGTCCGATTGGTCATCACTTACTCCAACGCCACTCACACTCGTGCGGTGTGACCGTCGCTTTCAGGGTGCATAGCGGGTGAACACGAAGTCGCGAGATTTCACGGCCTGGTGACACGGGTAGCAAGGCTCGAGCAGCGAATCATCGACCGCCGTGCCGTCGTTGAATTGGGCGTAACCCCAGCCGCCCGTGGCGGCGTACTTCTTGGAGTTCTTGACCATGAACTGCACGCCGTTCTTTGGGTGCCCCGCCACGAAAGATTGCTGGCGCCCGAAGCTCGCGTTGTTCTCTTCCGATGGCTCGTAGCGGTAAGCCAGTCGAGTGAGGATCGCACCATCCGGGAACGGAAGTTTGGCCTCGCGATATGCTTTGATCGCGATGTCGTTGCCCAGAATGACGCGAATGTCGTCGAGCGGCGCTTCTTCACGGGCAACCGACACGAAGCGCCAGTCACGGTACCGAGACGGGATCTTCTTTACGAACACCGCAGCGGCCTCTCCCGATGCGGGGGCCACGTAAGCCGGAATACCGGCCAGCGCGACGACCGCGAACAACGAAAAGAATGCAGATAGCCTCACCAGGCGTCTCTTCTGGCCGGCGCGCGCCGCCACCATTGTACGAAGGTATCGGCCGGTATCCGAGCGTGAAGGCGCCAAGCTGCGTGCGCCCGAGCGTAACCAATACCTTCGTATAATCGCCTAGCAGACGACCGCTCGTAGGTAGGGCTGAAGGAGATGAACATGAAATTCGAAGGCTCACTACGCTCCGCCATCTTTGCCGTCGTGGTGTGCGCGACCGGCAGTCTGCAAGAGAGACACGCTGACGCCGAGAGCGCGCAGGCAAGCTCAAGAACCGCCGCCAACGCGGACGTGGAAGTGATTCGCCCGTTCCACGTCAGCATCCCGAACCAAGCGCTGGTTGATCTTCGCCGCCGCATCACGACCGCGCGTTTGCCGGAGAAGGAGCTGGTTTCGGACAAGTCGCAGGGTGTGCAGCTCGAAACCATGCAGAAGCTCGCGCACTACTGGGCCACTGAGTACGACTGGCGCAAGTGCGAAGCCAAGCTGAACAGCTATCCGCAGTTCGTCACCAACATCGACGGCGTCGATATCCACTTCATTCACGTGCGTTCCAGGCAGCCGAACGCGCTGCCGGTCATCATCACCCACGGTTGGCCCGGCTCGGTCATCGAGCAGCTGAAGGTCATCGAGCCACTGACGAATCCAACGGCCCATGGCGGCAGCGCAGCCGAAGCGTTCGACGTCGTGATTCCTTCGCTCCCGGGCTACGGCTTTTCAGGGAAACCGACGGCAACTGGCTGGGATCCCCAACGCATCGCGCGGGCCTGGGTCGTGCTCATGAAGCGCCTTGGATACTCGCGTTTCGTGGCGCAAGGCGGCGATTGGGGCAATGCGGTGACGGAGCAAATGGCGCTGCTAGCGCCGCCAGAGCTGCTCGCGATACACACCAACATGCCGGCGACGGTACCGGCGGACGTTGCAAAGGCACTCCAGTTCGGTACTCCCCCGCCCCGCTTCTCGGCGGAAGAGAAGGGCGCGTGGGACCAGCTCGACTCGTTCTACAAGCACGGCCTGGGCTATGCGCAGGAAATGGCGAACCGCCCGCAGACGCTGTACGGGATTGCGGATTCGCCCATCGGCTTGGCCGCCTGGATCCTGGATCATGACGCAGCCAGTGAAGCGCTGATCGCGCGTGTGTTCGACGGTCAGACCGAGGGCCTGACACGCGACGACATTCTCGACAACATCACGCTCTACTGGTTGACGAACACCGCGGTCTCCTCGGGCCGTTTGTATTGGGAGAACAAGCTCGACTTCTTCGCGCCCAAGCACATCGCCATCCCAGTTGCCGTGAGTGTCTTTCCGGATGAAATCTACGCCGCTCCGCGAACTTGGACGGAAAAGGCGTATCCGAAGCTGATTCACTACAATCGCCTCGCCAAAGGCGGCCATTTCGCGGCCTGGGAGCAACCGATGGCGTTCTCTGAAGAGCTTCGCGCCTCATTTCGATCACTCCCGCGTAGGTAGCAAGACATGGCGCACCGAGCGAAGAGGCGAGGCAGCCGGAGGCGACAACCCGTGTGGCGCCACGGCAAAGCGCTGGTCGAATTATTCGGCGTGATTGCGTTGGCGGCTGAAACTGCGTTTCTCACCAGCTCGTTGATCATCGCCATCTGCGCGTTGCTTGCGGGCTTGGACATCGCCTTCGTGCTCGCTATCGCGTGGATGCGGCCAGTCGGTTCCCGCGAGCATCACCCGGCCATCGACCGGCTGGTCGACGACGCTGATCCGTAGCCACAACCGGTTCTCGAGCCTTCAACACTGATGATCACCTCGACTGACTCGAAGCCGAGTACGAATATTGCTCTATGCTTCAACGCAGGCTCGTCCTCCCTGAAGTTCGCGCTCTTTCGCTGCGACCAGCGCGGTGAGCACGAGCTGGCCAGCGGAAGCGTCTCACCGCTGGGTAGTATGCAGGCGCGCGCGTCGTTGACCGTTCGCGGTTTTCGCAGCGAGCGCGCGTGCCCGAACGCTGGCCCTGCGGCAGCATTCGCGGCGGTTTTCGCGCTGTTGAAACAGCAGGCCTTACCAGATGCCACCGTCGTTGGGCACCGCATCGTGCATGGCGGGCAGGCACACGTGTCTCCAACGCGCGTGGATGAAGCGCTTTTCACGAGCCTGGCAGAGCTGGTTCCGCTTGCGCCCCTGCACCTCCCCGCGGGGATCGAAGGCATGCGGGTTGCACTGGCGCAGCTCCCGCGCGTGCCGCACATCGCTTGTTTCGACACCGCGTTTCACGCAGAGTTGCCGGAACGCGCCGCACGCTACCCGCTCCCTGCAGCGCTCTATGCACAAGGGGTGCGCCGCTACGGCTTTCACGGTCTGTCCTATGAATACGTGCTCTCGACGTTGGGCGTGTTCCCACCCAATCGCGTCATCATCGCTCACCTAGGCAGCGGAGCCAGCGTGGTCGCCGTCCGCGAGGGTCGCTCAATCGACACCACGATGGGACTTACGCCCAGCGGCGGCCTCATGATGGGCACTCGCTCGGGCGATCTGGATCCCGGCCTACTCCTCTATCTACAACGTGAAAAGGGCTATTCGGCCAGTCAGTTGGAGCACTTGGTCAACCATCAATCTGGCTTGCTCGGCATTGCAGGCAGCTCAGACTTGCAAACACTGCGTGACCGCCAAGAGCGCGACCCTCTGGCGCACCTGGCGATCTTGATGTTCGGCTACGCGATCCGGAAGACCATCGGCGCTTACTTCGCGGTGCTAGGCGGGCTGGATTTACTGGCGTTTACGGGCGGAATCGGCGAGCACTCCGCGCAAGTGCGTCAAGAGGCATGCTACGGGCTGAGCGCTTTGGGGATTTGCTTGGACCCTGCCCGGAATGCGGCAAATGAGCCCTCGATTCACGCCGGGACATGTCCCGTGATGGTGGTCGCCACGGACGAAGCTCGGATGCTCGCGCGGCATGCGCACAGGCTGGCAGGGGCCTAAGCCGCCCCGCGTGGTCGACGCGAGCCCGGCCACCACATCATCCGGGCCAACCGGGGCAGATTCGAAGTAGCCCGATCGAGACCGTGGTAGTCGTTGCGGACGAAAGTGAGAGTCTGATGGACTTGTCCGCCTATTCGTTCCAAAAATTGCGCACGGACGGGGAGCTTGCCCTGTTTCGGGCGAAGCGGCCGAATGACGGCACCACTGTGCTCTTGATGTCTGCGGTTTCTGAGCACCCGTCGCCATCGAGCGTCGAGCGCATCAAACACACTTACTCGCTGCGCGATGAACTGGATTCCTCGTGGGCGATCAGGCCGCTCGAGCTCCTCGACCCCCACGGTATTCCAGCGCTCCTACTCGATGATCCTGGAGGCGACTTCGTCGACGACGTGCTCAAGCGTTCTTCGTCCGTTGCAGAGCTACTAACGCTTGCGATCGCGATCACCAAGGCCTTGGGCGGCCTCCACGCTCGGCAGCTCATCCACCGCGACATCAAGCCAGCGAATCTCGTGACAAACGCCGCGCTCGACAACGTATGGCTGACCGGCTTGGGCCTGGCCTCACGTCTGCCGCGTTATCGGCAGCTTCCCGATCCGCCGGATGTCATCGCTGGGACGCTGGCTTACATGGCCCCCGAGCAAACCGGCAGGATGAATCGCTCGATCGATTCGCGCAGCGATCTCTATTCACTCGGCGTCACGCTCTATGAAATATTCGTTGGCGTGCTGCCGTTCGAGGCAAGTGACGCGATGGGCTGGGTCCACTGCCACGTCGCGAGGGTGCCGGCGACGCCTGCCCTCCGTCGCAGCGAGATACCTGAGCCGCTTTCCGCGATCATTTTGAAGCTCCTCGCGAAGACCCCAGAAGAGCGCTACCAGACGGCAGCCGGCGTCGAGACAGATCTTCGTCGTGTTCTCGCCGCTGTGGATGCAGGCGGCGCCGTTGACTCCTTTCGGCTTGGTGCGCGAGATGTTCCAGACCGGCTATTGATCCCAGAAAAACTGTACGGTCGCGAAAAAGAAGTCGACGTGCTGCTCGCTGCGTTTGATCGAGTCATCACGCAGGGACGCGCGGAGCTCGTACTCGTGTCCGGGTATTCCGGGGTTGGAAAGTCTTCGCTCGTCAACGAGCTGCATAAAGTGCTCGTGCCACCACGTGGCCTGTTCGCCGCGGGCAAGTTCGATCAGTACAAGCGCGACATTCCCTATTCGACCTTGGTGCAGGCCTTTCAGAGTCTGGTGCGCCCACTCCTAGCCAAGAGCGAAGCCGAGCTGTCGGTGTGGCGCAGCGCGATTCTGGACGCGTTGCAGCCAAACGCCCGGCTGATGACTGACCTCATCCCCGAACTGAAGCTCATCATCGGTGAGCAGCCACCGGTGATGGAGCTCGAGCCGCAACAGGCGCAAGGCCGGTTCCAACTCGTGTTCCGACAATTCATCGGCGTGTTTGCTCGCCCGGAGCATCCACTGGCGCTTTTCTTGGATGATTTGCAATGGCTGGACGCGGCAACGCTGGATCTGCTGGAGGCTCTGCTGACTCGGTCGGATCTGCAGCACCTGATGTTGGTCGGAGCCTACCGGGACAATGAAGTCGACGCGGGCCATCCACTGATGCGCAGGCTGCATACCGTGAGAAGCAGTGGTGCCAAGGTCCATGACGTCACGCTTGCGCCGCTTGCCCGTGAGCACGTAGAGCAGTTGATTGCAGAGGCCCTTTGCTGCGCTTCAGAACGTGCTGCGCCGCTGGCTGCGCTGGTGCACGAGAAGACCGCCGGCAATCCGTTCTTCGTGATTCAATTTCTGCACGCGCTTTCCGAAGAACGCTTACTCCACTTCGATCATGCGCTGGCGCACTGGGCGTGGGACATCGATCGCATCCACCGCCAGGGTTACACCGACAACGTCGTGGCTCTAATGGTTGGTAAGCTGAGCCGCCTGCCGGCTGAGACACAGCAGGCGTTGCAACAGCTTGCCTGTCTCGGGAACGTCTCCGCGATCGCGACACTGTCGACCGTTCTCGGGTCCCCAGAGCAGCAAGTCCACACGGCGCTGTGGGAGGCAACACGCCAGGAGCTGGTCGAGCGGCTGGAGGGCTCGTACCGGTTTGGGCACGATCGAATTCATGAAGCCGCGTATTCACTCATCCCGAACGCCTCGCGAGCCGAGGCCCATCTACGGATCGGGCGTCTACTCGCCGCGCAGACGCCTCCGGGAAAGCTCGCGGAAGTGATTTTCGAGATCGTCGGCCAGCTCAACCGCGGCGCCGCCCTGATCACTTCACGCGAAGAACGGGAGCACCTGGCCGAGCTTAACCTGCTCGCTGGCCAGCGCGCCAAGGCGTCGACGGCCTATGCCTCGGCGCTCACCTATCTCGTCACCGGCGCGGAACTATTGGACGACGAATGCTGGGACCGCCGGCACGGGCTGACCTTTGCGCTGGAGCTCGACCGCGCCGCCTGCGAATTTCTGACCGGTCAGGTGCTCGTCGCAGACGAGCGACTGGCATCCCTGTCGAATCGGGCGACGACGACGGTGGAACACGCCAGCGTCGCCTGCTTGCACACAGATGTCTGTACGACCCTCGATCAGAGCCCGCGCGCGGTTGCAGTGTGTCTGGACTACCTACGACACGTCGGCATCCAGTGGTCACCCCACCCTAGTGAAGACGAGGTGCGACTCGAATACGAGCGCATCGGGTCACAGCTCGCGGGCAGAGCGATCGAAGAGCTCATTGATCTGCCGTTGATGGAGGACGCAGCGTCCCTCGCGACGGCTGAGGTTCTGACCAAGCTCTTCGCGCCGGCCCTACAGACGGACGGAAATTTGGTTTCCTTGATGAGCTGCAAAGCGGTCACTTTGAGTCTGGAGCGCGGTAACTGTGACGCTTCCTGTTTCGCCTATGTCCTGATCAGCAGGGTCGCCGGACCGCGTTTCAGCGACTACCAGTTCGGATTCCGATTCGGCCAGCTCGGCTACGACCTAGTCGCACGGCGCGGGCTCAAGCGTTTCGAAGCAAAAACGTATGTGTGCTTCTCGATATTTTCCGTCCGCTGGATGAAACCAGTGCGCGCTTGCCGCGACCTGCTGGACCGCGCTTTTGCAGCGGCGATCCTGACCGGAGACGTCCCGTACGGCGGTTACGCGCGGAACAGCCTGAACTCGGACCTGCTCTTCTCGGGTGAGGCACTGCTCGAGACACAGGTCGAAGCCGAACGCGGCCTTGCCTACGCCGAGAAGGTGCGGTTCGGTCTGGTCATCGACTTCATCGCCACGCAACTCGCGCTGATCCGCATGCTCCGCGGCCTGACGCCTACGTTCGGCTGCTTCGACGACGGCCAGTTCGACGAGCTTCGCCTCGAACACCAGTTGACGAGCAACCCGGCCCTAGCAGTCCCCGCGTGTTGCTACTGGATCCGGAAATTGCAGGCGCGCTATCTCGCCAACGACTACTCGGCGGCCATGGCTGCCGCAGCGCAGGCACAACCGCTGCTCTGGACCTCGTCCTCGTTCTACGAGGAGGCCGAATATCACTTCTACAGCGCGCTTGCCCAGGCCGCGTGGGGCGACTCCCCCCTCCAAGCCATGGCAGCGCACCTTCAACAGCTGCAAATCTGGGCGCTAAACTGCCCCGAGAATTTCGCGGATCGCGCCGCGCTGGTCGGCGCCGAGATCGCCCGCATTGAAGGCCGCGCGGCTGATGCCGAGCAGCTCTACGAACGAGCGATCCGCTCGGCGCAGGAAAGCGGCTTCGTGCACAATGAGGCAATCGTCTATGAAGTAGCTGCACGTTTCTACGGCGCGCGCGGCTTGAAGACCATCACCGACGCCTATCTCCGGAACGCCAGGTCCTGTTATCTGCGCTGGGGTGCCGACGGTAAAGTACGGCAGCTCGATCAACTGCATCCCCATCTGGCTGCTCCGGACGCGCAAGGGCGCGCCTCGTTGACCGCCACGATCGGCACGTCCGTTGGGCAGCTGGATGCCGAAACGGTAGCCAGGGCCTCACAAGCGCTCTCGAGCGAGATCGTCCTTCCCAAGCTGATCGATACGCTCATGCGCATTGCGCTGGAGCACGCCGGCGCGCAGCGGGGTCTGCTCATTCTTCCACGTGGTGATCAGCTGCGGATCCAGGCGGAAGCCACCACCAGCGGCGCTACCTTCAGCGTCCGCCAAGGGGAAACGGGCGTGACCGCTGCAGAGTATGCAGAATCGATCGTCCAATTCGTGGGCAGGACCCATGAAAACGTCATTCTGGCGGACGCGGCTGCGGGCAATCCGTTTTCCATGGATGCCTATCTACTCCAGCGCCGCGCCCGTTCAATCCTGTGCCTACCCTTGCTCAAGCAGGCCAAGTTGATTGGGATCCTGTACCTAGAAAACAATCTGGCTTCCCATGTCTTCACGCCAGCCCGGGTGGCGGTGCTTGGCATGCTCGCCTCGGCGGCGGCGATCTCACTAGAAAACACCCGCCTCTATGGCGAGCTCGCCGAACGCGAAACGAAGATCCGGCGGCTGGTGGAGTCCAACATTCTGGGCATCATCATTTGGAACACGCAGGGTGAGGTGATCGAAGCCAATGACGCGTTCTTCCACCTAGCAGGCTACAGCCGTCAAGACTTCGCCTCCAGCCGTGTACGCTGGACTGAACTGACGCCAGCGGAATGGCGCGACAGCGACCACCGAGCACTTGCAGAGATCAAGAAGACGGGGAAATTCGCTCCATATGAGAAGGAGTATTTCCGCAAAGACGGCAGTCGTGTGTCGGTGCTCATCGGTGGCGCAATATTCGAGGAAAACGCGAGTGACGGCGTCGCGTTCGTGCTCGACCTCACCGAACGGAAGCGCGCCGAAGAGGCACTCCAGCGGGCCCAAACGGAGCTCGCGCACGTGACCCGTGCCACCACGATGGGCGTGTTGGCGGCTTCGATCGCGCACGAGGTCAACCAACCGCTTTCCGGCATCATTACCAACGCGGGCACCTGCTTGCGAATGCTACAGAGCGATCCTCCGGACGTAGAAGGCGCCAAGGAAACGGCGCGCCGAACGCTTCGCGATGGCAAGCGTGCCTCAGATGTAATCACGCGTTTGCGAGCCCTCTTCAGCCGCGAAGAATTTGCTCCTGAACCAATGGATTTGCACGAGGCCGTGCGCGAAGTGATCGCCCTGACATTCAGCGACCTGCAAAGGAATGGAGTGCTCGTACAGTGTGAGCTGGCGAAAGACCTCCAGTTGGTGAGTGGGGACCGCGTTCAGCTTCAACAAGTCATGTTGAACTTGATCCGCAACGCGTCTGAAGCCATGGCTGACGTTCACGACCGCCCAAGGAACATCCTCATCAGGACGGCGCGCGAAAATAATGGCCACGTGCGCCTGAGCGTGCGGGATGCCGGAAGTGGCTTCAAAGCTCAGAATATGGCTGAGATCTTCGAGCCTTTTTACACGACAAAGAGCGGCGGCATGGGTATTGGCCTGGCCGTCAGCCGCTCGATTATCGATCGGCACCAGGGCCGCCTGTGGGCCGAGCCCAACGACGCCACGGGCGCCACATTCGCATTCTCGATCCCCTCCGGTACTGACGCCGTTTGAGCAGGTCCCTGTCCACTATTGGGCAGCAAGCACGC
>FSWQ01001005.1_pt1 | contig 12613 bp, 12 predicted proteins | sample 1637691 | NCBI WGS metagenome assembly FSWQ01 (sample SAMEA3914814, study PRJEB12502) | metagenome | biome: forest; material: soil | place: USA | collected 2011-09-16 | depth 0.1 m | reverse complement strand
CGAACGAGCTGAACCCGATCAGAACCGCCCACCCGAGGTGCGTTTTCAGCATCACCGAAGCATAGCTGAAGGTGACGCGGCGGGCGTGACCCCACGCGCTGGCGCAGAGCGCGCTCAGATCCCGAGATTGACTCGGTTGTCCGGCGCTGCGGGTTTAGGGGCCGGTGCCGGTGCGGGAGCTGGCGTAGGCGGCGCGGGTGCGGGTGGGGTCGCAGCCGCCGCGGCTACCGGGTGCGCGGCGCCGGCGCGAAGTTTTGCGGCCAAAGCGCGGGAGAGTGCGCCGCCTGCCTTGGGCTGGGGAGACGGGGCAGGGACGGCCGCGGGCTCACTAGCGGCGGGGGCTGCGGTCACGACCGGCAGCGGGGCAGGGGTAACGGCGGGTTGCGGCGTACTGGGCGCGCTGGGCGGGGCAGCCGCAGAAGCCGTGGACGCGGATGCCGACGCGACAGCCGCGGAACTGTTACCGCTCAAACGTGACCAAGCCACGGCACCGCCACCGACGACGAGCAGCCCGACCAGCGCGAGCGTGATCACGAGACCTGTCTTGGACGGAGCCGGTACGCCAGCGGGGCGCTCCATTTGCGTGGAGGCGAAGCCCGGCACTGATTGCACGGACACAGCCGGTGCCGTGGCTGAACGCAGCGAGGGTTGCTGCGGTGTGTTGCCGAAGCCACCGGTGGTGCGCGGTGGCCCGCCCATGCTGTTCGGCGTGGCACTGTAGTTTCCGCTCAAGGCTGCGCCGCCTTCGCAGATCTGCCGCAGATCCGCGGCCAGGTCGCGAGCGGTGCCGTAGCGCTGGCTCACGTCGCGCGAGCAGGCGCGCGCGAACCACTCATCGAAACCAGGCGGAATGGGGCCGCGTTGCGACGGGATAGGGATCGGCCGCGCGCAGATGGCCAGCAGCAAGCTACCCAGTGTTTCCTCGTCGAAAGGCCGCGAGCCGAGCAAGCACTCCCAGGCGATGACGCCCATGGCCCAAAGATCCGCGCGGCCGTCGAGCGTTTTTGCGCCCTCGGCCTGCTCCGGGCTCATGTAGTACGGCGTGCCGAGCACGGCGCCGGTGCGGGTTGCGCCGCCGACGGCGCCACCGAGCCCGCCCGCGCTGGACTTCGCGATACCGAAATCCAAGACCTTGGCGATCTCGTCGTCGTCGTTGCGGACGAGGTAGATGTTATCGGGCTTCAGATCGCGATGCACGATGCCCGCTTCGTGCGCGCGGCCGATGGCGCGTGCGACCTGCACCAGGACGCGCGCGGTGTCTTGCGGTGACAGGCGCCGCACGCGCTCCAAGCGATCGGCGAGCGACTCGCCGTCCAACAGCTCCATCGCGATGTACGGGATGCCGTTGTCGACGCCGTGATCGAGGATCTGCACGACGTGCGGGCTGCGCAGCGACGCGGCCGATTGAGCTTCGCGCAGGAAGCGCCCCAGTGCCTCGGCGTTGTCCGCGATGCTCGGGTCAATCAGCTTGATGGCGACGGGAGAGTGGAGCGTCAAATGCTCCGCATACCAAACCGAGCCCATTCCACCCTGGCCCAGCTTGCGTAACAGGCGGTACTTCCCCGCGATGACCTCGACGACCGGCGTGTCCACGACCGGGTCAGCCTACAGCGAAGTCCGACCGATTGCCACTGGCTGGGCCGAATCGCTTGGCAATTCGGGCTGGTTTTGCGGCACTGCCAACGGATCGCTGACCCAGGGCCTGCCGTGACCGTGAAAGTAGCTGCGCAGGAAATCGCGCGCGAGCTCGTTGGCTTTGTGCCGCCAAACCGTGCCGTTCTCCAGCATTACACTGACGATGATTTCGGGTTTCTGGCTCGGCGCAAAGCCCATGAACCAGCTCGTCATGCCTTCGTTCGCTTCGGGGCGCAGCGTGCCGGTTTTTCCGGATACCCGCATGCTGCCCAAATACGGGCGTCCGCGCTCGTCAGTGAAGGCATGGTGACACGTGCCGCTGCGCACGGTGACCTCCATCATGCGTCGGATGCGCTCAGCGGTGCGTGACTTGAGCACGCGACCTTCGCCATTCGCGGAAGGCTCGCTTTCCTCGTCGCTCGCGTCACTGGCGCGAATGTGGATCTTCGTTGCCTCGCCGCCGTGAGCAATGACGCTGGCCAGGTAGGCGGCTCCCAATGGCGAAAGCGTGCTGCCTTGAAAGCCCGCTGCGGTGCGGGCGAAATCCAGGTCCCCATATGGGACGTCCAACGTGCCCACGGGCACCTCCTGCTCGAACGGCACGAGGCCATTGAAGCCGAGCGCCTGCGCGGTATCGAGCAACGAGCTGCGCAGCAGGCGATGTGTGGCCAGCTGCGCGAACACCGCGTTCTTGCTGTAGCCAATGGCATACGCGAAGGGGGCACACTCGATGGCGTCCCCGCGTGGCGGATCCAAATGGCGCCGCTCGATGCCGTGCAAGCCGCCAGAAATACAGACCGCGTCATGCGGGCTCAGCGTCGTGGTTTCGAACAGCGCCGCGGTCGTGACGAGCTTGAACACACTCGCCGCCGGCACGCGCGCGGTCGTGATCACGTGGTGGTGATGTCCATCGCGCGCGCTCTCGGCCCAAGCCAGTACGTTGCCCGTATGCGCGTCGAGCACGACCATGGCGCCGCGCACCGGGTTTGCGCTCGCCAAGAGCTTGAGCGCTGCTTGCTGCAGATCCGTGTCGAGCGTTAGCTCCGCGTCCGCGCCACCCGCTGTTGGGGCGATCCAATGCCCAGCGCGCAGCGTCAGGTGATCCAGATCCAAGCTCGGCGCGCTCGAAGGTGCCGTGTGCGCGGCTGGGTGCGACTCGGCCGTTGGACGCGGCTCCGCCGCCAGCGCGCTCGTCGCCGGAACGGCAACGAGCGACGCGACCAACGGCAGGGCGCCAAGGGCGCTGGATCGAGCCCAGCTCATCCTCTCCGACCTAACCGGCTTGGCCGATTCGGCCAAAATTTCGGCACTTCCTGAGCGATTTCGTGGCCTAAACCTCGGTTCAATAAGTGCGATGTGTAAGATAGTTGCGTACTTAAAACTACATTGGCGTACAATCAGTGCGAACCGGAGGGTCTCCAATGGATCGACGAGTAGGCCTCAGAACCAGAACTGACTTTCGAGTCCTCGCAGAGCGCGGGCCGTTTCGCTCGCACTACCGCGGCATCGACGTTTCGCCGACGGGCATCGTGCTCGACCGCGGACGCCCGATTGGCGATCTCGATTCGCCGCTGCTGATGCGGCTCGAGTTGCAGCTCCCGGAATACCTGAAGCCAGTGCGCACCCTGGCCCGTCCCATCTGGTCCCACGGCACTCAGCAGGCGTTCAAGTTCGTGCGCATTGCCGACGTCGACCGTTTGATTTTGGCCGAGCACCTCGACTTCATGAGCGTGCGCGGCGTGATTTTGCACTGAGGATTGTGCCTATGTCCGTGTCTCGCCGAATCAAAAGCCGAATCAAGAACGTGTGGGCGAAGCTGTCCGAGCCGGGTGCGCTGCGCGTGCTGTATCACGGCCTGGCGCTCGCCCCGCGCTTGATCGTGCACATTGCCTCGATCGCCGTGGTCGCGGGGCTTGCCAGTGCGTGCGTTCCGGCAACGCGTTACGAAGAGGCAAAGTCTGCCAGTGAGGTCGAGCTGTCTGGGCGTCAACGTGCCGAGGCCGAGCTGCGTACTACGCGCAGCAAGCTCGACCAAGTGACGGCAGAGCTCAACCAGCGCGATCAGAAGCTGAGCGAGACCGAGCAATCGGTTTCGGAGACGAAGTTCGAAAACAGCGTGGCCGTCAAAGAGCGCGACGAAGCGACCGGTATGGTCGATCAACTGCGCGGCGAGCTGGCACGCGTGGGCGACAATCTGCGCTCTTACGCGAAGCAAAAGGCGGACTTGGAAAAGTCCCTGGATGCCGCCCAGCAGCGTAAGGCCGAGCTCGAGAAGAGCGAAGCGCACACCGTGGCCATCGCGCGCCTGACGCGCGATCTGACCTCCGCGCTAGGTGACCGCGTGACCAGCGGGGACGTTTCGATTGACGTGCAGGGTGGCCGCGTCGTGATGAGCGCGCCGACCGAGCTGTGGTTCGACGACGGTGGTTCGATGCACAACGGGATCGACGGCGTGCTCGCCGCGGTCAGCCGCGTGCTCGCATTGCATATGGACAGCTCGCTTCAAATCAGTGTGCCGGGCACGGATGCCGACAAGCGCGCGGCGGCTCTGGTGGCGGCGCTCAGCGCTCGTGGCGTAACTGCCTCGCGCATCGGTTTCGCGCCGGCTGCGCCGGCCGTCCAGCCCGCAGCAACGGCAACGGCGGACAGCGCGCCTGCGCCGAAGCCGGTCGAGCTCCCCAAATCAGGCTCGGTCGAGCTTTCGTTCAGCGTCGGCTGAGGCGGGGCGAAGCGCTGCTCGGCGTCAGGGCTCGCGCTTCGGCTCGAAGCTGACGTCGAGGTCCAGCGCGGACTCCGGGTCACGTCCGCGCGGCGCTGACACGGCGCGAAAGCGTGGCTGCGCGCGCAGCGACTCGAACACTGCGGCGACCAATGCCGGTCGAACGCCGTGCAGGAAGCGCTCGTGCCAGGCGAAGCCGTCTTCCTCACCGCCGTAGTCGTCCGCGAAATCCGCCGACAAATTCAGCGTGATCGTGAACGTTTTCTCCTCGCGATGGGTCACAGCGTGAAGGTCACTTTCGCGGGCCAGCTACCGGGTGAAGGCATGGACGCGCCCTTGAGCGCGCCGACCAAGCAATCCACGTCCGACTCGCCGGCTTCATCCGGGGGCGTGACGCCCGCGGCCATCACCGTGCCGTCCGTGCCCACGTACATGGTGGCCTCGAAAGAGCCACTGCTGCCCTTCTTACAAGTCGAAAGTTTGTGGGACAGCTTGCCGACTGCGTCCGAGACGCGGTCGCCGTCCCAGCTCGTCGGTGCACGCACATCGTTCGGCGGATCGAAGTCGAAGGACTTGCGCGCCAGACCGTGCAAACCGCCGACCGGCTTCGGCCAGCGCTTGTGACGCAGGCTATCCAGCAAACACTTTTCAGTGTCGCGATCGCCGATCGTCGATTTCTCCAAGTGCGCGTGGTCCACCTTGCCGTGCACGTCAATTTTGATGAAAAAGCTGACTGACCCGCCCAAGAACTCCACACGCTTGGCGCCGTCATCCAAGCAGCTCTGGAAATCAGTCAGCGCGCTTTGAAAGGTCTTGTCGACCTTCTCTTCACTCAGCCCGCCGATCTCCGCGGACACCGAGACGGGGCTCGGGGCATCGTCGTTCGACTCAGTGCTTGGCTCCGGTTGCTTGGGCGCGGGCTCGCTACCACCGCAGGCTTGGCAAGCCGCCATTGCAAGCATCACACACGCGACACGAACGAGACCCGGGCTGAACGAATTTGCCATTGACGGGCGTAGCAGTACCGCGAAGCAACCGCCGGAACAACGGGGCTGCGCGCCTGCGCTTCAGCTCGGTTGAAAAGTTCGCGCGTCGAGCAAGAACACGCCGGGGACTTCGCTCAAGCGCGCTTCGAGCGCAGGTTTCGGCCTGACGGCAACGCCAATTTCGGCTTCCCGTAACATTTCCAAGTCGAACACGTTGTCCCCAAAACTTGCGACCCAGCGCGTGTCACCGAACAGGGCGCGACCGGCGCTGCACTTGGCGGCCGCGTACGGGACCGCGCCGTTCATCTCCGCGCAAATCACGCCGCCTGCGATGCGGGGCGTGCTGGCGGCGATGTCGTTCGGAGCAAACCCCCACGCGCCCGCCGCTACTTCCACGGTGGTGCGCGGTGACGCCGAGATGACCACGGCACGCACCCCGACTGCGCGCGCGTACGAAAGTATGGGGCGCAGCTCCTCGTGTAAGCGGCCGGCATGGTTTGCGGCGGCCAGTGCTTCGCGCACGAGCTCGCGCATTTCCTCGAGCGTGTGGCCTGCGTAGCACCACGTCATCAGCTCGCACATGTCGCGCTCTGGATAGCGGCGATCCACATAGGCCTCGAACAGGTGACGGGCCGTCGCATTGACGTCACTGAAGGTGTCGAAGCCGCGCGTCTTGGCCTCGTGCTCCAGTGCGCCGCGCGCTGCCTCGCGCAGCCGCCCGTGGGCGACGGCAAAGCCGAACACGTCGTCACCCACGTCACCCGACCACAACGTGCCGTCCGCATCGAACGCGAGAACGCACGCGGAACCCGCCTGAAAATACGGTTCCAGGCGGGCGTTGAGCTGCTCCGGTGTGACGAGGCGCTCAGTCATGCCCGGCTCGCTCGTTGCCACTCAGCCCACCAATCTGCAGCCATGGCGAGGTCTTGCCCGGTGTCGATCTCCATGTAGCCGCCTGCGGTATTTTCGCGGCGCATCGACGCGCCGGCTTCCAGCATTTCCTGCAACAGATCCAAGAGGTACGCCTTCTGGAAGCTGCGACCTTCGCGGAACATACCGGCGCCGTAGCTGCGCTGTGCGCGATCGAACGCGTCCGTGAACACGCGCGCGCCATCCGAGCTCAGCTTCATCACGCCGATGAACTCACCATCGGCCGTTTCGCTGGCGATGGTGCGGCTGATCTCAATCACGCGCGCGCCGTCTGCGCGGAGCTTCTCGGCGTCCGTTTCTGGGTGCTGCGTACGGCCGACGTAACGGCGGCGCCAGGCTGTGTCGCAACCGAGCGTGATGTCGCCGGATGCCGCGACCAGCTTCTGCACGATCTCACCGTCGTACACGATGTCCGCGTAGGTCGAGACGAAGCCCTCGTCGAAATGTTCACGCGCGCACAACAGCGAGAGCAAGATGTTGTTGTTCGCCCAGTCTGCGTTGCGCACGAAGGTGAACTCTGGGTAACGCTCGCGCACCACCTCTTCGGCGTAGCCGCACACGAAGACCACGTCTTTGCGCGCGAAGCCCGCGCTGGCGAGCGCGTCCAAGATCCAATCCAGCATGGGCCGCCCCATGACCTCGACCATGGTCTTGGGGATTTGGTCGGTATTGTGGCCCAAACGGCTGCCGCGGCCTGCGCCGATGATGATCGCTCGCACGGACCGGACTCTATACCGGTCCTCAGGGTGCTGTCCGGGCTCAAACCAAGCGAGCCCGGACGGCTTGCGTCATTCCTCGCGCAACTTGGCGAGGATGCTGAGATCTTCGAGCGTCGAGATGTCACCCTTGGTCTCTCGGCCGGCGGCGATATCCTTGAGCAAGCGGCGCATGATCTTGCCGCTGCGCGTTTTGGGCAGGCTGTCCGCGAAGCGCACGGAATCCGGTCGGGCGAACTTGCCGATCTCGTTGGCCACGTGCTCGGCGAGCAGCTTCTTCATTTCGGGCGTGCCCGCGTGGTTCGGTTTCAGCGTCACGAACACGACCAGGGCTTGCCCTTTGAGATCATCGGGGCGGCCAACGGCAGCGGCTTCGGCCACTGCCGGGTGCGAAACCAGCGCGCTCTCGATCTCAGCGGTGCCGATGCGGTGACCGGAGACATTGAGCACGTCATCCACGCGTCCTACGACGTGAAAGTAGCCGTCTTTGTCTTCGCGCGCGCCGTCACCCGTGAAGTACACGCCCGGGATTTCGGTCCAGTACTGTTGCTTGTAGCGCTCGTCGTCACCGTAAATGGTGCGCAGCATGCTGGGCCACGGCTGCTTGAGGACGAGCAGGCCACCTTCACCAGTCGGGACCCTTTGCCCTTCTTGGGTAACGATTTCGGGAACGACGCCGAAGAACGGCAGGCCCGTCGCGCCGGGCTTGGTGAAGTTCGCTCCGGGCAGCGTGGTCAGCATGATCGCACCGGTTTCCGTTTGCCACCACGTATCCACGATTGGGCAGCGGTTCTTGCCCACGTGCTCGCGATACCACATCCACGCTTCGGGATTGATCGGCTCACCGACGCTGCCGAGTAGACGCAAGCTGGACAGGTCCGACTTCGCGGGCCAGTCATTGCCTTGGCGAATGAAGGCGCGAATCGCGGTGGGCGCCGTGTACAGCACGGTGACCTTGTGCTTCTCGATGATCTGCCAGAAGCGACCCCAATCCGGCTGGTTGGGCGCGCCTTCGTACAACAGGCACGTTACGCCGTTGGAGAGCGGGCCGTACACCAGGTAGCTGTGGCCGGTGATCCAGCCCACGTCCGCGGTGCACCAGTACACGTCGTTGTCTTGCAGATCGAAGACGTACTTCGTCGTCAGGTGCGTGCCGGAGAGGTAGCCCGCGGTCGTGTGCAGCACGCCCTTCGGCTTGCCGGTAGAGCCGGAGGTGTACAGAATGAACAGCGGGTGCTCGCCGTCCACGATCTCCGCCGCGCCGTTTTCGGGGTTCGCGGCGGCGACCGCTTCGTACCAATCAATGTCACGACCGGGCTTGAGCGTGGTTTCCGCCTTGGCGCCCAAGCGCGCAAATACCACGACTTTTTCCACGCATTTCGTGCCTTCAACGGCGCGGTCGACCGTTGCCTTGAGCGGCACGATGCTGCCGCGACGCAGCGCGCCATCTTGCGTGAGCACGACTTTCGCGCCGCAATCATTGATGCGGTCGCGCAGTGACTCCGCCGCGAAGCCGCCGAACACCACCGTGTGCGGGGCACCGATGCGCGCGCAGGCGAGCATGCCCACCATGACCTCGGGCACCATGCCCATGTAGATCGCGACGCGATCCCCTTTCTGAACGCCGAGGTTACGTAGCACTGCCGCGAACTCCACCACTTTGCGGTGCAGCTCCGCGTACGTGATGGTGACGGTTTCGCCCGGCTCGCTCTCCCAGACGATGGCCGCCTTGTCTTTCGTAGCCGTCTTCAGGTGCCTGTCCAGGCAGCTTTCGCTCGCATTGAGCTGCGCGCCGACGAACCACTTGGAATGCGGAAGCTGCCACTCACACAACGCTGACCACGGCTTGCGAAACACCAAGTCAGCGGTCTCGCGCTTCCAGAAGGTGTCGGGCGACTCGATGCTTTCTTTGTACAGCTCGTCGTACTTGGCGCGAGACGGGATGCGGGATTTGGCCGAGAACTCCGGGCTCGGTTCGAAGGTCCGACGTTCCGCGGAGTACGTTTCGATGGCATTATTTTCGGTCATCGCTGCCCACTTCCTCTGAGATTTGCGTCGCACGCCGCCGCCGGCGCGCCAGAATCGTCTGCCAGTATGCGTGGCGCGTAAAGCGCACGCCTGCCGAAACTTATCGATTCTGTGGCTAATTTCCCCGCGAAAGGACCGGGAAACACCCGCTAAATTCGGGTTTAAACGCAGCTTTCGCGCCACGCACCACGAGCTGGCAGCGCCTCTTCACCAGAGCGAGTAGCCACCGTGGATCGACAACCCAAATAGCGGCAGCGTGTTGGTGTTCCCGAACGCCACTTGGTCGCCTTCGACCTTCTGCTTGTTCAGGCTGGTCGCGCCATCGATCAACGTGACCACTTCGGCGCCGAGCAGGAAATGGCCGAGGCTCCACTGCAGGCCGAGCTCGAGCAGGAAGTACGGGTCATCCCCGCTGGCACTGCCTCCGGTCAGTGCGGCGTTGCTGGCGACCGGGTCGAGGGTGAGCTTGTGGTGAACCACGCCCGTGCCGATGGTGGTCGAAAAGCGCAGCGTTTTGCCGGTGGTCATCAGGCGTAAGTTCGGGCCAACGCGCACGGTGCTGAGTGAGTACGTTCGCGTGTCGGCGCTCGCGGAGTCGCTCTTGGCGTCGTCGACGTTCAGCTTGCCGAAATCCAGCAGGAGCTCTGCTGCGATTGGCGACCAGATGCGATAGCCGGCACGCAAGCCAATGGTGCCCATGGCGCCGCCGGAACGCGTGCTGGTGAGCGAAAGTGGGTGCTGTCCGAGACCCAACACTCCGAGCGTGAGCAGGCCGTAATAACCGCGCGGCACGCGGCGCGGTGGCGGCGCGGGCATGACGCTTCCGCTGACGACAGCGGGCTCGGCTACTTCGCCATCGATGCGCGCGCCGAGCGCGGCCTGCACCTCCAGCGTTTTCCCCAGACCGACGTTGACCGTGGACTCGTAGCTTTCATAACCGTCACGGAAGACCTGAATCAGGTGATCCGTGTCCGGCTTCACGCCGCCGCGCCATTCGTGGAAGGCGAGCGTTACGCCGTCAATCGCGATTGCCGCACGAGCGTCGGTCGCCACGATGTTCAAAAAGCCGTCCGTGGCTTTCAGCTTCATCTCCACGGGCAATTTCTTTTGCCCGGAGGCGACGCTCACCACGCGTACCAAGCGCGCAAAGCCTGATTCATCCGCGATGATGGTGTGCTCGCCGACGTTCACCTCTACGCCCGCTTTTTGCTCGCTGAGCGAAAGCGCGCGGCCGTCGATGGTCACCTTGGCGTCGCTCGGCTCGACCTCGACGACGATCGAGCCGACGAGGCCGTCCAGCTCCGTGATCGCGTCGCGCACGGCCTTCTTTTCGCCGTCGCTCAGCTCTGCATCGTGCTGGGCCAAGAGTTGCTGCAGCGTTTGCGCGGCCTCGCGGTAGCGAAACAACGCCTTCTGGCACAGCGCCACATTTTGCAAGGAACCAGGGCCCGGCTTGGCCGCATAGGCTGCCGTGAACTCGGCCAGGGCGCCCGCGTAGTTCGTGTCCTGGTACAGCCGAATGCCGAGCTTGAAGTGGCGCCGTGCTTCGGCCGTTGCGTCATTCGGGCTGGGCGACGCGGGCACCGCCTCCGCATTTTCACTCGCTGCGGCGTGCGCAGCGCTGGCCACGAGCGTGGTCAGGCAAGCAATACAAAAGGCCGAAGCGGCGCGCAGGCGCATGAGTCCTCCGCCTATCATACCTCGGCAACGAGCGCGTTCGGCAACGGGCTTTTGCCCCTGAGTTACGGCTCTTTCGTGCTCAGTTGCAGACCGCCGGCGACGTGTGCGCTGGGTTTGGGCTTTGCGCTGTGATTGGGTTTGGGGGTGCTCCTCAGCGACGCGGCCGGGGCAGGTTCGATGCTGGTCGAGCTGCCCGTGCTCGGGGCGGGCGTGGTGGTCACACTGATGGCCACGGATGCGCTCGCGCTGGGTACTGGCGGCACGTCCTTGCTCAGGTTGCTGGAAGCGTTGCCGCGCGCCACCAGGTATGCGGTCAGCGCGAAGCCGGCAAGCGTTGCGACGACTCCGACGACGAGCGTGCCGTAACGCTTGGGGCGCAGAGGGCGGGTGGCGAAATCACTGTTGCTGAGCGCGGAGCTGGAGCCCAGCTGTGGGCGCGCATCGCTCAGCGCTGTGCCTTCCAGTGCGGAAATGGCCGCCAGAAATTCGGCCGCGGATTGAAAGCGCAGCTCGCGCTCGCGCTGCAAGGCGCGACTGACGATGGCCGCCACGGCGGCGGGCACATCCGGCGCGAGCGTGCGCACGTCCGGCGCGTCGTGCGTGCAGATCGCGATCAGCACGGCCTCATACGTGCGCCCACCGTGCGGCGGCTTTCCCGCGAGCATCTCGAACAAGATCGCGCCTAGGCTGAACAGATCCGTGCGACCGTCGATGTCAGCGAACGACTGTGCCTGCTCGGGCGACATGTAGAACGCGGTACCGAGCACGGTGCCGCGGCGCGTGAGCGTGTCCGCGTGGCGCACGCGCGCGACCTTGGAGATGCCAAAGTCCACGACTTTCACGAACGAAGGATCGTCGTCGCGCGCGCACAAGAACAGGTTGTCGGGCTTGAGATCGCGATGCACGATGCCCGCCTCGTGTGCACGCACCAAGGCGCGCAGCACTTGACTGACGATGCGCAGCGCTGAAGCGACCGAGAGCCGCGTTTCACGTTGCAGGCGCGCGCGCAGATCTTCCCCGGTGAGCAACTCCATGACCAAGAAGGGCAGCCCGCCCTCGGTCACACCGGAGTCGAAGATCTGCACGATGTGCGCGCTCTCCGCCATGCTGGCGGCTTCCGCCTCGCGCTGAAAGCGCTGGCAAGCCTCGCGGTTCTGCGCCGCTTCACGGTCCAAGAACTTGAGCGCAACGCGCTTGCCGAAGGTCAGGTTCGCGGCTTGAAACACCGCGCCCATGCCGCCACGACCGATCAGGCGATCGACACGGTACTTACCGGCGACCGTGGTCCCGACGAGCGCGGCGAGCTCGCTCTCGGTCTCCTCTTCCAGGCTCGGCATGGCCGGCGTCTCCCAGTGCGCGCTACGAAGCACGCGCTAGGCGAGCGTAGCATGACGGGTCCACCAATAGCGAAGCCTCACGTACCCGGGAAAACACGGGATACGCGAGGCCTGCAATGCTCGATGCAAGCGCAGATGCGGCGAACCGCACCTGCGTGCCGAATCAGCGCGCGATCTTGCCGAAGGCGGCTTGGATGCGCGAGGTGGTGCGCGACGCGGAGCGGCTGTGAAGGACGCCCTTGCTAGCGGCCTTCGCGAGCGCCTTCGAGGCGGCGGCGACCGGAGCTTTGGCGGCGGTCAGATCGCCAGCGGCGATTGCGGCGCGAGCCTTCTTGACGGCGGTGCGCAATGAACTGCGAACGGCCTGGTTACGCTCGGCGCGAACTAGGCGCTGGCGGTTACGTTTCTCTGCGGAGGGGTGATTAGCCATCGGTCTCGAAAAGCTTTCGTAATGGTTGAAGAGCTAACGCTGAAGCGTCAGGCCTTCACCACCTTGCGCGCGTCGGGCGCTTTGGGATCGTAACCCTCTTGGTGAACCGGGAACTTGGGCGTTACGGAGCCCTTGTTGTTGGCGCCTTGGCT
>FSWQ01000890.1_pt1 | contig 12640 bp, 12 predicted proteins | sample 1637691 | NCBI WGS metagenome assembly FSWQ01 (sample SAMEA3914814, study PRJEB12502) | metagenome | biome: forest; material: soil | place: USA | collected 2011-09-16 | depth 0.1 m | reverse complement strand
GGATGCGACACGTCGCGACGCGCGACGCGCCGCACTACGCGCCGCACTACGCGCTGGACGCTGCGACGCGCTGGACGCTGCGACGCGCTGCGCGACACGTCGCTATGTGCGAGATTTTGCAACTCGCGACACGACGTCCTGCGCAGTGCGACGCGCAGTGCGACACATTGCGGTGCGCGATACGGCGGCGCTATCGTCGTGCCGGCGCAGGGTTGACATTGCGGTTGCCGCACGCCACACGGCGTGACGCCGTGTGGCGCCGCGCTCTGAAACCGCGCGCGGAATATAGCGATGCAAGTGAGCCGCTGAGGGGCAACCCACCCAAATACTGACCAAGCCAAGGCCGCGCGGGCTGGGCCAGGCACGGCGTTTCAGGGCTTTTGGCGCGCTCAGGGTGGCGTGGGAGCTGCATGCGGCTGGTGCTCTGCTAGTGTGAGGGCGCTTGACTGCTCGACGTGCTTTTCGGGTTTTGATTTCGGCGGCGGTGATCCTGGGCTTGGCTTGGGGTTGTTCGGCGCGGGATGATCAGCGCAATGGGTCGTCGGGTAATGGTGGCGGGAATGGCATGGTGGAGGCGGGGCTGAGTGATGCGACTCTGACTTCGGATGGCATGTCGATGGCGGGTGCTGGTTCGTTCCAGTTGAATCCGCTGTGCGGCGCGTTTTCGCCGTGCGTGCCGGATGATTTCATCGCCTGTGCGGGCCACGTCGAGCCGACAGTTCCCGCTACTGCTGGCGCTACGGGTTCCGGTGCGGCGTCGAGCACGGGTGGCAACGCGAATGCCAGCAAGGGTGACGCGGGCGCGGGCGGCACGAGCGGCTCCAGCACGCGTGGCGGGGAGGCCGGGTACGGCGGTGACGGCAATGTGCTCTTGCCGACGATTTACGGCTGCCAGGTACAACGCGCCACGGAGCCCAAAGGCTCCCCGTTTTCTCAGTGCGCGCTGGTGGGGCCCGGCGGCAAGAACTCGCCGTGTCTCACCTCCAGTGATTGTCAGGCGGGTTTTGGCTGCGTTGGTGATCAGACCTCGGGCTTGTGCCAGCGCTACTGTTGTAAAGACGCGGACGCATGCGAGCCCGACACGTACTGCGCGGAGCGGCCGATGCGCGACGCGGTCGTCAATGGGCAGGCGATGGGCTCGGGCGATACCAGCACTGCGCCGATGATTCCCGTCTGCGTGGCAGCCGTGAATTGCGACTTGGCCGAGGCTTATCCGTGCAAGGGCAAGCAATGCACGTGCACGGACGGCACGGCGTGCTTGGTCGTGCGCTCGGACGGCACGACGACGTGCGCAGTGCCGGGCGCGGGCAAAGCGGGTGACACGTGCCCCTGCGCATGGGGCTACGTGTGCTCCGCTGCGACGAATCAGTGCCTGCAGCTTTGCTACACGCGCGGCTCAGCGACGTGCGGCAAGGGCAAGTGTCAGTCCGCTTCGGAGTTGCCGGACGGCTGGGGTGCTTGCATCGGCGGTTGAGCGCTCAAGTCTTCGAGCTGTAGGTTCAGCTCAGCGCCCAGCAGCAAGGTGAGGCACATGATCCAAAGCCAGCCCAGCGTGATCGCAACGGCGGACAGCGTGCCGTAAAACAGCGCAAAACGCGCCAAATGGTGTGCGTAATACGCGAACGCGAGGGAGGCGCTACCCGACGCGCCAATGGTCAACATGGCCCCCGGCCAGACACGCCGCTTCACGCCCGGGCGAATCACCGCGATGCGGAAGAAGGCAGACAACAGGGCGGTTGCGATCAGCAATACCAACCCGAGCAGCAAGAAGTGACTGGCGTGATCCAAAAACGGGATCTCGCCTCGTGCCACGAAGCGCATCACGGTGCTTGGCCCGCCGGCGAGCGAAACCGCGACCGTGGCACTGGCCATGAACAACACGATGCTGGAGATGACGCAGGCGAGTGCGATCAGCCGCCGCTTCCACCACGCTCGCCGCGTGGCGCCCACGGTGACCTCCAGCACGCCCATCAGCGTGTTGAACGCGGATGACCCGAGCCACAGCGCGCCCAGCAGCGCGAAGGGCGCCACTGCAGTGACCGAGAATTGCCCCAGTTGGTTCCAAATCACCGCGCGCACTTCGCTCGGCGTGACATCCACGAGCAGGGAAGCGCTGGTCAACACGGCTTCACTGCTTTGCGAAACGCGCGCAAATAGCCAGCCTGCGAGCGCGAGCATCGGGATCGCTGCCAGGAACAAGTCGAACGCCATGGCGCTGGCGGCTTGCAGCGTGCCTCGCGTTACCAGCCCACGCGCGACGAGCCACAAGCGATGGCTCCACGGCTTGGCAGAGAACAGCTCTGCCGCGCGAATGGACACGCGGTCCCAGCGCCCGCTGTGAGGGGGCGCGTCATCGGATCGATTGAGCCAACCGTCGTTCATCGCATGCGGCGCAAAACTCTGGCGTAAGTCGCGAAACCATCGCATACCAGAGCCCGTGGCACTCCACCAGGAAACGCTCGAAGTCCGAACCCGCGCCGCGGGATTGTTGAATGTAACCGCGGAAGTGAGCGCGGCCATCGCGCGCAGCGGCATCAAAACGGGCTTGTGCACGGTGTTCGTTCAGCACACCTCCGCCAGCCTGGTGATCCAGGAGAATGCGGACCCGGCCGTGCTGCGTGACTTGAGCGCCTACATGGCGGAGCTCGTGCCCGAGTCACGCAAGTGGGAGCACGACGACGAAGGCCCGGATGACATGCCCGCGCACGTGCGCTCGGCCCTCACGAAAACCAGCGAGACCATCCCGGTGATGACCGGCAAGCTCGCGTTTGGCACGTGGCAAGCGTTGTACTTGTGGGAGCACCGCGCGGTTGGGCACACGCGGCGGCTCGTGGTTCACGTCGTCGGGGAGTAGCGTTGGGCGTGAGGGAACGGCGCTTTTGGGGCGAGGGACGCTTCTGTGACCGGCTCGCTACCGCTCGCCTACTAACGTCACTTCCCCGAGCATCGGATCGACGTCCACCACGAAGCGGTTAGCGCCGAGGCGTTTGCTGGCGACGGGCGCGCCGTTTTGTGTGGCGCTCAGCACGGGCGCGTCCACCGTGGTGGTCACGATCACGCTCAGGGGAGTCGCGTTGGCCGTACATTGCGTGCTCGGCATGGCGAAACTCAACGCGTTGCCGAGGACGGTGGGCGCGCCGCAGAACTGACGCGCGAAACGGTAGTGGTTCACGGCGCTGGGCGTGTCCACCCAGAGCGCGCCTGCATCTTGCTTGGCTTTGATGTAGTCCAGGTGCGCTAGGTAATCCGCGAGCGGAATGGACTGCCACGAGGTGTCTTGAACACCGTGCAGCTCACGAACCGCCCAACCGCCTTTGGCGATGGCGTCGTCTACGTACGCCTTCAGGACGTCTTGTGATTGCGGGTAGTAGATCGAGTTTTCGCCGTTGTAGACGTCGAACTCGATATGCAGCGGATCCGTGAAATCCGGCGGATTGACGCCCTTGATGCCCGCGCGCGCGCCGGTGTAACCCAGGGTCGCCAAGTGATCCAGCATGGGCTGTGTGAAGGCGTCTTCCGGAAAGATGAAGTACTGGATCTTGTGACCGGGCAGATTGTCTTCCAGCACCTGCGTTGCCTGGTCAATTTCGACCGACAGATCCGGCGTTGGCACCGCGGTGATGAAATTCTTGTGATTGAACGAGTGGCACACGATTTCGTGGCCGTGCGCCGCGACCGCCTGCAGTTGATCCCAAACGTTGCGCACGGAGCAGCTCACCACGATGGCCCCGAAGGCCGCGTGCAGCCCGCGCTTGATCAGCTCAGGATCCGCGATCGTGAACAGGCTGTCGGTCAGGTAGTCACAGGCATCATCATGAATGATGGAGTACGCGGCGGTGGCGTTGCCCTTCCAAGTGGCCACGCCCTCCACCGTGATGGTGCCGACGCTCGTTTCCGTGAGGCCGCCTGCACCGGCCTGCGCGCTACTTCCCGCGGCACCTGCGCTACCGCCGGGCGCGCCGTCGTCCACGTGCTTGGCGCCGCAGCCGATGGACATCACCAGCGCAATCGATGGCGCGGCAAAACGCCCAAAACGCGCAAAACGCGATCGACGCGACACGCACATGCGAGGGGTCATACCAGTCTGTAAATACGCCTTCCTGTGCACTTTGGCTCAGTCTGATATGTAGAAACCCGAAATCGAGTGATTTTTAGGATTTCGCTTGGCGCGAAACGCTACGCTTTGCGGTTTTCTTGGAAGTTTTCGGCTGTGTTGCGCGCGGGGCCGCTGTGGGTTTGGGGCGGTCTTTGAGTCGCACGACCAAGCGCAGGCCCGACCAGGTCTCGTCAATCGCACACACCTTGTTGTCTACGAGGCCCGCCGCGAGCCCCAAGTTGCGCACATCCTGCTCGGTGACGTCTGTCACCACGCCCGAGCTCTTCTTTGGCCAGCAGATCCACAGGCCGCCGTTCGGTTCCAAGCGTTGCTGTGCTTTGGGTAACAAGCGCGTGAGCTCGGCGCGCGACGCCGCGAAACAGACCAGCACGTCCAGCGGGGAGCTACCGCGGGCGGCGTCACTGCTCGTGACACCCGCCGGTAGCGTGCCGAGCGTTCGTGCAAAGCCAGTGGGCGCTGCCCACAGGCCCAAGCGGGCGCCGGGCTTGAGCCCGAGCTTTTGGGGTAACGGCGTTCCTGAATAGCCGGCCATCTTGCGCTCGAGAATAGCTGAAAATCGCCGCCTTCGCGGCTGGGTTTGCGGCACCCCTCGGGCTCTGCAATAGCCACGGGCTCCGATGTTGGATCTTCGTTTCGCGACCCCGCCCGAGTGGCTCGATGCCGTCTTTGCCGACTTCGACGCGTTTCTTTTGGATCACGCCGCGTGCGAGCGCAAAGCGGCGGCGACGGGCATGTCCTTCGTGGTGCGTTACCCAGACAAGACCGCGCTGATCGAACCGTTGATCGAGTTCGCGCGCGAGGAGCTCGAGCACTTTCAGATCATGTTTCGGATCGTGAACGAGCGCGGCCTGATCTTGGCAGACGACTACAAGGATGCGTACGTGAATGCATTGCGTTCGCAAGTGCGCAACGGCGGCGATGGCATGCTGCTGGACAAGCTGTTGGTCGCTGGAATCGTGGAAGCACGCGGCTGCGAACGACTGTTCATGGTTGCGGAGGCGCTGCGCTTGAGGGCCTCACCATTGGCTGATCCGTATTTGGACTTGGCGCGTGCCGAGGCGCGGCATCACGGGTTGTTCTTTCGCTTGGCGCGCGCGTGCTTTACGGATGACGTGATCGACGCACGCTCCGCTGTGCTGCTGGATTACGAGGCGGAGCTGGTGAAGCGCTTGCCGCATCGCGCAGCCGTGCATTGAGGTGAGCGTGCCGGAGCAGGGCGCGGGAGAGCAGTACTTCGCGCGCTATGCGGAGCCGGAGGCGCGGCTTGCGGCGGGTGTTACGGAGCGCTACGCGGCGTGTCTCGTCGTGCCTGCCTGTGGGGAGGCTCCTTCGTTATTGGACGGCTTTCAGGCGGCGTTGCAAGGCGCGCCGGGGCGCGTGCTTTTTTTGTTGGTGGTGAATGCGACGGACGCCGCCAGCGTACAGACCCATGACGCCAATCGGCGTTTGCTCGAGGCGTTGGCCGCGCGGTTTGCGGAGCGGGCAGAGCTGCGAGTCGCAGGGGTGGAGACGCGCGGCGTGCTCGCTCGAGCAGAGCACCACGACGTGCTGTGGCTCGATCGCGCGAGCGCGGGTGTGCGCTTCCCGGAGCGTGAGGGCGTCGGCTTGGCGCGCAAAGTGGGCGGGGATTTGGCCGCGGCACTTTGGGCGCGCGGGCACATCGCGTGTCCGCGCATCGCTTCGAGCGACGCGGACGTCACCTTGCCGAGCGACTATTTCGCGAGCTTGACGAGCGCAGAGCACGAGCCGAGCGCGGCCTGGCTGTGGCCATTTCACCATGCAGCCGGCGACGACGCCGGTATCGACTTGGCAACGGTGCTGTATGAAATCTCGCTGCGCTACTACGTGCTCGGTTTGACGGCCGCGGGCTCGAGCTACGCCTACCAGAGTATCGGCAGCACGATATGCGTGGCTGCACCCGCGTACCTGGCCGTGCGCGGCTTTCCGAAGCGCGCCGCGGCAGAGGATTTCTATTTGTTGGACAAGCTCGCCAAGGTCGGCCCGCTACGGCGCGTGGCGGCTGCTCCAGTGCACATCCGCGCGCGTTTGTCGGATCGCGTGCCATTCGGCACCGGGCGAAGATCGCGTGAAATTGCCGAAGAACGCGCCGCGGGCGGCGAATTTCGAATGTACGCGCCCGGCGTATTTACGGCTCTGCGAGCCGTGCTTGCGGGACTCGACGCGGTTGCCGCTCCCGCGGACGTGGTTGCGCTGAACGCCGCACTCGACGCACGCCTCCCCGAGCTCGCCACTGCGGCGCGGCTCGTGCTCGAACGACTCGGCGTGTTCGCCGCACTGACGAGCGCGGTCGCGCAAGCGCCGGCGGGGCGCGTCCTACGTCGTCGCATCCACACCTGGTTCGACGGTCTGCGCACGCTGCGCTTCATTCACGGCATGCGCGACGCGTGTTTCCCGCAGGTGCCGTGGCGGCAGGCGCTCAGCACGGCGGAGTTTTTGGATCAGCCGTTTCGCGACGGGGAAGAGCCGGCCGCGGTGTGCGGTGTGCTCGCGAGTTTGGAGGCCTCACTGCCCGCGCAGATTGGCCCCGCGCTGCTCTAACCCCGGCGACGACGCAACAGCGCCAACCCGAGCGCCGTCGCAGCCACGAACACGCTCGCTGGGTCGCTGCCGCCGGCGATGTTGCAACCGCCGGAATCCGAGCTCGAGCCGCTGCGCATGGTCGTGTGGTCTCCGCCTTCGCCGTTGCTGTCCGCGCCGGCGGTGCCATTCGCGACGCCGCCAGCGCCGCCTTCCGTGACCGGCATGGGTAGCCCCGCGTTGTACGCCGTGAGTGACTCGTTGATTTGAGCCGAGTTGTCCTCCACTACCTTGCCCGGGCCGCTCTCTCCGGCCCTCACAATCAGGCGATTTGGCGGCAATTGCGCGAGCTCCGCCGGCCAAGTGCCGACCTGCGCGGCAGTACCCCGCAGCACGCCACCCTGCGGCAGCTCGATGCGCCACGGAGCCTGCCCAAGGCCGACGTGTGAGTTGCACTCGATGACACGGACCGCGCTGTGCACATTGCTGACCGCTGGCAGATCCGCGTTGAAATCGAACAACGGGTCGAGCGTCATCTCGTCCGCGGACAGCGTGGTGTACATGCGCGTGAGCTGCGGGTGAGCATCAATCAAGTCTTGAACGCGCTTGACCGGTTGGATCACGGTCTTGTCCAATTCCGCCAGATAGGTGGCGGGCGTGAAGCTGATCTGGTTCACGTAACAGCTCGGGCAATTTTGAAACTGCGTGAAGGTGACACCGCTGGGTAGGGTGACGGCCGCGCGCGTCGCGTCCCAGAAGCCGTCGAACGCGCCGTACATGGGGTAGGCGCGATTGAAGAAGGCGGCCGCGGTAGTAAAGTTGGTGCTCTTGAACGAGCTCCAATTCGTCTCGTCGGAAAACGTCCAGATCTGACTCTTGAGTGTGCTGCTCGAGCCAGCAAACTCAGTCACGAATCCTTGCCCGCCAGCGTCGTTGGCGGCATCAATCACTACGGAGTTGTAGTTGCTGTTTGCGTTGAACCAGTTGATGCGTGCTTCGTTCAGCTCCAGGGACAGATAGTTCTGCGGTACGGAGCGGGATTTGCCGAGCACCCAGGTGAGCACGCCCATGTCGTTGTTTGCTGCAACGGCGGTGAGCTTCACCGGAATAGAAGGCTGCGTGCCCTCATAGTTGAGGATGATCGGGCGAATGGACCCGACGCTCGCGCCTTTGGTCAGGCGGAGCGCCAGCAGATACAAACCTTGTTGCAGGTAACTGCCGAGCAACTTGGGGGCGCTGCTGGGCACGTCATAACCGTTCTCAGTCAGCCACGTCACGGCGACGTCCGCCGGATTCGGCAAACTCTTATCGAGTGAGATCACCGTCCACTCGAACGAACCGACTACGCCGGATGCCTCTACAGTGACGCCGCCCACACCGTCGGGTCCACCGCCGGAACCACCTTCTTCGAAAACAGCGGCTGACCCGGCTGAGCCGACAAGAACACCGCCCTTGTCCGGGCGGCACGTGCCTTCGATTTTCGTCGTCAGTGTGTAGTTCGGGTTGGTGGCCGTTTGCAGGCGTTGAAACGCCAGGTTCGAGGCCACGCCAATGTCCGCGTCACTCTTTGGCACCGAAGAGATCGGTAGCAGCCAGGAGAAGCTCTGCGACGGCCCCTGGTACTTGATCTGAATCACCGCCGTGACGGTGCCATCGTCGTTCTGCGCAAAGATGATGCCCTCCGCCGCCTGATTCACGGGCTGCGCTTGGTCACAAAAGAAGCCGCCACAGGCCGCCGCCGACGCTGGCGTGAGCGCCGCCGCCAAACAAGCGCCGAGCGTGGCGATCGTGCTTCGTAAAATTGTTCGCATTCTCAGCTCCTTCAGCTCGCAAAAAGCCCGACAAATCGATCAGCCCAAACCCCGGGATTGGCACGCAATGGCACACCTTCGCCGCGAGTTTTAAGCGTTTTGTGAATTCGGATGGGGACTAAGCAAGGGTGGTGCCAGCGCGGGCTGGCGAGCCGACGCGCCTACCCGCGCCGCTACTTATCTGCAATGCCGTACGCGCTCAGCGCGACGCGATTCCCATCCCAATCCCGTGCATAGGAAGTCCACTCAGTGCGCGACTCAATCGCGCACCCGGCTGCCTGCAATCGCTGCTCGAGCTCCCCGCGCTCTTGTGCGCTCACCGCGATCGCGATCAGAAATAGCCCCGCGCCGATTCCATGCACCGCGCGCGGCTTCTCTTCGGTCTCCTCAATCATCAAGACCGCGTTGCCCAAATCCAACCACACCGAGCGCAGCGAGCCGTCATCGCGCGTGTGCCGTTTGATCTCCGCAAGCCCCAACACGTCGCAATAGAAACGGGCTGAGCGGCCTACATCCGGCGTACCCAAGGCTATGTGGTGCAGCGTTGTCACAGTCGGAGCAGAACGCGTTTGCGCCCCGTGGAGCAAGCGTATTCACACGTAAGCCGCTTGCGTACATCGCAGAAAATGCTTGCTGCTGCGATCCGGCTGGCGCGTGTCGTTCGTAAAATTTCGACAAACTCGGGATTGATCGGGTTTGTCTTGGGGAAGACACAGATCGGAATGAAACGTGCAACGTCTACGTTTCGAAGGAACAGGCCATGAACAATCGCTCTCGCACCACTGCAAGTGATCCGCACATCAGCGTCCCGCTGAATGACGAGGAATCGCGCGTGCGGGAGCGGATGCCGACCGTGCCACCCGCGACTCGAAAGTCAGACCCCAACTTCTCGTTGGATGAGCGGCTGGAGAGCAAGCTGGCGGAGGCGGCTGCTTTGCTCGCCAAGCTCGAGCCGCAGGACGCACGCGCGCGTTTGCTGCACATCGCGATGCTGCGTCGCGACGAAGCGCTGCTCGACGGAATTCTTGCTGAGCTGGCATTGCCTCCGCGCACCACGCGTCGCCCTCGCTAAAACGCCCCTCTAGTCGGCTTTGCCTACATGTGTACGCTGTTCGGTTTGTCTCGCGCGTCCCAGTTCGTGGCACGCGGAAGCAAACTGAAATGAAGCGCAGTACCGCTGACGTGATCCGCCAGTGTCTTCGGTAGGCAACATGGGCCGAAAACGGCACATTCTGCGCGAAAAATAGTGCCAATGATCTGACGAAAAGGACTGAACGCCTGGCGCTAACGACCGTTGATTGAGGCATGACAAGACGGGTGACTGCTGTGGCTCTGCTCGCTGCTCTGCCGACTCTAGTTAGCTCGCATTTCGCGAGCGCAACCGAGACGCTGGGGTCCGTTCGGACCGCAGCCGCGAGCACCGCCGAAGGGACAGTGACGACACTGCCAGGCGGCGCCATCTTGCATCTTGCGCCGGGCACCAAGATCGAGCGCCTACGTACGATGAAGTTGCAGCTCGCGCCCCCTGGTCAGCCGCAAACGGTAACGCAGGTCGTGAAGCTCGTGTCTGGGCGCGTCGATATCGAGATCCCGCTCAGCAAAGCGCCGAAGACCGCAGTGCTGCTGCAGATGCCGCGCAAGGTGAGTGCGGTCGCGAAGGGCGGCCACAGCATTGCAATAGTCGATGCAAATCGCGTCACCCTCGCCGCGGTCGACGGCGACATGCTCGCCGCGTCCGGCAATGACTGGAAGCCGCTGCCCACTGGGCTAGTGCGCGGCTTCGCTGGTCACGACCCGACGCCGCTCGAACATCCAGTGCCGGGCGTGCCCAGTGTCGGTATTTCGCAGCCGCTGTTGTTGTCCTTGGGCAGCGAAGCCCCGACGGCTCACGCGAGCACGACCGCCGTCAAGGATGCGGACCACTATCAGCTCAGTGTTTGGCGCGCGAGCGACAAGGGCAACGAGCTCGTGCGTCGCGTCGATGCGCGCGGCACTGCCGGCGACATCTCGGGTTTGCTTCCCGGTCAGTACCAAGTGACTGCGCGCGCAGTCGACAGCACGGGCATCTTTGGTCAGGAGAGCGCGGGGAGCCCACTGCGCGTGGTCGGCGCCGAGCTTCCGCCGGGCGCCCGCTACGAAAGTGGCTCGATTTTGCTGGGTACGCGCGGCCGCGTGAAGCTGCTGGGCGCGACTGGCCTGGAGGCGAGCTACGGCCAATCCGCGCATTTCGTGTCGGCGCCGGACAGCGTGGGCCTGTCGCGCGGCGAAGGCACGGTCTTGCGCTTGCGCGAGCCAGGCACTGTGAACGAGGTTCGAGTGGGCTTGGAGCCGCGCACGTTGCGCGCGGATGTCGAGATCTCCCCCAAGCATGCGCATTGGCCCGAGGACATGATCGAAGTCACGGTGCATTTGTTCGACGCGCGCGGGCGCGCCGTGCCCGAGACCATTCAGGTCAAGCCAACGGTGTTGGTGAACGTGGACGCGGTCGATGTGACCTGGCTGCGCTCGGACAACGCCATGCACACCTTCATCCCCAAGCCGCTGGGCAAGGGCCCTTGGGTCGTGCGCGTGGAAATCGCCGACGAATTCGGTGACCCAGCGGGCCGTGATTTCATGGAAGTTGCGGGTCCGGAAGCCGAGCGCGTCAGTACACGCTGAGCCTTTCACTCGCGCCCCACGCGCGGTTTGAGCTACGGTCTGCGCCGTGAAGCTCTCCGACTTTAGTCATGTGATTTTCGACCTCGACGGCGTGCTGCTCGATACGGAAAAGCTGTACACGGAAGCCACTCAAGCGGTGGTGGGTGAGTTCGGCAAAACCTTCGATTGGAGCCTAAAATCACGCATGATGGGCCGCCACGAGCTGGAGGCCTCCGCGCTATTGGTGGAAGCGCTCGGTCTGCCGATTTCCCCGGAAGAGTACCTGCGCCGGCAATTGCCGATCGCGGAACAGCTGTTCCGCTCAGCCGCCGAAATCCCCGGCGCGGAGGCATTCGTGACTGCGCTCGCGCAGCGCGGGCACGGCCTCGCGGTTGGTACGAGCAGCACGTTGCGCCTGTATGAGCTCAAGACCAGCCACCTGAGTTGGTTCTCCGCATTCTCTACAGTGGTGTCGGGTGACCATCCGGAAGTGAAAGCGCTCAAGCCGGCGCCGGATATCTTTCTGGCCGCCGCGCGCGCTCTGGGTGCGGACCCCGCACGCTGCTTGGTGGTCGAAGACTCGCCCGCTGGCGTGCTCGCTGCGCGCGCAGCCGGCATGAGCGTGGTGGCCATCCCAGACGCGGCTCTGGAAGATGCACGCTTCGAAACCGCCACCCTGATTGTGCGCAGCTACCCTGAGCTGCGCGCCCAGCTCAACTGCTGACGACTTCGTCGCGCTCGGCGCGGCTCAGGTCATGCCAGGAAAAGAAATCTGCCAGGCAAGCGCGTTGGGCGGGTGGCATGTATTCGAAGTTGCGCCCGCGATCGATGATCTCCCAGAAGTCCTTGCTCTCCACGCGCTCGAGAGCGCGCCGGATCGAGAGCAGGCGGTCTGCGGGCTCGGCCTGCATATCGCGGGAAATACGGCGAGCCTTCTCTTCTCCGCCGCTCAATAGGTAGTACGCCGCAAGCTTGACTTGAGCCTTGCGCACGCCGAGCAGCGCGCTCTCTTGGCTACTGACGCGCAGCGGGCGGTCGAGCTCCAAGAAGTGCCCGAGCATTTCTTCTTCTTCGGGGGCGCCTTGCTCGTTCGCGTATTGGCAGAGTGCCGATAAGTCATACGCGACCGTTTCGGTGACGAACGTGAGCTTCATGTCGAAGCTCACGTGCCCGTAGTAGTTCATGTGCTTCACGCCTTCCACCGCGGCGCGGCCGTTCTTCTGGCGGATCATGGCCTCCACCAGTAGGCGATACTGATTGAGCACGTTGTATGCGGTGCGCACGTCGCGCGCGTTCAGCGTGGAACGCAGGTAAGAGTTCATGAACCGGAACACGAGCTCGATCAGCTCCGCGTCCCTCGCGGCGCCTGCGGCCTCGCCGATGTAACGCGTGTCGATCGCGATCAGGTAGTTGATGTCGCGCATGGAGGCCAGCGCCTCGTTGTAGATGCCGAGATACTGGCGCATCACCTTCCACTCGACCCACGTGCGGCGCCCCTCCAAATCCGAGAGTGATTCTGGATCCATGGCCACGAAGT
>FSWQ01003593.1_pt1 | contig 12657 bp, 9 predicted proteins | sample 1637691 | NCBI WGS metagenome assembly FSWQ01 (sample SAMEA3914814, study PRJEB12502) | metagenome | biome: forest; material: soil | place: USA | collected 2011-09-16 | depth 0.1 m | reverse complement strand
TGTGTCGAGCCTGGAGGAATAGCTCGGAGACTATGCCCAACTGGCTTCGAAGCGCCGAAAGGTCACCCCCCGAGTCGAGCAGACGGGTGAACTCGGCGATGTGGTGACCGAGGCCGCCGAAGCCGAGCCCCGAGGCGCGCTGCTGCACTGAACCTGCGGCCTGATTGAGGTGCGCGGCGTGGGGCGGTGGCGGCTTGGCGCTGCCCCCCAGTGCGTGCTCCCATTCCCCGATGTAGCGGCCCGCGTCGCGCAGAAACTCGACGCGTTCGCGCGACTTGGGCGCCAAAGGGCCACCGAATTCCTGGGGCTGCGACACCTGCGTTGGTTAGCACAAAACCCTCACCGACGAGGTGGTGGCGTGCCTCCCTCATTGCACGTGTTATGGTCCGGCGGCACGTTGGCCGGGTGGCCGCTGAGCGGGGCGTCGCCGCGGGACGTTATGTTGGGATTACATGGCCTCGATCGATCTTGAAAAGCTGCTCCAACCGATCTCGGAGTCCGAGCCTTGTGGGCAGAATCTCGAATACGACGCTGATTTCTTGGCGCTCGAGCGTCTATGCGCCGGCAAGCCCGAGCAGCAGATGGGCGACTCCATCCGCGCGGCAGAGCCGCCCGACTTCGAAGCGGTCGCCCGCCACGCAGCGGCGTTGCTCGAACGCAGCAAGGATTTGCGAGTTGCCGTGCAGTTGGTCCGCGCACTGATCCATCTGGAAGGCTTCAAGGGTCTGGCGGAAGGCAGCGCGCTCGTGCACGGCTTCCTCGAGGCGTACTTCCCAAGCGTTCACCCGCAACTTGATCCGGAAGAGAACAACGATCCGACGATGCGCATCACCGCCATCGCGGGCTTGTGTGCTGCGGATGTGCTGGCAGCCTTGCGCACGCGCCCGCTCATCGTGTCCCGTTCGTTTGGTCCGGTGTCACTTCGGGATTTCGCGGTGGCGGCGGGGAGCGCGGCGCCGCCTGCTGATGGCGCTAAACTAGATTTGGCAGCTATCGAAGCGGCGTTTCAGGATTCGGAGTTGGCGGCCCACGAGGCTTCCGCAGCGACCCTGAAAGCGGCCTCCGCGCATCTAGCGGGCATCGAAGCCGTGTTCGACCGGGAGGCGTCTGGACAGGGCCCGGAGCTTGGTGCGCTGCTGGACATTCTGCGTCAGGCGAAACACGCCGTCGTTTCGCGGCTCGAGCGCCGAACCGTCGTCGCTGACGAAGCGAGCGAGGAAGTTGATGTCAGCAGCGGCCCCGCTGGCGCTAGCGCCCCCGCGCGCGCAAGTAACGGCTTCAGCGGAGCGATTCGCACGCGCGCGGACGTTGTCCGCGCCCTGGACAAAATCAGCGAGTATTACGCAGAGTGCGAGCCTTCGAGCCCGATTCCGCTCTTGCTTGAGCGCGTCAAGCGGCTCGTTTCAAAGAGTTTCCTGGATATCATCCGGGATTTGGCGCCCGATGGGGTGTCACAAGTAGAAAAGCTCATAGGGAAAGCCGACGCGTAGCCCGGCCTGAGGATTAGGGAGTCCTTGTAATGAGCAGTCAAAAGTTCATCGCTCGAAATCGCGCGCCGCGCGTTCAAATTGAATACGCAGTGGAGCTGTATGGTGCCGAGAAGAAGGTCCAGTTGCCCTTCGTCATGGGTGTCATTTCGGATCTGTCCGGCAATTCCGCGAAACCGCCGCCACCCGTTGCGGATCGAAAATTCTTGGAGATCTCCGTCGACAACTTCGACGACCGACTCAAGGCTGTCGAGCCTCGCGTCACGATGCAGGTCAAGAACACACTGACTGGGCAAGGGAACGTCAGCGTCGATATTGCTTTCGAAAGTATGGACGACTTTTCGCCCGGCGCGATCGCGAAGAAGGTGCCCGCGTTGAACGCGCTGCTGGAGGCGCGCACTCAGCTCGCCAATCTCATCACCTACATGGACGGGAAAACCGGCGCTGAAGAGTTGATCGCGAAGGTCCTCAAGAATCCGGCACTGCTCGAGGCTTTGGCCTCTTCACCCAAACCAGCGAGCGAATGATCATGTCCGAGGCGACCGAAACGACGAGTAAACAGGGCGCGGCCGGCACGGTCGACACGAACGAGTTCGCGGCGCTGCTGAAAAAAGAGTTCAAACCCCAAACCGATCGGGCTCGGGAGGAAGTCGAGGCCGCCGTGCTGACATTGGCTCAGCAAGCCTTGGCATCGACGCCCGTCGTCTCCGACGACGCAGTCGAGTCCATTCGAGCGATCGTTGCAGAGTTGGACCGTAAGCTCAGCGAGCAGATCAACGAGATCATTCACCACGCAGATTTTCAGGGCTTGGAAGGCGCCTGGCGTGGCTTGCATCACCTCGTGAACAACACCGAGACGGATCAAATGCTGAAGATCCGTGTGATGAACATCTCCAAGAAGGACTTGCACAAGACGCTGAAGCGCTTCAAAGGCGCAGCTTGGGATCAAAGTCCGATCTTCAAGCGGTTGTACGAGGAAGAGTACGGGCAACTCGGCGGTGAACCCTTTGGCGCGGTGGTCGCGGATTACTACTTCGATCACAGCCCGACCGACATCGAAGCGCTGGGCGAGCTCGCGAAGATTGCTGCCGCATGCCACGCGCCCGTGATCACCGGTACGGCCCCTTCGCTGTTTCAGATGGAGTCGTGGCAGGAACTGGGCAACCCGCGCGATCTAACCAAGATCTTCTCGACGCCGGAGTACGCCGCGTGGCGGTCGCTGCGCGAGTCGGAAGATTCGCGCTACATCGGTATGGCATTGCCCCGCTTCCTCGCGCGGCAACCTTACGGAGCGAAGTCGAACCCGGTCGAACAGTTCGACTTCGAAGAGGACACTAGCGGGGCAGACGCCAGCAAATACTCTTGGGCGAATGCAGCCTACGCGATGGCCGTGAACATCAATCGCTCTTTCAAGGAATACGGTTGGTGCTCGCGTATCCGAGGCATCGAATCGGGCGGCGCTGTCGAGGGCCTGCCGACGCATTCGTTCCCCACCGACGACGGGGGCGTCGACATGACGTGCCCGACCGAAATCGGCATCAGCGATCGGCGCGAAGCGGAGCTGGCCAAAACTGGCTTCATGCCGCTGATTCACAAGAAAAATACGGACCTGGCCGCATTCATCGGCGCCCAATCGCTGCACAAGCCAGAAACGTACGATGACCCGGACGCGAGCGCGAACGCCGCCCTTGCGGCACGCCTCCCGTACCTGTTTGCGACGTGCCGCTTCGCGCACTACCTGAAATGCATTGTCCGCGACAAGATCGGCTCCTTCAAGGAGGCAGACGACATGCAGCGTTGGCTACAGGACTGGATCACCACGTACGTGGACGGTGACCCGGCGCATTCCAGTGACGAGACGAAGGCTCGCAAGCCCCTCGCTGCAGCGGAGGTGGTGGTCGAGGCCGACGAAGCCAACCCGGGTTACTACACTTCGAAGTTCTTCTTGAGGCCGCACTATCAGCTCGAGGGCCTCACCGTGTCGCTGCGCCTCGTCTCGAAGCTGCCGTCCGCCAAGGCGGGCTGACCTCGTCCCGGGCCCTACCGCGATCGCATACGGCGCTTGCGGTAGGGCCTCGGCATCGCGCCCTGCGAGCCCATGGCCGAACTCACGAGCAAAGAGCGCCTACAGCCGTCCCTGCTCGACCGGTTGACGGACGACGAGCCGGAGAAAACCCAGGAATCACGCGAGAAGCGCGTGCTCTCTACGCAGCGCCTGCGCGACAGCGTGCGTCGTGACCTGAATTGGCTGTTCAACACGACCAACTTGGCGGCACTTCAGCCCCTCGACCTTTACCCCGAAGTCGAGCGCTCGGTCATCAACTTTGGCTTGCCGGACCTAGCCGGGCGAACCGCGTCCAGCATCGATCGCGACCTGATGGAGCGCATGTTGCGGCGTGCGATTTGGGATTTCGAGCCGCGGCTGGTGCGCAACACGATCCGCGTGAAGCTCTCGATCGATAAGGACGAGCTCAGCCACAACGCAATGAACTTCAGTATTCACGCGGAGCTCTGGGCGCAACCAGTGCCGGTTCGCCTATTCTTGCGCACCGACTTGGATCTGGAGACGGGCGAAGCGCTCGTTTCCGAAGACGTTGGGGCAACGGTCGACTGATGGACCATCGACTGCTCGCCTATTACAATCGGGAGCTTCAGTACGTTCGCCAGCTCGGGGGTGAGTTTGCCAAACAGTTCCCCAAGATTGCTGGGCGCTTGGGGCTTGATGCGTTCGAGTGCGCTGACCCGTACGTCGAGCGACTGCTTGAGGGCTTTGCGTTCCTCTCTGCCCGCGTACAACTGAAGATCGACTCGGAGTTTCCTCGGTTCACCGAGAACATGCTGGCGATGGTGTACCCTCACTATCTAGCCCCCACGCCTTCCATGGCCGTGGTGCAGTTCGAGCCGAATTACCGGCAAGGCGTATTGAACGACGGCTTCCCGATTCCTCGGGGGACCTCTTTGCGAAGCAACCTCGGGCAAGGGGAGCAAACGGCGTGCACCTATCGGACGGCGCACGACCTGTCTTTGTGGCCCATTCAGCTCGTGAGCGTCACTCATTCGGCGTACGTCGGAGACATCGGGGATGTTCGACTCGTCGATCGTAGGCCGATCCGTGGCGCCCTGCGTCTGAAGTTCAAAACTGTCGGCGACACGCCCATGGCGGCGCTGTCGCTCGACCGGCTCCCGCTTTTCATTCGGGGCACCGATCAAACCAGCCAGCGCCTTTACGAGCTGCTCCTCGGCGGGTCGCTCGGCTCGGTACTCCGTGCGCCAGGGGGTGACTTTCGCGAAGTCGTGGCCGAAGACGCAGTCGCACCAGTCGGCTTCGACGACGACCAAGCCATGCTGCCGAGCGGGTTGAAGTCGTTCAACGGCTATCGGTTGCTGCAGGAGTACTTTGCGCTGCCGAATCGATTCATGTTCGCCGAGCTCCGCGGCCTACGCAGTGCGGTCAAGCGCTGCACGGGCTCGGAGTTGGAGGTGGTCGTAATTTTGGACAGGCACGACCCCGTGGTCGAGCGTGGCGTCACGGCGGCATTGGTTTCCCTGTTCTGCTCGCCTGCGGTCAACCTGTTTCCGCGCCGCGCCGACCGCATTCACCTGACCGACCGCGTGCACGAGTACCACGTCGTGGCTGACCGCACGCGACCGTCGGACTTCGAAGTCCATACGGTGTCCAAGGTCGTGGGCTACGGGACCAGCGCAGAGGCGCAACGCGAATTTGCGTCGTTCTACTCTTGCACGGAGCGCTCCCCGCATCATGCGGACGCCGCCTACTACACGCTGCACCGTGAGCCACGCGTCGCATCCAGTAGGCAACGCAGAAGTGGTCCGCGCTCCAGCTACTTCGGGAGTGAGCTTTTCGTTGCTCTAGTGGATGGACAGCAAGGCCCATATCACCCGGATTTGAAGCAGATTTCCGTGGAGACGCTGTGTACCAACCGCGACTTGCCGCTACAAATGCCGGTCGGGAGTGGCAGCACGGACTTCCTGGTCGAGTCCGGAGCTCCCGTTGCATCGGTGCGTTGCGTGGCAGGGCCAACCTCGCCCCATGAATCGCATGCTTGGGGCGGCACGTCTTGGCGGCTCATCAGTCATCTGTCGCTGAATTATCTCTCGATTACCAACACGGGTGACGGGGAAGGCGCTGCGGTGTTGCGAGAGCTGCTTCAGCTTTACTCTCACCTCGCTGATGCAAGTCAGGCTCGTCAGATCGAGGGCGTGCGCGCCATCACCAGCACGCCGATTGTTCGGCCTCTGCCGCTCACCGTGCCAGCGACGTTCGTCCGCGGCCTGGAACTTCAGCTCGAATGCGACGAAGCAGCGTTCGAAGGCACCAGCGTGTTCTTGCTCGGAACGGTGCTCGATCAGTTTTTTTCCAAGTACGTCTCTCTCAATTCGTTCACCGAAACCGTCTTGCGCACGACCCAACGCGGGCAAATCATGCGCTGGCCGGCGCGCCTGGGGCGGAGAGCAACGGCGTGACCTTCCTAGCCCGGCTCGCGCACAAGCCACAGCGCTTCGACTTTCATCAAACCCTGCGGCGGCTGGAGAACTTGTTCCGTCACAGCCCACGTTGGGGCGAGGCTGCGCGGCCTAGCGACGAGCCCATCCGTTTCGGGCAAGACCCGTCACTTGCCTTCGGCGCGTCATCTTTGACGGCGTTCACCCCACCGAGCGAAGAGGCCCCGGGTCGGCTCGATGTTGCGTTTTTTGGTTTGTTCGGACCACACGGCGCACTGCCCCTGCATCTGACTGAGTATGCGCGTGAGCGCATTCGTCATTCCGGCGACCACACGTTTGCCGGCTTCGTGAACCTCTTCAATCATCGAATGCTCGTGCTGTTTCACCGAGCGTGGGCAGCCGCGCAGCCCGTCGTGTCCCTGGACCGTCCGGAGTCCGATCGCTTCCAGGCTTATCTGGCGGCGGTTTTCGGGCATGATTTCACTCAGCCCGGCGCCACCGGCACGCACAGTAAACTGCAGTATGCAGCGCACTATGCCAACCAAACTCGCCATGCCGCAGGCCTACAGTCGCTGATCGCGCATCATTTCGGGTTGCCGACACGAATCGAAGAGTTCGTCCCGTGCTGGCTTGAGATTCCCGATAGATCTCGCTTCAGGTTGGGGGTTTCAGCCGAGGTATCGACGCTAGGAAGAACAGCAATCTTGGGCGCTCGCGTCTGGCGATGCGACCAAAAATTTCGCGTCGTTTTCGGACCGATCTCTCGAACGCAGTTCGAACGCCTCCTGCCAGGGGGCAGCGCTCTGCCCCGACTAGTGGACATGGTGCGCGCTTACACGGGCGACGAGTTCGACTGGGACGTGCGCCTCGAGCTCGCCGAAGACGAGACCGACCAGGCGCAGCTCAGCTCGGGGAGTCGGTTGGCCTGGAACGCAAGGCTCGGTTCGCGAGCGCAGGGCAATTCCGAACATCTGATTGTCCACCCCAGTTCGGGCCGGACAGAACGTAGCGTGGCAGCTTGAGCGTGGGGCTCGTTTACGTGAGTTTCGAATCATCCAGGGGACAATCCATTGACAGAAATTAGCCGCGTCAATCTCTTCGGTAAGCTAAACGAGGTTTGCTACCACAGTATCGAAAGCGCGACAGTGTTCTGCAAACTGCGAACCAACCCCTACGTGGAGGTCGCGCACTGGTTGCACCAGATCCTGGCGACCCAGGATTCGGATCTGCAGCACTTGGTACGGCACTTCGAGCTCGATTCTGGGCGACTCGCGCGAGATCTTACGGCCGCGCTCGATCGCTTCCCGCGCGGGGCATCCTCCATTTCTGATCTCTCGACGCAGGTCGAGGAAACAGTCGAGCGCGCCTGGGTTTATGCGTCGCTGTTGTTTGGTGACAACAAGATCCGCACGGGACATTTGCTCGTCGGCTGGCTGAAGACGCCGACGCTGCGCAACACCTTGCTCGGAATCTCCAGAGAGTTCGACAAGGTCAAAGCTGATTCACTGACCGACGGCTTCGCGAAATTGCTAGAGCGCTCGGCGGAAGGCCGGCTGGCAAGTAGCTCGGCAGGCCCCGACGGTCCGGCGTCGTCGGGAACACCCGCGCCCGCGCAGTTCGGCAAGCAAGAGGCCTTGGCTCGCTACACAATCGATCTGACCGAGCGCGCGCGCTCCGGCGAGTTGGACCGAATCGTGGGTCGCGACGAGGAGATTCGACAGCTCGTCCAAATCTTGATGCGGCGACGGCAGAACAACCCGATCCTCACCGGAGAGGCCGGCGTAGGTAAAACAGCGGTGGTCGAAGGGTTCGCGCATCGCATCGCCAGCGGTGACGTTCCGCCACAGCTCAAAGACGTGAGCCTACGCGCGCTGGACATCGGCTTGCTACAAGCCGGCGCGAGCATGAAGGGTGAATTCGAAGGCCGCTTGCGTCAGGTCATCGACGAGGTTCAGGCCTCGCCGAAGCCCATCATCCTGTTCGTCGACGAGGCGCACACGTTGATTGGCGCCGGCGGCTCACAGGGAACCGGGGACGCGGCCAACTTGCTGAAGCCTGCACTGGCGCGAGGCAAGCTACGCACGATTGGCGCTACTACCTGGGCGGAATACAAGAAGTACATCGAGAGCGACCCGGCACTGACTCGCCGCTTCCAGGTCGTTAAAGTGGAAGAGCCGAGCGAGGCGAAGGCGGTACTGATGATGCGCGGCACAGCCTCGGCTCTCGAAGCCCATCATCGCGTCCAGGTTCTGGACGAGGCCATCGTTGCAGCCGTCAAGCTCTCCAAGCGCTACGTGCCCGATCGGCAGCTGCCCGACAAATCAGTCAGTTTGCTCGATACCGCCTGTGCCCGCGTTGCGGTCAGCCAGCACGCCGTACCTGCCGAGCTCGAGGACGCTCAACGCCAAATCGAGGCGCTGACGCAAGAGCTCGAAATCATCGGTCGCGAGCGTCAAATGGGAGTGGAGGTCGGTAAGCGGGGGAGCGATGCGAACCAGGCGCTGACGGAAGTGCGGGCACGACTCGAGACACTAGAGGCACGTTTCAAGGTCGAGAAAGGGCTCGTGGATCAGATCCTCGCCGCTCGGGCCAAGCTGCGCAGCGCCGGTGTGAGCTTGCCGGGAGCGGTTGAAGCCACTCCGCTGCCGCCAGAGGCAGCCGAGGCAGCGCTGGCAGAGCTGCGCGCGCTCGAGACATCCTTGCTGGAAACGCAGGGCGATACTCCCTTGATCTTGCCGAGCGTCGGTGAGCAAGCGGTGGCAATGGTGGTCGCCGAGTGGACGGGCATCCCCACGGGTCGCATGGTCAAGAATGAAATCGAGGCGATTTTGAACGCCTCGGAGCTCTTGAGTCGTCGCGTCGTTGGTCAGGATCACGCGCTGGAGATGATCTCGCGCCGCATCCAAACGGCGCGCGCCGGCTTGGAGAACCCCGGTAAGCCCATCGGAGTGTTTCTGCTCGCCGGCCCCTCGGGCGTCGGCAAAACAGAGACTGCGCTCGCGCTCGCCGAGGGCTTGTACGGCGGTGAACAAAACGTAATCACGATCAATATGAGTGAGTTTCAGGAGTCGCACAGCGTGTCGACCCTGAAAGGAGCACCGCCCGGCTACGTTGGTTATGGCGAGGGCGGCGTGCTGACCGAGGCAGTGCGGCGGCGCCCGTACAGCGTGGTGTTGCTCGACGAGATCGAAAAGGCTCACCCGGACGTGCACGAAGTATTTTTTCAGGTGTTCGACAAGGGCTTCATGGAGGACGGTCAAGGCACGTTCATCGATTTCAAGAACACGATCATCTTGGCTACATCCAACGTGGGTAGTGATCTGATCATGAATTTGTGCGCGCGCGGTGGTCGTCCCGACCCCGTGGGCATCACCGAGTCGCTCCGAGATCCTTTGCTGAAAGTGTTTCCGGCGGCGCTGCTGGGCAGAATGGTGGTCGTTCCGTACTACCCGCTCAGCGACGACATGTTGAAGAACATCGTGCGACTGCAGCTACAGCGCATCAGCCGCCGCGTTTTGCAGCGTTACTCGGTTCCCTTCGACTACGACGAGTCAGTCGTAGACCTGGTGGCTCAGCGTTGCTCGGAAATCGAGAGCGGTGGACGGGCCATCGACGCCGTGCTGACGAACACGCTCTTGCCGCAAGTCAGCCGCGAGCTGTTGTCTTTCACGTTGCAAGGCAAGCCCGTGAGCCGAGTCGCCGTGGGAGTTTCGGACAGTCAGTTCGCCTACTCGTTCGAGTAGGGCCGTGGCGCACGCCGAAGGCGCGCCGTCAGGCGTTACGCGGTCGGGTGTGACCCCTTCGGTCAGTAGCCCAAGGCGTCGACGGCACGGGCTCCTGCCGGCTTTTCGGGCGGGTGCCGCTGGGTTGCAGCCGCCGCTGGGGTCGCTGCTTGCCCGTGCGACGGCGCTTGGCGCGCGGGAGTCGTGCGGGCCGTCACAGCGTCGGGGCGAGCGGGTATCACGGGCTTGGAAGGGACCACGTCTGCTGCGCGAGGTGGCGGCATGAGCGTTGGGTCGACCATCGCCGGGACGTCAGCAGGCTCTGGCGGTTGGGTGGTGGGGGCTGCGGTTTTCGCAGGCGGTGCAGGCGGACTCTGAGGCAGTGCGCTTGGCTGGCTGGAGCTGGCGATTTTTTCGTCGGTATGCCCGCTCAGTGCTGCGTGGATGCCAAACGCGAGTCCGGCAATCAGCAGCACGCTTGCCGCGGCGAGGCCAGCAACGAGCCCGGTGCGTTTCGGCCGCGCGATGATCGAATCCTGAGCGGGTTGCGTGCCGCCCCAGCTTGCTGGCGTCGGCAGACGCACCGGCATCGGTAACGAGTCACTCGAGCTGCGATGCTGCCTGCTGTCGCTCGTGACGATCGGACCGGTGATGGCCAAGCCTGCGGCGGCGGCCCATGCCTCGAGCACCCGTGAAAACTCTAGGGCGGTCTGATAGCGGGCGCCCGGGTCGCGCGCCATGGCCTTCATGATGATCTGCGAGAAGGCCGGATCCACTGGCGCGACCTCGTGCGGCGGGCGCGGGCTCTCCAGCACGATCTTGAAAATTAGATCGTTGAAATTCAGCGCCTGAAACGGCAACTGGCCGGTCACCGCTTCGTACAAAATCACGCCGACGGCGTAGACATCGCTGCGCTGGTCCGCGTCGTGCGTGCCGCGTGCTTGCTCTGGCGACAGGTAGAATGGCGTGCCCATCACGACGCCCGTCGCGGTCATCCGCATTCCGCTTTCGTCCCCGGACATCGCCTGGAACTTCGAGATCCCGAAGTCGATGATCTTGACGAAGTCCGCCCAGCCGGCCTTGTGCCTGAGTAGGAAGATGTTATCGGGCTTCAAATCCCGATGCACGACGCCGGCCTCATGCGCTGCGGACAAGCCGTTCAGCAGTTGGCGCGCAATCGGCACGAGCTCGTTGGGCGCGAGTTGACGCTGGCGCTCCATTCGGGACGCGAGCGTCTCGCCATCGAGGAACTCACAGACGATGTAACGCGAGCCATCCGGCAGTGAGCCGAAGTCGATTACGTCCAAGATGTGGTCGTTTCCGATGCGGGCGGCCGCCTGGGCCTCACGCTCGAAACGCTTGACGACCTCCATCCCGGGGTCCGCGGCCAGGTGCAGCACTTTGAGCGCGACTCGCCGACCGATGTGAACGTGCACGGCGGCGTACACGGAACCCATGCCGCCCTGCCCGATCAGCCGTTCGACTCGGTACTTGCCGTCGACGACTTGTCCCACTTCAACCATGTAACCTTCTCACGCGGCACGCCCACATTCGTTTTTCATACTCCGTCGCGCTTGGCAGACTTCCCTGTTCAACATTAGGATGCCCGCCATGACGAACTTTTCGCGTTCGGGCGCCTTCGCCCTGGCGCTGATTCTAGCGGCATTCTCGACGGCGGCAAACGCTCAGACCGACGAAGAGCGCTCTGGAGCTCGTTCCGCAGGTCTTGCGGGATTAGAGGCGTATAATTCCGGCAAATACGAGCAAGCGGCCGACTTTTTCGGCAGGGCAGAAAGCCTGATGCACGCTCCGACGCATCTGCTTTTCCTGGCTCGCTCGAATGCCAAACTCGGGCACCTCGTCAGCGCACGGGAATACTATCTGAAGCTCACCCAGGAACGACTGCCGACAACTGCCTCGAAGCCGTTCAAGGACGCGCAGGCCGCTGGGGACAAAGAGCTAACGGAGCTGGAGCCCCGCTTGCCGTACGTCAGCATCGTCGTTCAGGGCGCAGGCGCCGCGCATGACGTTCAGGTAACCCGCGACGACGAACGGGTTCCGCAGGCATTGCTCGGCGTACCTCACCCGGAAGACCCGGGCACCCGCACGTTTCGCGCGCAAGCTGAAGGAATGGAGAGCGCTCCGAGCAGTGTCCTGCTCAAGGAAGGGTCTCACGAGACCGTCGTCCTCACGCTTAGCGCAAGTTCCACGCCGGTCGTGGCAAAACCCGGTTCCGGCGCTGCTGCCACCAGCGGCTTCGCAGCGGAGCATGCGGACGACACGTCGTCCAACGCGGGCGGCACGAGCGGTTTGCGTATCGCCAGTTACGTCACGATGGGCGTGGGCGTCGTCGGTCTCGGGGTTGGGACTTACTTCTTCGTGAAGAGCCACGACGCGCGCTCGAAAGGCGATGACTTGAACGCCACGTGTCTGGCCGCCAAGAATTGCCTCGACGACGCTGTGCACAGCCAGCTGGACGCCTTCGACCAGGACGCAACCAACAAGCGCAATGTGGGCATTGCGAGCACCATCGTGGGCGGAGCCGCGCTCGCAACCGGAATTACGCTGCTGATCATCGACCTCACCGGCCATCATGCCGCCGCGTCTGCGCGCACCGTTCAGCCCGTGTTCGGCCTGAACTACGCGGGGCTCACCGGCGCATTCTGAGCGGGGCAGGAGGCCGCGCGTCGACGCGAAATCGAACCCGGCGCGTTCCGGACGTCTGCTCGTTCCGACCGAAACGTGTAGGCTACTTTTCTGGGACGAATCCGGGTTCGGTCGCACTCGGGGACATTGACGGTAACGGCTCCCTTGATTTGGTGGCCACGACCGGAACGGTGAGCGTCTTCTTGAACAAAGGCAACGGCACGTTCTCGCCGCCAACGGCTCCTCCGCGTGCAGCCCCGTCGGACCAGGAGGCGCCCTTCGTCCCATAGCACGTCGGCCGTCGGGCCTCGGCGCCGTAAGAGACGCAGTGATGACGG
>FSWQ01003413.1_pt1 | contig 12657 bp, 10 predicted proteins | sample 1637691 | NCBI WGS metagenome assembly FSWQ01 (sample SAMEA3914814, study PRJEB12502) | metagenome | biome: forest; material: soil | place: USA | collected 2011-09-16 | depth 0.1 m | reverse complement strand
TCCGGCACGACCGACGTGCCGCCCGTTGTCGGACCGCTGCCCGCCGTACCCGTGCCGCCCGCGACGCCGCTGCTGCCCGCGACACCCGACCCTGCGCCGCCGCTCGGGTTTCCAGAGCCGGCCGTGCCCGGACCACTCCCCGCGGTGGAGTTAGAGGCACCGCTCGTGCCCGGTGACGAACCGCCCGTGCCGTTGTTGGCGCCCGCGCTCGAGGAACCCGACCCCGCTTGACTTTGATTCGAAGCGCCAGCGGCATTGCCGGAGCCACCGGAACTAGAACCGCAACCGGTGGCGATGCCGACCACTACGACGCTGCACAATAAGGCTCGACTCATGAAGGGACCTCTCGCGGGCTCGCGCGCCGAGCGCGCTTCCACTGAAATGAATGAGCAACAGCCTAGCCTCCTTCATGCGCTCGCGGAAGGTCGACGCGAGTACCAAAGATTAATTTGTGCGTCGTAAGCCCGTCAGAATTCGCCGAGCGAGCTCAACAATCTGCGCTATGCCTCTTCATGACGCGTGACGCGCGTTACGTGTGCGACATCATCACCAAGCCCACGCCGTCACGAGCCTGCCGTTAGTCTAGGAAAATTCCAATGGATCGTTCGAAAGCAATCGTCGGTGTGGCCGCCCTGCTAATTGTGGCCTGTAGCAGTGAGAAATCTGACCCGATTCAAGGAGCTGCTGCGGGGAGCCCCGCGAGCACGGGCGGCTCAGGCGCGAGCGGTTCGTCTAACTCTTTTGGCGGTGTCGGCGGCGTTGGGGGCAATGCCGGCAACGTGGCCGTAAACAGCGCTGGGGTTGCGGGCGCCCTGGGCGGAGCGAGCAGCGGCGGTAGCGGTGGGGGGGTGGGGAATTGCACCCCTCCCGCAGATGTTTTTTCCCCGATCGAGACGCTGAGCCAAACGGGCTGTGTCGATGCAAGCGATCCGCGTAAGCCGATTGCTCGCGCCGTCAGCTACGAGGTCAACAGCCCGCTGTGGTCCGACTCAGCCGACAAGTCGCGCGCGTTCGTGATGCCCGCGGGCTCGAAGATCCACGTGCGTGACTGCGCGGCGAACCCTAGCGATTGTCCGATGGGCACATCCGACGACGGTCGTTGGGATTTCCCAGTTGGCACCGTGTTCATCAAGATCTTCATGTTCGATGGCAAGCTCGTCGAGACGCGGCTGTTCATGCACTTGAACGCCGACAATTGGGTTGGCTACGGCTATCAATGGGACGAAGCCCAAACCGACGCCAAGATCATCAGCGATCGCACCGCTGTGATGTTCGACACCGGCACGCGTACCGTGCCCTGGACTTATCCGAGTCAGGAAGATTGCCTGACGTGTCACAACCAAGCGTCGGGGTCATCGCTCGGGCCAGAAACGGCGCAGATGAACCGAACCGTGGGCGGCGTAAATCAAATCGACCACTTCACTTCACTCGGTTTGTTCGACGCCGCGCCGTCCAGCCCTTACAAAACAGCTCTCTACGCTCCGTATCCCGGGCAGCTCGGTAGCCCCCCAGCGAGCGCCACTTTGGAGCAAAAAGCGCGCTCTTACCTGCACGCCAATTGTGCCTTCTGCCACCGTCCCGGCGGCACGTTCTCGATCTTCGATTTGCGCTACGACACGTTGCTCAAAGACACGAAGATTTGCAACGCGACCATCGTCAAGGCACCCATCGCGAGTGCCCCGGACAAGACGCTGGACATGAAGCCGGGCAGCTCGGCGGACTCGGTCATGTGGCTGCGCATGAAGGAGGTCGATCCAGCTCGCGGTCGCATGCCGCAGATCGGTTCGTACGTGGCCGACGCCGATGGCGTGAGCCTGGTCGGAAGTTGGATCGATTCGCTCACCGACGCTGACTGCTCTCGCTGAGTCTGGCTCTGCGCTCTCCCACGCAATTCCGCCCCAGCAACCGAGTCGGTGGCCGAGCTGCCGTTCGAGCACGGGCATGCTAGAAGCAACGCGATGAGGAGCGAAGGACGAAGCGGGGCGCGGGATTTGGTGACTGATTTCCGATGGGGCGTCTTTTTGATGTTCGGTGCGTGCGCCTGTTCGTCTCCGCAACGTGATTTGAGCGGCAGCGACGGCGGCGCCGGAAATGCCAGCCCGAGTGGTGCGGGCGTTGGCAACGGCTCGGGCGGCGTTGCTGGTCGCGCGGGCGCCGGCTCTGGACAAGGCGGGACCCGAGCCGTCGCGGAAGCAGGAGCGGCCGGCGAAAACGCAGGCGAGGCCGGCAGCGACACGGCAGGCGCGCCTGAATTGGGCGAAGCAGGCAGCGGTGGGAGTGCAGACCTCGCCGGGAGTGCCGGTAAGGGAAGCGGCGGAGGCGTGGGTACGGCGGGCACCGGCGGAGCAGCAGCGCCCGTCCTGCTCGCCGACGGCGCGGTTTGCACGACCAACGCGCAGTGTTCGAGCAACAGCTGCGGCGGCCGCTGTTGTCCGGTTGGCACGCCCTGCTCGTGTCCTCAGCCCGACGCAAAAAATTTGCTGAAGAACCCGGGTTTCGACAGCAACGTGTCGGGCTGGAACGTGGCCGGAAACGGCACCTTTCACTGGGTGGCGGTCAGAGGGAACGATCAAGACGCAACCTCTTGCCCGTACTCTGGCTTCGGTCGCTTTTACTCGACCGGTACGCTCACGGTCTCCCAGTGCGTCGCGGTGTCGACGGCAAAGTCCTATAATATCTCGAGCGCGTTGAGCAACTCCAGCCTCGGCGACTTCACCAACTATAGCTTCGGAGAGATGCAGTGTAACTTCGACTGGTTCTCGAGCTCCGACTGCTCGGGAGCGAGTTTGGCGGACGGCGCACTCAGCCGTCAGTGGCTCAATGTCGACTGGTCGCCAGCGCTCTGGGACGGCAGTCCATGGTATCCGCCAACTGGCGCGGGCAGTGCACGGCTCTCGTGTTCGGATACTTGCGACGGGACCGACGTTACCGATCCTTGCTACGCCAACGTGGACGAGATGGGTATTACCGAAGCGCCCGCCGCCTATTGAGACCAACGCCCTCGGCGAGTCATCCGCCGCCGCTGACGACGCCCCAGGGCAAGCCCCCGAGCGGCACCTTCTTTTCGACCTTGCCACTCGCAATGTCGACGATCGACAAATCGTCGGAGGTGCCGTTGGCGGTGTATGCCTTCTTGCCGTCGCTGGACAGCGCGATGCCCCAGGGCCGCGCGCCGACGTCTTCGATGATACCCGACTGCTGACGCTTGCTCACGTCGACGATGGCAATGGCGCCACCGCGGCCGGTCGCCACGAACAACTGCTTGTCGTCGAGCGAGAGCACCATGCCCATCGGGCGCTCACCGGTCGTCGATTTGCCGGCGATTGGGATCGTGCCGAGGGCCTGGTTGGAGCGCGGATCGAACGTCGTGAGCGAGCCGCCGAACTCGTTACTGATGAAGCCCAAGCTGCCGTCTTTGGTGAAGACGATGCTGCGCGGGCGCTTGCCGGCCGGAATATCGGTGATGACGGCGAAGGTCGCGCTGTCGATCGCGGTCACCTTGCTGTCTTGCTCGGACGTGACGTAGACGACCTTGCCGTCCGGGCGTAGGGCGACGCCTTCCGGCTCTTTACCGACCGGCACGCGCCGCGTGATGTTGCCGCTCGCCAAGTCGAGCACGCTCATCTCGGCGGTTTCTTCGTTGGAATCGAACAGCGTTTTGCCGTCGGCGGACAGCGCGAAGGTCTCCGGATCTTGACCGCTGGGCAGCACGCGCACGAGGCGGCGCTCGACCAGGTCGACCACGCCGATGCCGTCTTTCGTGCGATCGCCTGGCGGCAACGTCGACTCGTCGACGTTCGGACCGCCGCGCGGTGAGCCAGAGAGCGCGACGTACAGGGTGCGCCCGTCGGGGGCGATTTTGACGCCACGCGGCCGCTTACCGACCGGAATGCGCGCCAGCACCGAGGCAAACTCGGGATCGACCACGATCAGCTCGCCGCTCGCCTCTGCGCTCACGTACAAGAGCTTCGGATCGGGCTTCTTGTGACAACCCACGACACACAGCGAAGCGGCAAGGATCAGAACGGCAAACGAACGGCGCATGGCCGCTGTATTAGCAGAACTGCACTCACTTGGCGCGAGGCTTGGCGGTCCTGAGCACGCGCGAGACGCGCGCGACGGGGCCTGCGCGCGGTTGGTCGAGTGGCCCCGGGCATTCCGCGCGTAGCCGGCAATTGCCGCATTCTGCCCCGCGCCAAATGCGCTCGAAGCGCGCCTGCGCCGCGTCGAGTAACACGTCGTCGTCCGTGCTGATGCCGAGTTCGAAGTTGCGCCTGCCGTCGCCCTTGGCGCCGAGGCCCGCGCCCGTGAAGTTCGCACTGCCGAGGTACAAGTAAGCGCCGTCGACGGCGATCATCTTCAAGTGCACGCGTGGGCAATGGCGCATCTCGAAGCGCGGCGGAACCAGCTCGCGGCTCTTGGCGAGCGACTCGCGAAACGGCCGCGACGGAATGCCCCCGTGCAGGATGCGGATCTCGACGTTGCGCCGCACGAGCTCCGTGAAGCGCTCGGTGATCGACAGGTATTGCCCGCGCGCGCGGGCACGCGTGCCAATCGGCGCTTCCAAGTGAATGTCTTTCACGTTGGCCGTGCCGATCCAAACCGACACACGTGCTTCGGAAAGGGCGTGCAGCATCACTTGCTCGTAGTGCTGCACGTCTTGCACCAAGCCCACGCGCGCTTGTCGGCTTCCGTCGGTGTCCATGCGCAGCTTTTTGGCCACGCACTCGAGCCTAGCTGAAGCGGGCGCGCGTGCCGGGACGACTTGCCCAAGGCGGTGCATTGGACTCACAATGCCTGAGTGAAACCGCTCCTCTTCGTGTTCGCCCATGGCGCGGGCGCGCCGTCCTCGCATGCTTGGATGCAGGCTTGGGCCGCTCGCTTGAACAGCTTGGGCGCGGTCGAAAGCTTCGATTACCCGTATATGCAAGGCAAGCGGCGCGCGCCCGATCCGCAGCCGGTGCTGGTGCGCGCGCACTTGGCCGCCATCGAACGGGCCCAAGCCTTGCACCCCGATCACGAGCTGATTTTGATCGGCAAGAGCATGGGCTCGCGCATGGGGTGTCACGTGGCGGCGGAGCAGCCGGGGAAGGTGGCCAAACTCGTGTGCTTGGGTTACCCGCTGGTGGCGCCGGGTAATTCGGCCAAGGTTCGTGACCAAGTGTTGCTGGACCTCGAGACGCCCATCCTATTCGTGCAGGGCACCCGCGACCCACTGTGTCCGCTCGAGTTACTCGGCAGCGTGCGCGCGAAGATGCGCGCCAAGAGCAAGCTGTTCGTGGTCGACGCGGGCGATCACTCGTTGCAGGTGACCAAGACCCAGCTGAAGCAGGCAGGGGAAGATCAAGCCAAGGTCGACGCGCGCATCTTGCACGTCATCGATCATTTCACGCGCGATACTCCGGGCGCGTCGGCCCCGCCCCTCAGCTGAAGCCCCGCGGCGGTCGCCCGTGACATGGCGCTGCACTCAATTGTTGCACAGCCGTCGCCAAGCCGCCGCGCCGGATCTGGTAAGCGCGTCGGTTCGAGGACCGCTCGCTCATGCTCCCCGCCAAGGCCATTCGAAACGCGCAGTTCGCCTGCTTGATTGCCGGCGCGCCGTTGCTGAGCCTCAGCGCCTGCGGGACGCGCCCGGGGATCGCCAATGAGTCGGCCGCGGGCGGTCCGGCAATTGCGAGCCCGAGTGTCGCTGCGAGCTCTGGGCTCAGCGCGGCGGCGGAGCTCGGCAAGCAATTGTTTTTCGACCCGACTTTGTCCGCATCGGGCAGCATGTCCTGCGCCACTTGTCACGATCCGGCGCACGCTTACGGCCCGAGCAACGGCTTGTCCGTGCAACTCGGTGGGCCGGGGATGGACCGCCCGGGCACGCGAGCCGTGCCCTCGCTGCGTTACAAAGAATACACGCCGCCGTTCGCCGATCTCTTGGACAACCCGGACGGCATCAGCGCCCCGGGGCCGGGGGGAGGACTCACCTGGGACGGTCGCGCCGCGACGTTGGCCGAACAGGCGAAGGTGCCGCTCTTGTCCCCCGTCGAAATGGCCAATGGTGGCCCGGCGCAGGTGATCGCGAAGGTGCTGGCTTCGAGCGCCGCCACGCTGTTCCACCAAGTCTTCAAAGGCGACGCCGTACGCGATCCGGAAGCGGCGTTGAACGCAGTCGGCGCGGCGCTGCAAGCGTTCCAACTCGAAGATCCGAGCTTTCACCCTTACACGAGCAAATTCGATCGCTACGCGGGCAACAAGATCGGCGGCGATCTGACGCCCGCCGAGGTGCGTGGCTTGAAGCTGTTCAGCGACGCCGATAAGGGCAATTGCGCCTCGTGCCACTACCAGGGCGCGGGCTTGAACGGCAGCTCGGCGATGTTCACGGACTATTCGTTCGAAGCCATCGGCGTGCCGCGCAACAGCGCGCTGATCGAGAACGCGGACGGCGAATATTACGATTTGGGCGTGTGTGGCCCGGCGCGCGTCGACCACCGCGCTGAGCCCCGAGTGCCCAACACGTTCTGCGGCATGTTCAAGACGCCCACGCTGCGCAACGTGACCACGCGCACCTCGTTCTTCCACAACGGCGTCATGCACTCGCTCGAGCAAGTGCTGCGCTTCTACGACACGCGCGACACGCGGCCCGAACTTTGGTACCCGACCGTGGGCGGCAAAGCCAAGGCCGCGCCTGACGCGAGCTTCCCGACTTACGGCTTGGTCAAAACGCAGTACGTCGGCGGCACGATCGTAAAATACGACGATCTGCCGACCGAGTTCGCGACCAACATCGATGGCCAGATGCCGCTCGACGGACGCAAAGCGGGTGCCCCCGCGCCGCTCAGCGAGCAGAACATCGCCGACTTGATCTGCTTTCTGAACACCCTGACGGACGACTATCAGCCGCCCGCCACTGCAAAGGCCTCGGGTCCGTGTCTGAAATGATGGCTACCTCATCGAAGCGGCTGCTGATTGCTTTGGCGTCGGCGTGTGCGCTGTGCGCCTGCCACGGCAAACCCCAGCTCGACCTCAAGACGCCGAGCCGACAGACATTCACCCAGGGCATGCTCGCCTACCTCGCGGTGCGCGGGGATCTGTGCCTCGGCAAAGAGTTCCCGATCGAGGTGACCGACCGCGAGGCACGGGCCGGCGCGCGAAATGCCGTACAAATGCCGGTGCTCGAACATTTGGGGCTGGTCAGTTCGTCGGCCGCGATGGGCGAAGTGTCGAGCGAAGACGGGCCCGTCGCGGTGCCGGTCACCCGCTATCAGCTCACGCCCACTGGGGACCACTATTATCTGGAGCGCAGGCTCAGCCAGCAGGACGGCCCGCACGGGGATCTGTGCGTGGCCAAGCTCAGCTTGGACAAGGTAGTGAGTTGGGAGATCGACGCGCAGAGCCAGGGGCGCGCCGCCGTCGTCAACTACACTTACCACGTGAAGGCGGCGCCCTGGACGCAGGCCCCCGAGGTCAAGGCCGTGTTTCCCGCGGTCGATCGGCTGGTCACTGGCGACGGCCGAGCCACGCTCCAAGAAGGCTTCACGCTCACCGACAAGGGCTGGCAACCGAACGACATCACGACCTCCGACTCATGAGCAGCGTGCTGCGTTTCTCGCCAGATCTCGGCACTTGGTTGGTCGACAACTTGAACCAGGGCCAGACGGCGGCGAGCCTCGTGCAGATCATGGTCAGCGAGCAGATGGAGCCGCACGTCGCGCGCGCGATCGTGCAGGCATTCGTGGACGCGCGCGCGCAGGGCTCGGCGCTGCCCGTCGATTCATTGATCATCGAAGATGCGCCAGAATTCGTGTCCGAAGCGCCGCTCTTGGAGTTCGCGCCGCGCATCCAAGTGGCAGACCGCACGATCCAGGTGCTCAGTCGCACCGAGCAGCCCGCGCTCGCCGTGCTCGGCTCCGTGCTCAGCGCGGAAGAGTGCGCCGAGCTGATCGAGCTCGCTCGTCCTCGCTTGACGCCATCGACGATCGTGAACCCGACCACGGGTGAAGACGTGGTCGCGGCCCAGCGCACCAGCCTCGGCATGTTCTTTCGACTCCAAGAGAACGCGCTGATCGCACGGCTCGACCGGCGCATCTCCGAGTTGATGCGCTGCCCGGTCGAGAACGGCGAGGGCTTCCAAGTGCTGTGCTATCCGGCGGGGGCCGAGACCAAGGCCCACTTCGACTTCTTACAAACCTCGAACGAGGCCAACCGCGCATCGATCGCGCGCAGCGGGCAACGCGTCAGCACTCTGATCGCCTACTTGAACGACGTCGCGCGCGGCGGCGAGACGGTGTTCCCCAAGCTCGGCCTAGCGGTCGTTCCTCAGCAAGGGAACGCGGTCTATTTCGAGTATTGCAACAGCCGCAGCCAGGTCGATCTGAACTCATTGCATGGCGGCAACCCGGTGCTGAGCGGTGAAAAGTGGGTGCTCACCAAGTGGATGCGTCAACGTCGCTTCGTGTCGGCGAGCGCCGCGAGCTCCGACGGCATGTTCGACTAGGCTTCGCTCTGCTTCGACGGGCGCGGTTTGCTACGACGCGGGGCGGTGCGACCCGGCGCGCGCTCGGCCTTGGCCAACTTCGTGAAGGCAGCGATGTAGTCGATCGCGACGTCGCTCGCGCGCACGCCCAAAAATATTTGCTTGGGGATGCCGTGTCGACCGAGCCGGATCGGGACGACGCGCACCTTGCTTTTGTACTCAGCCACGAGCCAGCGGGGCAGCGCGGCCACCCCGCGTCCGCTGGCGACCATCTGCAACATGATGTCCGTGGTCTCAATCGTTTGATGACGCTTGGGCAGCGAGCCGGCGGGCAGCAAGAATTGACTGTAAATGTCGAGCCGTTCGAGTGCGACCGGGTAAGTGATCAAGTTTTCCGGCTCCAGATCGGCGGGCAGGACATAAGCGCGACCTGCGAATCGATGGCGGCTCCCGACCACCAGCACCTGTTCGTAGTCGAAGACGGGCTCGAAATGCAGGCCCTTCCGACGCAATGGATCGGGAGTGACCAGCATGTCGATCTCGTGCCCGAACAGCGCTCCGATGCCGCCGAACTGAAACTTCTGTTTCACGTCGAGATCCACATCTGGAAATGTACGTAGGTACGGCTCTACGATGGTGAGCAACCACTGATAGCAGGGGTGACACTCCATGCCGATGCGCAACGTGCCGCGTTCGCCGCGCGCCATTTGGGCGAGCACGTGCTCGGAATGCTCGAGCTGTGGCAGCACGCGTTGCGCCAATGCCATCAGGTGCTCGCCTGCCGCGGTCAGCTTGAGCCCTCTGCCTTCCCGTTCCCAAACCGCTGTGCCGAGCTGTTGTTCCAGCTTTCGAACCGTGTGGCTGAGAGCGGACTGGGTGAGCCCCAAGCTGCGCGCGGCCGCGGTGAGTGAGCCTTGATGCTGCACTTCTCGCAACAAGGTGAGGTGAATCCGCTCCACGGTGCCGCTGACTGATCGATGACCGTTATTCATGGATGCATGAGAACTTACCATTATTCGTCATGGGTGCGGCAGGCTACGTTCCACCGGTACCCCAGAAGGAAGCTAAAAAATGGCTCGTACGCACAACCTCGGTCTTCCTCGCATCGGCGCCCAACGCGAGCTCAAGTTCGCGCAAGAGAAGCACTGGAAAGGCGCGCTCACGCACGCCGAGTTGGAGGCGCTGGGCGCCGAGCTGCGCCGGCAGGGCTTTCAGCGTCAAGCCAAGCTCGATTTGGTTCCCGTCGCCGACTTCTCCTTTTACGATCAGGTCCTCGACGCGAGCTTCTTGCTCGGCAATGTGCCGGCGCGTGCTCGCGTGGGCGCTGGGCAGCCGCTCGACGCATACTTTCGCATCGCGCGCGGGCGCGCCGCGGGCGATACCGACGGCGGCGTCGCGGCCGGCGAGATGACCAAGTGGTTCGACACCAATTACCACTACATCGTGCCTGAGTTCTCGGCGCAGGCGGCGTTCCGGCTCGACGCTGCCCGGCTGCTGGCTCAGCTGGCGGAAGCACGAACGGCCGGCGTGTCGGCGAAGCCGGTCGTGATTGGCCCCATCACCTACCTCTGGCTCGGTAAAACGAAGGACGGCTCGAATCGCCTGTCCTTGCTCCCCCAGCTGCTGCCGCTGTATCGCGAGCTGCTCACGCTCTTGGCCCGAGCAGGCGTGGGCTGGGTTCAAATGGACGAGCCCGCGCTGGTCACCGAGCTCGACCCCGAATGGCAGCAGGCTTACCGCACCGCGTACGACAGCCTCCAGGGCGCGGGCAGCAAGCTGCTGCTCACGACTTACTTCGGTCGCCTAGCTGGGAACCTGGAGCTAGCGGCGAGCTTGCCCGTCGACGGCGTCCACCTGGACGCCGTGAGCGCTCCCGCCGAGGTTGATCTCTTGCTCGCCGAGCTGCCAGAAGGTCGCGTGCTCTCGCTCGGTGTGGTGAGCGGCCGAAACGTCTGGAAGACCGATCTCGGTCGGGCGCTCGACGACCTCGAGCCGATCCAGGAAAAGCTGGGCGACCGCTTGTGGATCGCTCCCTCTTGTTCGCTCCTGCACGTGCCCGTGGATCTGGCCAATGAGCGGAAGCTCGACGGCGAGCTGCTCGGTTGGCTCGCCTTCGCGCAGCAGAAGCTGGCAGAGCTGCAGCTGCTCGGTACGGCATTGAACCAGGGTCGCGCCGCCGTGAAAGAGGCATTGGCCGACAACGCCCGCGCGCTCGACAGCCGTCGCCGTTCGAAGCGCGTGCACAATCCGGCGGTGCAGGCGGCGGTCCAGGCGCTTTCGGCGAGCCTTGGACAACGCAAGTCTCCGTACGCCCAGCGCGCCACCGTGCAGGCGCAGGCGTTCAACCTGCCCAAGTTCCCGACTACGACCATCGGTTCCTTCCCGCAGACGGTCGAGATCCGCAAGGCGCGTAGCGAGTTCAAATCCGGCAAGCTCGATGCTGCCGCGTACACGCTGCAAATGCAGCGCGAGATCGCGCGCGCCGTGCGCGAACAGGAACAGCTTGGTTTGGACGTGCTCGTGCACGGCGAGGCGGAGCGCAACGACATGGTGGAGTATTTCGGCGAACAACTGGACGGTTATGCATTCAGCGAGTTCGGCTGGGTGCAGTCCTACGGTTCACGCTGCGTGAAACCACCCCTCTTGTTCGGGGACGTCAGCCGGCCCAAGGCCATGACCGTGGACTTTATCCGCTACGCGCAGTCGCTGACACAAAAGCCGATGAAGGGCATGCTGACCGGTCCGGTCACGATCCTGAATTGGTCGTTCGTGCGCGACGACCAGCCGCGCTCGGCTTCCTGTTATCAGATCGCACTCGCCATCCGCGAGGAGGTGCAAGATTTGGAGCGTGCGGGGGTGCGCATCATTCAAATCGACGAGGCCGCCCTGCGCGAGGGCTTGCCGCTGCGCCGTTCGGAGTGGCAACAATACCTGAATTGGGCCGTCGATTCCTTCCGTATCACGGCCAACGGCGTGGCCGATGAAACGCAAATCCACACGCACATGTGCTACTCGGAGTTCAACGACATCATCGAGGCCATCGCCGCGATGGACGCGGACGTGATCACGATCGAGACGTCGCGCTCGGACATGGAGCTGCTCGACGTCTTCGATCGCTTCGAGTATCCGAACGAAATCGGACCGGGCGTTTATGACATCCATTCGCCGAACGTGCCGAGCGAAGAGCAGATCGTGGAGCTGCTGAAAAAGGCGGCGAAAAAGTTGCCCGCGGCGCGCCTTTGGGTCAACCCGGACTGCGGCCTCAAGACTCGAGGTTGGGCAGAGGTGTTGCCGGCCCTTCGGAACATGGTCAGCGCCGCCAAGACGCTGCGCGCTCAGCTCCCCTGAGGCACCGATCGGCGCGCAATCTCGGCGGCGCTAGTCCGCGCTCATCGAGGCGTCTACGACGCGACCTCAGGTGCGACGACTTGCCGCACGAGGCACTCGAGAGCAATCGCCTGCGACCATTTGCCTCTTGGCGAACGGCGCAGGTGTCTTCATGTTGCGCGCTCGATGAATCGGCAAATGATTGCTATCGCTTGCGTGAGCTGTCTCTCGTCCGCGTGCTCCGGGGGAAGCGTGAACGCGGACCCGAACGCGACGTTTCCAACCGAGCCGCTCCTTTCGCTGACGTCGGACTCGGCGGCGCTCGACTTCGAGATCCGAACCCTACCCAGTCAGCCGCCCGTGATCGGGGCGTCCTCGGTGCAAATGGTGATTCGAGACGCTGCATCTGGCGCACCGGTCTCGGGACTCGATCTTCAGGTCGTGCCTTGGATGCCCGCCATGGGTCATGGATCGGCCGTTCTCCCGACGTCGAGCGAGCCGGAACCGGGGACGTACGAGTTGAGCGGCGTAATCATGTTCATGCCGGGCACTTGGCAACTGCGGACGACAATCGACGGACCGAGTCCGGACCATGTGGTACCGACCATTCAAGTCCGCTAGCCAAACGCCCTTCTCGTTGCTTGCCCTCCTGCTCACCGTGTTCGCGCGCCACGCGCAAGGACAGGCGTGTTGCGCCGGGAGCGGCGTGGTCACGCCGGGGCGACTCGCGCTCCACGAGGCAGCCCTGGTCGGGGTCCAGCTCAAGGGCGGCCTCGTGACTGGGTCTTTCGACGATCGCGGCACTGCGGCGCGCTTGAGCCGAGGAGCGTCCGAACTCGATCTGGAGCAAGATTTCTTCGCTGCAGTTC
>FSWQ01002808.1_pt1 | contig 12723 bp, 9 predicted proteins | sample 1637691 | NCBI WGS metagenome assembly FSWQ01 (sample SAMEA3914814, study PRJEB12502) | metagenome | biome: forest; material: soil | place: USA | collected 2011-09-16 | depth 0.1 m | reverse complement strand
GCACTTGGCGGAGTTGCTCCGCGTCGGCGCGTACCGGCGGCAAACTTTCGGTGAGCTCGGTGCGCAGCTCGCACTCTTCGGTGCGGTCGGAGGCCAACACGGTCAGGGTGCGCTTCACCACCGCGTTCACGTCGACCGCGCCCGCGTCGCCTTTGGACGGCCGAGCGTAGTCGAGCACCGAGCCGACGACGCGATCGAGCCGCTCGACTTCTTCCAAAATGATGCTCACGAACTCCAGATCGGCCTGACCGAGCTTGGTGTCGTGGCTCGGGTCACCGAGCAGTTGAGCCGCCCCCTTGATCGCGCCGAGCGGATTCTTCACCTCGTGGGCGAGGCCGGCCGCCATTTGGCCGAGCGCGGCCAGGCGATCGCGCTCTTGCATGCGCCGGTACTGGCGTGAATTTTCGATCACGACGCCGGCTTGTACCGCCAAAGACTCGAGCAAGGCCACCTCGTCGGGCGAAAATGCGTCGCGCACGCGGTCGTCGACGACCAGCAAAATGCCGAGCAAGTCTTGGCGCTCGCCGTGCACGCCCAGGCACACGGCCTGCTTGAACGGACCGAGCACCTCGGCCGCGGTGAGCAGCCGTTCGTCCGCCTCGGCTTCCGGAGTCCAGCCCGAACGCCGAGTCTCGACGAACTTGTAGCTGACCTCTTCCAGAACGATCGAAGAGCTGGCGGTGAGCCGCTCGATCAGCGGGCGGGCGGTGGCCACGTCGATACGCGCGGGTGCGACGGGGCCGAACGACGAAACCAGCGCGAAATCGGAACCCAAAGCGTCGGGCAAATACAGCGCGGCGCCGGTCGCGCGGCGCGAGTCTTCCAGCGCCGCGATGACCACGCTTTGCAGCTCGGAGACTTGCAGTACGTGCACGAGCTCGGCGCGTGCCCGCCCGACCGCGCGCTCCAAGTCGACGCGCTCACGAAAGAAGGCCTTGTGCGTGTAGGCCTCGGCCTTGCTGCGCAGCGGCTCGAACAGCACCAAAATCACGATCGCGGCCAGGATCGCGCCGAGGTACATGGTCTCGAAGCCGCCGAACAGCACCACGAACACGTAGAAGATGCCGGCGAGGGCGAAGGCCAGCGCCGTCGACACCAAGAGCTGCCACAGGATGTCGTACAGATCGACCAAGCGCTCGCGCGTGAGCGACTCCGAGAGTACGAACAAAAACACGATCGATAACACGGCGCTGACCGGCGGCAACGGCGCGCCGATGAACCACAAGAAATCCGCCAAGCTGAACGCGGCGGCCAGCGCGCCGATGAACACCAAAAAGCGCACGCGGCGTTGCACGGCGCGCGAGCCACTCCGCTCACCACGGATCGCGAGCGTCCACAACGCCGCGGCGATCAACCCGAACACGTACAGGAACACCGCGCCGCGCACGAGGCCGTGCTTGTGCTCGGTCAAGACCAGCACCAGCATGGGCACCATCAAGATCGTCGCCACGCGCTTCAGCGGCGAAAGCCGGCCCGGTTCTGGTACGATCGACTCGAACAAATGCACGGCGAATTGCGGCAAGAGCACGGCCAGCACCGCGGTCCAACGAGCCCACAGGTCGCTGCGGCCCACGTGATACAGCCACTGGGCCAGGTACCAGAGCCCGATGTCACCCGCCAAGCCGGTGAAGAACAGCTGCGGCAGACGCGGCTTGCCTTTCAGCAAAACCGAGACGGCAATAGCCAACGCGAGCACACCGCAAAAGAGCGAGGTGCGCGTTCGGAGATCCATTCCGCCCATGTCAGAACCTTACCCCGACCAGCACGCCGCACAAGACGGACCCGGCGCGAGTCCGAAAACGGGCGAGCGCGAATCAGCCGTGCGAAACGAAGGCAGCGGCGAAACTGCAGCCGATGACGATGCTGGCCGACACCGCGAGCAGCGCGCGGTTACGCATGCGCGCGCGGCTCTCGGGATCCAATACCACTTCACGACCGTGGTCGGCTTGGCGATCGCCCATCATGCCGTGGAAGATGCAGATGCCAAAGATGCCGGATATCACCATATAGCTCGAGGCGACCAACGGCAGCGCCAGAAGCCAGCACAAGTGACGCGACAACCCCCACTGACTCACCGCCAGGTAAGAGCCCAACGCGACGCCCGCCAGCAGCACCCCGCCGCGCAGCGCTTCGTTACTCGCGCGCGCGCCCAGGTTCCGCTGGTGGCAGGCCAACATGCTCTTGGTCTACGCTCCGGCCCGCGCCTCGGCAAGAGGTGTGTCGCGGTTCTTCCGCAGATTTGTCAGGATAGGTAGGTGAACATTTTCGGCCGGAGCAGATTGCTCGACGTCCGCGCCGATGAGGTCAGTTTGTTTCTGCGCGTTTTCTTCGTGCTGGGACTGACCATCGCCGGACACACGCTGCTCGAAACCGCGCGTGATGCGCTGTTTCTGGCGAAGTTGCGACCGCAACTCTTGGCGCTCGTTTACGTGGGCGTCGCGCTCGGCATGCTGGTGATTACGCCCCTGAACGTGCGCCTGACGCGGCGCGCCGGACCGCGCAACGCGCTCGTCGTGTCACTATTGCTCACCGCGTTCATCAGCGCGTGGTTCCGCACTCGGCCGCCGTCACCGGCGATCGTGTTCGCCTTGTACGTGTTTGGGACACTTTCTGCGACCTTGTTGATCGGCCAGTTTTGGTTGCTCGCGGGCACGCTGTTCTCGGCCGCGCAAAGCCGCCGCCTGTTCGGCCCGCTCGCCTCGGGTGGCGTGCTGGGCGCCATCGCGGGCGCGGGCGCGGCGACCGCGCTGCTCGAGTTCGTGCACGTGCGATCCCTGCTGGCGGTGGCCACCATCGCCTATTTTGGGGCGGCGCTGCTGGTCAGCAAAGTGAATCTGGAAGAGCCCGCGCCCGCCTCCGAGAAGGCGCGCACGAAGCTGCGGCCCGAGCTCAGCAAGCTGAGCCGCGATCCGTTCTTGTGGCGCTTGGCCGTGATCGCCGCGCTATCGACCGCGGTGTCGCTGGTGATCGACTACCTGTATCGCGCGAAGGTAGCGAGCACCTTGCACCCCGAGCAGCTCGCGCCATTCTTCGCACGCTACCAGCTGGTGCTGAACATCGGCTCTTTGCTGCTGCAGCTGACGGTGACCAGCAGCGTCGTGCAACGCGTGGGCGTACTCGGCTTGGCGTTGACCGCGCCGGCTCTGCTCACGGTCGGCGGGACATTTTCCGCGCTCTCGAGCGCGTCGTTCGGCGTGGTGGTCGTGCTCAAGGCGACCGATTCGGCCCTACGCAATTCCCTCGGACGGGTCGCATCCGAGCTACTCTGGTCTCCCGTAGAGAACCAAGCGAGAGGCCGTGGCATCGTCGACTTGGTGGTCACGCGCGCGACGCAAGCCTTGGCCGGCGTTGTGTTGCTCGGCGTCACCATGAGCCGCAATCCGTCGCCGATCATGCTGGCCGGCATCGCCGCAGCGCTATCCTGCGCTTGGCTCTTGGTCGGGCTCGGACTGCGCACGCCGTACATCGCGCTGTTCCGCAACGCACTCAGCCGCGGCAGCGTAGAGCGCGATTTCAAGCTCGGCGAGCTGGACCTGACCTCGCTCGAGATGTTGGTCGAAGCGCTGGCCAAGCCCGAGGCGAACGAGGTGATCGCCGCCATGAACGTGCTCGCCGAACGTCAGCGCGAGCGCTTGATCCCGGCCCTGATTTTGTACCACAACGACGAGTCCGTGCTGATGCGCGCGCTGGAGCTGTTCGGCGGCACGAATCGCCGGGATTGGTATCCGCTGGCCGAGCGGCTACTCGAGCATCACAGCTCGCGCGTGCAACAGGCCGCCGTGCGCGCCTTCGCGCTCTCGGGCGTGAGCTCGGTGTTGGAGCGGGTCATGGATCACCCCAATCCGTCCTTGCGCGCGTTCGCGGCCTTGTATTTGGCTCAACTGGGCGGCAAACCGCTGCCCGGTGACCCGCTGACGTGGGAGCTGTTTCGCGACGACGACGAGCAACACACGCTGAAGCTCGCCTTCATCGAAACACTGGCCGCGCACCCGCCGCCGGACGCGACGCGCATCCTGCTCGGGCTGGCGCGCTTGCCCGCGCTCGTCGGCGCCGTCACCCAGTCGCTCGCGCTGGTCGGGGACGAGTCGGCCATCCCCTATTTGATCGGGCGCTTGAAGTGGGCCGAGGAGCGCTTGTCGGCGCGCCGCGGCTTGGTTCGGCTGGGCGAGCCCGCGTTCCGGGCGTTGAAAGCCGCGCTGATCGATCGCAACGTCGAGCGACGCGTGCGCATCCACATTCCGCGCAGCTTCTCCGCCTTCGGCGGCGCACCCGCGATCGAGATCTTGTCCCAGATCATGGTCAGCGACCAAGAGGGGTTGATCCGCTACAAGGCCTTGCGCGGCCTCGGCCAGTTGGCGCGCGAGACCTCGCTCGTGATCCCCGTGCAGCCCGTCGCGGACGAGCTGAAGCGCAATGCGCTCGAATATTTGCGCTTGTTCGCCGCGCGCACGGCGTTGGAACGAGACACGCCGAGTGAACCGCGCCTCGCGGTACGGCTGGTCATCGAGTTGCTCGACGACAAGATCCAACAGTCCTTCGATCGCATCGCGCGGCTGCTGCAAATCGTGCACCGGGCGGACGACATTCGAGCCATCTTCTTGGCGCTGTCTTCGCCCGATCGACGCCAGCGCGGGCAAGCCATCGAGTTTTTGGACGCGCTGATCCGCGGCGTCGGTCGCTCTGCCGACGACGTAGCCGCGCTGCTGCGCTTGGTGGTGGACGACCTGCCCGCGGCGGAGCGCGCGCGCCGCTCCACGGACCTGGTCGGTAACTTCGGCGGCGCTCACGACACGCTCGAGCAACTCGCCCGCGACTCGGACGCGATTTTGAGTGATTTGGCGCAGCACGCGGTGCAAACCTTGGACCGACCACGCCCCACCGAGAGCGCCGGCTTGCTCCAGCTCTTGGAGCGCCCCGCGTGACGACCAGCAACGAAGCGCAACGCGTCAAGCGCGAGCTCCTGCTGCGCTCACTGTTTCCGGCCATGCCCGCGGCCGTGCACGTTCGCTTCCTCGAGCTGCTCGAGGACCTCGAGCTCGCCACGGGTGAGCTCGCGTTCGCCCAGGGCGATCCGCCCGATAGCTTCTTGTTTTTGACCGAGGGTCGCGTGGCGCTCGAGAGCGAGGGCATGCAATCGATCGAGTTCGCGGGCTTCGCCGTGGTGGGGGTGGTCGACGCCGTCCTCGAGCGACCGCGCTTGCGCGGCTGTCGCGCGCTCGAGCCGAGCAAGGCGCTCGTGATTCGCAGCGCGGACTGGTTCGATTTGCTCGAGGACAACGCAGAAGTCGCGCGCGCGGCGACGCGCAACTTTGCCACGCAGCTGCACAGCTTGTGGCAACAACTCGCGCAACGCTTGCCGCAAAACAGCATCCCCCCGCGCGGCATCCGGCCCGCCGCGCTGGAGAACTACGACAAGATCGTGGCGCTCCGGCAGGCAGATTTCTTGCGCCGTGCCGGCATGCAAGCGGTGGCAAGCCTGGCGGCGGTCGCCGAAACGGTGGTGCTCGACGCGTCGCAATCGCTGTTCGAGGTCGGCAATGACGGCGAAGACTTCTACGTCGTCGCCACGGGCTTGATCGAGTTGTCGCACGGCTCCGGCTTGCACTTCGTGCACGACGCGGGAGATCTGGTGGGCGGGCCTGCGGCGTTCTGCAATGCGCTTCCGAGCTACGCCGCGCGTGCGCTGGCCGATTCGATCGTGCTGCGCATTCCACAACAAGAGTTTTACGATCAAGCCGAAGAACACGGCCGTCTGCTGCGCGGCACACTCGCCTACCTCGCCTCCGAGCTCGAAGCGCTGCAGAGCGTCGCGGCCTCCTGAGTCGGCCGAGTGTGCGTCGTACTCCCACCTAGAGCCTCGAGCGACGGGCCGTGATCGCGTGCTACGCTAATCGGTCGCGCCTGATTTTGGCGCGCGTGAGGGAGCAGGATGATCGCGTCGAGGCTGAGTGCGTGGTGCGTCTCGTGTTTCGTCGGTGCGCTGGCGTTGACGACCTTCGCTGGCTGCGGTTCCGACACTGATGCAGGCGGCCCGAGCGCTGATGCAGGCCGCCCGGGCGCGGGCGGCTCGGGCGCAAGCAGCGCCGGCAGTGCCGGCACGCCGGGCAGTGGCGGCGCAGGAACGCCGGGCAGTGGCAGCACAGCGGGAGGCGCAGGTTCGACGGACGGCGCCGCGGGCGCCTCGAACGGAGGCAGCGCGGGCGCGCTCGACGCAAACGGCGGAGCGCCGAGCGGGCCAAGCTCTTCACGTCAGGTCACGAGGCCCGTCGGCACGTTCACGGGCACCAGCTCCGGCTTTTGGGAATATGTCCCGCCGCACTACGGCAATGGCGCGTTCTTCCCGCTGCTGGTGTTTTGGCACGGCATCGGTGAAAACGGCGACGGCTCTCAGGACGCGCTGCAAAAGGTGACCGCCAACGGCCCGCCGCGTCTGATCAAGGCCGACCAATGGCCGGAGGATCGCCAGTTCGTCGTGCTCTCGCCGCAACACCCAGGCACCGATTGCCCGTCCTCGATGGAGATCGACAGCTTCATCCAATTCGCGATCGCGCACTACGACGTCGACTTCAAACGCGTGTACCTGACCGGCCTGAGTTGCGGCGCGATCGGCAGCTGGGCTTACTTGGGCGATCACATCGACGACGTCGTGGCGGCGGCAGTGCTGGTTTCGGGCGATGGCCGCTCTGCGTTCGCCAAAGCCGGCTGCGCGCTCGGGCGCCTACCGATCTGGGCGCTGCACGGCGAACAAGACCCAACCGTCGATCCCCAGGGTTCGATCCAGACGCTGACCGAACTACAGGCGTGCACCAATCCAGCCGCCGTCGACGCGAAGTTGACCGTCTACCCCGGCGTGCAACACGACGCTTGGACTCGGACCTACGATCTGTCCGCGGGCAACGACGTGTACGGTTGGCTGCTGTCTCATCGACACCCCTGAGCGTTGAGCGCTTGCGCGTGAGGGACGGGCGCCAGATACTGCGCCTGGAGCCTGACACGCGATGAACGTCCCGCCAGAACCCGCTGTCGTCTCCCTCGACTCGGTGCGTGAGCAAGAGTTCGACGTGCTGGTGGTCGGAGCCGGCCACAATGGGCTCGTGGCGGCGCTGTGCGCCGCGCGCGCCGGCCTGCGTGTGCTCGTCCTGGAACGCGCTTCGGTGATCGGCGGCGCAACACGCACCGAGTTCCCGTTCGCGCGCGCGCCGGAGCTCCCGCAATCGACGGGCGCGTACTTACTCGGCTTGATGCCGCCCGAGCTCCTGCACGAGTTGCAGCTCGACATCCCTGTTTTGCGCCGAGATCCGCACTATTTTTTGCCTCGGCAGCAGCAAGGCTACCTGCTGTTCGGCTCGGACCAAGCCGAGCTCGAGCGTCAATTCGTGCAGTTCTTCTCGCGCGCCGACTTCGAGGCGCATGTACGTTTGCAAGCGGAACTCAGCGCGCTGCGCGACGACATCGCGCCGACTTGGTTGGCTCAGCCATTCAGCATCGAGGAGACCGCCGAGCGTTACGTGCGTCCCGGCTTACGCCAAGCCTTCATCCGTCTGTGCCGCGGCTCGGTGGGCGAGTACTTGGAGCGTTTCGGCTTCCAGAGCGAGCTGGTGAAGGCGATGTACGCCGTCACCGACGGGTTCTCGGGTTTGTACGGCGGCTACGACACGCCGGGCACGGGCATGAATTTCTTGATTCACAACATGTGCCGTCTACCCGGCAGCGACGGCACGTGGATGATCGTGCAAGGTGGCATGGGCCGCGTGGTCACGGCCTTGGCGGCCGCCCTCGCTCGCGCGGGCGGCCGAATCGTCGTGGGCGAATCGGCGACGTCGATCTTGCTCGAGGGGGGTTCGGCGCGCGGCGTCGTGCTCGAAGACGGCAGCGAGCTCCGCGCGCGCGCCGTGCTGGTCAACGCCGACCCGTTCCGCATGCAACAGCTGGTCGGCGAAAGTCAGCTGCCCGAGTCGTACAACGCGCGATTGTCCGCGATGAAGCGGCCCGGGTCCACCTTCAAGCTGAATTTGGCACTGGAAAGGGCGCCCCGCTTCCGCTGTTTGCCCGATACGGGACGCCAATTCGGACCCACGATCCATTTGCTACCAGACGAGGGCTCGGTGCTGGCAGAACTGGCGCGTGGCTGGCAAGCGGTGCAGCGCGGCGAGCTCGCTGATTTCCCGAGCATCGAGTGGTACATGCACTCGACCGTGGACCGTTCGCTCAGTGACGGACAGGGCCGCATCAGCTCCGCGTTCTTCGTGCAGTGGGTGCCCTACGAGCTCGCGGGCGGCGCGGCTTGGGATCGCGAAGCCGAGCGCTACGCGCGCCACCTGCTCGAGATCGCCGATCGCTTCGCGCCGGGCACGAGCGCGCTGGTGAGTGACTGGCAAATCTTGCACCCCCAAAAGATCGAGCAGCACTTCGGCATCAGCTACGGTCACATTCATCACATCGACAACAGCTTTGGCTTCGCCGATCGACTGCCGCATCGCACGCCCATTGCCGGCCTGTACTCCGCGAGCGCCGGCACGCACCCCGCGGGCTCGGTCATCGGCTGCGCGGGCTACCTCGCCGCAAAAGAGTGCCTGCGCGATCTAGGCGTGGCGAACGGCTGAGCGCGCGACGAGTTACGGCGCAGCGCTGCCGTATAAACCGTTCTGAGCGATGTAAAAAAGCACGCGCGCGGGCAGGTTGCTGATCAGAAACGCAGCGTCGTTCTCGTGTCGGCGCGACGGCGAAAACGCTTCACGGATGCGCGTCGACGAGACGTCCGGGAGCGGCAGGGCTTGCGGATCGGGGTGCGGATAACCCGGGCGCGCAACGACGTACGGCGGCGCCAGCGCGCTGATGCGCTCGAAGGCATGCCATTTGCTGGTTTCGGCGAGCACGTCCGAACCCACGAGCAGGCGCAGCGACCAGTCCGGGTGAGCCCCGCTCAAGGCTTCCAGGGTGCGCAAGGTCAAGCTCGGGGTCAAAAGCTCTCGTTCGATTGGCGAGACGTGCACGCCGTCGATCCCTGCGAAGGCCAGCTCGCACATGCGCAGGCGGTGCTCGAACGGCGCCAGTTGCTTGTGAAAGGCGTGCTCGAACACCGGCACGACCAGAACCTCGTCGAAGCCCCCGACTTTGAGCGCATACACGGCGGCCAGGACGTGCGAGACGTGGGGCGGGTCGAAGCTGCCGCCATAAATTGCGACCGATTTCCGCATCCGGTGCGGCGAGTCTATAGTGTTTCCGTGTCCGACGCGTCGAGAATCCGAACGCTGAGCGACCCCGTGTCGATCACGCACGACGGGGAGTCGGTACAGGTCGAGCGCGGGGAAGTGCTCGCAGGCGGGTTGATCGCGGCGGGGCGCTGGGTCTTGGCCCGTAGCCCCAAGCTGCACCGGGCACGCGGTCCGTACTGCCTGCGCGGGGCCTGTGATGGCTGTACCGCGCGCGTGAACGGCGTGCCGAACGTAATGACCTGCTTCGTGAACGCGGCCGAGGGCGACCGCGTCGAAACCCAGAACGTGCTCGGCTCGCGCGAAGTCGATCTCTATGAAGCGACCGATCTGCTCTTTCCGCAGGGCTTCGATCACCACCGCTTGCTCGCGGGGGCCGGCACTTCGCGCTTGCTGACTCACTTCGCACGGCGCATGAGTGGGCTCGGCCGCTTGCCCGACTTAGTCACGCGCAGCGTGCCCGCCGAGACGCGCGAAGCCGACGTGCTGATCGTGGGTGGGGGCGCGGCCGGCCTCGCCGCGGCCGCCCTGCTCGGCCCGCGCGCCCTGTTGGTCGACGATGCGCTCGCGCTCGGCGGCTCCGTTTCGACTCTGGAGCCCGCGCGCGCGACGCACTTCATCCAGCGTGCGCGAGCCGCGGGCGCCGAGCTAAGGCACGCCACGAGCGCCATTTTGCTGTCGCGCGAGCCCGAGGACGGCAGCGGTCGAATCAGTGCCGTGCTCGAGGGACCGGAACGCGCGAGCTCCGTGCGCTGCCGCTACGTGCTGGTCGCGAGCGGCGCCCACGACGCCACGCTGCGCTTCGGAAACAACGATTTGCCGGGCGTGCTGTCGGCGCGCGCGGCGCTCAAATTGTGGCGCGCGGGGATCTCGATCGGTCAGCGCGTGGCGCTCGTGGGTGAGGGCCGCTTCTCGCGTGCGTTTGCCCAGGTGCGCAATCAGCGGGGCGTGTTCCGCTTCGGGCCGAGCCAAGTGCAGCGTGCCAAGGGAAAGCACGCCGTTTCACGCCTGGTCTATGAAGAAGCCGGTCGAGCGCGTGAAATCGTGGTCTCAGCGGTGGCGGTGGACGGACCCGGCGCCCCGACGGTCGAGCTGCTCGCGCAACTGGGCGCGAGCCTTTGGTTCGATCCGGCGCGCGGCTACGCGCCCCGCTTGGCCGAAGCGGGGCTCGCCGTCCCCGGCGTGTTTGCGGCGGGTTCGTGCGCCGCGAGCGCGCTGCCGAGCGAAGAGGATGGAGCGCGCGTGGCGCGGCTGATCCCCGCATGACGAGCGCCGTCGCACCGGGAGCGGAGTCGAGCGGCTCGCTCGACGGCGGCGCGCGCGTGCGCCCCACGGTCGAGTTCTTGCTCGTCGGCGGCGCGACTTTGTTCCTATTCCCGGCGCTCTGGCTGCTACGCCGAGTGATCGGGCTCGACTCGGCCGAGCTCGCGGTCGGCTTCTTGATGTTCCACGGCGCGCACTTGATCAACGATCCGCACTTCGCGGTCAGCTACCTATTGTTTTACAAGGACGTGAAGCGACGCGCGTTCGGCGACGCTTTCGGCGCGTGGCAGCGCGTTCGCTACTGGGTGGCGGGCTTGTTCGTGCCGCTGGGCCTCGCCCTCTGGCTCGGTAGCGCGCTCGCGAGCGACTCGGCCAAGGTGCTGGGGCTGTTGATTCAAGCCATGTTCTTGCTCGTCGGCTGGCACTACGTGAAGCAAGGCTTTGGCGTGCTGAGCGTGCTCTCGGCGCGGCGCGGCGTGCGTTACAGCGCGTTCGAGCGGCGCGCCGTGCTCGCTCATTGCTTTGCGGGCTGGGCCTACGCCTGGGCGAGCCCCGCCCTGCCCGCGGTCGAGGCAGAGGAAAAGGGCGTGATCTACCTGCAGCTCGCGCACCCCGCGGGCCTCGAGCGGCTGACGCTCGTCTTGTTCGCCGGCAGCGCGCTCGTTTTGGGCTTGGCGCTATTTCGAAAGTGGCGACGCGAAGCGCGCTTGCCGCCGCTCGCGCCGCTCACGGGGCTGCTCGTGTCGATTTGGGTGTGGTCGGTGTACTCGAGCGCAGACCCTCTCTTGGTGTACGTGATCCCGGCGCTGCACTCGGTGCAGTACCTGTATTTCGTCTGGCTTTTGGCGCACAACCAGGCAAGGGCGGAAGAGCAGCCGCCCTATTTCGGAGCCAAGGCGGGTCAACGCTTGTTGTGGCTCGGTGCGTCGGCCATCACGCTCGGCTGGCTGCTGTTCCACTTGGCGCCGGACTTGTTCGACGGCGCGCGCCTCGCGCAACACCGCCACGCGCGTGTGCTGCTGGGCGATCTCGGGCCCACCCCTTACTTTGCGGCCTTCTTCGCGTTCGTGAACATCCATCACTACTTCATGGATAGTGTGCTGTGGCGCCGCGAGAACCCCGACACGCGCTATTTGCAGCGCTGAGTCGCTCAGTCGCTCAGTCGCTCAGCGTTCGACCAGCGTGCCGAACAACATCAGCCCACCCGACACGAACACCACGTCGAAGACGCCCATCAGTTTGAAGTAGTCGCCGAGCTCGGTCACGGGCGCCCCATTCAGCAGCTCTCGGGTGGCGGCGACGGCGGAGAGCAGCGTCGGCGAGAGCAGCGGAAAGAGCACCACGGCCAGCAGCAGATCGCGCGCGTGGGTACGCACCGTCATCGCCCCGAACAGCGTGCCCGAAGCGGCGATGCCCGGGGTGGCCACCAAGGCGATGCACAATAGGCCCGGCCCCAAGACGAGCAGGTCGAGCGAAAAAAAGAGCGCCGCGGCCGGCATCACGACGCACTCCACGACCACCAGAAAAGCCAGCACACCGAGCGCCTTGCCCGCGAAGATGGCGCTGCGCGAGAGCGGAGCCACGAGCAGGCCGTCCAGGGCCGACTCATCGCGCTCGCGTTGCCAGGTCTTGCCCAGCGCGAGCACGGCCGCGAACGCGAGTGACAACCAAATCACACCCGAGGCCACGATGCGCCCGCTGGTTTGGTCTGCATAGAACGCGAGCGACGACATGATCACGACCAACAGCGAAAAAAAGCCGGACGTAATCACCACCTCACCGGTGGAAAGCTCGATCAGTAAGTCCTTTTGCAAGATGGCGCGCGTTTGCGCGAGCCAGCTCAAGCGACGGCGCGGCAGCGCACGCGGGCTGCCGCGCGTCATCGCCTCACTCGCCGAACCAATCGCCATGCCTCGAAACTGTAACATTTTGCGGGTGCGCGCCGAGTGATCGTGCACCGCATGTGATGTTCCATCAGCAATCGCTTCGCGATTGCCCGCTTCGCGCCATGCGGAGCACTAGCTGTCTCACCGGGGCTTTCGCCCCGGAACCCCTCGCCTGCTTCGCAGGCGGCTAGTGCAGCGCGACGGCAAAATACTTCACCTCAGCTCGCGTGCGCTGCACTAGCCTGCCCGCCATGGCTGAAATCCGCGTCGAACACGTCTTCAAATGCAGCGAAGAGACCTTCTGGACGAAGGTGTTTTTCGACGACGAGTACAACCGCCGCTTGTTCCAGGAGATCCTGAAG
>FSWQ01002400.1_pt1 | contig 12750 bp, 7 predicted proteins | sample 1637691 | NCBI WGS metagenome assembly FSWQ01 (sample SAMEA3914814, study PRJEB12502) | metagenome | biome: forest; material: soil | place: USA | collected 2011-09-16 | depth 0.1 m | reverse complement strand
GTGTAGCTCTGACCGTCGCTCAGCGTTCCCGGGATCGTGAAAGCACCGTTCTGGCTGAAGCCGAAGTTCACGCCGCCGTTGATGTTGAGTATCAGCTGTCCACCCGTGAGCCCGGAAATGTTGCCACCGACCGTGTACGGCAGATCGGAGCAAAACACGTTGACCGTGGTCACGTTGCTCGTGCCGACCGTGCCACCCGCGTTGACCACATTACAGGTCTGCCCTTTGGGCGCGGTTTGCAGGGTCACGGTGTAGTTGGAGCCGCTCGTGACGGGCGTCGCGAACGCGTAGCTCCCGTTGCCGGTCAGCGTCAGATCGTCGCCGCCGTTGTCGCGCAGAACGAGGGCCTTGCCTGCCGCAAGGCCGCTCACTACGCCCCCGACCGTGTACGCATTGGTGCTGCAAGTGACGCCGACGGTCGTCACGTTCGCGCCATTTACGGTGCCCGTGCCGCCGTTTACGCTGCACGTGATGCCGATGGGCTGCGTGCTCACCACGACCGTGTAGCCAGCGCCGTCGGCGACCGCGGTCGCGAAGGTGAAGGGACCATTGCCGCTCAAAAGCAATGGACTGTCGCCGTTGTTCTGGAGTGCGACGCTCTTGCCGCTGGGCAGGCCAGAAAGCGTGCCGCCGACGGAGTAACTGTTGCTGCTGCAGGTGACGCTCACGTTGCTGACTGCGTCGGCGAGCACACTGCCGCTGCCGTTCGAGACGGAGCAGATCTGACCCGATGGCTGAGTCGCGACGCTCACCGCGTAGCTGCCGCCGCTCACGATGGGCGCTGCGAACGTGAAACTGCCGTTTTGGGTCAGGCTGAGATTGCCCCCGCCGTTGTTGCGCAAAATCAGGGTCTTGTTCTGACCGAGACCGCTCACGCTCCCACCCACGCTGAAGCTCTGCGCGACGCAATCGACGCCCACCGTGGTCACGTTTGCGTTGCTCGCGCTACCACTGCCGTCACTGACCGTGCACAGCTCGCCCAGTGGTTGAGTCTTGACCGTTACCGTGTAGCCCGAGCCACTCGCGATCGCAGTTGCGAACGTGAAATCACCGTTTTGCGTGACTGTAAGATCGTCCACGCCATTGTGCAGCACGAGCGTCTTGCCGTTTGCCAGGCCCGTCACTCTGCCGCCGATTGTGTAGATTGGCGGGCTGGAACCACCCGCAGCACCGGCCGCGCCGCCGTTCATCATACCCGCGCTGCCGCCGTTCATCATGCCCGCGTTGCCACCATTGGCGCTGCCTGCGTTGCCGCCGTTCATGGTGCCGGCACGGCCGCCGTTGTCGGCTCCGGCACGACTCGTGTCGCCTCCCGTACCCGCGTCGCCGCCCGTTGCTCCGCCATTTGCGGCGCCCGCGTCATCGCCTGGATCTGGCATGCCGGCCATTTCGTCGTTGCCGCCGCCCATGCTCGCGTTGCCCGCGTGGCCGTTTGCGCCCGCGCTGCTCATGGCTCCGCCCGTGCTCGAGCCGCCATCGCTGGCCGCGCCGCTGCCTCCTCCTCCTCCGCCCGCGCTACTGCAAGCGCCGAGCGCGAGCATCAGCAGCACGAGCAAGGCGAGAGACTCGAACCAACGACAACAGCCGACGACGATCGCACGCAGCGCAGACTTCATCCATGCCTCCGGATATTCCTTCAGCCATAACGGTTCGCCTAGGCGTCTCGCAATGTGGGTTCGAGTCGCTCACGAGGCGTATTTTTCTGTTCTGTAAACGCGTGCTCGTTCTGTATGCGCGTGGCGAAAACGGCCGCTGCCAAGACAGACCAACAATCAACGAGTGAAAGGCGTGGACAGGCCGGCACTGAATCGAGAGCCGTAAACAGAATTTTCGCGCGCGCTCGCCGGCCTTGCGCCCGAGGCCCCTCCGCTTAGTCCGGTTCCTGCTTCGCGCGAGCCATCCCTGACGACGACGGGCGCTAGAACCCGTCACCCCTGCGTGTCACTGCCCGTCACTGGCCGATCAGGGGCGTCATCCAGGTTACGTCGGCGGGCGCCGTGCCGGACGCGAGCTGCGCGGCCCAGGCTTCGTCGGTGAGGCGCTCGAAGTTCGAAGTGATCTGCTCGTGGTACGCGAAGCTCACGCCAGCGTAGGCGCGCGGCCCCTGACACGTGTCGACGGTCGTGATCATCAGTCGCGGAAAGCCCGTCGCGACGTGCAGCACGTTGCCCACGGGGGCGCCGTTTTCGTCTGCGGGCTGGGTGTGCACGTCCGCGATGGTGGGCGAGGCCTCGATCGAGGCGCTCGGCGTGAAATAGAGGTCCGTGAGCCAGCCATCGGGTACATCGATGGTCGTGCAGACCACGGACTCTTGGGTGATGCGCACGGCGCGATTGACGAACGCCATTTGCTCGTCGCTGAAGGGCGTGCCCTCGCGTTGGTTCTTGGCCATGCCTTCGAGCGTGCTGAGCGCGCTGCCGAGCTTCGTGAAGTAACTTTGCACCGAGCCGTCGCCCACGGCCAAAGAGCCCTGCAGCAAGTCCGCAAGCGCAACCCCGTGCTCGGCGAACAACCGCAACTTCTCGTAAAATTCCGGATACGGATCGACGTAGGCGTCGGGATAATTGCACCCGGGAGCACCGGTGTACGATTGCTTGGCGTAGAGCAGCGTGTCGTGACGCAGCTCCGCCCAGGAGCCGAGCTGCGTGTTCAGGATGCGACGGCTCCAAGCGTCGGTGCCCGTCACTTGGGGCATGCCCGTGCTCTCGGGCTTGCTCACGTCTGCGGCCGGGCTGAGCGCGCGCAGCGACGACAGCCAGAGATTGTACAAATTGGCGTTCCAGAAGTCCGCTCCGTGCGCGTCCGAGAGCACGCGGGCGCCCTCGAGCGCGCCTGGGTAACCCGCAAATTTGCCCAGCTCCGTGCCGAGCAGCGGCAGCGCCTGATCGTTGCCCAGCGCGGCGAATGCCACGTCGAGTGGATTGGGCAGCATGCGCTTGCTCGGCACGCGGTCGTACACGACCTGACTGAACACGTGAGAGTCGAGCACGTAGCGCTGACCGAACAAGGCAAAGCTGCGCGCCAGGGGTAGCGTCGCGACCACGCCGTCGTTGACCATGATTTGGCTGGCAATACGCTGAACCCCGTAACCGCCCGCGTTCAGCTTGGCGAATATCGTGGCGTCGCTCGCCGCGCGTGCGGCGTCGAGCCCGCCCAGATCGGCGAGCAGCGAGTCGACTTGGGGTACGGTCATGCTGTCGTTCTCGCCCACGAACGCTTGCAGCGCGCTGTCGACCCGTTGGAACTCGGCCAACTCTTCGTCGCTCATGGTCTGTCGCAACAGAAGCATGGCGTCGTATTGCGGGCGCAGGAAGCGCGGTGAACCGTCGCCGTTCGTATCGATCAAGCGGAAATCGGTGCGGCCGAGCCAAATCATCGCGCGGAAATAGGCCGAGAGGGTCGGCGAATCGGTGTAGTGACCGCGCGGCGTGAACTGCGAAGCGTCGAAGGCTCGCTCGTCACCGAACAGCGTCACGCTCGCTTGCCCCGTCGCTTGCTGGGTCAGCTCATACAAGTCGTGAACCGCCCCTGGCTCGCCCCCTGCAACCGGCGCGAGCTCTGCCCCCTCGATCAGCGAGCGGGCCACGGTCAAGTACACGTCGAGATCGGCGGCGCTCGCGGGGTTCTGTGCCGCGAGATCCGGCAGCCGCGCGTGCATGGCTTTGAGCATGCTCGTGACGGTCGCGACGAGCGCCTGCTCTTCGGTCAACTTCAGCACCGCGTCGTACGAGGAGTGCACCGCGTCCAAAATGGCATCCGCGCTGATGTACACGGGCAAGTGCTCCGAGTAGATGGCGGCGTAGCCACGAACGAAGGTCGGAAAAGCGCCGCGCTTGGAGATCACGAGCCCGTTATGGCCGAGGAGTGTGAGCTCGTCGTCGTCGAGCGCCAGAGCCGATGCTTGAATGCGATCCAAAAACTCGCTCGAGCGGGGATCGTAAGACAGCGATTGCAGCTCGCTCACCGCGTGTTTGGCGAGCAACCCGGGGGCGTCCAGCTGCTGGCTCGTGTCCAGCGCTTGGCTCAGTTGGGCGAGCTCTTGTTGCTCGCTCGGGTTCAAGCTTGCCACGCTGCCGGGGTTGGGCTGCCCGGGGTTGCCCGCGCCGCCGCCGGCGTTGCCAATCGCCTGGCTCGAGCCCGACCCGCAAGCAGTCGCCAGCAGCAACACCAGACAGCCCGAGGTCGTCGTTCGCAAGCTCATCACGCTCACTCCAGCAATCATCGTACCAACCGAGGGAACGGAGTGAGTCGCGAAACTACCGGCGAATTCGAAGCGCCGAGTGGCTTGCGCGCGGCACACGTTGGCACAGGGTCGGACCACGGAGGCTCAGGCGCGGCGCTTCTTTCCCGGTGCGACCAGGTTCCCGAGCGCGCCACGGACCAACGCACGAAATGCGGTCGCGGCGGGGTCGGCGTGAGTTCGCTCGTGCCAACACAAGGCCATGCTCACCGCGTGCGCGGGCACGGGTCCGCTCAACGCGATCAGGCCTAGCGCTGGGCCGAGCGTCGCGAACAGCGCGCGTGGCAACGTGGCAACGTAGTCCGTTGCGGCGGCGACCGCGGCGGCGGCGGCGAAGCTGGGCACGGTCAGCGTCACCCTGCGCGGGATGCGGGAGCGCGCGTAGCTGACGCTGATCGGATCGCGAAAGCCGCGGCCCGGAGCCAATTCTACGCTCACGTGGCCGAGCGCGCCCAGACGCTGCCGCGTGAGCTTGGAGCGCTGCTCGGGGTGACTCGAACGCGCGGTGAGTAGCAGGGGCTCGTCGTACAGCGCTTCGCTGTGGATGCCGGCGCCCGTTGCGCGAATGCCAAAGTGCAGATCGACTTCGGTCGAGCCGAGATCGCCGAGGGCGAGCAGTGACTCGATGCCGACCACGCGCAAACGAGCACTGGGCATGGCTCGCGCCAGCTCCCGCGCGATCGCCGGTAACGAGGCGACCTGACCGGCATCGGCCATGGCGAGCGTGAACGTGCGCGTGCACGTGGCCGAGTCGAACGGACCGTGAGTGACGACCCGCTCGAGCTCGGCGAGCGCGCGCGCCAAGGCCGGCGCGAGCTCCTCGGCGCGCGGTGTCGGCACGATGCCGCGGCCGCGACGAGTCACGAGCGGGTCACCGAGCGCCGTTCGCAGCTTGGCCAAGCCGTTGCTGATCGCCGATGGTGTCACGTGCAGGCGCCGCGCGGCCAACGCCACGCTGCGCTCCTGCAGCACGGTGTCGAGTACGAGCAGCAGGTTGAGATCCAATGCAGAAAGGCTCACGGGTAGTGAGGTTACTGCTCACGAAGGATCACTACCAGTGTGAATCAGCTGAGCCCAGACTGATCACCATGCAAATCAGCCCTACTCAGCGCATCCCCGTTCTGGATTCTTCGTTTGCGTACCATGAAGTCGGCGCAGGCTCGGCGATCGTGTTCCTGCACGGTAACCCGCTGTCGTCGCGCGTCTGGCGCAATGTGTTGCCCGGCGTCGCGCCGCACGCGCGTTGTCTCGCGCCGGATTTGATCGGCATGGGCGACTCCGGCAAGCCCGACATTGCCTACCGCTTCGCCGATCACGCGCGTTACCTCGACGCCTGGTTCGATGCGCTCGCGCTGCGCGACGTCGTGCTCGTCGGCTACGATTGGGGCGGCGCGCTGGCCATGGACTGGGCCGCGCGTCATTCGGAGCGCGTGCGTGGTCTCGTCGTATTCGAGACCTTCCTCCGTCCCATGAGTTGGAGCGAATGGACGCCACAGGGCGCGGAGCTCTTTCGCGCTCTGCGCACGCCCGGTGTGGGCGAACAGCTGGTCCTGGAATCCAACCAATTCCTCGCCCGCTCGTTCAAGAACGGCGTGCGACGCGGTCTGAGCGACGACGAGGTGGCCGCCTACTCCGCGCCCTTCGCAGACCCCAGCGCGCGCCGCCCCGTCTTGCAGTGGACCCGCGAAATTCCGATCGAAGGCGAGCCGCCCGACGTGCAAGCCATCGTCACGCGCTATGACGCGTGGCTGGCGGCGAGCGCCGTCCCCAAGCTACTCTTGAGCTTCGAGCAACCCGCCGAGCTGCAGCCTTCACCCACCGGCTCGCCCGCCGTGATTGCCTGGGCACGCGAGCAAGTGATGGCGCTCGAGCTCGTCGAGTTACCGCCCGCAGGTCATCATGCGCCCGAGGACGTGCCGCACGAAATCAGCGCGGCGATTGTCGCTTGGTTCGGCCGTCAGCCATCGTGATGCGCGCCTCAGCTAGCCTTTTTCTCGGTGCTGGGAACGTCGTCCTCATCCATGCCGTACGGCGGGGGAGTGGTTTGATCGGCGCCGTCTTCGCGCCCCGTCTCGCCGCCTACTTCCTCGTCCTCACCGCCCAGGGTCATGGCCAAGGCCTGGACCGAGCGATTGACATCATCGAGCGTGGCGGCGGGCGGGCTCGTAATGGCTTGTACGAAGATATCGTTCGTCGCAGGATCGATGGAGTAAGTGACGACCAGCGCAAACGTGCCGCCAAAGCGCCGCAGGCTGATCAGGTTGGTGCGCAGATCGTCGAACTCGAGCTCGTTGGCAAAGATGGAAACGATACTATTTCTTTGATCGAGCGGCGGCGAGTACGTGTTCCCGGGGATTCTACCGATCGTGATCGTGCTCAGCGAGGGCAGCGGATCGAACCCCTGATTGAGCACCGGATACCCGCTGATCTGCGCGTAAGTCGTGGGGGAGGTGCTGGGCTTGAACGTGCCTCGTACCATGAACGTGAAATCGGACATGCTTTGACTTTCTGCTGAAGGTTGAGAGCCTGACTAGGGTTGAAACGCAAATTGCCCGTGGACCACGCACGCGCTCGTGCACTGGTCGACCCGGGCCGGCAAGGGCGCCGCTACGGGCGCGATCTGCAGCGCGCCGCTGGCGCTTTGGAAGACGGCAAAATCGGAGTTGGGCGACCATGAAAACGGCGCGTCCGGGCGTTCGGCGCCGCACCAGCCCACGCTGACATCACGGAAGTCTTCGACGCAGGCGAGCGACGGCGAAAGTGCATCGCTAATCGTCGTTTCGCCCGTGCTCGGGTTATCCAAGTCGAACACGCTCAACCGCTGACCGCGATGTTGCAGCAGGTAGCGCTCGTTCGCCGAGAACGAAAGCTCGGCATCGGCGTCGTTCGGCGCGCTGCTCGAAGCCTGGAGTGCAAAGTCGAACGCCTTGGGCGGCCCCGCGTCGAACGTGACGACGCTGAGCGTGTCGTCGCCGCTGAACGCAAAGCGCGCGCCGCTGGCGGAGAACGAGCGCCGCCGTAGCACGCTCGGACTCGCGTGCCCGCTCAGATCGACAGGGGCGGCCGGCGGGGGCTCGAATAGATCGGTGCTGGGATCGACCTCGAAGATCCTCAAATTGTCGTTGGGCGTGAGCGTCTGTTCGGCACAGGCAATGCGCTCTCGGCCGTCTGCCCAAGCCAGGATGGTGTCACAGCCGGCGAGTGCGTCGTGAACGGGCCCCGCTGGATCGGAGCTATCGTCCGTCGCGCGAAACAACGACAGCGAATGCGTGGCGGCTCGCGCGGTGTAACGCCCGCTCGGCGCGATCGCGACGTCGCCATGCTGAACGGGGAGCGAGCCGTCGTTCCCGTAGAACAAAATGACGTCCTCGCTGGGCACCGCGAAGACCCCATTGGCAGCGGGCCTCACCTGGGTATCAGCGAACAGGATGTCGAGCTTTTGCTCTGCGGGTAAGAAGACGGACGAACTAAAGTCGCTCGTGCCGAGGAACAGAAAAGGGTCGATGACGTCTTGCAAGAACGCAAGCTTGGTTGCGTTGATCCAAACCGGATCGGATGCGAACTGCATCGGAGTCGCCACGGGCGGTGGGAACGAGATGGCCGCGGCATTGGGATCTTCGATGCCCAGGTTGACCTGGGCGCCGGCGATCACGCTATTGCCAGCCAGATCGTAGACGATGGCCAACGTGGCCGAGTCCGGTGACCAATCGTAGTAAGTGACGCCGCTCATCGAGAGTCGTTGCTCGGCGCGGCTGGCCAGCTTCATGACGTAGAGGCCCGCCGGATCGCCCAAGCGATAGGCCAAATATCGACCGTCGGGCGAGAATTTGAAGTCCGTGACGGGATCGCTCAGCGAGTCGGGCGGGAAATGCTCGCGGCTGCCCAGCACCGGATCGAACAGACTCAGGCGCGCCTTGCCGGTCTCGGTCGACACGTAAGCGAGCCAGCACGCTGGCCGCGGGCTGACCGCGAAGCTGCGTTCGAAGACCCGATTCGTGTTCTTATCGAGCAGCTGAACCGTGAACGGCCCCGCCACGCTGGCTTTCCCGGATAGCGCTTGAGTCGAAGCATCGAAGGACAGTCCGGGAGGCTCCGCGCTCGCCGTCCACTCGAAGGGCCCCACGCCGCGACTCCGAATCAGCTGCTGGCTGTAGGCGGTGCCGGCGCACGGCGCGGGCAGGGGCGCGTCGAGCGCTGCGCTCGAGACGTCGATCTCGGCGCACACCGTGGCCGTCGTGGACTCGACCTCGAGGCTCAGGGCCAGCGGTGCAACGGGGCAGCTGCCGCCGTCTTGTAGACTGACCGAGAAATCGAGGTGGCTCGCGCCGCCCGCCCCCAAAAACGTTCCGCGGAGCGATGCGCCGTCGATGCGCAGCCCCGTCGACTCGGGCAAATCGGAGGACCAGCTATACTTCGACGGGTCGCCGCCCTGAGCCGACAACGGCAAATCGTAGACTTGGTTCGGACAAGCCGAAAGCAACGTTGGCTTCACGATCACCGGTGTGTCGCGCACGCTGACGGTCAGCACGCGTTCACCGCTCGAGCCCATATTGTCCATCACTCGTACGCGGAGCGGGTGGGGCCCCGCGCTGGTCGGCGCGCCGCGCAGCGTGGCCTGCGCCGTGTCGCTGGGCGAGGCAGTGATTGCAAACGCGGGCTCCGCGTCCACCAAGCTCCAAATGTAAGGCGCTTGCCCGCTCCGCGTCGAAAGGCTCAACGCGGCCTGCTCTCCGGGACAAGTCGTGGTGTCCGCGCCATCGATGGGCAGCTGAACTTGGGACGCGGCGCCGCCGTGGGCCGGAGCTTCGTCATGGCCTCCCGCCCCGGCATCGCCCCCGGCGCCCGCATCGCTTCCAGCACCGGCTTCGGCTGCTCCTGGGGCGCCGCCCCCGGTTTCGATGGGCGCCGCGGTGACGCTGGGTTTCACTTCGCTCTGACTGCCGCTGCTTCCGGCCACGGAGGCCCCCGAATCGAGCGGATGAGGCGATTCGATGCCCAAAACGTCGTCGCAGGCCAGGCTCGAAAGCGCGACCAAGCTCAGGCGGGCAATTCGCAACGCCGCCGCACGCACCGCTGGCTCGAGGACTCCCATTGCTGCCCTTCGCTCGCTGACGGGGCACTTTTGCGCCCGGCACTGGCGCTGCACAATAGTGATTCTAGCAACGGTGGCTTTCGGACTTGGATTGCCCGTACTTTGCAGGCCGACCAAGGAACAGCCGCGGCGCGTGTCCGATTCGCTTCAGGAGCAAGCCATGAACCCATTCCTTGCCGTTGCAGCGCGCGTTGCTTCGGTCTGTGTCTTCGTCGTAACCGGTTGTTCGTCCCCCGTCTCCATGCCAGCTCAGGGCCCCGTCGCGCGAGCAGCGCGACCCAGCTCGAGCCCGCCTGTAGCGCGCCGGCCCGCGCTGCGTGCCGAGCGTTCCGCCCTGCCGTCTTTGTCCGAGGGCGACTCGGATTGCGTGTTCTTGGCGAACGCCGCGCGCGCGGTCGAGCAATATCAGGCATTCATTCAGCGCGCGGGGACGGCGCCCGAGTATGCAACGGCGCTCGAACGCAGCCGCGATCAAGTCACGGATCTGCAGGCCGAGATGGAGTTCGTTCGCTCCGGCATGGCTCAGCGTGGCGCCCGCTGCGTGTCGACCTGAGTCCCGCGCATTCCGGCCACGATTGCTGGCCGAGCTGCGCACGTGGAAAACGCGAGGCTTGCGATCCTGCGCTTGCCGCTTAAGCTGTGCGTGATGGCTCTCACGTTGCGTTCCTGTCGGTTGCCATGAGCGCGTTCGTTTCGGACGCGCTGATCTTTTTCGGAGCCACGGGTGATCTCGCCGAGAAGCAGATCTGGCCCGCGTTGGCCGCCCTTTTCAAGGCAGGTCGGCTCGAGCTGCCCGTCATCGCCGTGGGCCGGAAGGATCTCGGTAAGGCGGGGATCCTCGACAAGGTCAAGGCGAGCCTCGACGCGAACCACGTGTTCGACGGCGCCACGTTCGAGCGGCTCTCCGAACGCGTCAGCTACGTCGCCGTCGACTACGACAAGCCCGAAACATTCGACGCCATCAAGCGCGCGATCGGGCAAGCAGCCCGCCCGCTGAGCTACGTGGCGCTGCCGCCGGATCTGTTTCAAAAGGTGGCCGCGAACCTCGCGCACGCGGGCTTGGCCAAAGAGGCGCGTTTGGTGCTCGAAAAGCCGTTCGGTCACGACGCCGCCTCCGCGCGCGCGTTGAGCGAGGCGCTGTATGAGTTCTTCCCGGAGCCGAGCCTGTTTCGGATCGATCACTACTTGGGCAAAGAGCAGCTCGAGAACATCGTCTACTTTCGGGCCGCGAACCCGCTCTTCGAGTCTGGCTGGTCGCAAGAACACATCGCGCTCGTCGAAATCACGATGAGCGAACACTTCGGCGTGAAAGGTCGCGCCGAGTTCTACGACGCCGTGGGCGCGGTGCGAGACGTGGTGCAAAATCACCTGCTCGAGGTCGTCGCCTGCCTCGCGGCTGAGCTCCCTGGTGAGCGTAGCCATGCTGCGCTCCGTCGCGCGCGCACCGAGCTCATCGCACACATCAAGCCGCTCGCGCCGGGCGATCTCGTGCGCGGTCAGGTGCGCGGTTACCTGCAAGAGAAGGGCGTCGCCGTGGGCTCCATGACCGAGACCTTTGCGGCGCTACGCTTGTTCATCGATTCACCCCGTTGGCAGGGGGTGCCGTTCTACATTCGCACCGGCAAGAATCTCCCGGTGAACGCGACGGACGCCATCGTGCGCTTCAAGGCCGCCACGCACGCCGTGCTGGATGATCAGTCCCCACCGCCGCCGGCCAGCGTGCGCTTTCGGCTCAGCCCGGGCGACGCACTCGCGCTATCGGTGAACTTGAAAACGCCCGGGCCCGACATGATCGGCGAGGGCGCAGAGCTCACGCTCTCGCGCCCCGCGAGCGGTCGCATGAAACCGTACGAACGCTTGCTCGGCGACGCGCTGGCCGGCGAGGCATCGCTATTTGCCGAGCGCGAGGCCGTCGAGCAAGCGTGGCGTGTCTTCGACGTGGCGCTGGCCGCCAACTCAGCCGTACATCCCTACGACGAAAACACGTGGGGCCCGGACGAAGCCACTCGCGTCGCCCCCGAGGGCGGCTGGGCCAATCCCGTGGCGTGAATCGGTCTTACTCGCCGGGCGCGCAGAACGTGCGCACTCCTCGGGGCGCGTCGACCACAACGGAGCCCCAAGGCTACCGGCGTTTGCCGCCGAGCAGTGAGCCGAAGATGCCGCGCGTGAGCTCGCGTGCCACGGCTGAACCGACGCCGCGCGCCGCGCTCTTGGCCATGGCGTCGACCATGCCGGGTTGGTGCCCGCCGCGTGGCCCAGTTCGTCCGAAGAGCAACTCATTCAGACCGCCCCAAGCACCGCCGCCATCGCTCGGCGCTGACGCCGCGGGCGCGGGCGCCGGACTCGGAGTGGCTCGCCTCGCGGATGGAGTGCGGTCGCCGGAGCGCGCCGCGCCGCCTTCGGCGCGCTTCTTCAGCAATTCGAAGGCCGATTCGCGATCGACCGCTTGCTCGTACACCCCCGCGACGACCGAGCCTTGGATGAGCGCCGCGCGCTCCTCGCTTTTGAGCGGCCCGATGCGAGTGCCGGGTGGCACGACGAACACGCGCTCGGTCACGCACGGCGTACCGCGCTCGTCCAAAAACGAAACCAGTGCTTCGCCCACCCCGAGCTCGGTGATGGCGGCGCGCAGATCGAGCTTCGGGTTGGGGCGCATGGTGTCGGCCACCGCTTTGACGGCCTTTTGATCGCGCGGCGTGAACGCGCGCAAGGCGTGCTGCACACGGTTACCGAGCTGCCCGAGCACCGTCTCCGGAATGTCGAGCGGGCTCTGAGTCACGAAGTACACGCCCACGCCTTTGGAGCGAATCAGCCGCACCACTTGTTCGATCTTTTCGAGCAGCGCCTTGGGCGCTTCTTTGAACAAGAGGTGCGCTTCATCGAAGAAGAACACGAGCTTCGGCTTGTCGAGATCTCCCGCTTCCGGCAGTTGCTCGAACAGCTCCGCCAGGAGCCAGAGCAGAAGGCAGGCGTACACGCGCGGTGTTTGCAGCAATTTGTCGGCGGCCAGCACGTTGATCAAGCCGTGACCGTTGCCGTCGGTCTGCAGCAGATCTTGCACGTCCAGCATCGGCTCGCCGAAAAAGCGCTCGCCGCCCTGTTGTTCGATTTGCGTCAGGGCGCGTTGAATCGCGCCCACCGACGCCGCCGAGACGTTGCCATATTGAGTTTTGAACGCCGCCTGGTTATCGGCCACGAATTGCAAAAGCGCGCGCAGGTCTTTCAGATCGAGCAAGAGCAAGCCTTGGTCGTCCGCGACCTTGAACACGATCGACAGCACGCCTTCTTGGGTGTCGTTCAAGTTGAACAAGCGAGCCAGCAGCAGTGGACCCAAGTCCGAAATCGTGGCGCGCACGGGGTGACCTTGTTCGCCCCAGACATCCCAAAACGTCACTGGGCAAGCCGCAAATTCCGGGGC
>FSWQ01000950.1_pt1 | contig 12753 bp, 11 predicted proteins | sample 1637691 | NCBI WGS metagenome assembly FSWQ01 (sample SAMEA3914814, study PRJEB12502) | metagenome | biome: forest; material: soil | place: USA | collected 2011-09-16 | depth 0.1 m | reverse complement strand
GTTCACGCCGCTGCGAATCCCGCCGTTGAAGTCAGTCTTGATGCGCTCCAAGTAGCTGTGGTTCTGCACGCTCGCCTCGAGCTTTGCGGCGTTTAGTTGGAGCGTGGCAGCGATCGCCGCGAAGGCTTGCGGCCCCAGTGAAGGCGGTCCGTGCCGACGTGACCACGCGAAGATGGCGTCGTGGGCTTCCCAGAACTTGCCTTGGGCGGCGGCTTCTTCAGCGAATTCGGCGGCCGGTTCGGCAGCAGGGTGCGCCTCGGTCAGTGGAAAATTGCGAAATACGAAGCGGAGCTCCGCACCGAACGCGTGCTGCACGGCGCGCACGACCGGATCAGCCGCGGCGCAGTGCGGGCACTGGTAGTCGCCATACTCCACGAGCGTGAGCGGCGCGTCAGCGCTGCCCGCAGCGTGGTCGTGTTCGGATACGGGAGGTCGTAACGTCATTTTTCAGATCTCTAGATCCTAAGCCCAGTGATGGCTTCGAGTGCATCGAAAATACCGTCGGCGCCCGGATTGACGCCGATGGGTGACAGAAAGCTCCAACGCAACACGCCCTGTGCGTCGATCACGAACAGCGCGCGCTCCGCAATGCCGTCGCCTTCTCTGTACACGCCATACTGGCGAGCGACCGCGCCTTTGGGCTCGAAGTCAGCGAGCAGCGGAAAACGCAATTTGCGGTCCGCCGTGAACGCCGCGTGACACCACACGCCGTCGACCGAAATGCCCAGCAGCTGCGCGCCTTGTTTGGCAAATTCACTCAGCATCTCGTTGTACAGGGCCATCTGGTCGCCGCACACCGGACTCCAGTCCGCCGGGTAAAACGCCAGGACCACCGGGCGCCCGCGAAATTCTGCCAAGGAAACGCTTTGCTCCGGCGAGCTCGGCAAGGTGAAGTCGGGGGCTTTCGTGCCAGGCTTCAGGATCGACATCGCGCGCACTGTAACACTGCACGGCGCGCGACGGGAGCCAGTTGGCTCCCGGTTAAGTGCGGCGACGATCCGAGCGCGTCACAATTAAAGTCGGGTCATCCGCCACCACTTCACCCACGCGGTGCACGCCGCTGGCACGGCCCTTCGAGCTCACGGTGCTGGCCGCATATTGGGTCGGCGTTACGCCCACGATACGCTTGAAATGACGGTTGAAATGGCTCTGATCCACAAAGCCACAGTGCGCGGCCACGTCAGCCGGTGCAGCGCCATCTAACAGCATGCGTTTCGCTTGCCAGATGCGCATGCACAATTGATAGGCATGCGGAGGCAGCCCATAGCGACGCTTGAACGCACGCAATGCCTGAAAGCGACTCAGCCCAGCGCGTTGCGCGAGCGTTTCCAGATCGATGTCGAAGCCTTCTTGGTGCAGGCACTCACGCATGCGCGCAGTGCCGCGGATGGCCGGGCCGTCGTGCACAGGGTCTGCCTCCGCACCGGCAACCAACTCGCGAATCAGAGACTGAGAGAGCAGCGTGGTGTCCGACTGCACCTGCATGGCAGACTCCTCCGGCTCGAACGAGGCCAGGAAGCGTTGAAATGCGCCCGTCAGCTGCGGCGAGATGGGATGCGCGATGGCGCGCCAATGCGGCCGGAGCGCGCCGGGTTGGTACTCCGACAGCCACTGCGCAAGCGTGTCCGGGGCGACGATCAAGACATTGAACGAGCCCGCACTACCGCCTTCTGGAGTTGCGACCAATGCTTCAGCGGGGTGGTTACAAAACGCGACGCCGGGCTCCACATGATGCCGGCGCCCGCGATAATAAACTTGGCCGCGCCAAGTGCGCAGGAACGTCACGGCGAAGCCCAGGCCAACGTCACGCCACTCACGCGGCGAGTCATCCGCGTCCAGTACCTCCACCCCGGGAACGAAGGCGGAACGGCGGTAGCCGATGCGTTCTCGCGCGGGGGGCCCGTTAGTCATCAAGTGGCTCGGTCAGGCTGACACGGGCACCGAAACGAGGCAACGATCGGCTCACACAAATGAACTTCGATCCCGGCAGCCGCTCCCAACTCACGCGCCGCGACTTGCCCCGTTTCGAGAACGAAACGCTGTTTCATCGCATCGCGCGCCGCGTGTGCGAGGCGGAGTGCCTGCCGCGCAAGGAGTTGTTCGAAGCCTGGGAGGTCGCGCGCCGCACACGGCGCAGGTTTCGCGGTGGGCGCGTGCTGGATTTGGCATGCGGGCACGGGCTCTTGGCTCAGCTACTGCTGCTGCTCGATGATTCCTCGCCGTCAGCGTTGGCCGTGGATACTCGCATCCCGGACAGCGCCCTACGCCTCAGCGAGAGCCTGGTGCAGGAATGGCCGCGCTTGGCCGGGCGCGTCGAGTGGGTCACGGGTGAGCTTTCGAACGTCGAGGCCGGCGCGAGTGATCTGCTGGTCTCGTGCCATGCCTGCGGTGGCCTCACCGACGCCGTGCTGAGCAAAGCCATCGCGGCACATGCGCGCGTGGTCGTCTTGCCTTGTTGCCAAGACAAGCTTGCCCAAGACCAAGGCGGCCTGGGTGGCTGGCTGGACTCAGCCTTGGCCATTGACGTGACCCGCGCCGCGCGCCTGCGCGGGCACGGCTACAGCGTGCACACGCAGACCATCGACGTCGCGATTACTCCGAAAAATCGGCTGCTTTTGGCGGACCCTGGGCGTTAACGGTACTTGCCCTTCATGACCGCGCGCACGCTGCGCGTGCGTGCCTTCCAGACCGCGCGCTGCTCGCTCTGCTTCTTTGGGTCGTGCCGATCCCGCTGCCACACTAGCTCGCGCTCGAACTTGTGCGCCTGTTCGAGTCGCTCACCCGCCACGCTGCCCGCTTCGACTGCAGCCAGTACGGCGCAGCCCGGCTCATTCTGGTGACGGCAATCACGAAACCGACACGTGGAAGACAGCTCGTCGATTTCTGGGAACCCGGTGAGTTGTAGATCCGTGTCGTCGTCCGCGAAGAGCGAGAACTCACGCATGCCGGGCGTGTCGATCAACAACGCGCCCGTGGGCAGGACGAAGATCTCGCGACCCGTCGTGGTGTGACGGCCGCGTGTATCTTGCTCGCGAACCGCGCTCACCGTCTGCGCCTGCCGGCCGAGCAAGCGATTGGTCAAGCTCGACTTGCCCACGCCGGACGAACCAACGAGCACGGCGGTCGTGCCCGGCAGCAACTCACGCTCCAGCTCTTCCACCCCGGCGCCTTGCTCCGCGCTGGCCAGAACCACGGGAGTTCCGCGCAATTCTTGGCGCAATTGCGCGGCGTGGGCCTCGGCTTCACCGGACAAGTCCGCCTTGTTCAACACCACCAGCGCGCGCGCCGGCGCGTCGCGAATCGCGCGCAGGTAACGCTCGATGCGGCGGGGGTTCAGGCCATGACTCTGCGCGTGTGGGTCGGCATCGTCGCTCGCGAGCGCGCACACCACGATCGCCAAGTCCACATTGGCGGCGATCAGCTGCGACTGCGACGTGTCACCCGGTGCCTTGCGCTGGAACAAGCTACTGCGTTCGAAGACGTGCACGATGCGCAGCAGCGCACCGCCTGCCGCCTCGCCTTCCAGCAGCACGAAATCACCAACGCATGCGCGCACCCCCAGGTGCTGCAAGCGACCAGCAAGCACGGCGCGCTGGGCCTCACCCGCCGAAACCAAATACTGACCGCGTGCCTCTGCCAGCACGCGCGCGACGAACGCCCCGGGGGGCACTTCATTCGCAGCACACAGCGCTTGAAACTGACGTTGAAAGAAAATCTCGAAACCGAGCCGTGCGAACGCCTCGAATTGCATAGAATTCATAGGAAATTCCCGAATAATCAAAGAAGCGAAACAGGGCGCGCGCGGCAACGCCGCGCGCGCAGTGAAGCGGCAGGGTCGCGCATGCGCCGCCATTGGCGAGCGAGCACGACCGACTCGGCTCGAACCGTTTAGCCTCGAGGAGCTCGAGGAGCGGCGAACCAAGACGCTGAGGTCACGCGCTCAGCGCGTGCACGGCTCGAGCTGTCGACGACGACGTGCGTCGGAACAGTCAAACGCGAGCAAACGCGGCGAAACGCGAGGGCACACGAACACAGGCGGCAATGTCTTGCAGTTTGTTCATGGGGGTTCTCCTCGCGACTCAGGCCACGTTGGAAGGATTATGCGCCGCCCACCCGCGACGTCAATAGTCAATCGAGCGTCAGTCGGCGCCGCTCACGGCACGCTTCCCCGAGAACGGCGGGCCTAACGCGCGCCCATTTGCAGCAGCACGTTGGCCGCAATGACCAACCCGCCGCCGATCACGAGGCGCAAGGTGAGCTCTTCGTTCGCGTACTGCACGCCCGCCCAATTCGCGAAAAGCCCCGGTAAAAACAGGGAAAGCACGCTCGCGAACAGCGGCTCGGCACCGTAAATGATGCCCGCCTCGCTGGCGCTCACCTCCGGCTGATAACGATTCATCCAGCTGAAGGCGATGACGGTGCAGGGCACGCTGAGCACGAACAGCATGGAAAGCGAGAACGACGTGCCAAACAAGAGCCCGAGCTCCGACCAACCGCGCATGGTGCCGAGCGCGAGCGGGAGCGCCAGAGCGGCGACGCACGCGAACATCACAGCCGTCACCACGCGCGCTCGGTTAGCACGAAAGCGCGGCGCATCCAGCGACAGGATTTGCACGGCGAACGAGCAAGCGGCCAGCAGCGTTTCTGTCTCGCCGCGACCGAGCCGCAAATGTGCCCAATCGAAACCCGAGAGCACGAACAAGCCGCTGGTGCTGGCCAAGATGCACAGCACGGTCTTCGCGCGGGGCAGCGCGCGCGCCGTCAACGCGCCCACTACGGGCAGAATCACGATGTAGCCTTGCGTGAGAAACGCGCTGGTAGACGCGGCGCTGAAGTTGAGCGCGTCCATCTGCAGCAGCATGCCCGCCGCTGAAAAAACGCCCAGCAGCAGCCCTTGCGTGAGCTCCCCCCGGCTAGGCCGAGCGAACCCGGACAAGCTCAGCAACAGCGACCCCGAGCCAAAACGAATGGCGACCGTGGTCGCTGCCACGAACCAAGTACTGATCCCGGGAGCCCGCGCAGAGAGCTCCAGGCCCAAGGCCTTCATGATCGGAAAACTCAGGCCCCAGAGCGCGCACGTGCCAACCAGCAACAGCAGCGCGCGCAGGCGCTGAGGCCGCGGCTCCAAGCGTTGAGAAGGGTCAGGCACAGGAATCTTTGAGAGGTTGGGGGCGGAACACTAGTCCGTGATCATCTTCGCAGGCGCTGGGCGGAAGAGGCCGGCGTCTCCGCCGAACCAGATTTCACCGTTCGGGCGCCCGACGATGACGCGCATTTGTCCGGGCACCGCGCTAGTACGAAAGCCCGTGCCGTCGAAGCGCGCGATGCCGCCGTTGCCAACCAGCCAGACTGATTCTGCCGTGCGCCCCCACCAACACGTCACCTCACTGAACGGCAGCGGCAACGTGCTCCACGTGCCCGCGTGGAAGCGGTAAATCTCGCGCTCAGTGCTGAGCCACGCCTCTTCGCGTGTAGCCCAGAATGCGCGCGGCACGGGCGCCAGCGCCGGCGGCGCCGGAATGGCCAGCGCCCAGCCATGCGCATCGATGCCGGAAATGCCGCTCGCATCCAGCCCCCACAGCACGCCGTCTTGAAGCACCACACCGCGCTGTGCCGCGCCGGCAGGCGCAGTCGTCCAGCCGCTAGTGCGCTTGATGATGCACTGCGCGCCCACACGACACACGAGCTCCGGATCGGCGGAGCCCAACACGCCCCACAGCCCGCTGTGCGCGGGACCGCCGAGCTGGCCGATTTCTTCGCGCCCGTCGCGCCAACCGGCGGCGGCCGTGTGCCGCCAGTAAATCGGCTTGTCCAGCGCACCTGAGTGGCGCGTACCCATGATGCGCGGTTCGTTGTCGCGGCCGAAATAGATGCGCGCGTCGTCTACTTCACCGGCTTGGGCGCGCAGCGCGGCGGGCAGCGGCAGCGGGTGCAAGCCGCGCTCATCCCCAACCTGCGGCGGGTCACTGAGCACCGCCACGCGCGTCCCCTCCCCCAGCGCAATCCAGCGCACTGGAGTGCTGAGCACTTGCACGAATTCGAGCTTCAAATCACGCGCTGCAGGCGCCGCAGGCGGCGCTAGCGAAGAAGCGGCAGACACGGCAGACGCGCTCGCCACCGCTGGCGCAAGCGCAGGCAATGTCTTGGGGCTCTCAGCAGGCAGAGCAACGGGTTGCGCCGCGCAGCCGCAACTGAGCCACAGCAGCAGGCCTGGGCATTTCAGTACGCGCTGCCAACGGCTCATGAGCTCGCGAGCTCGCCGAACAGTTGCTCGTAGCGAGCGATGATCTGCGGCCAAGAGCAATGCTCCTGCGTGTACGCGCGGCCGCGCTCGCCTTGGCGCTGCCGTTCGCCGGCTTCATTCAGCAAGCCTTGCAGCACGCGCACATAACTGTCCGCATCCGCCGGCGGCACGAGGGTGCCATTTTCACCGTCGAAAATGGCATCCGGAATGCCCTCCAAGCGCGAAGCAACAACGGGCAGCCCGCTCGCCGCCGCCTCGATGGCGACGATGCCGAAGCCTTCAGCGTCCCCGGGCACGGCAATGTTCGGCATCACGAAAATGTCAGAAGCACCGAGCAAGCTCAGTAAGCGCGCGTCACTCACGCTGCCCGCGAGCCACAATGCGTCCGTCACGCCCGCTTCCGCCGCGGCGCGCTCGATCTCTTCACGATCAGCACCGACGCCGATCACCAAGTACAGCACCCCGGGCAACCGCGGCAGCACGTTGCGCACGAACCACAGCACACCCTTGCGGCGCACCAAGCGCCCCAGCGTCACCAGCACCACGCGCCCGGCCGCTTTGCGCGCGAGCTCCTCGTCTTGCTCAGGGCCGCGTACGACGCCGAAGTAGCGATCCGGAACACCGATCAGGATCGTACGCACGGGCGCAAGACCGCGCCCCTCCGCGATTTGCTTGGTGGACTCACTATTGGCAATGAATACGTCAGCGCGCAAAAAACGCTTCAAATAGGCCTGATAGTAGGCCTTGGGCCAAGTGAGATCCAAGCCGTGCACGGAAACGGCCACCTTGCGACCGAACAGGCGCGGCACCAGGCCCGCCACGCTCAGCATGGCGTCACCCAGATGAATCACGTCATAACGGTGCCCGGTGAATGCCACGCGCGCCACGACGTATGGAAGAAACCAAACCAAATGCTTTTGCGAACGCCGTAGCGCGATGGTCGTCTTCGGATCCGGGAAACCGGTGGTCAGCCCGTAGCTCAGGCTCTCCATCCCACCAATGCGCGGCGGGTACTTGCGAGTGACGAACAGGACGCGCATGGCTCGCTCAGCGCGCAACGGCAGCTAGCGGCTTTTGCAGCAGCACTTGCCCGTAGTCGCGCGACACTTCCAGATAGCCTTGGCGCAAGTAGAATTCATGTGCGCGTTGGTTCGAAAGCTCCGTGTCTACCCAACTGGCCGTGCAGCCTTGTGCCGCGAACCAGCTCTCGAGCTCGGCCAGCACCACACTGCCGCGCACGGTGTCACTGCCGGGCACAATGGCGCGGGCAGCGCCCAGCGTGAGCACGTAGCCGATGCCCGCGTGCGGAATGGCGCTTTCCCAGCGCCTGCGGGCCAGCACGTGCCCGGGCATGGAAGCCGCGCGCAGCGCGAGGCGAGCGAAGGCGACGCGCGGTAGCGTGCGGCGCGTGTGCAGCTCCGTGTCTCGGTAGCGCACGGTGCCTGCGGCGAATGCGCCGTGATGATTCGGGTCCGCCGCTGGGTACCAAATGACGCGCGCAGCAGCGTCAGTGTGGAGCGCCGCGTACAGGCCTTGCAGCACGCTCAGGCCTGCCCGTGAAGAAGCCGTTTCCGGCAGGCACAGCAGGTGACAGCGCGCTAACGCTAGCTGGATTTGCTCGGACTGAGCATCAAGCGGCTGACTAGCCATATGTACTTCACTCCGCGGCGCATCAGCGGAAGCAGGCTCGAGCCCGTCTTGGACTCGCCAGACATCCGAGGGGGCGACTCGTAATAAATTTCTTTCAGATCAACGCCGCGACGAGTCAGGTAGTACATCAGCTCGATGAAGTACTCACCGTAGTCGCCCGTGAGCGCGTGGTCCTTCAGCAGGTCACGCCGGCACACGATGTAGCCGCTGGTGTAGTCCGTGATTTTCAGGCGCAACATGCGGTTGACGCCAAAGTTCAGCACCGCGGACAAGCCTGCTGCGAGCATTTCGCCCTTGGGCAGGCGATCCGCGAAGGAGTCTTCTGCTTGCGCGTAGCGCGTGGCGATGCAGCAGCCGCACTCACGCGCCGTGTCGAACAGTTGGATCATCAGCGACGGCGGGTGTGAGTGGTCCGCGTCCATCCATGCCACGAACTCCGTGTCAGCGGCTTGGATGCCGAGCTGAATGGAGTCCGTCAGACAGGGTTTGACGGTACGCGCGATCAACTGCACGGCGGGATTGGTCTCGATGATCTTGCGCACCAAATCCGGCGTGCCGTCGGACGAATTGTCGTCCACGACGATCACTTTGCTGCCCGGAGTCACGCGGCCAATCTCTGCGATCAGCGTCTCGAGGTTGCCGACCTCGTTCAGCGTCGGCAAGATCACGGTGAGATTCTCGTACGTTCGCTCTGACATCACGACCTAGCCCCCGACAACCGAAGCCAACTGCGGGCCCGTCGCCGACGCGGAGCGGCGCCGCGCGACTTCCAAAAACACGAGTGCCGCAATTGTGCCTAACACGCTCAAGACCGCCACCACCATCCACAGAACCGATACCGGAAATTCAGCGCGTAACACGACCCGCGCCACGGGTGAATGATCGTGGTTTTCCACCACTAAAAACGGGCCCTGCTGCCGTACCCGCACGTGGGCTGTGGGCGGCTCGGTGACCACGGCCAGGCCAAACGCCGGCTTCTGGGCGCGCAGAAAAATCCGGCTGCGGGGCGCCATATCGTGAATCTTGATGCGCAGGTGCTCGACGGTGACGTGGTCCGGCTTGATGCCGAGGATCACCACCGGTTGCGGGTGGATGGACGGGTACAGGTGGGGCGCATAGTCATTTCCCACGACGAAGAAGCCATCCGTGTAGCCGACGCCTTCCAACACGTCACGCCGGTGGCGGAAGCGAACCACGCTGTCGAAGCTGTTCACTTTGGCGGCAGCGTTACGCTCCTCCTTGAAGGCGGCGAACGGGTAGATGGCGTTCGGATTGACGTCATCCGCGACGGTGCGGTCATCCATGGGCGCCTGTGAGGCGCGGTGCATCCACCACAGGGCGCCGCAGGCCATGACCACGGACAGGGCAATGGCGGTGGGGCGAGCGCGGCTCTTGAGGCGGGTGAACAGCTCATCCGCGCCGAGCGCACAGAACACGGCGAGCCCAAACGCAGCCATACCTAGGAAGCGCGGCGCGACGCGAAAATTGGCGTTGGTCAGGATGCGGAACATCTCCCAGACCGGCACGCAGCAGGCCAGCGTGAAGCCCCAGACACAGACCACCGCGGCGAACACGCCGATGCGGCGCTTGGACGGCACCCGCACCGCGGCCACCATGCCCACGATGGCCAGCACAGAAGCAACCCACGGCAGCGCGATGGCGCTCTCTTCTACACCCCAGCCGCGGTAGTACTGGTGCGGAAACGTGCCACCCAATAGGGTGGAGTTAACGACGTAGTCCTTGGCCTGCGAATAGTCGAAGGCTTGACGAAGCCCGGTGAGCACGGGAATCGCCCCGAAATCATCAGTGGGGCGGCTCATGGGGAAGACCGCCCAGCACGCCAGCTTGGGGCCAATCATCAACACCGCCAGCACGCACGCCCCGGCGAACAGCCCAACGATGCGCAGCAAGTCTTTGCGGCTGGGCCGATTGAAGAACAGCTCCAGCAAGACGTACGTCGGGACGATGGGCAGGAAGATGTACGTGAACGAGTGGAACGTTGGCCCGAGCAGCAGCAGACCCAGCACGAGGGCGAACGTGAGCATGCTGCGGATGGATCGCTCTTTGAACACGCGGTCCACCGCCCACAGCATGCCGGGCAGGCCGAGGTGCCACAGGAACATGTCGTTGCCGACCGCGACGCGCCACAACACGCCGAGGCTGAGCACGCTGGCAATGGCAGCGAACAGCGCGGCTTCGAAGCTCACGCGGCGGCGCATGAAGCTCGTGAACGCAATCACGCCGAGCACGCCCCACACGCCGGCCATGATGCGCAAGCCGATGCTCGGCCCAGCCAGCATGACCAGCGGCACGACCGGCGAGTACAGGTTGCTCTGCGGGTCTTGGAGGAAATACGTTCCGCCGTTGAAGACCCAAGAGAAGTACGGCCACTCCCGGAACCGGCTCAAGGCCGTGTACATGATGTCGCCGTGGGTTTGACTGATGTACCAGTCACCCCCGTCACTGTGGAGGGCGATCCAGAAGAGGAGCCCACCTGTCACCAGCGCAGCGACCCCAATCCAGTAGCGCCGCCAGTTAAGTTGTCGCTCAACCATTGCGGGAAACGGAGCCATAGCATGCCCCAGCCGGCCCCAGCACATCAATTTTGGCCGATTGCCAGCATCGCATCACGATGCTAACTGCTCGCCGCCGCGGTACTGCGCGACCCTTAACTTTGGAGCTTTTGGCGTGAAGAACGGCGTGAAGAACGGCCTTCGGCTCTCCCTACTGAGCTATCCCTATCACGCGTCGAAACACACCGGCAGGGGTCACGACCGCTACGTCGCCGAGGTGGTGGAGAACACCATCAAAGAGCGCACGGATGTCACGCTCACGGTCGTGGACACGGGCTTCGCGAAGAACACCTTTCACGGTTTGCTGAAGCTACCGGAGCAGGCCCTCGATCTCCTGCGCAGCAAGGCGGACGTGTACCACGCGATCTCACCGGTGGGCGGCGCGCCCGCGGCCCTGCTCGGCCGCCGGCCGCTGGTCGTGACCATCCACGACTTGGTGCCGTTTCAGGTTTCCGGCTACGAAAGCGGCTTAAAACATCGGCTGATGCAGCAATGTTTCCATATTTGTATCAAGCTCGCTGACGCCCTCATCGTTCCTTATCAGGTCACGAAGGACGAGCTCGTGGCGCGCCTGCACGCCGACCCGGCGAAGGTGCACGTGGTCAATTACGGCGTCGATCACCAGACCTATTTTCCGCGGCCGCACATCGAGCGCGCCCCGCGCACGATCCTGTACGTCGGCGCAGTCAGTCGCTCGAAGGGCGTTGAAGTGCTGATTCGCGCCTTCGCGCGCGTCAAAGCCAGCGTGCCGGACGCCAAGCTCATCATCGGCGGCAAGAGCAGCGTGGATCAGCCGATGCTGGAGAGCCTGGGTCAGAGCCTCGGCCTGAGCGGGCTCAGCTTCGAGGGTTTCATCGCCGAGGCGGACCTCGCGGATCACTACGCGAAAGCGACGGTGATGGTATTTCCGTCTCACTACGGCTTCGGTCTGTCGACACTGGAAGCCATGGCCTGCGCTACGCCCGTGGTGGGTGTGCGCGCGCTGGATGCGCCTGAGTTTTTCGCGGACTCCGGCATTCTAGCGGAACCGGACAACGTGGATGACTTGGCGGCCTGCCTCACCCGCGTGCTCGTTTCCGAAGACCTGCAGCGCGAACAGGCGAAGAAGTCCGTAGAGCGGGCAGCGCTGTTTTCGTGGGCGCGCACCGCGCGTGAAAACGTCGCGGTGTGCGAAGCAGTCGCGAAGCGGCGGCCCTGAGCCTGAGCGCTTCGCGAGCCGCTCAGTAAAACATCTTGGGCGTCTTCGCGTCGTCGCGAATGGCTTCGAAGTCCGCGACGGCCATCATGGACACCAGCTCTTTGAACGTGGTCTTGGGCACCCAGCCCAGCTTCTGCTTGGCTTTGGTGGCGTCACCGAGGAGCAAATCCACCTCAGTGGGGCGGTAGTACGCGGGGTCCACGGCAACGCGCACGGCGCCTGTTTTCACATCGATACCGCGCTCGTTCTCGGCTTTGCCTTCCCAACGCAGCTCGATATCCAGCGCCTTGAAGGTGAGCTCGCAGAACTCACGCACGGTGTGGCACTCACCGGTAGCCAGCACGTAGTCGTCCGGCGTCGGCTGCTGCAGCGCCATCCACATGCCCTCCACGTACTCGGGCGCGTAGCCCCAGTCACGCTGGGCGTCCAAATTACCGAGCTCCACCTTGTCCAAAAGGCCGAGCTTCACGCGGGCCGCGCTGAGCGTGATCTTGCGGGTGACGAAGCTCTCACCACGACGCGGGGACTCGTGATTGAACAAGATGCCGTTCACTGCGTACAGGTTGTACGCCTCGCGGTAATTCACGGTCAGCCAGTAGGAGTACAGCTTGGCTACGCCGTACGGGCTGCGCGGGTAAAACGGCGTCGTCTCACTTTGCGGCACGGCTTGGACCTTGCCGAACAGCTCACTGGTGGAAGCCTGGTAGAAACGCGCGTTCACGCCGGTCTCGCGGATCGCGTCCAGCAGGCGCAGCGTGCCCACCGCGTCCACCTGCGCGGTATATTCCGGCATTTCGAAGGAAACTTTGACGTGGCTCTGCGCCGCCAAGTTGTAGATCTCGGTCGGCTGGACCTTGGCCACGAGCCGATTCAAGTTGTTGGTGTCGAGCATGTCGCCGTAGTGCAGAAAGAACCGGTCTTTGTAGGCCGGGTTCGAGTGCACGGCGTCGATGCGCCCACGGTTGAAGGAGCTCGAGCGGCGCACCACGCCGTGGACCTCATAACCCTTGCTCATGAGCAGCTCGAGCAAGTAAGACCCGTCCTGACCCGTGATCCCCGTAATGAGCGCGCGTTTGACCGCTTCTGCT
>FSWQ01004600.1_pt1 | contig 12760 bp, 9 predicted proteins | sample 1637691 | NCBI WGS metagenome assembly FSWQ01 (sample SAMEA3914814, study PRJEB12502) | metagenome | biome: forest; material: soil | place: USA | collected 2011-09-16 | depth 0.1 m | reverse complement strand
GGTGACGTGGGCGATGCCGTCGGAATACTCCTCCGCCAGCTCGGACAGCGTATCCAGTTGCTCGGCCGTCAGCTTGCCGTATGGGATTTTGATGCGCTGCATACCCGGCGCATCCCACATGGTGACCGGACCCTTGGTGAGCTCTCCGGACGGGAAGGGCAGCAGCTGCGTTTTCTCGCCGTCGTGGCGCTGACCGTTGTCGTAGCGCTGACCGTACGTGCCGCGGCGGAGCCGCGTTTCGGCGAACAGCTTCTCTTCGATCTTGCCCTTCTTGCGGAGCTCGATCTGCGTCTCGAAGATGTCGATCTCGCGCGCCCAGTCTTCGCGCACTTGGCCAGTGAGCTTCTCTTTCCAAGTCGTAGCAACGGTCATCAGGAGTCTCCGGGCCGGCAATGCTAGTGGATGGCCGGCACTTTTGGGGTCGCGCAGTAACCGACGGGTTATACCCGCGATTCCCGACCAGACAAGTCGAGAATAGGCATTTCGGCCCCGCCGATAAGCGCCCAAAAACTCAATTTCCGGCGCATTTCGTGGTACACGCGCGGACCCCATGCGGTATTCGCGAGCGCTGCTCCCTACCCTCAAAGAGGCTCCGGCCGACGCCACCAGCAAGAGCCACGTGTTTTTGCTGCGCGCTGGCTATGTGCGCCGCGTGGGCGCGGGCATTTACAGCTTCTTGCCGCTCGGAGTGCGCGTGCTCCGCAAGATTGAAGCCATCGTGCGCGGGGAGCTGGACGCGGCGGGCGCGCAAGAGGTGCTGCTGCCCGCACTACTGCCCGCGGACTACTTCAAAGAGACCGGCCGCTGGGACCTGTTCGGCGACACCCTGCTGCGCCTCAAAGACCGCAAGGGCGCTGACTATCACCTCGGCCCGACGCACGAAGAAATCATCACTGATTTGGTGCGCCGCGAAGTGAAGAGCTACCGCGATCTACCCAAGAACCTGTACCAGATCCAAACCAAGTTCCGGGATGAAGCGCGCCCGCGTGGCGGCTTGTTGCGCTGCCGTGAGTTCTCGATGAAGGACGCTTACTCCTTCGACATCGACGATGCTTCGGCCCAGAAAAGCTACGAGAGCATGCGCGTTGCATACACGCGCATCTTCGATCGCATCGGCTTCGACTACCGCATGGTGAGCGCGGACTCGGGCGCCATGGGCGGCTCGGGCAGCGCGGAATTCCAGGTCTTGGTGCAAAGCGGCGAAGACGTGATCGCCGCCTGCTTGCAGTGCTCCTACGCCGCCAATTTGGAAGTCGCGAAAACGCCGCCCATGCCGCGCCGCGGGCCAGCGCCCGAAACGGTACCGGCACGGGAGAAGATCCACACACCAGGGCATGGAAAAATCGACGCGGTGGCCAAGCTGTTGAAGCGCGCCCCGGCCGATTTTTTGAAGAGTTTAGTGTACTTGGCCGACGCCAAATTGGTGATGGTCGTGCTGCGCGGCGACCACGACGTGAACGAGGTGAAGCTTTCGCGCGCCCTAGGCGTGAACGAAGTGCACCTAGCAAGCGGGGCGGACGTAGAGAAAGCAACCGGCGCTGCCGTTGGCTTCGCCGGGCCAATCGGCTTCGACGGCCGCGTGTTGATCGACGAAGACGCGGCCAGCATCACGGACGCGGTGACCGGCGCCAACGAGACGGATTACCACTACCTGCACGTGCAACACGGCCGGGATTTCACGGCTGAGGTGGTGTCCGTGCGCCAAGTGGTGGACGGCGACCTGTGTCCGAGCTGCGGCGCTTCACTGAAGCTTTTCCGCGGCATCGAGGCTGGGCACATCTTCCTCCTGGGTACACACTACACCTCGAAGATGTCAGCCACCTACCTGGATGAAAAAGGCGAGCATCAGACCATCGTCATGGGCTGTTACGGCATCGGTGTCTCGCGTTTGATTGCCGCAGCCGTGGAGCAGCACCACGACGACAACGGCATTCGCTGGCCAATCAGCGTAGCCCCGTACCACGTGCACCTAGTGCAGCTCGGCAGCGAGCCCGAAGTGACTGCCGAGGTCGCGCGTTTGGAGCAAGCGCTGGAAGCCGCCGGCATCGAAGTGCTGGTCGACGACCGCGAGGAGCGCCCGGGCGTGAAGTTCAAGGACGCGGACCTGATCGGCATCCCCGTGCGCGCCACCGTTGGAGCGCGCGGCCTGAAAAACGCGCAAATCGAGCTCAAGTTGCGCACCGAGGGCGACCCGAAGAAGGTCGAGCTCCTGGCGCAAAGCAATGCCGCAGAGTCGATCGCGCAGCGCGTGCGCGAGCTACTTGCCCAGACAGCGACGAAAGCGAACTGAGATGAGCGCCGACAAGAAGACCGTCGCAAACTCGACCGACAGCGTGCACGCCGGCGTTCCCGCAGGGCGGCCGCACAACGCGTTGACGCTGAGCATCGACGCGACTGCCACGTTCACCTTCGCCAACACCGCCGAGCTGGAACGCTACATGCGCGGTGAAGATCCGGACCCCTCGCGCGAGGAGTACGGTCGCTACGGTAACCCCACCGTGTGTGAGCTGGAGCGCCGCGTGGCGGATTTGGAGAAGGCGGAGGCGGGCGCCGCGTTCTCCAGCGGCATGGCTGCGATTGCGACCGCCGTGTTGTCCTTGGTCAAGGCTGGCGAGCACGTGGTGCTGTTCCGGGATGGCTACCGCCGCACGCGCCAGCTGGTGACGCAAACGCTGGCGCGCTTTGGCGTCGAGCACAGCATCGTGGCTTCGGGTGACTTGGCGGCGCTGTCCGCCGCGCTGCGCGACAACACGCGCCTGGTGATCGCCGAATCACCGACCAACCCGTACTTGTATTGTGTGGATCTCAAGGAGCTTTCGGCGCTGGTGAAAGCGCGCGGTCGCATCCGCACCTTGGTGGATTCCACCTTCGCCACGCCCATCAATTGTCGACCCCTGGAGTTCGGGGTGGACCTAGTAGTGCATAGCGCCACCAAGTATTTGTCTGGGCACAATGACGTGCTGGGCGGCGTGGTGGTCGGCCCGCAGCACTTGATCTCGCTGCTGCGCGATGCACGCGGCGTGTTCGGCAGTGTGCTGGACCCGCACGCAGCATTCCTGATCGCGCGCGGCATCAAGACCTTGGGCGTGCGCACGGACCGCCAGAATGCCAGCGCGCTCGCCATTGCGCGCCTGCTGGAAGCGGACCCGCGCATCGAGCGCGTGTTCTATCCCATGCTGGAGAGCCACCCCTCGCACGCCATTGCGCGCGCGCAAATGCAGGGCGGCGGCGGCGTAGTCAGCTTCATCGTCAAAGGCGGCCGCGCCGCGGCCTCACGCCTGATTGACGCCGTGAAGATCCCGAAGATTGCCGCATCGCTCGGCGGCGTCGAATCGCTGATCGAGCAGCCCGCGATCATGAGCTACTCGGAGCTTTCCGAGGAACAGCTGGCAAAGATCGGAATCGATCCGGCGCTGGTGCGTCTGGCCGTTGGCATCGAAGAGACGGATGATCTGCTGAAGGACCTCGAGCAAGCGCTGCGCGCATAGGTTTTCTGTCTGAAGCATGCGCGCCTGGCGAGACCCGCCACGTCGCAAACTCCTGTCAATCTCACGGTTTATCGAACAGCGCCGCGCTGCCTTGCGCGCGCGCTCCACTGACTCACTGGCGAGCCGTTTGCGTCGAAGCGAACAGGAGTAAGCTGAGCGAAGTTTCGGCTGACGTGACTCGCCCGCATACACGGGCATCGATCGGGGAGTGCAAGTGGCAGGCGAGCTCAGGAGCTGGTTTCTGAGGAATGTGTTGGAAGCGGCCGAGCGACAACTCGGTGTCTCGGCAGTGACGACTCTGCGAGCGAAGCTTCCGCCCCGGTTGGCACCTCACGCATCGCTCGAGCGGTTGCGCGCCAGCGCGGCGCTGGACAGCGTGCCCCTCGAAGAGGGCGAGGAGATTTTGCTGTCGATCGACTCTTTGCTCGGCGACGGCTCGGGCAAGCTGCTCGAAAGCATCGGCGTGGACTTGGCGTCGCGTGTGTTGTCGCAAGGCGGCAGCGTGGCGCGCGCAGGTGATCTACCGGGTACGGTGATTCGCCTGCAAGCCTTCCTCGAGCATCCATTCCTGGGCGTGCCGTTGCAGTTCGAGCTGCGCCGCAATCCGACCGGCTTCTCGCTCAACGTGGGCGTGACTGGACACTCGCGGGCCACGCGCGCTCTGCGCCATCTGACGGTCGGCGCGATCATCGCAGCCGAGCGCTTCGCGCGCGAAGTGGGCTCGGACAACTTGCAGATCGCCGCCGAAAACATCGCGGACCGAGCGACGATCAGCGCCCGTTATTTCCAGGAAGAGGAGCAGGCCGTGGCAGAGCCGCCACCTTCACGCCGCCCCGTCGTGCCGCGCATGCCCAGCACATCTCTGAGCGCGGAGGTCGAGCGCATCTTGCGTTCCTCCACGCCGCCGCGCCCTTTGGAAGAAGAAGTGCAGCCCCCGGAATCCATGACCATGCGCGTGCACGGCGGAGTCGCTGTGCGCGGCCCGGCGAGCAAGTAAGCAATCAGTCGCAGCTCGGCGTCAGACCGCTGCTTGAAACGCGCTGCGAGCTAGTGCCCGCCTTGTCGTCGACCGAGCCAACGATGTTCAGCGAGCCCGCGCAGGCCGCGTCGTGGTCGACCATTGCGCCCGTGAACGTGAAGTCCACCGTTTTGCTCTCGCCCTTGCCGAGGGTGATAGGTAGAGCCGTCGTGGTTTCGATCGGCAGCTGATCGACAAGCACGGCTTTGGCTTGGGTCAAGAGCTGGAAGCCCTGCGGGGTAACGGTTTGCGAGCCCGAGGCCTCTGGCCCGAGCGCGAGCACCATTTCGAACGTACCGGACGCGCTGGCGCCAAAAACACCGCTCTCCACCTTCACGGAGCCTTGGGTGATGTTGGCCGAAAGCGAGACCGCGCTCTTGTCGCCGCAGCCGGCTAGGAACAGTGGCAGGGCCCAGAACATACAGAAGCTGCGCATTCTGCAAGCTTAGCGACGAATCGCGAGGGCCACCACTTCGAGCTATGCTCGCGCGCGGTGCGTTCCTTTCGTGGTGCTACCTTCAGCGCGGCCAGCGCGTTCCTCGCGTTCGGGTGCGCCAAGCCTCCGCTGTATGTGCCGCAAGGCCCGGTGCCGCCGCCGTACCCAGCACCGACCGCTGCTTCGGCAGGCACAGCGGCGGGTATGCCCAACGCGCAGACGCCACAGAAACTCGACGCGCCGCAGAGCCCACCTGCCGCGCTCACCGCGTTCGGTGAGACTCCGTTCGGCGACTCGGGGCCACTGCTCGTGGAACGAGTCAGCCCCGACGGCCGGTGGCTCAGCGTGTGTCAGGCACGTCGCGACAGCACAGGTGACGGGCAAGCGACCGTGAGAGTCGGTGCGCGCGGTGAGCTGCTGGGGCACGACTTCGCGCGCTACCTACTCACGCCAGGTGAGGAACTCGCGCACGAGGGCGTTCTTGGCGCGGACGCCAGTGGCCGCTTCGTGCTCTTGATGCAGCAAGGCGCGCTCGTGCTGTGGGACAGCCAGCGCAGGACGAGTCTGGATTTGTCGGCGCGTGGCGCGGACTCGCGGCTCAGTGCCGAGTCCTTCGCAGAGCTGCGCAGCGCGGCTTTCGACCCCACTGGCGAACACCTGCTGTACGTACGCAATGGAGACAGCGGGTCCCGTATCGTAGTCCGCAGCTTGAGCGATGACACCGAGCGCATGCTCGACCCCGGGCTGGGACTAATCTGGCGCGCGCGCTTCGCCCCGCGCAGCGCCTTCGTGGTGGCCGAAATGATCACCGCAGACAGCAACAAGAACGGCAAAGCTGATTTTCCTGCCCCGCTGCTCGCCGCGCCTCGCCCCTGTAGCGCGGGTCCTGGACGCTTTCATACCTGGTCCGAACGCGGTGATCGGCTGGAGACGGTGCTCGTGCCGCTCTCGGGCGGCGCGCCCGTGCATGAACCGGACTTGATAATGCCCGTGCGCGACGGGCTCTTGCTGCGCGATGAGAGTGGCGCGCTGCTCTTCGAGAAGGGCGGCAAGAAGCGGGTCTTGGAACCCGCGGCGTGCAAGGGGCATGTCGTACATGCGGACGCTGAGCGCGAGCTGTTCATCGTGGGCTGCGTGCAACCCAAGAAGACGGGGCGCGTGAGTCTAGATCTCATAACCCCCCTGACGCGCAAGCCGCTGGACCTCGAGCTAGCCAGCGTGGAGTACGATCGCGAGCTGAGCGATTCGCCACGCCTGGTCGCGCTCTATCCCGGTGCTGACACGGTGCTGTTCGACGCCGACAAGCTCGACCTGTCACGCCTGCAGCCCGGCGACAGCGTGATCCTCACGCGCGGCGCGCACGCACTGGTTCGCCGTGGCAACGGCTTGGTCCTGTACGACGCGGACACGCGCAGCGAACGCGCGCTCATCGGAACGCTCGACAAATACCCGAAAATTCTGATCTCGCAACCGTTCGCGTTCGTGTCTCCGTTGCTGGTCGACTTGGACGGCAGCGCGGTTGCAGGTCAAACGAAACACCGCGCGCTGGCGCTTTCGAATAGCGGGCAGCTGCTCACGAGTGACACTGATGCGGAAGCCTCGGGGCTCACGCGCGGGCCGGTGCGTTGGGTGCAGGTCTCGTCGGGGGATGCATCACCGCAGTCGCAGAGATGACCCCCCAGTACTCGACTATTGCTTCGGCCACTGCTCGGCCATCGGAATGATGGTCTGGATGTTGGCGATGATTTTGTGCGGCGGTGCGGTGCGAACGGTCGTGAACATGCCCCACTTGGCACCGACCGAGCCTTCGCCCGTCGCTCCGGCGCCCTTCCAAGCCTCATCGAAGCCCTCGAAGAACCAATATTCGAGGCCAGACTTGAGCGAGTATTGATTCAAATCGTGAAGGTATTGGGCCTGGTTGTCCTCGGAGCCCAGCGCGTCTTGGTGCTGTTCCGCCCACGGATAACCGGTTTCCGCGAGGCGCTCGGGCTTGGTGATGCCCAAAGCCTTCATGCGCGCGAGCATCTGCTCGTGGGCGGTTTGCGCGGCAGCGGCGGCGTTGGCGATCGGCACACCCTGCCACCACGGATGAACGTGCCACATCACGATGTCGACGGCGTCGTATAGTGCCTTCGAAGCGTTCAGCCAGTCCGGATAGGACTCGCCGATCACGACGGGGATGGAGGGCGGAACCTTGCTGCGAACGTACTTGAGGTAAGTCACCAAGCGCGCCTCGGCAGCAGCGGTTGCGGAAGCATCGCCCGGGTGCATCTGGCGAACGCGCAACAGGTACTCGTTGCTGATGATCACGGTCTTGATCGACTTGTGACCGGCACTTACGATCCCGATCGACGCGTCGAGCGCGGCCATGTTGGTCGCGTCCGTGCTGGTCGCATTCGCCAGCGGATCGTCGATCCAGATACCCATGTGCAAGTCGAGCCCGAGGTCGTCGGCCACCTTCGGCACGCTGCCACCATCGTGCAGCAAGGGATTCGAACCGTAGGTACGGATCCCCTGCGTGAGCGGCAGCAGCAGGGTCAGATCCTCGCGAACCTGAGCTTCGGTCGGTTCGTTGGCACCCGGCGCGCCCGTGGGCATCTGACCGTCACGATAGCCGGTGTAACAGATGACCTTGAACGGCTTGCAGCCAGTGACGCACGGCGGCCGCACGTTCGAGCAAGCCGTAACGTTCTTCGGCTTGCCAATGCCGAACACGCGATCCGATGTATCCGTGATGTTCATCGGGTCGTTGTCTTGCGAGAAGCGAATCTTGGCTTGGTCGGTCGCGGTGGCCGGCAGCGTGATCGACATCGAGCCGGTATCCATGCCCGCCGCAACCTTGCCGACGCTTGCCCACGTCGTGCCGCCGTCGGTGCTGAGCTCGATCGTCTTTGCGCCGGTGTTCGGGCTGCTCAGCCACTTGACTGTGGTCGGACCCGCCACCAGCTCTTCACAGCCGTTGGGCGCGAGCACCTGCACCGAGGTGATGCGGGCCAACGACGTGCCGCCGTAGTAGCCGAGGTTCGCGCGACCGCCATTGGGCGCGGGCTCTTGCGAGAATGCGGCGGCCGGGTCGGCTTGGTCCAAGTCCCTCGAAAAGAAGGCCAAGTTGAAGTCGAGGTTCGGAACGTCTGCTATTTGCGGCTCGCCCTTCAGGATGGCTAGCGGGGCGTCCGTGCTCGCGTACACGCTGTTCGGGCCCGTGATGTTGTCGTAGGCGAGGTGAGTGTTCGAGCCCCCCGTGATCTTGAGCCCGGTGTTCGTGCCGTCGTTCAAGAAGCCGAGGATCGAGTTGGTGATGGAGCTTGCGCCCATTGCCGCGTCGGCGTCGATCAGCACCCCCACCGCTTCTTTGGCGACAGTGTCACCCGTGAACAGCGTGGCGCGCGAACCGATCGTGCTGAAGTCGACCTTCGCGGTACCGCCCGCGCCGTGGATGTGCAGGCCACTAGCGGTGAAGTTTTGAATCTGCAGATGCGACGCGGTGAGTGAGCCACCGCTCAGATCGATGGCCGTGGCCGCGGCGGAGTTGATGATGCAAAACTGCATCGTGTGCATGCCGCTGTTCAGAACTAGCGACGTCTGCCCGAACGAGACCGGGTCGCTGACGATGCCGTTGCACATGAACGTGGCGCCCGCGGCGACCGTGATCGGGAACGCGCCTGTGATGTGCGTGCCCTTGTTGATCGTCAACATCACGCCCGTCGGAACGCTCACGGCGCCCGTGAGTGTGATCGTGCCCGGGCCCCAAACTTGAGTCGTCGGCGTCAGAGCACCCATTACGTTGCCGGTGGTGCCACCCGGAAGCACCGGCGGGTCCATGCTCGGCGAGCCGCCGCCCGTGCCTGTGCCCGCACCTGCGCTACCGCCACCTGCACCCGCAGTGCCTGTTCCGCCCGACGCACCAGCTGCGGCGGAAGGGGCGCCGGCTCCGCCAGCCACCGTGTTGCCACCACCGGCTGCCCCGGGTGTCGCGCCACCGGTGGCCCCAGTTCCAGTGCCCGGTGATGAGGACGGGCTGCTGCCGCAACCAACAACCGACACAGATGCCAAAAACAGGATGGTCAGAATCGAGCGCTTCATAAGTCTCCGTCCAGCGGGTGAGTGGTCGCCCGGCCCCGCGAGATGTGCGGAGTGCAGGTGCGTGATCACGACATTGCAGGACAGGCTGGGTAAACCTGCTGAAAGTCCGCTATTCAGTGTCCGCGCCCCGGATTTCCGATGGCCTTTTCGGGATTTTTTAGAACGCAGCTCGGGTTCGGCGCTAAGCAGTCGGCGCTGAAAGCTGTATATTCCGCTGCCCACACATGGAATTGCTCGAAGATCTCGGCTTTCGCGGCCTCATTCACCAGCAGACGAATCCAGACGGGTTGCGCACCCATTTGGCAACCTCACGCGCTGTGTATTGCGGCTTCGACCCGACCAAAGACTCACTGACGATTGGTAACCTGGTGCCAATTTTACTGCTGCGGCGTTTCCAGCAGTCGGGCCATCGGCCGGTGGTAATCGTGGGCGGCGGGACGGGCATGATCGGCGACCCGTCCGGCAAAGACGCGGAGCGTCAACTGCTCACTGCAGAGCAGGTGGAAGCGAACGTGCTCGGACAGCGGCGCACGTTCGAGCGACTGCTCGACTTCGACGGGCCCAACGCCGCCGTGATCTTGAACAACGCCGATTGGTTGAAAGGCCTCGGCTACTTGGAAATGCTGCGCGACGTCGGCAAATACTTCTCGATCAACATGATGATCCAGAAGGATTCGGTGCGGGACCGGCTGCAAAATCGCGAGCAGGGAATCAGCTACACCGAGTTCAGCTACATGCTGCTGCAAGCGTATGACTTCTTGCATCTATTCGATCATCACGGCGTCACGCTGCAAGTGTGCGGTTCTGATCAATGGGGCAACGTCGTCGGCGGCATTGATCTGATTCGCCGTAAGCACCAGGCGGAAGCCTTTGGTCTGACCGCGCCGCTCGTCACCAAAGCAGATGGCAGCAAGTTCGGAAAAACCGAAACGGGCGCCATTTGGCTACATGAATCGCGCACTTCCCCGTACGCTTTCTACCAATTCTGGCTCAACACGCCCGACGCGGACGTCGTCAAATACCTCAAGATCTTCAGCTTCCTCTCACATGAAGAGCTGAATCGGCTGAGCGCCGAGCACGAAGCGAACCCCGGAGCGCGCGCTGCGCATCGCGCACTCGCCGAGCACATGACGGAGTTGCTACACGGCGCGAGCGGCCTCGCGCATGCGCGCAACGCGAGCCAAGCGCTGTTTTCGGGGGACATCGCCGTACTGCCACGCGAAACGCTGGAGGAGCTGTTTCAAAGCGCGCCTTCGGTCAAGCTGCCGCGCGCCAAGCTCGAGGGCGAGGGCATGCTCGCGGTGGACTTCTTGGTCGAAGCGGGAGTCGTGAAGAGCAAGCGCGAGGCGCGCGAGCTGCTGTCCAGCAATGCCATCAGCATCAGCTCACGCAAGGCCGAAGCCGATACGCGGGTTACGCCCGATTGGCTCCTGTTCGACGAAATTGCTTTGATTCGCCGCGGCAGGAAAACGTGGCACGTGGCGCGTTTCGAATAGCGCCGCGCCAAGAGCATGGCGCGGCGCTCGCTCGCGTTCGTCAGTCGCAAATGTTCGCGCCGAGGATGCGCGTTTGCACGCCCTTGGCGTCATTCAGACTGCCGTCGTCCCAGGCTAGGCCGTACGGTTTGCCGCCGCCGCCCGCGATGTGCACGTTCGTGCCTGTGTCAGCGTCAATCGTGAAGCGCGTGCCGAACACGCACGAGCTCGAGACGTCCAGCGCTTCGATCTTGGTCGAACCGGAAACGATCAGGAACCCGCCGTTCTTCGTGGCTACGATGTCGCTGGGCACGAAGCCGCTGATCGGCAGGACTGCCGGCCCGCAACCAGCAGCCCCCGCGTCCGAGATCGTGCGGAAGTACAGGTTGGTCGCGTCCGCCCAGGCCACACCGTACACGGTGCCGTTACTGGCGATCACCGTTTTGGTCGAACCCGCGGTGGTGCTCAGCGTTTGAGTCTTGCTGGAGACGAACGCCGAGGTGCGATTGCTCATGCCCGCCGACGTGCCAGTGCCGGACTCGTACCAAGCGACGCCAAACCCGCCGTTGAGGCTGGCGATCTGAGCGCGTACGCCCGCGGTCCCGATCGGGAAGATACCGCTCGGGACGTCCGCGGCGCTGACGGTGAGCCCGAGCACGTTGTGATACGACTGGAACGCCTCGTGCCAAACGATGCCCCAATTGCCGCCTGGCACGCGGGCGATCGACAGCGAGACGAGTAAATCCAGGCTCGGGTAGTCGCCGTCGTTGGCGGCACTGACTTGAGCCGATGCCGTGCCGCTCGAGGTCACGCGCCGGAACTTGAGATCGCTGTTGTCGTCACCGTACGCAATGCCGAAGTCGCTGCCACCCCAGGTGATGGCCGTGGGCCCCGAGAAATTCGCGACGCTAGTGAGCGCGACGGGGAAGATCGTTTTGGTGTTCGTGGTGTCGAGCACGAACAGGTACGTGTTGTACGGTGCCGCACTTGCCGCGTTGTCCGGCTTGCTCAGCGGAACGCCGAACACGTTGTCCGTCGGTGAGTACGCGATGCTCGAGTTCAAGGCGTTCGACCACAAAACCGCGCTGGTGCCCAAGGGCTTCAGACCGTCGGCAATGTCGATTTTGCCGTTGCAGTCGTTGTCTACGCCGTCACAGATCTCCGTGGCGCCAGGGTGAATGGCTGCCTTGCTGTCGTTGCAGTCGTTTCCGGGTGCTGCCGCACACGACGATGAACGGTAGCCGTCACCATCGGCGTCAATGCCTTGCACCGCGCCGCACACCGCGCTTGCGCCTTCAGTGCAGGTGACGACGCAGTTGACCGGGTCCGCATTCGAACATGGCGGGGTTCCGGCGTGACAGGTGCCCGTCGTGCACTTCTCCACGCCGTTGCACGCTTTGCCGTCGCTGCAGTCGGCGTCCATTTGGCAGCCGCCGGTGCCACCGGTACCTGCTAGGCCAGCGGTACCTGCGGTACCTGTCGTCCCCGCTGTGCCGCCCGTGCCACCCGCACTTCCGGCGCTGCCGCCGGCGCCATCACCGGCACTAGGAGCGCCGCCCGTTTCATCTGAACCAGCGCTGCCACCAGCTCCGCCGTGTGCGTTGCTGCCCCCTCCTACACCGACGGAGCCCGCGTGAGCCGCGGTTTGACCGCTCTGTCCCGCGCCGTCACTCGAGCCGGACGAGCCACCCGCTCCGCCGTTCTCCGCACCTAAATTCCGCGGACTGCTGCCGCAGCCCAGCTGTACACCCAAAGCTAACAACCCCAGCGCGCCCCAACGATTCATCCCTGAGGCTCTTACATGAGCGACCCGCCGGAGCAAGGACGTACCCCCGCGGCGCATTTATGGCAAAAGCAAAAAAAACTGACCCGCGCTGCGGGCACCGCTGCACGGCCGTGCGCCGCGGTCACCAAATCAGACGGCACCAAATTCGGGAAAACCGAAAGCGGCGCGGTTTGGCTGGACGAATCACGCACGAGTAGCGCTGCCACTCACTGCAGCGCGCACCCAGGCGTCCCCGCGCAGGCGTCGGGCGACAACATTTCGCAAGCGGTGGCCGTGCCCGTGCATATGCCCCAGGTGCAAGAGGTGCCGGCTTTGCAGGTGATCTCGGTGTTGTTGCTTTCGCAATCGTTGCCGAACGGTTGGCAGGCGTTGTCTTGGAAGACGCAGCCGGCAAGTTTGGCGCAGGCGTCCGCGTCGCCCTGACAGCCGGACACGCAGCTGAGCAACCAACTGCAACCTTGAGCGGCGGTGCAG